>Ga0213827_1000257_pt1 | contig 52420 bp, 41 predicted proteins | sample MC6MC0898MG_FD_180669 | JGI IMG/M metagenome (GOLD analysis project Ga0213827, IMG submission 180669) | Enriched soil aggregate microbial communities from Iowa State University, Ames, United States - MC6-MC0898-MG | ecosystem: Environmental > Terrestrial > Soil > Unclassified | place: USA: Iowa...
GTGTAGTTTTACTACATTTGCTTGCGCATTTCATGCTTTTGCACGAACGGGGTAGTAGTAAAACTACACAAATGCGACGTTTGGTCGCACCTTGGCTTGTGAGGAAAAACGTTCATGTTGGTTGGCGCTGTGCCGAGAGCGGGTGATTCTTGATGTTTATTGCCACTGATTGGTTTTTTTCAGCTATTTCCAACTTTTGTACGACAGTCCAACCGGGGTCCGGCTCTACCGTGGCCGCTTTTTCCTCCCACTTTCACGCCGATCAAGGATAGACCATGCGCCTGCCTTTGCCGCTCGAACTGCCCGCCACCCTGCAACCGCTGGTCGCACGTAACCAGCAGTTTCTGCTGGACGCGCTGGCCAGCCACCCTGAGCTCGACCTGAACGCCTGGAGTACCGCTCATCGGCAACAGTTCGACCAGGTGGCTGCCGCCAGCGACTTCGTCATGGGCCTGGCCCAGCGCGAGCCGGCCATGCTGTTCGCGCTGCTGGCCAGTGGTGAGCTGGACCGCCGCTATGCGCCGGGCGAGCTGCGTGGGTACATCGCGGCAGCGGCCCAGGCTGCACAGAGCGAAGACGAGCTGGCGCGCAACCTGCGCCGCGAGCGCAACCGCCAGCAGCTGCGCATTATCTGGCGCGATATCACCCGCCAGGCCGAGCTGGGCGAGACGTGCCGCGACCTGTCCGACCTCGCCGACGCCGCCATCGACGAAGCCTATCAATGGCTGTACCCGCGCCACTGCCAGCAATTCGGCACGCCGATCGGCAACCGTAGCGGCGAGCCACAGCATTTGGTGGTGCTGGGCATGGGCAAGCTGGGGGCGGTGGAGTTGAACCTGTCGTCGGACATCGATCTGATCTTCGCCTTCCCCGAAGGCGGCGAGACCGAAGGGGTCAAGCGGTCGCTGGACAACCAGGAGTTCTTCACCCGCCTGGGCCAGCGCCTGATCAAGGCCCTGGACCCGGTCACCGTCGATGGCTTCGTGTTCCGCGTCGACATGCGCCTGCGCCCTTATGGCTCGGCCGGTGCCCTGGCGCTCAGTTTCAATGCCCTGGAGCAGTACTACCAGGACCAGGGCCGCGACTGGGAACGCTACGCGATGATCAAGGCGCGGGTGGTGGCCGGCGACCAGGCCGCTGGCGCGCAGTTGCAGGAGATGCTGCGGCCGTTCGTCTACCGACGCTACCTGGACTTCTCCGCGATCGAAGCGCTGCGCACCATGAAGCAGCTGATCCAGCAGGAGGTGCGGCGCAAGGGCATGTCCGAGAACATCAAGCTCGGCGCTGGGGGCATCCGGGAAGTGGAGTTCATCGCCCAGGCCTTCCAGCTGATCCATGGCGGGCGCGACCTGAGCCTGCAGCAGCGGCCGCTGCTCAAGGTGCTGGCGACCCTGGAAGGCCAGGGTTACCTGCCGCCGGCGGTGGTTAGCGAGCTGCGTGAAGGCTATGAATTCCTGCGGTACACCGAGCATGCCATCCAGGCCATCGCCGACCGCCAGACGCAGATGCTGCCGGATGACGAAACCGACCGTGAGCGGGTGGCCTTTATCCTCGGGTTTGCCGACTGGCAGAGCTTCCATGACCAGTTGATGCACTGGCGCGGCCGTGTCGACTGGCATTTCCGTCAGGTCATCGCCGACCCGGATGACGAGGACGGCGAGGGCGAACTGGTTGTAGGCGGCGAGTGGTCGCCGTTGTGGGAACAGGCGCAGGATGAGGAGGCCGCTGGCCGCCAGTTGCAAGAGGCCGGCTTCAAGCAGCCTGCCGAAGCCTTGCGCCGCCTGGCCGGCCTGCGCGCCAGCCCGCAATTGCGCTCGATACAGCGTATTGGGCGTGAGCGCCTGGATGCTTTTATCCCCAGGCTTTTGGCCCAGGCCGTGGAGCATGACAACCCGGACCTGGTGCTGGAACGTGTGCTGCCGCTGGTCGAAGCGGTGGCGCGGCGTTCCGCCTACCTGGTGCTGCTCACCGAAAACCCCGGTGCCTTGCGCCGCCTGCTGACCCTGTGCGCCGCCAGCCCGTGGATCGCCGAACAGATGGCCCGTTACCCGCTGCTGCTCGACGAACTGCTCAATGAGGGCCGCCTGTTCAGCCCGCCGTTGGCGCCGGAGCTGGCCGCCGAGCTACGCGAACGCCTGACGCGCATCCCCGAGGACGACCTGGAACAGCAGATGGAGGCCTTGCGCCACTTCAAGCTGGCCCACAGCCTGCGCGTGGCCGCCTCCGAAATCAGTGGCAACCTGCCGCTGATGAAAGTCAGCGACTACCTGACCTGGCTGGCCGAGGCCATCCTCGATCAGGTGCTGGCCCTGGCCTGGCGCCAGACGGTGGCGCGCCACGGCCAGCCAAAACGCAGCGATGGCAGCTTGTGTGACCCGGGCTTCGTCATCATCGGTTACGGCAAGGTGGGTGGCCTGGAGCTCGGCCACGGCTCGGACCTGGACCTGGTGTTCATCCACGACGGCGACCCGCAGGCGGAAACCGACGGCGCCAAGCCGATCGACAGCGCGCAGTTCTTTACCCGCCTGGGCCAGCGCATCATCCATTTGCTGACCACCCAGACCAACTCCGGCCAGCTCTACGACGTCGACATGCGCCTGCGCCCGTCCGGTGCTTCGGGGCTGCTGGTCAGCTCGCTGAGCGCGTTCGAGCGTTACCAGCAGAACGAGGCCTGGACTTGGGAGCATCAAGCGTTGGTGCGCGCCCGTGTGCTGGTGGGCTGCAAGCAAGTGGCGGCAGCGTTCGAGGGCGTGCGCGCCAAGGTCCTGGGCCAGGCTCGGGACCTCGACAAACTGCGCACGGAAGTCAGCGAGATGCGCGCCAAGATGCGCGGCAACCTGGGCACCAAGGCCACTGCTGCCGGTACCGCCGCGAATGCGTTCGATGCCGGTGTGGCGTTCGATATCAAGCAGGATGCCGGCGGTATCGTCGATATCGAATTTATGGTGCAATACGCCGCTTTGGCCTGGTCCCACGACCATCCGGCCCTACTGCGCTGGACCGATAACATTCGCATTCTCGAAGAGCTGGAGCAGGCAGGTTTGATGCCGGCCAGTGATGCGGTTCTGTTGCGTGAAGTGTACAAGGCGTTTCGCTCTGCCTCGCACCGCCAGGCCCTGCAGAAGCAGGCCGGGGTGATCGATGCGGCGCAGTTTGCCGATGAACGCCGCGAAGTGCGGCGGATTTGGACGCAGCTCGGTTTGACTTGAGGGCCAATCGCCGGCAAGCCGGCTCCCACAGGTACCTTGCAGTACCTGGGCCTGTGTTCCCCCTGTGGGAGCCGGTTTGCCGGCGATTGGGGCGCGAAGCGGCCCGGGTGGTACACTGCACGCCACATAGCCTGAATATAAAGAGGGGAGGCCAGGCTGTACCGCAGCCTGCAGCCTCCCCGAGCGTTTCTGGACTAAGCATGAGAATACTGATCATTGGCCCAAGCTGGGTCGGCGACATGGTGATGGCGCAGACGCTGTTCCAGTGCCTGAAACAGCAGCATCCCGACTGCGTGATCGATGTGCTGGCGCCCGAGTGGAGCCGGCCGATCCTCGAGCGCATGCCCGAAGTGCGCCAGGCCTTGAGCTTCCCGCTCGGCCATGGCGCGCTGGAGCTGGCGACACGCCGGCGCATCGGCAAGTCCCTGGTCGGCCAGTACGACCAGGCGATCCTTTTGCCCAACTCGCTGAAGTCGGCGCTGGTGCCGTTTTTTGCCGGCATCCCCAAACGCACCGGCTGGCGCGGCGAGATGCGCTTTGGCCTGCTCAACGATGTGCGCAAGCTGGACAAGGCGCGCTACCCGCTGATGATCGAGCGTTTCATGGCCCTGGCCTACACGCCGGGTGCCGAGCTGCCGCAGCCGTACCCACGGCCGGCCCTGCAGATCGAAGCGCGGAGCCGCGAGGCCGCCCTGGCCAAGTTCGACCTGGCGCTGGACCGCCCGGTACTGGCGCTGTGCCCGGGGGCCGAGTTCGGCGAGGCCAAGCGCTGGCCGGCCGAGCACTACGCTGAAGTGGCTGACGCCATGATTCGTCAGGGCTGGCAGGTGTGGCTGTTCGGCTCGAAGAACGATCACCCGGTCGGCGAACAGATCCGCGACCGGCTGATCCCGGGTTTGCGCGAAGAGTCCTACAACCTGGCGGGCGAAACCTCGCTGGCCGAGGCCATCGACCTGATGTCCTGCGCGGATGCCGTGGTGTCCAACGACTCCGGCCTGATGCACGTGGCGGCGGCGTTGAACCGCCCGCTGGTAGCGGTTTACGGCTCCACGTCGCCAGGCTTCACCCCGCCGCTGGCCGAACAGGTGGAGATCGTGCGCACCGGCATCGAGTGCAGCCCGTGCTTCGACCGCACCTGCCGTTTCGGCCACTACAACTGCCTGCGCCTGCTTGAACCTGGCAAAGTCATCGCCGCCTTGCACAGCCTGGGTGGGCCGAACCTGATCGATACCGTGGCCGAGGTCGACTAAGTGCGGGTACTGATCATCAAGACCTCGTCGCTGGGTGATGTGATTCACACCTTGCCGGCGCTGACCGATGCCGCCCACGCCATCCCGGGCATCCGGTTCGATTGGGTGGTGGAAGAAGGCTTCGCCGAAATCCCCAGCTGGCACCCGGCGGTCGACCAGGTCATCCCGGTGGCCATCCGCCGCTGGCGCAAGAACATCTGGCAGACCATCAAGAGCGGCGAGTGGAAGGCGTTCAAGCAACGTGTTCGCGAGCGCAAGTACGACCTGGTGATCGATGCCCAGGGCCTGGTGAAATCGGCCTGGCTGACGCGTTTCGTGAAGGCGCCGGTTGCCGGCCTGGACCGCTATTCGGCGCGTGAGGGCTGGGCCAGCCGCTTCTATGACCGGCGCCTGTCGGTCGCCACCGGCCAGCACGCGGTAGAGCGTGTTCGCCAGCTGTTCGCCATGGCCCTGGCCTACGACCTGCCCGAAGGCATCGGCAACTACGGCCTGGACCTCGACCGCCTGCAACTGCCGCCGGCGGCGCCCTACGTGGTGTTCTTGCATGGCACCACGTGGGCGACCAAGCACTGGCCCGAGGCTTACTGGCGGCAACTGGCCGAGCGCCTGGGCCAGCGCAAGCTGCAGGTACGCCTGCCGTGGGGTAACCAGGCCGAGAAGGACCGCGCCGAGCGCATCGCCCAGGGCTTGAACAATTGCCAGGTACTCCCCAAGTTGAACCTTGCCGGCGTCGCCCGTGTACTGGCGGCGGCCAAGGCGTGTGTGGCGGTGGATACCGGCCTGGGCCACCTGGCCGCAGCGCTGGATGTGCCGACCATTTCGCTGTTTGGCCCGACCAACCCGGGCCTCACCGGCGCCTATGGCCGCGTGCAGGTTCACCAGGCCAGCGATTTCCCCTGCGCACCATGCCTGCAGAAAAAGTGCACCTACAAACCGAGCGCCGACGACCTGCGTCGGTTCGATCTCAAACGCGAGTGGCCGCTGTGCTTCACTCGCCTGAATCCCGAGCATGTGGCGAGCCGCTTGAGCGCGTTGCTGCTGGCTGAGGATGTCCGTTGATGCAACTGGCTTTCGTGCTTTACAAATATTTCCCCTTCGGCGGGCTGCAGCGCGATTTCATGCGCATTGCCCTGGAATGCCAGAAGCGGGGCCACCAGATCCGTGTGTACACGTTGATCTGGGAAGGCGACATTCCGCCCGGGTTCGAGGTGCTGGTGGCGCCGGTCAAGGCGCTGTTCAACCACCGTCGCAACGAGAAGCTCAGCGCCTGGATGGAAGCTGACCTCGCCAAGCGCCCGGTCGACCGGCTGATCGGCTTCAACAAGATGCCGGGGCTGGATGTGTACTACGCCGCCGACGGCTGCTTCGAGGACAAGGCCCAGACCCTGCGGGGCGGCATCTACCGCCGCTGGGGCCGCTACCGGCACTTTGCCGAGTATGAGCGGGCCGTGTTCGCCAAGGATTCTCGCACCGAGGTGCTGATGATTTCCGAGGTGCAGCAGCCGCTGTTCATCAAGCACTATGGCACCCCCGCCGAGCGCTTCCACCTGCTGCCGCCGGGCATTTCCCCGGATCGTCGCGCGCCAGCCAACGCGGCCGAGATTCGCGCCGAATTCCGCAAGGAGTTCAACCTGGGCGAAGACGATTTGCTGCTGGTGCAGATCGGCTCCGGCTTCAAGACCAAAGGTGTGGACCGTAGCCTCAAGGCATTGGCCGCGCTGCCGTCTGCGCTGCGCAAGCGCACCCGGTTGATGGTCATCGGCCAGGACGACCCCAAGGTGTTCCAGCTGCAAAGCGCCACCCTGGGCCTGGGCGAGCAGGTGCAGTTCCTCAAGGGGCGCAGCGATATCCCGCGTTTCCTGCTGGGTGCCGACTTGCTGATCCACCCGGCCTACAACGAGAACACCGGTACCGTGCTGCTCGAAGCCCTGGTGGCCGGCCTGCCGGTGCTGGTGTCCAAGGTATGCGGCTACGCCCATTACATTGCCGAGGCTGACTGCGGCCTGGTGCTGGACGAGCCGTTCGAGCAAGAGCAGCTCAATGCCTACCTGCAACGCATGCTCGATGACAAGCAGGCGCGTGCCGACTGGTCGCGCAATGGCCTGGCCTTCGCCGATACGGCCGACCTGTACAGCATGCCGCAGCACGCCGCCGACGTGATTCTGGGGCAGGAGCGCGCATGAAGCTGATACTGGCCGAACCGTTCAAACGCCTGTGGGCCGGGCGTGATGCCTTCGATGCGGTCGAAGCCCTGCAAGGCGAGGTTTACCGCGAGCTGGAGGGCCGCCGTACGCTGCGCACCGAAGTGGATGGCGAGGGGTTTTTCGTCAAGATCCACCGGGGTATCGGCTGGGGTGAAATCTTCAAGAACCTGTTCACCGCCAAGCTGCCGGTGCTCGGTGCCGGCCAGGAATGGCGGGCCATCCAACGCCTGCATGAAGTGGGCGTGCCGACCATGACCGCGGTGGCCTACGGAGAGCGCGGCAGCAACCCGGCCACGCAGCATTCGTTCATCGTGACCGAAGAGCTGGCGCCAACCATCAGCCTGGAAGACTTCAGCATCGATTGGCTCAAGCAGCCGCCCGAGCCACGCCTCAAGCGTGCGCTGATCGCCGAGGTGGCGAAGATGACCGGAGGCATGCACCGCGCCGGGGTCAACCACCGTGACTGCTACATCTGCCACTTCCTGCTGCACACCGACCGCCCGGTAACAGCGGACGATTTCAAGCTGTCGGTGATCGACCTGCACCGCGCACAGACCCGTGCCACCATCAGCCGCCGCTGGCGCGACAAGGACCTGGCCGCGCTGTACTTCTCGGCGCTGGACATCGGCCTTACCCGGCGCGACAAGCTGCGCTTTCTGCGCGGTTACTTCCAGCGCCCGCTCCGCCAGATCCTCGCGCAGGAGGCCACGCTGCTCGCCTGGCTCGACCGCAAGGCGCAGAAACTCTATGACCGCAAGCAACGCTATGGGGATGCACTCTGATGGCGGGTTGGACACTGGCGCCGGGCTACGAGCAGCTGGCGGCGGACTTCGGCAGCCTCGACGCGGTGTTTGCCCTGCAGGGTGAACGCCTGACCCGCGACCCGCTCAGCGAAGTCATCCGCATCGAGCGTGACGGGGTCAATTATTACGTCAAGCGTTACACCGGCGCCGGCAAGCACATGCGCCGCTACCTGGGCCGGCCGCGCATCAAGGCCGAATGGCAGAACCTCAAGCAGTTCGCCAAATGGGGCATCCCTACCGCCGAAGTGGTGGCATGGGGCCTTGAGCGCAAGGGGCTGGCCTTTGGCCGCGGGGCGATGATCACCCGCGAGTTGCCGCGCACCGAAGACCTGTCGGCACTGGCCGAGCGCAATGACCCCCGTTTGGCCGACCGTGCCTGGGTCGAGCACGTCAGCAGCCAGCTGGCGCGGCATACCCGGGTGATGCACGAGCACCGGTTTGCCCACAATGACTTGAAGTGGCGCAACCTGCTGGTCGATGACCAGGGCACACTATTCTTCATCGACTGCCCGACCGGTGATTTCTGGCGCGGCTTCATGTGGCGCCACCGGTTGATCAAGGACCTGGCGTGCCTGGACAAGGTCGCCAAATACCACCTGACGGCAACCCAACGCCTGCGCTTTTACCTGCAGTACCGCGGGCGCCAGCGCCTGAATGCGCGCGACAAACGGCGCATCCGCCAGGTGCTGAGCTTCTTCGAGGGAAGGGAATGACCGATTACCTGGCCAGCGCGGATCTCGCGCTGCTCAAACGCCATGGCCTGAACGACTTCGAGGCGCTGTGGGCCCTGCAACTGGACGCCGTGGACGAACCCAATACCGGCCGTGGCGGCTGGAGCAGCGTCTACCGGCTGGAACTCGAGGGCAAAGGCTATTACCTCAAGCGCCAGAGCGACTACCTGACCCGCACCTTGCACCGCCCGTTCGGCGAGCCGACCTTCGCCCGCGAGTTCCGCAACATCAGCCGTTATCAGAAGCTGCATATCCCGGCCCTGCAAGCGGTGTTCTATGGTGAGCGCAAGCAGGCCGGGCATCACCGGGCCATTCTGCTGACCCGTGCCCTGGACGACTGGAGTGACCTGGAAAGCCTGCTGGCGCAGTGGCCGCAGCTCAGCCCTGCGGCGCGCGATGGCATCCTCCAGGCCTGTGGCCAGCTGGCGCGCACGCTGCATAGCGCCGGCCAGGTGCACGGTTGCTTCTATCCCAAGCACATCTTCCTGCGCCAACGCCGCGAAGGCTGGGATGCGCAACTGATCGACCTGGAGAAGACCAGGCCGTTGCTGTTCGGCAAGCGTGACCGGCTCAAGGACCTGGAGCCGCTGCTGCGCCGGGCCCGTGCCTGGGGCGAGGCGGACGTGCGCAAGCTGTTGGCCGCCTACCTTGGCCAGCCGGCCGACAGCGCGCTGGTGGACACCTGGCTGCAACGCCTGACGCAACGCCGTCGTGAGAAGGAGGCCCGCTGATGCGTCTGTCTGAATTGAAAGAAACCGGGCGCAGCCCTTCGCTGCCGCTGGCGATCACCCTGGCCGATGCTGCGGGCAGCGCCGAGCTGCAGTTGCTGAGCCTGCTGCGCGTGTTGCCGGGCCAGCGCTATGTGGGTGCCGGGGTGTGGCGCGGTACGCCGGTGTTGGCCAAGTTGTTGGTAGGCAGCAATGCCGCGCGCCATTTCCAGCGTGAGCTGGAGGGTGTGAAGCTGCTGGCCGAGCAAGGCCTGACCACCCCGAAACTGCTGGCAGACGGCCTCAAGGAAGGTGAGGGCGGCTGGCTGCTGTTCGAATTCCTCGACGGCGCCGAAAGCCTGGCCGATGCCTGGGCTGCAGTAGAACACCTGCCGGTGCTGGCCGACGAGCAGCACCTGGTGCTTGGCCAAGCGCTGACTGCGGTGGCGCAGATGCATGCCAAGGGCCTGTGGCAGGAAGACCTGCACCTGGACAATTTGCTGCGCCACGGCGGCAAGCTGTACCTGATCGATGGCGCCGGCATCAAGGCCGAGACGCCGGGCCAGCAGTTGTCACGCCCGCGCGTGCTGGAAAACCTCGGGGTGTTTTTCGCCCAGTTGCCCAAGCGCCTGGAGCCCTTCATCGAAGAATTGCTGGTGCATTATCTGCTGGCCAATGCCGAGCACGCGCTGCCCATGGAAGCCTTGCAAAAGCAGGTGGACAAGGTGCGCAACTGGCGCCAGAAGGACTACCTGGAAAAGGCCGGACGCGAGTGCACGCTGTTCAGTGTAGAACGCAGCCTTTCGGGCCTGCGGGCGATCCGCCGCGGTGAAGTCGACGCGCTGCTGCCAGTGCTGGAGCAGGCCGACGCACTGATCGACCAGGGCCACCTGTACAAGACCGGCGGCGCCGCCAGCGTGGCCCGCATCGAGGTGGGCGGGCGCCCATTGGTGCTCAAGCGCTACAACATCAAGAACACCGCCCACTGGTTCAAGCGCTTCTGGCGCCCGAGCCGTGCCTGGCACTCGTGGATTGAGGGGCACCGCCTGGAGTTTCTCGACATCGCCACACCGCGCCCGCTGGCGGTGCTGGAACAACGGGTGATGGGCCTGCGCAGCCGGGCGTACCTGGTCACCGAATTTGTCGATGGCCCGGACCTCACCGCGTGTTTCGCCCCCTATGTGGAAAACGGCGAGGCGCCGGAAGAACAGGTCGACGCCCTGGTCAAGGTGATGCAGCAACTGATCCGCGAGCGCATCAGCCATGGCGACTTCAAGGGCCACAACCTGTTCTGGCACAACGGCCAATGGTCGCTGATCGACCTCGACGCGATGTGCCAGCACGCCACGCAACTGAGCTTTGCACCAGCCTACGCCCGCGACCGGGCGCGGCTGCTTCGCAACTGGCCGAGCAGCAGCGCCCTGCATCAGCGCCTCGACCGGCTGCTGCCAAGGCTTGTCGAGTAGGCCTGCGGCAGCGCCAGCCAATCGCTGCTGCGCCCGGCCTGGCGCACCCGGATGCGCCATTGCCGGTCTTGCCAGCGCAAGATCGCCCACGGCACCACGCCGGCTTGCTGGGCGTCGGGGATCAGCAGGTGGTAGCGCCCGGCGAGCAGGTGCGCCCGCACGGGCAATTGCCCGGCAGCGGTTTGCAGGTACAGCTGGCCGTCTGCCCGGTGCAGCCCTGCCACCGCATCCACCGTCTCACCCTCCAGCGGCGGTTGAAGGTGGCAGCTGGCCAGCAACTGCCCAAGGTCAGGCAGGCCGTCGTACCACAGCACCGGTGAGTCGATGACCCAGTTGCCGTTGGCCAGACGCTTGACCGGCTGCTGCAGGTAAGCATCGGGTTGCGTCGGGTCGATGACCCGCCAGCGATGGCCGTCGAACGAGACCTTGTAATAACGGCCGTGGGCGTCCTGGATGTAATACAGGGTCAGCCCTTCGAATGCCGATGTTTTTTCGAATACGCCTTCGCCGTGCACGCCTTCAATGTTGAAGCGCAGGTACTCGACCGCAGGTGTGATGCTGTAACGCGAGGGCAGCGGCAATGGCGGTTGCATAGGCATGCCCCGCATCATGCGGCGCATCAGGCCGGTGCTGACCACGCCTGTAGCGGCATCGTTGGCGAAGCCCAGGGCGTTGTAGGTATGGGTCAGCACGCCGTCGATGTCATCCTCGGCAAAGGCTTGCGCTCCATCCCAGATTTCTATGGCCATGCGCCCCAGCGCAAGCGGAACCTGCACACGCGCAGGCAGCACCAGGCTGATCAGGTCGAGCAGGCGCCAGGCCAGGTCGACGCCTTGCTGCAAATCGGCTTCCCCGGTGGTACGGCTGTTGGCATCGACACTGGCCAGCCAGCTGTGCACCTCGGCCCTGTAGCAGGCGAAAAACAGCTCATCGTTGATCGCTGGGGTGCGCAATACGGGGCTCAGCCGGCCTTTGTTCAGCAGCTGTTCGATGCGTGCAGCAGGCAACAGGGGCAGGCGCCCCGCCACATAGGTGCGCAGGGCGGGTTGATTGCGCAGCACACGCATCAGCTCGCGGGCGTTGCTCAACCCGCGCCAGGCCCGGCGGTCGGGTGCGTCCGGCGTGTACAGGATGAAACTGCCCACACTGGCGCCTTCGGCATTGATCAGCAACACGCCTCGCAGGGTGTGGCCCTGGATGGTCAGCTGGCGCACGGTTATGCGTTGCCCGTCCACCGGGGGGCGTAGCGCATTATGGGGGTGGTCCAATACCTGACGCACCCAGCGGTAGCGCTGTTCGCCCTGGTCGCGGCCAAGGTGCCCGGCATAACGCGCCTTGGCCGCCTCGGCGCGCATGCGGGCGCGGTTGATCAGGGCATGGGCGTTCAGGCGCCAGCGCCCGACCGGCGAATCCAGCAATTGGGTCTTCAGGTAATCAGCGTAGCTGCCACCGACATTAAGGTGCCTGATCATCGCCTTGATGTAGGCGGGGTTCAGCGCCTCGGGCAACGGCTTGCCATGGCGGTGATCTACCCGAGCAGTGAGCCAGTAGTCGTAGTCGAACCAGTTCAGGTTGCGCAATGCCAGCTGGTGCAGCGGGTAACTTTCCCTGACCAGCTCGATCATCTGCCCGCCGACCTGCTCGAAACCTCGCCAGGTCACGTAGATGGATGGGTTGAAGGGGTTCAGATGGGGCCCAGCCTGCCGGCTGTGCACGACATGGAGCATGATGTCGTCAGCGGTGTAGCGCAGGCCGTGATCGTGACGCAGGCGTTCCTCGACCCGTGCGCGGGCCCAGCCCAGCAGGCTGTCCTGCTGGCGGAACTGGCCCAGCGTGAGGATGCCTGGGGCGGCGACGCGATTGCCGGCCGCCACCAGTTGTTGCATGGCCTGCATGATGTGCGAGAGCGCCTGTGGCCCCGCTGCGCTCAACCAGTTGGGCAGATTTTTTTCCAGCAGCAGGCCGTAGCGGGTGTCGAGCAACGCTTGCTTACCGGCTTCGGCCGCCAGTGACAGCGCGTCACGCAGCGTTTCCACTGCCGGTGCACCCTGGGCGTCTGCCCAAGCCTGGTTGACGCGCAGGCGCTGTGCCTCGATCAGGCTGTCGACCTGGGCTTGCACCGGGTCATCGGCATACCACTCGTAGCGCAGGCGGTCGGCCTTGGCGGCGTTGTCCATGCGCTCGGCATCGACCAGTAGGCGCAACAGGGGTGGACCCTGTAGCGGGTCGTCGAGGCGCTCGCACAACTCAAGGTGCAAGTCGGCCAGCGTGTTGTAGGCCTCGATGCCTTGGGCCAGGCCGCACAGCAGCGCCGGCCCGCGGGCCTGCTCCGGGGTGAGCTCGGCAGCCTCGTCGTTGCCGGTGACGACCACGAACATACCCGGCAGCACCGCGCGGCTGTGGGGCTGGCTACGGCTGAGGACCAGGCGATACACCTGGGCACGCGTGGCCACTGGCTGGGGCCGCCGTTGCCAGGCGTTGGGCAGGTCGAGACACAGGGTGAGGGTGTCGGCCTCGGCGGCGGGCAAGGTCTGGTCGGCCTGGCGCAGTGTCAGCTCGGCGTGCATCAGGGCGCGGCGCAGGTCGGTGAGGCGGACCCTGCGCGAGCGGCCCTGGGGGTCGCAGGTGGCCCAGTATTCTGCCAGTTCGCCCTGCAGTTGCTGTCGGCTGAGCCATTGCCGGTCGGCGGCTGGCAATGGCGCCAGCAGGTCGATGATCTGCTGGTCGATGAATTCGATACGTTCCAGCGGTAGCATGATGCGCTCCTTTGGTGAGGGAGACGCAACGTTAGGGCGCTGGGCTATGGCCGGAGCGGTAGCCGGTTATCGGCCGCAAAGCCCGCGCAGGCTGAGCACGGCGGGCACGCCGAGGCCCAGCCAGGCCAGGGCGTCCCAGGCACCGTCACCCAGCAAGGCGGCAAACAGGCCGGCGGCACCGAGCACGCCGATGGCCGCCGGCCAGGCGAAGATCCGCCAGGATGATCGGGAGGCGTGGCTCATGTCCGTACCTCCCGGGTTTTGCGCTGCTTGCTCAACCACAGGTACAGGCCGCTGCCGAGCACGATGATGGTCAGCACATCCAGTACCGCCCAGAGCATCTGCATGGGGCGCCCGCCGTAGTCACCGAAGTGCAGTGGCTGGGACAGCCCCATGGCGTCCATGTACCACGGGCGTTCGCCGACTGCCGTTACTTGCAGGGTGCGCGCATCGATCAGCACCGGGGTGAGCAGGTGCGAGGTCAGATGCGTGGAGCCCTTCATGAACACCGCGTAATGGTGCTCGCTGGAGAACCGCGTGCCGGGGAAGGCGATGAAGTCTGGGCGCATGCCGGGCGCGGCCTGCTCGGCGATGTCCAGCAGGCGGCTGGCCGGGGCCCGCTCGTCGAGCGGCGGGGCGTCACGGTAGGGTGCGACCATGGCCGCCAGGCTGTCGTTGCGCCAGGCGGCGATGACCAGGTCGGACAGGGCGCTGATCACCCCGGTGACACCCACGGTCAGTGCCCAGGCCAGGGTCACCACGCCAATCAGGTTGTGCAGGTCGAGCCAGCGCAGGCGGCGGGATTTGTCGTGGCGCACCGTGGTGAACGCCAGGCGGCGCATGAACGGTGCGTAGAGCACGGTGCCAGAGATGATCGCCACAACGAACAGCACACCCATGAACGCCAGCAGCAACTTGCCGGGCAGCCCCGCGAACATGTCGACGTGCAGGCGCAGCATGATCATCATGAAGCCGCCGTTGGCCGCCGGCATGGCCACTGCCTCACCGGTGCGGGCGTCGAGCATGAAAGTGTGTGATGAATTGGGTTCGGTGCCCGCGGTGGCGGCGGTGATCGCCACCACGCCGTTGCGCTCGTCCTCGTCGTAGTCGAAGTACTGCATTACTTCGCCAGGGCGGTGCTGCTCGGCCTTGACCACCAGTTGCTGCAAATCCAGGTGTGGGGTATCGGCGGGCATTTCGCGCAGCTCGGGTGCATCGCCGAGCAAATGTTCCAACTCGTGGTGGAAGATGAGCGGCAGGCCGGTAAGGGCGAGCAGCAGCAGGAACAGGGTGCAGACCAGGCTGCTCCAGGTGTGGATGAAGGACCAGCGGCGGATGGTTTGGCTTTTCATTTCATTATGTTTCTCGACGTCCAGAAAGACCAAAGCCGCCCCCTGGGGGGCGGCTTGATCGGCGCACTTGTGTCGTCAGTACATCACCATTTGTAGCTGGCGCTGGCGACGACGCTGCGTTCGTCGCCGTAGTAGCAGTAGTAACTGTCGCAGGTGGAAATGTAGTCCTTGTTGAATACGTTGGTGGCGTTGACCGCCACCGAAGCGCCCTTGAGGCTGTTGTTCAGGCGCCCGAGGTCATAGTGCACGGAGGCATCGAACACGGTGTAGGCATTGGCCTTGCCGAGGTAAGTGTTGCCCTGGTCGCCATACGTGTTGCCGGTGTAGCGCGCGCCACCGCCGATGCCGAAGCCGTCGAGCACGCCGGTGTGCCAGGTGTAGTCAGCCCACAGCGAGGCTTGCTGGTTGGGCATCAGCTGCAGGCGATTGCCTTTGTAGATGCCGTCCTGCACTTCGGATTTGGCCAGGGTGTAGGCCGCGGTCATCTTGAGGTTTTCGGTGACGTCGGACACCGCTTCCAGCTCCAGGCCGCGCACTTTCACTTCGCCGGTCTGGCTGGTGAAGGTCACGCCACCGACGTTGTTGGTTACCTGGACGTTTTTCTGGGTCAGGTCATACACCGCTGCCGAAAGCAGGGTATTGGAACCCGGCGGCTGGTACTTGATGCCCAGTTCCCATTGCTTGCCTTCGGTCGGCTTGAACGACTCGGTTGCCGAGGCGCTGGCATTGCTCGCCGGCTGGAACGACTCGGCATACGACAGATACGGCACGAAGCCCGAGTCGAACACATAGCTGATGGCAGCGTTGCCGCTGAACTTCTTGTCGCGCTGGGTATTGGTGGCGTCGTCCTGGTTGAAGTACTTGGTGCCGGTGTGCACCCAGTCCTCACGGCCGCCCAAGGTCAGGCGCCAGTTGTTCAGTGCCATCTGGTCCTGGACGTACACGCCGGTCTGGCGGGTTTTCTGGTTGTAGTCGTAGAACGCCGTGGAACGGTCCGGACGGGTGATCGGCAGCCCGTACACTGGATCGAGGACGTTGCTGTCCGGCACGTTGAAACCGAAGATCGACAGGTAGTTGGTGTTGACGCGCTGGTGGTCCAGGCCCAGCAGCAGGGTGTGGCTGATGCCCCCTGTGCTGAAGTCGGCCTGGAAGTTGTTGTCCACGGCGAACTGGCTGATGTCTTCGTCGGTGTTGGTGGACATGCGGCTGACGGTGCCGTCGTCCTGCACCGGGCCACCGGGCTGGTAATAGCTGCCGGGCGTGATGGTCTGGAACGCCAGGTCTGACTTGGTGTAGCGCAGGTTCTGACGGAACTGCCACACATCGTTGATGCGGTGCTCGAACGCATAGCCCAGCGCGTAGTAGGTACGGTCGTAGAACTCGTAGTCCGGGTCACCCAGGTTCTTGTGATGAGAGATCTTGCCGAACGGCATGTCGATCTTGGTGCCCTGGATCGGCCGGAACTGGCTGGTGGCGCCGGTATCGTCGCGGGTGAACTGGGTAAGCAGGGTCAACGAGGTGTCGTCGTCGATGTTCCAGGTCAGGCTCGGGGCGATGTTGTAGCGCTTGTCGTCGATATGGTCGATCTGCGTGCCGCCATCGCGAATCACGCCACTGACGCCATACAGGAACTGGCCCTGGTCATCGATCTTGCCGGTGCTGGCGAAGTTGATCTGGCGGTGATTGTCGCTGCCGTATTGCACCTCGATTTCGTGGGCGCTTTCGGCCTGCGGGCGGCGGCTGACCATGTCCAGCAGGCCACCGGGTGGGGTCTGGCCATACAGCGAGGACGCCGGGCCACGCAGCAGGGCGAGGCGGTCGAGGTTCCAGGTTTCGGCCTTGGGGTTGGCGTACACGCCGCGCGGCAGTGGCAGGCCGTCGAGGAACTGGGTGGGCTCGAAGCCACGCACGCGCATCCAGTCATAACGGGTGTCGCTGCCGAAACTGGCAGAAACGATACCGGGCATGTAGCGCACGGCGTCATCCAGGCTGTGCACGCCGCGGTCGCTCATCTGCTGGCGGGTGGCAACGGAGATGGAGCGCGGGATCTCGACCAATGCGGTATCGGTCTTGGTGCCGGCCGCGCTGCGCTTGGCCAGGTAGCCTTCCACAGGGCCCCAGGCACTCTCGCTGTCGCTGTTAGCGTTCACGCTGGTTTCCGGCAGCGCCAGGCTGCCATCCGGCACGGCCACCAGGCTGTAGCTGCCGACGCTGCTCTGCTGCAGTTGCAAGCCGGTGCCGCGCAGGGCTGCCTGCAAGGCGCCGAGGCCGTCGAACTGGCCGTTGACCGGCGCCGAGTTGCGGCCGCTGACCAGTGCCGAGTCGATGGCCAGGGCAATGCCCGACTGGCTGGCGATCTGGTTCAGGGTAGTGGCCAGCGGGGCGCTCGGCAGGTTGTAGGCGCGCTGGGCGGATTGCTCGGCGGCGAACAGGGCAGGGCTGGCCAAAGGCGCGGCCAGGGCGATGGCTAGGGCCATCAGGCTGGGGCGCAGGATACGATCAACAGCACGGGACATGCAGCGGCTCCTCGACGGATAAGTGCTAACTGCTTCCTTGCCGAGTGAGATTCCAGAAGTGACAGGGGTAATCTGAAAAATAGTGAGAATTAGTTAACTCATTGTTGCGTGTGCCGCCCTCTTCGCGGGACACGCCCGCTCCCACAGGTACCCCATTGCCCTCAGGGCAGTGAAAAACTGTGGGAGCGGGCTTGCCCCGCGAAGAGGCCGTTACGGTTTTACTTGGGCACCACGTTTACCCACCACTGGGTATGCCGTTCGATCTTCACCGGCAGCGCTGGTACCAGCGAGGCCAGCGCCAGGTCGGTGTTGTTCAGCGGGAAGCTACCCGTCACGCGCAGGTCGGCGACCTCATCGGCCACACCCAGGTGGCCGCTGCGGTACTTGCCCAGCTGTTCCAACAGGTCGGCCAGGCGAACGTTGTCGACCACCAGCATGCCGCGGGTCCAGGCATCGGCACCGGCCGCGACCGGGCCGACCTGGCCCAGGCCGTTGGCGTTCATGAGCACTTGCTGGCCTTCGCGCAGCACCTGCTCGTCACCGCTGTTGAGCGGCATGGCAGCCACCGAGGCCTGCATCACCTCCAGGCGCGTGCCGTTTGCCTCGCGGCGCACCAGGAAGCGCGTCCCCAGTGGGCGCAGGCGGCCATCGTCGGTGCGCACCAGCAAAGGCCGTGGGTCGTCATGGCCGGTCTCCACCGAGATCTCGCCTTGGTGCAGCACCAGCACGCGTTGGTCGCCCTGGTAATCGATATCCACTGCGGTGTGCGTGTTCAGGCTCAGCAGCGTGCCGTCTTCCAAACGCAGGGTGCGCAGTTCACCGGTTGCAGTGCGTTGGTCTGCCAGCCAGTAGCTGGCAGACAGCGACGGCGCGCCAACCCAGGCCAGCAACGAGCCGAGCAGGAACATGCCGGCCAGACCGCCGCCGACCTTGGCCACCCGCCGGCGCAGGCCGACGCGCGATTGCTGCAGGGCTTGGCGTGCGGGGCCTGCGGCGGCACTTACGCGCTGGTCGAGGGTGCCCAGTTGGCGCCAGGCACGGGCATGTTCTTCACTGGCGGCATGCCAGCGCATGAATTCGTTGCGCTCGTCGGGCGTGCCAGCGGCATCGCCCAGGCTCATTTTCCAGGCGATGGCCGCTTCCAGCACCCCGGCGGAAACCGGTGCATTGTTCACGTCGGTTCCCCGTACAGGGCCACGTAGCACTGGCGCATGCCCTGGGCGATGTACTGGCGCACGCGCGATACCGATACGCCAAGGCGTTCGGCGATCTCGGCATGCCCCATGCCATCCAGGCGGTTGTGCAGGAAGGCCGCCCGGGCCTTGCTCGACAGCTTGCCGAGCAGGCGGTCGATGGCCTTGAGGTCTTCGAGGATCAGTAGCTGTATTTCGGGTGAGGGCTGTTCGGCTTCCGGCAAACGCGCCAGTTCGGCCAGGTAAGCCTGCTCCAGCGCCGCGCGGCGGAAGTGGTCGAACATCAGCCCCTTGGCCACGGCGGCGAGGAAGGCGCGGGGTTCGCGGGGGGAGTCCAGCTGCGCGCGGCCGAGCAGGCGCACGAAGGTGTCCTGGCTCAGGTCTTCGGCGCGCTGGCGGCAGGCCATGCTGCGCTGCAACCAGGCCAGCAGCCAGCCGCGATGATCGCGGTACAGCGCACCGACCAGTTCGGCGTGTGGGCTCTGAACAGAAGACAAGCCGTGTTCCCCCCGGAACGAATGCATTAACTAACGATAACTATTCGCGATTGTTGCAGAGGCGGGGGGCGGGGCGCAATGGACGCTTATCGGATTGCCACTACAGGCCGTGGTTGTGCACGTTACGTCGCCGCCAGGTGCGCAGGCGCTGTTCGAGCTGCAACGGGCTGTCGAGCTGCTGGCGGCGAGCCTGGCTGAACAGGATCAAGGCCAGTTCGGCGGTCACCTGCGCATCGGCACTGGCGTGGTGGCGCTCTTCAACCTGCAGGCCGAAGCGCGCCACCCAGTCGTCCAGCCCGGCCTCGCGCAACACGGTATCCGGGTTGAGCAGAGGGGCCAGTTCGGCAACATCGAGGAAGGGCTGTTGCAGGCGATAACCCAGGCTTTCTTTCACGGCCCGAGCCAGCATGCGTTGGTCGAAGGGGGCATGAAAAGCCAGCACCGGGCTGTCGCCGATGAACTCGAGCAGCCCGAGCAGCGCCTCGGCCGGGTCGCTGCCTGCGGCCAGGGCGCTGGGGCCGAGGCCGTGAATCAGCACGCTGGCGTTGGTCTTCTGGGTCGGGCGATGCAGGGTGCGCTCGAACTGCTGGGAGAAGTCGATGGCACCGTCCTCGATGGCCACGGCACCGATCGACAGCACCTGGTCGCGGCTGGGGTTCAGGCCGCTGGTCTCCAGGTCCAGCACCACCCAGCGCTGTTCACGCAGTGAACAAACGCCCAGCGGCGCGGGCCTGGGCAACCGGGCCAGGCGCTGATGCAAGGCGTCGTCCAGGGCGGGGGCGGCCGGCCGTAGCCAGGCGAACAGGCTCATAACTGGTACCGCAGGGCCAGGCTGCTTTGCAGGCGCTGGGCCTGGCGCAAGGACTCACGCAGGATGCGCCGGTCCAGATGGTTGAGGCTGTCTGGGTCGAGCCGGTTGGAATACGGCAGGTTGTCGCGGCTCTGGCGCTGGTGCTGCTGCATGCGGGTTTGCTGGATGAAGTGATAGGCCTCTTCATAAGCCGCGCCATCGAGTGGCGCGATAACGCCTTTTTCGACCAGCTGGCGCAGCCGCTCAAGGGTATTGCAGGCGCCGATGCCATTGGCCAGGGCCAGCAGCCGCGCACCGTCGACGAAGGGCGTCAGGCCCTGGACCTTGAGGTCGAGGGTGGCGGCCTTGTCGTTGCCCTGGCGGGTCAGCACGAACTCGCGCAGGCGGCCTACCGGTGGCCGCTGGCGCAGGGCGTTGTCAGCCATCATGCGCTGGAATATGCGGTTGTCGGCCACTTGCTCCAGTACGCTTTGGCGCAACTGTTCGCACCCTTGTTCATCGCCCCAGACCACACGCAGGTCAAAGTAGATGCTGGAGCCCAGCAGGTTCTCCGGGCTGGCTTCGCGGATGAAGCCGGCGAAGCGCCGTGCCCACTCGGTGCGTGACAGGCACAGCTCGGGGTTGCCGGCCATGACATTGCCCTTGCACAAGGTGAAGCCGCATTGGGCCAGGCTCTGGTTGATGGACTGCGCCAGCGGCAGCAGGCGCGTGCGTATGGCGTCGGCCTCTGCGCTGTCGGCGGCATCGAAGAGGATGCCGTTGTCCTGGTCGGTATGCAGCGTTTGCTCACGGCGCCCCTCGCTGCCGAAGCACAGCCAGCTGAACGGCACGCCTGGGTCGCCACGCTCGGCCAGGGCCAGCTCGATCACCCGGCACACCGTGTGGTCGTTGAGCAGGGTGATGATCTGGGTGATCTGCGTCGAGGAGGCGCCATGGGCGAGCATGCGTTCGACCAGTTGGCCGATCTCGCCGCGCAGCGACACCAGCGAGTCCAGCCGCGGGGCGTGGCGGATGGTGCGGGCCAGGTGCACCAGGTCGACCCGCTGCAGGGAAAACAGGTCGCGCTCTGAAACCACGCCGCACAAGCGCTGGTTGTCCACCAGGCAGACGTGGGCAATGTGCCGCTCGGTCATCGCCATGGCGGCATCGAAGGCACTGGCCTGCGGGCTGAGGTAGAACGGTTTGGCGGTCATGTGCCGGTCGATCGGCGCGCCCAGGTCGGCATCGGCCGCGGCCACCACCTGGCGCAGGTCGCGCAGGGTGAATATGCCCACCGGGTAACGCTGCGGGTCGATCACGACGATACTGCCGACCTGCTGCTCGTGCATCAGCCGCACAGCGTCACGCAGGGGCATGTCGGGGGTGCAGACCACCGGGTGACGCATGGCCAGTTCGCCCAGCGGGGTGTTCAGCGAGTACTGGGTGCCAAGGGTTTCCACGGCGCGCTGGCGCACCTGCTGGTTGACCTGGTCGAGCAGGCTGCTGACGCCGCGCAAGGCAAAATCGCGAAACACTGCAGACATCGAGAAAACGCGGATGAAGGCGGCTTTGTTCAATTGCAGGCAGAACGTGTCCTCACCCGCCAGGTGCTCGGTGCGGGTCGCGCGCTCCCCCAACAGCGCGGCCAGCGGGAAGCATTCACCGCTGGTGATTTCGAAGGTGGTTTCAACGCCTGGCTTGACCAGGTGCTGGCGCTCACCGACCACGCGGCCCTGCTTGACGATGTAGAAGTGTTCCACCGGCCCGTCGGCGGGCTTGATGATGCTTTCACCACGCGCATGGAAGCGCAGCTGGCACTGTTCCACCAGAAACGCCAGGTGGCTGTGCTCCATCTGGTTGAACGGCGGGAAGCGCTGCAAGAACTGCAGAGTGCCTTGAATGTTCTGCAGCACTGCTGTTCTGCCCGCTTGGCTGTAGGCGTCCTTTTTGCTCATGAAACTGACCGTATCGCTACGCCGAACTATATATATCTATATATAGGTGCGGCCTTGTTGTTCTCGGCCCCCATGGTCGGCTGACGGCCGTGTGGTGCCCATTGGACGTAAGTCTATGAGCCTGGTGTGATCAATTTCGCATGCCGCGGTCTTACCGGTGAGCAAGATCTATTTGATGAGACGAACATGGTTGAGCATGACGACATCCTGAGTGACGCAGAACGCGAGGCATTGGCCGGTTTGAGTGCACCTATAGCGCCCAAGCCGGTGGTGCTGGTTGTCGATGACAACCCGGTGAATAGCGAGGCACTGAGCCTTTACCTGAAAAGCAGGGGCATTGAGTGCATGCAGGCCGACGGGGCTCAGGAGGCGATGTTCAAGCTGCATTATGAACCGCGAATCTCCTTGATGATCACCGACCTGCGCATGCAGCCCGAGGATGGCCTGGAACTGATTCGGCAGATTCGAGAGACGGAGCGGGCGGCGTTGTCGATCATCGTGGTGTCGGGCGACACCGATGTGAAGGAGGCGGTAGACGTGATGCACCTGGGGGTAGTGGATTTTCTGCTCAAGCCAGTGGATCTGGGGAAGCTGTTGCAGCTGGTGAAGAAGGAATTGAAGCTCGAATAGCTGTGTTCTCGGTGCGGGCCCCATCGCCGGCAAGCCGGCTCCCACAGGTACAGTACAGCCCTTGAGGCCGGTGCTCTACCTGTGGGAGCCGGCTTGCCGGCGATTGGGCCGCAACGCGGCCCTTTGCGGATCAGAGGCCGTTACGCGCCTTGAACTCGCGGCGGCGGCGGTGCAGCACCGGCTCGGTATAACCGTTCGGTTGCTTGGCACCTTCGAGCACCAACTCCACCGCTGCCTGGAAGGCCACGTTGTCGTCGAAGTTCGCCGCCATCGGGCGGTACTGGGCGTCGCTGGCGTTCTGCTTGTCGACCACTGCAGCCATGCGCTTGAGGCTCTCTACCACCTGCTCCTGGCTGACGATGCCATGGCGCAGCCAGTTGGCGAGCAGTTGGGCCGAGATACGCAGGGTGGCGCGGTCTTCCATCAGGCCGACGTTGTTGATGTCCGGCACCTTCGAACAACCCACGCCATGGTCGATCCAGCGCACCACGTAGCCGAGGATGCCCTGGGCGTTGTTGTCCAGCTCGTTGCGGATTTCTTCTTCCGACCAGTTGGTGTCGGCAGCCAGCGGGATGGTCAGAATGTCGTCGACCGAAGCCGGGGTACGGCTGGCCAGCTCGCGCTGACGGGCCTGCACGTCGACCTTGTGGTAGTGCAGCGCGTGCAGGGTGGCTGCAGTCGGCGACGGCACCCAGGCGGTGTTGGCACCGGCCAGCGGGTGGGCGATCTTCTGCTCGAGCATGGCGGCCATCAGGTCCGGCATGGCCCACATGCCCTTGCCGATCTGCGCGCGGCCTTGCAGGCCGGTGGCAAGGCCCACGTCGACGTTGTTGTTTTCGTAGGCACCGATCCACTTCTCGTTTTTCATGGCGCCCTTGCGCACCACGGCGCCGGCCTCCATCGAGGTGTGGATTTCGTCACCGGTACGGTCAAGGAAGCCGGTGTTGATGAACACCACGCGTTCGGCGGCCGACTTGATGCAGGCCTTGAGGTTGACCGTGGTACGGCGCTCCTCGTCCATGATGCCGACCTTGACGGTGTTGCGCGGCATGCCCAGCAGGTCTTCGACCTGGCTGAAGATTTCAGCGGCAAACGCCACTTCTTCCGGGCCGTGCATCTTCGGCTTGACGATGTACACGCTGCCGGTGCGGGTGTTCTTGCGGGTGGTGTTGCCGTTGAGGTTGTGCAGGGCGATCAGGTTGGTGAACAGGCCGTCCTGGATGCCTTCCGGAATTTCGTTGCCCTGGGCATCGAGGATCGCCGGGTTGGTCATCAGGTGACCGACGTTACGCACGAACAACAGCGAGCGACCATGCAAGGTGACGCTGCCGCCATTTGGCGCGGTGTACTCGCGGTCGGGGTTCATGGTGCGGGTGAAGGTCTTGCCAGCTTTGCTCACGCTTTCGGCCAGGTCGCCTTTCATCAGGCCCAGCCAGTTGCGGTAAACGATGACCTTGTCGTCGGCATCGACGGCGGCGACCGAGTCTTCGCAGTCCATGATGGTGGTCAGCGCCGACTCCATCAGGATGTCTTTGACGCCGGCGGCATCGGTGCTGCCGACCGGGGTGCTGTCGTCGACCTGGATCTCGAAGTGCAGGCCATTGTGCTTGAGCAGCACAGCAGTCGGCGCGGCTGCGTCGCCGTGATAACCGATCAGCTGGGCGTCATCACGCAGGCCGCTGTTGCTGCCACCCTTCAGGGCGACGATCAGCTTGCCACCCTCGATACGGTAGGCCGTGGAGTCAACGTGGGAGCCTGCAGCCAGCGGCGCGGCTTCGTCGAGGAAGGCGCGGGCGAAGGCGATGACTTTGTTGCCACGCACCTTGTTGTAGCCCTGACCTTTTTCGGCGCCGCCTTCATCGCTGATGGCGTCGGTGCCGTACAGCGCGTCGTACAGCGAACCCCAACGGGCGTTGGCGGCGTTCAGGGCGAAGCGGGCGTTCATCACCGGCACGACCAGCTGGGGGCCGGCCATGTGAGCGATTTCTTCGTCCACGTTCTGGGTGGTGGCCTGGAAATCGTCGGCTTGTGGCAGCAGGTAGCCGATTTCCTGGAGGAAGCTCTTGTAGGCTACGGCGTCGTGGGCCTGGCCTTTGCGTGCCTGGTGCCAGGCGTCGATCTTGGCTTGCAGCTCGTCGCGCTTGGCGAGCAGGGCTTTGTTCTTGGGGGCGAGGTCGTTGATGATCTTTTCTGCCCCGGCCCAGAACGCATCGGCTTTGACGCCGGTTCCAGGGATCGCTTCGTTGTTGACGAAGTCGTACAGGGCCTTGGCGACCTGAAGGCCACCGACTTGAACGTATCCAGTCATTGCTTGCCTCACCTTTGCTCAGCTATTTCGCTTTCGCTCTTCTGTATTAAGCCTGTAGCGCTTCTCTAAACACGGCACCAGTTCATGCTCTCGCCACTACGAGAGCGGCTGGGTGCGGCTCGCCAGGCAGGCTGGCGGGCGGTTGGCGTATTTTCACAGGCGCCTTGGCAGACATCGAAACGACGTTTTGTAGTCCGCGCCAGCGCATACTACATGAAGCAGCAGGCTGGTAAACATCAGACTAAAAGCGTCGCTCTGCGACCGGGTGGTCGCTTCGGGTCACGCTGGGAGTGGGTATGTTCGCAAAAAACCGGTGGATTGTTCCAGATAAATCTTGAAACAGTACACGATTAGTTCGGCGGACGGCCCTGCGGCAGGTTGCCGCGCCTTGCCTATACTGAGTCGATCCCCCTATTTGCGCCGCTTTGGGCGGCTCGACGCAGAGGAAGCCCCTGTGGATCATCTTGTACTGACCGTGATCGCCCCTGACAAGGCCGGCCAGGTAGAACGCATTGCCCAGTGCATCGCCGACCACAACGGTAACTGGTTGGAGAGCCGTATGTCGCGCATGGCCGGCCAGTTCGCCGGAATCCTGCGGGTGGCGGTGCCTGCAGAAAACTACGATGAGCTGGTGAAGTCGCTGCAGGCGTTGGGCCAATACGACATTCGCGTGTTGATCGCCGAGAGCGGCATCGAGCCTTCGTGTACCTGGAAGCCGATTGCCATGGAGCTGGTGGGCAATGACCGGCCCGGCATCGTGCGTGACATTACCCGTTTGCTGGCCGAGCAGGGTGTGAACCTGGAGCGCTTTACCACCGAAGTGCGCCCTGCGCCCATGAGCAGCGAGCCGCTGTTCCATGCCGATGCCTTGCTGGCGCTGCCGTTGACCCTGTCGCTGGATGACCTGCAGCAGAAGCTGGAGAGCCTGGCGGATGATTTGATGGTGGAGTTGAAGCTGCGGCCGGAGGATTGAGCTGTGGGCGGGGCCGCTGCGCGACCCAATCGCCGGCAAGCCGGCTCCCACAGGGTTTGCGCAGACGCGTCGGCTGGGCAGCGATCGGGGCGCGAAGCGGCCCGCCGCGTTATCCCGGTTTTACGGGGACGGCCCTGTGGATAAGCTGGGGGTGCACCTCGCCAGCCCAATAACGGCGAGGCTCCGGGCGATTTGTGCAAAAAACGTCCACTAATCAGTCGCTTGTGCACAAACCACGGGGACGAGGGTGTGGATAACCTCTGGAGATGTTCTGCCAGGCCACGAACTGCGTGGCCTGCAGAGTTTTGATCATTAATTGATCAGGCGCGCTTGCGTAAATTCAGCCAGGCATCGACGCTGTACAGCGCCAAACCCGCCCAGATGCACACGAATGCCACCAGGCTGCTCGAAGACAAATGCTCATCGAACAACAGCACTGCCTGCAGCAACACCAGGGTAGGCGCCAGGTACTGCAGGAAGCCCAGCGTGGTGTAGGGCAAATGCCGGGCAGCGGCGTTGAAGCACACCAGCGGGATCAGCGTCACCGGCCCCGCAGCCATCAGCCACAGCGCCTCGCTGCTGGTGTAGAAGGCGCCCTGCGCGCTCATTGCGGTGGGGTGCAGCAGCAGCCAGCCAAGCGCCAGAGGCACCAGCATCCAGGTTTCCACCACCAGCCCCGGCAGTGCCGCAACCGGTGCCTGTTTGCGGATCAGCCCGTAAAAACCAAAGGTCAGCGCCAGCACCAGTGACACCCATGGCAGGCTGCCGACCTGCCATACCTGTTGCGCCACACCCAGCGCAGCCAACCCCACCGCCAGCCATTGCAGGCGGCGCAGGCGCTCACCTAGCAAAAGCATGCCCAACAGCACGTTGACCAGCGGGTTGATGTAGTAACCCAGGCTGGCTTCGAGCATGCGCCCGTTGTTCACCGACCAGACGTAAGTCAGCCAGTTGCCGGCAATCAAGGTGCCGCTCAGGGCCAGCACGGCTAGCCGGCGTGGGTTGTCGCGCAGCTCCCGCCACCAGCCTGGGTGCTTCCAGACCAGCAGTAACAGCGAGCCGAACAGTGCCGACCAAAGCACCCGGTGTACGATGATTTCCACCGCGGGGACGCTCTGGATGGCTTTGAAATACAGCGGGAACAAGCCCCAGATGATGTAGGCCGAAAGGCCAAGAATGTACCCGCGACGCGGGTTTGCGGCGTGCATGCAGAATCCTTGCTTAGGTAGCTAAATACAGCGACGCCTATTGTAGACAGACCCTCGCGGGCATTTAGAACAATTTCAGCGGTTGCTCGTCGAGCGCCGCCATTTGCTCGCGCAGGGCAAGGATCTGATCGCCCCAGTAACGCGGCTGGCCAAACCAGGGGAAGCTGCGGGGGAATGCCGGGTCATCCCAGCGCCGTGCCAGCCAGGCGCAGTGGTGCAGCTGGCGCAGGGCGCGCAAGGGCTCGATCAGTGGCAGCTCGCGCGGGTCGAAGTCGTGGAACTCGTTGTAGCCGTCGATCAGCTCTGCCAGTTGGCCGAGGCGTTCTTCACGGCTGCCGGCGAGCATCATCCACAGGTCCTGTACCGCCGGGCCCATCCGGCAGTCGTCGAGGTCGACCACGTGATACACCTCGTCGCGATGCATCAGGTTGCCTGGGTGCAAGTCGCCGTGCAGGCGCATCACCTTATGTGGCGTGCGTGCGTAGATGTCCTCGACCCGTTTCAACAAGTCGCGGGCTACGGACTCGAATGCGGGCAGCAATTCGCGCGGGACGAAGTTGCCTTCCAGCAGGGTTTGCAGTGAATCGTGGCCGAAGTTGTCCACAGCCAGCGCTTCGCGATGCTCGAACGGGCGTGTCGCGGCAACTGCGTGCAGGCGGCCAAGCAGTTGGCCGAGCCGGTAGAGCTGGTCGAGGTTGCCGGGTTCCGGTGCATGGCCGCCGCGGCGGGGGAACAGCGTGAAGCGAAAACCCTGGTGCTCGAACAGCGTGCGGCCATCGTGCTGCAGGGGGGCGACCACGGGTACTTCACAGTCGGCGAGCTCGGCGGTGAAGCGGTGTTCTTCAAGGATCGCCTCATCGCTCCAGCGCCCGGGGCGATAGAACTTGGCGATCAGCGGTTGTTCGCCTTCGATGCCCACCTGATACACGCGGTTTTCGTAGCTGTTCAGCGCCAGGATCCGGGCATCGCTGAGAAAGCCGATGCTTTCAACGGCATCCAGGACCAGGTCTGGGGTGAGGGTATCGAAAGGGTGGGACATGAAAGCTCCGCAGGGGGAATGGGGCATCGAGCCCGCATTGTAATGACGCTCTGAGCGTTCAGCCTCCCCCAATCGGTTCGCAGGCGCAAGCGATCGCAGTGTCGCGCAGGCCTGCTGGGTATCAGCAGTTCTGCCAGTGCCCGCAAAAAAAGCTGCTGGTTTACTGTTCTGCTCTTCAGCGATGCACCCTGACCTAGACCGGCACGCCCAGCAGGACGAAGGACGGGTGGAACTGCACCCTGGCCTCGTTACCCGCCTTCAGGCCCTGCTGGGCCAGCCAGTCGGTGTCGGCAAGTGCGCACAACGTCTGGCCGTTGCCCAGCGCCAATCGCAGCTCGCTCTGGCCGCTTTCATCCGCCAGCAGTTCTTCAATGCAGACCGGGAGGCAGTTACTGCCTGGCTCCGGCACATCATCTGCCCCAACCAGCTGAACCCACCCGGCCTTGAGCAGCGCCACCACCGTTGTACCCAGGGTCAGCTCCAGGCGTGCGGTGCTGTCGTGGGTAATCAGCGCCTCGATCTGCAGGCCACCGCCCAGCGCCAGGCTCACGCAATCATGCCGGCCTTCACGGCGCAGGCCGCTGACCTTGCCCTGCAGCTGATTGCGCGCGCTGGTACGCAGCATCAGGCGCCCGAGCAGGTCGAGGTCGCTGGACTCTTCGGCGGCTTCAAGGATTTGCGCCTGCAGTGTTTGCAGGCGTTGATAAAGGCGCAGCACGCGTTCGCCTTCGACCGACAAGCGTGCGCCGCCGCCCCCACGCCCGCCGGTGCTGCGCTCGACCAGAGGCTGGCTGGCCAGGTTGTTGAGCTCGTCGATGGCATCCCAGGCCGCTTTGTAGCTGATGCTGGCGGCTTTGGCGGCGCGGGTGATCGAGCCTTGCTCGGCGATGTGCTGGAGCAGGGCGATGCGTTGCGGGCGGCGGGCGATGTGCTGGGTGAGCAGAGCGGGCAAGGACATGATGGCGCCTATCTGGGACTGACCCGTCAAGCTTGCCCCGGTTTTGCCGTGCGTGCCAGGCAATACACATCGACCTGCCGCGCACCGGCCCCGCGCAGCAGTGCGGCAATGGCCTGTGCGGTGGCCCCGGTGGTCAGTACGTCATCGACCACGGCCACGTGCAGGCCCTCGACAACGCCCTCGTCGACCAGGGCAAATGCCCGCTGCAAGTTACGCCGACGCGCCTTGGCATCCAGGCTTTGCTGCGCCGGTGTCTCGCGGGTGCGCTGCAGCAAACGTTCGTTGAGGGCGATTGCCAGGCGCTTCGACAGCCAGCGCGTCAACAGGCCGGCCTGGTTGAAGCCGCGCTCACGCTGTCGACGCCTGGCCAGGGGTACTGGTAACAGCAGGTCAGGCCTGGCCAGCCCTTCGGCATAGCGATGCTGCAGGCCAGAACTCAACATTTCGGCCATCAAACGGCCCAGCGGCCATTGGCGGTTGTGCTTGAAACGGCTGATCAGCGTATCCACGGGGAAGCCGTAATGCCAAAGCGCGACGACCTGCTCAAAGGCCGGCGCGCGGCGGCTGCACTGGCCGCAGGTGAGCCCGCCCATGGGTAGCGGCAGCGCACAGCGCAGGCAGTATTCACTCAACCACGGCAGCTCCTGCTCGCAGGCTACGCATAAAGGGTAGGGCTGTTCGGCCAGCTCATCGCACAGCAAGCACGATTGGTTAATATTTACGCACTTGTAAACCAGTGCTTTTAACCAAGGTTGACAGTTCATAGGCCTTCCATGACTATGCGAGCTATCCGTGATGCGCTGGTGGGCATTCCTGTCCCGGCGCCAGCTACAGCCTAAACAAGGAAACGCCGATGAGCGCCAGCACAACTGCAACAACACGTCACGACTGGACACTGGCCGAGGTCAAGGCACTGTTCCAGCAACCGTTCAATGACTTGCTGTTCCAGGCGCAGACCGTGCATCGCGCGCATTTCGACCCCAACCGCGTGCAGGTTTCGACATTGTTGTCGATCAAGACCGGCGCCTGCCCGGAAGATTGCAAATATTGTCCGCAGTCTGGCCACTACAACACCGGGCTGGAAAAACAGAAGCTGATGGAAGTGCAGAAGGTGCTGGAGGAGGCCGCAAGGGCCAAGGCCATCGGGTCGACCCGCTTCTGCATGGGCGCGGCCTGGAAGCACCCATCGGCAAAAGACATGCCTTACGTGCTGGAGATGGTCAAAGGGGTCAAGGCCATGGGCCTGGAAACCTGCATGACCCTCGGCAAGCTCGATCAGGATCAGACCCAGGCCCTGGCCCAGGCTGGCCTCGACTACTACAACCACAACCTCGACACCTCGCCGGAGTTCTACGGCAGCATCATTACCACCCGCACCTATAGCGAGCGCCTGCAGACCCTGGCCTATGTGCGTGATGCCGGCATGAAGATCTGCTCCGGTGGCATCCTCGGCATGGGCGAGTCGCTGGACGACCGCGCGGGCCTCTTGATCCAGCTGGCCAACCTGCCCGAGCACCCGGAATCGGTGCCGATCAACATGCTGGTGAAGGTGGCCGGTACGCCGCTGGCTGATGAAGAAGACGTCGACCCGTTCGACTTCATCCGCATGCTGGCGGTCGCGCGGTTGCTGATGCCCAAGTCGCACGTGCGTCTGTCCGCTGGCCGCGAGCAGATGAACGAGCAGATGCAGGCCCTGGCCTTCATGGCCGGCGCCAACTCGATTTTCTACGGTGAAAAACTGCTGACCACCGCCAACCCGCAGGCCGACAAGGATATGCAGCTGTTCGCTCGCCTGGGCATCAAGCCCGAAGCGCGCGAAGAGCATGCTGACGAAGTGCACCAGGCCGCCATCGAGCAGGCGCTGGTCGAGCAACGCAGCAGCGAGCTGTTCTATAACGCCGCGTCTGCCTGACATGGCCTTTGATCTGGCGGCGCGCCTGGCCGAACGGCGCGCCGCAGACCTCTACCGGCAGCGGCCACTGCTGCAGAGCCCGCAAGGGCCGCACGTGGTGGTCGATGGCCAGCCATTGCTGGCCTTCTGCAGCAATGACTACCTGGGCCTGGCCAACCACCCCGAGGTGATCGCCGCCTGGCAGGCGGGTGCCGAGCGCTGGGGGGTAGGCGGCGGCGCTTCGCATCTGGTCATCGGCCACAGCACCCCTCACCACCAGGTGGAAGAAGCGCTCGCCGAGTTGACCGGTCGCCCCCGGGCGCTGCTGTTTTCCACCGGCTATATGGCCAACCTTGGCGCTATTACCGCGCTGGTGGGGCAGGGCGACACGGTGCTGCAGGACCGCCTGAATCACGCCTCGCTACTGGACGGCGGTTTGCTCAGTGGTGCCCGCTTCAATCGTTACCTGCACAACGATGCGGCCAGCCTGGCCAAGCGCCTGGACAAAGCCACCGGCAATACCTTGGTGGTCACGGACGGCGTGTTCAGCATGGACGGCGACCTTGCCGACTTGCCCGCACTGGCCGAGGTCGCGCGGGCTCGCGGTGCCTGGTTGATGGTCGACGATGCACACGGCCTGGGCACCTTGGGAGCACAGGGCGGGGGTATCGTCGAGCACTTCGGCCTGGGCATCGAAGACGTGCCTGTGCTGATCGGCACGCTGGGCAAGGCCTGCGGTACGGCGGGTGCTTTTGTCGCCGGCAGCGAGGAGCTGATCGAAGCGCTGGTGCAGTTTGCCCGGCCCTACATCTACACCACCAGTCAGCCACCGGCTCTGGCTTGCGCGACACTCAAGAGCCTGCAACTGCTGCGCAGCGAAACCTGGCGCCGTGAGCACCTGGGCGCGTTGATCCGCCAGTTCCGCCTGGGTGCCGAAGCGATCGGCCTGACGCTGGTGGACAGCCCGACGCCGATCCAGCCCATCCTGATTGGCGACAGCGCACAGGCGCTGCGGCTGTCACAGATGTTGCGCGAACGTGGCCTGCTGGTTACCGCCATTCGCCCGCCCACCGTGCCTGCCGGCAGCGCACGCTTGCGGGTTACCTTGAGCGCCGCGCACAGCGAGGCGCAGGTGCAGCTATTGTTGAATGCATTGGCCGAGTGTTATCCACAGCTGGAGGCCGCCGATGCGTAACCGACTGATCCTTTTACCGGGCTGGGGGCTGGGTACTGCGGCCCTGGAGCCGCTGGCGGCCAGCCTGCGCGCCCAGGACGCCCGCCTGCAGGTCGAGCTGATGCCCCTGCCGGAGCTGGCCGAAGCCGATGTTCAGGCTTGGGTCGACCACCTTGACCGCACGTTGCCCAGCGATACCTGGCTGGGCGGCTGGTCGCTGGGCGGCATGCTCGCCAGCGAACTTGCGCGCAAGCGCGGCGACCATTGTTGCGGGCTGTTGACCTTGGCCAGCAACCCAAGCTTCGTGGCCCGTGCCGATTGGCCATACGGCATGGCCAATGACACCTTTGGGACCTTCCTGGATGGGTGCCGCAGCCATACCTCCGTGACCCTCAAGCGCTTTCGCAGCTTGTGCAGCGACGGCGCCCAGCAACCGCGCACCCTGCTGCGCCAACTGGGCGTTGGTGTGCCGGAGACAGACCCGCTTTACCTTGCCAACGGGCTGGAAGTATTGGCCCAGCTGGATACCCGCGAGGCACTGCAGGCCTATGGGGGGCCGCAACTGCACTTGTTCGCTGGCAGCGATGCCTTGGTCCCGGCCGAGGCGGCGAAAGCCCTGAGCGAGTTGCTACCCGACGTGGAGGTCGGGCTGGTTGAAGACAGTTCCCACGCCTTCCTGCTGGAATACCCACAGGAGCTGGCGGCGGGCATCAAGATTTTCCTGCATGAGAGTGGCGATGACTGACCTTTCCCGTCCAACCCTGCCCGGCGCACTGCCGGACAAGCGCCAGGTAGCGGCTTCGTTTTCCCGCGCAGCGGCCAGCTACGACAGCGTGGCAGCCCTGCAGCGTGCGGTGGGCGTGAGCCTGTTGCAGCAGCTGCCGGACGAACTGGCGCCATCACGCTGGCTCGACCTGGGCAGTGGCACCGGCTATTTCAGCCGCGTGCTGGCTGAGCGCTTCGCACCCGCCTGTGGTTTGGCTGTGGACATTGCCGAAGGCATGTTGCGCCATGCCCGAGGCGAGCAGGGCGGGGCGCAGTATCACGTAGCGGGCGATGCCGAGCGCCTGCCGCTGGCCGATGGCAGCGTCGACCTGGTGTTCTCCAGCCTGGCGGTGCAGTGGTGCGGGCAGTTCGCCAGCGTGCTGGAAGAAGCCCGGCGGGTATTGCGCCCAGGTGGCGTGCTGGCCTTCAGCAGCCTGTGTGTCGGCACCCTCGATGAGCTGCGTGCCAGTTGGCAGGCCGTGGATGGCATGGTGCACGTCAATCGCTTCCGCCGCTTCGAGGACTACCAGCGCCTGTGCGCGGCAAGTGGCCTGGAACAACTCGGCCTGCAGCAGCAGGCACATGTGCTGCACTACCCGCATGTCCGTGGCCTGACCCATGAACTCAAGGCCCTTGGTGCGCACAATCTCAACCCCGGGCGGCCATCAGGCCTGACTGGCCGCGCCCGTATGCAGGGGCTGTTGCAGGCTTACGAAGCATTCCGTCAACCGCAAGGGCTGCCAGCCACCTATCAGGTGGTCTATGGTGTGTTGCGCAAGCCACAGGCGTAAGAGGAGCGACATGAGCCAGGCCTATTTCATCGCGGGGACCGATACCGATGTCGGCAAGACCACCATTGCCGCCGGGCTGTTGCATGCAGCGCGGCTGCAAGGCCTGAGTACGCTGGGCGCGAAGCCGGTGGCGTCCGGCTGTAGCGCAACTGCCAAAGGGCTGCGCAACGCAGATGCCCTGGCGCTGATCGACGAAAGCTCGGTCAAGCTGGCCTATGAAGAGGTCAACCCCTTCGCCTTCGAACCTGCCATCGCGCCGCATGTGGCCGCGCGCGAGGCGGGTGTTGCACTGGAAGTGCCGGCCTTGCTGAAGGCCATGCGCCATGTGCTGGACCAGGATGCGGATTTCACCTTGGTCGAAGGTGCAGGTGGCTGGCGCGTACCGCTTTCCGATCACGCCAACCTGTCCGACCTGGCGATTGCCCTGAAACTGCCGGTGATCCTGGTGGTGGGCGTGCGCCTTGGTTGCATCAACCACGCCTTGCTCAGCGCGGAAGCGATCGCCCGTGATGGCCTGCAGCTCGCGGGGTGGGTGGCCAATATCATCGAGCCGCGTACTGCGCGCCTGGAGGAGAACCTGGCCAGCCTGGCCGAGCGGCTGCCCGCGCCGTGCCTGGGGCGGGTGCCCAAGCTCAAGGTGGCGACGGCCGATGCGGTGGCCGAACACCTGCAACTGGACTTGCTGGACTGAGGCAGCATGCCTCATGTCTATTGGCTGGCACTGAGCTATTAGGGATTTAAACGGGCCTTTTGTGCCCTGGCCTGCTTTAATTGCCACTGATCACATCCAGCGTCATTGGAGTCCTGACATGGAAATCACCGGTAGCTCCGCGTACTACGCGGGCCTCAGCGCCATCCAGAGCGGGCACAACCGCATCGACCAGGCGGCCAGCCAGATCGCCAACAACAGTGTCGAGCGCGCCGCCACCAGCCAGTCGAGCGACTATCAGGCCGAGCGCCTGCGCGCGGTCGATCGCAGCCAGCAGATGGACCTCGCCACCAGCACGGTGCAACTGTCCCTGGGCAAAACCGAAGTCGAATTGGGTGCGAAGGTCGCCAAGGCTTCCGACGAAATGCTCGGTCGGTTCATCGACACCTACGCCTGATATCGACTTATCACGCTGCAACCTCTGTGGGAGCGGGCTTGCCCCGCGAATGTGTCAGAACAGGCAATCTGTTCCGGGCTGACGCATTCGCGGGGCGAGGCCGCTCCCACAGTCGTAAATGGCCTCGAAAAAGGCCGATGGCGTAAATGCCATCTTTCGCGGCATAAATGGCACCATAGTCCCTCCTTGACATCGGTCAGTGCTAAACGTAAGTTTCAAACAACTGTTTGACCGAAAGCCGGCAAGAGCTGGTCGGTATCAGCGGTCTCCCCACCGGACTCATCACAGAGGTTCATCGCAATGCCTGATTACAAAGCCCCCTTGCGTGATATTCGCTTCGTTCGCGACGAGCTGCTCGGCTATGAGGCGCACTATCAGAGCCTGCCGGGTTGCCAGGACGCGACGCCCGACATGGTCGACGCGATCCTCGAAGAAGGCGCGAAATTCTGTGAGCAGGTGCTGGCCCCGCTGAACCGTGTCGGTGACCTGGAAGGCTGTACCTGGAGCGAGTCCGGCGTTAAGACCCCGACCGGCTTCAAGGAAGCCTACGAGCAGTTCGTCGAAGGCGGCTGGCCGAGCCTGGCGCATGACGTTGCCCATGGCGGCCAAGGCCTGCCCGAATCGCTGGGCCTGGCCCTGAGCGAGATGGTGGGTGAGGCGAACTGGTCGTGGGGCATGTACCCAGGCCTGTCCCATGGCGCTATGAACACCATTTCGGCGCACGGCACCGAGGAGCAGCAGCACACCTACCTGACCAAACTGGTCAGCGGCGAGTGGACCGGCACCATGTGCCTGACCGAGCCGCACTGCGGCACCGACCTTGGCATGCTGCGCACCAAGGCCGAGCCGCAGGCCGACGGTTCGTACAAAGTGTCGGGCACCAAGATCTTCATCTCTGCCGGTGAGCACGACATGGCCGGCAACATCGTCCATATCGTTCTGGCCCGCCTGCCCGATGCCCCGGCCGGCACCAAAGGCATTTCGCTGTTCATCGTGCCGAAGTTCCTGCCCAACGCCGAAGGCGGCGTAGGTGAGCGCAACGGTGTGAGCTGCGGCTCGCTGGAACACAAGATGGGCATCCATGGCAACGCGACCTGCGTGATGAACTTCGACAGCGCCACCGGCTACCTGATCGGCCCAGCCAACAAGGGCCTGAATTGCATGTTCACCTTCATGAACACCGCGCGCCTGGGCACGGCGCTGCAAGGCCTGGCGCATGCCGAGGTGGCTTTCCAGGGTGGCCTCAAGTACGCCCGTGATCGCCTGCAGATGCGCTCGCTCACCGGCCCTAAAGCGCCCGACAAGGCTGCCGACCCGATCATCGTGCACCCGGACGTGCGCCGCATGCTGCTGACCATGAAGGCCTTCGCCGAAGGCAACCGCGCCATGGTCTACTTCACTGCCAAGCAGGTGGACATCGTCAAGTACAGCCAGGACGAGGAAGAGCGCAAGAAGGCCGACGCCCTCTTGGCCTTCCTCACCCCGATCGCCAAGGCCTTCATGACTGAAGTCGGCTTCGAGTCGGCCAACCACGGTGTGCAGATCTACGGTGGCCACGGCTTCATCGCCGAGTGGGGCATGGAGCAGAACGTGCGCGACAGCCGTATCTCCATGCTGTACGAAGGCACCACCGGCATCCAGGCGCTCGACCTGCTCGGCCGTAAAGTGCTGATGACCCAAGGCGAAGCGCTCAAGGGCTTCACCAAGATCGTGCACAAGTTCTGCCAGGCGCAGGAAGGTGTCGAGGCGATCAAGGAGTTCGTCGAGCCGCTGGCTGCGATCAACAAGGAGTGGGGCGAGCTGACCATGAAAGTGGGCATGGCTGCCATGAAGGACCGCGAGGAAGTGGGCGCCGCTTCGGTGGATTACCTGATGTACTCGGGTTATGCGTGCCTGGCTTACTTCTGGGCCGACATCGCCCGCCTGGCCGCGGAGAAGCTGGCTGCCGGTACTTCCGAAGAGGCGTTCTACACCGCCAAACTGCAGACTGCGCGTTTCTACTTCCAGCGTATCCTGCCGCGCACCCGCACTCACGTGGCAACCATGTTGTCCGGTGCCGGCAACCTGATGGCGATGAAAGAAGAAGACTTCGGTCTGTCGATCTAAGCCTTCAGCCCGTCGAAAACCCGTCTGCCTTGTGGGCAGGCGGGTTTTCGCGTTTTTGGGGGCCGCTACGCGCTCCATCGCTGGCAAGCCGGCGCCCACAGGTTTTGCAGCGCCGCGGACATTGTGGGAGCCGGCTTGCCGGCGATGGGGCGCGTAGCGGCCCCAAAAACCGGTTACAAGAAAAGCTCAAGCCCTCCGCCCCCGCTGCCGTTAACACACCGGTGTATTCATCAATTCATGTGCGCTGCCGATGAAGTAAAGGCACAATGCCATTATTGATCTGCCGGGTCGGAGATTACCCTTGTTTCGTTTAAACGCTGTACGCGCAAGCCACTTCCTGCCTTCGCTTTTCCTCTTGTTGGCAGGGCTTGCGGCGGCTTACGTAAGAGACCTCAGCGTCTTCTTCACGTCACTGTTCAACGTGTTGCCCACCTTGGTTCTGCTGCTGGGCGGCGCCTACTGCGCGGTGTATCGCCGCCAGCGCGAACTGTTCCTGATGGTCGCGGTGTATATCGCCTACTTTCTGCTGGATACCCAGACTGACTATTACCGCGACAACGGCCGTGTGCGCGAAGACGCAGCGGTGATCTTCCATCTGGTCTGCCTGCTGTTGCCAGCGCTGTATGGCTTGTTCGGCGCTTGGCAGGAGCGCACCCACCTGGCCCAGGACCTGCTCGCCCGCTTTGCCGTGCTGTTCGCCGTCGGTAGCGTGGCCGTGGCCCTTGAGCAGAGTTTTCCCGAAGCGTTGCTGGGGTGGCTGGCGGAAATCCGCTGGCCGTCGCTGCATGGCCAGTGGATGAGCCTGATCCAGATGGTCTACCCGTTGTTCATGGGGGTATTCATCTTGCTGGTGGTGCAATACCTGCGCGAGCCCAGGCCCTTGCACGCGGCGCAGATCATCGGCTTGATCGGCATCTTCTGGATGCTGCCCAAAACCTTCATCCTGCCTTTCACGCTGAACATCATGTGCAGCCAGGTGATGCTGATGATCGCTGCGGCGGTTTCCCACGAGGCCTACCAGATGGCGTTTCGCGATGAGTTGACTGGCTTGCCCGGGCGTCGCGCGCTGAATGAGCGCATGCAGCGCTTGGGGCGCAACTACGTGATTGCCATGACCGATGTGGACCACTTCAAGAAATTCAACGACACCCATGGCCATGACGTCGGTGACCAGGTGCTGCGCCTGGTGGCCAGCCGGCTGGCCAAGGTGACCGGCGGTGGCCGCGCCTACCGCTATGGCGGCGAAGAATTTGCCTTGGTATTCGCCGGCAAGACGGCCGAAGAATGCGTGCCCCATGTGGAAGCGGTGCGCGAGATGATCGCCAACTACACCATGCACCTGCGTGACCAGAACAATCGCCCGCAGGATGACTCCGCCGGCCGCCAGCGGCGCAGTGGCAGTGCCAGTGGCACCGTGTCGGTGACCATCAGCATCGGCGTCGCCGAACGCCTGGCCGAGCACCGCAACCCCGAAGAAGTGCTCAAGTGCGCCGACCAGGCGCTGTACAGCGCCAAGGGCGCAGGGCGCAACTGTGTCATGGTTCATGGGCAACAATCACGGCGCGGGGCGGTACGTACCGCGTGACCGTAATTGACTATATGGTCGCGTGATGACCCTATGTCTCGCAAAAGTTGTTCGGTTACACTGGATTCAACCCCGTGCCGCGGTCTCTGGAGACCGCCCCGACCCGACTAGCGAGAGGTTGTCATGGCTGACTATAAAGCGCCGCTGCGCGACATGCGCTTCGTTCTGAATGAAGTCTTCAACGTGGCAGAACTGTGGGCGCAACTGCCCGAGCTGGCCGAGGCAGTCGATGCCGAGACAGCCATTGCCGTACTCGAAGAGGCTGGCAAAGTCACCAGCAAGTCCATCGCCCCGCTCAGCCGCGCGGCTGACGAAGAGGGCTGCCACTGGGACAACGGCGCAGTGCGTACGCCAGCGGGCTTTATCGAGGCTTACAACACCTACGCCGAAGGCGGCTGGGTGGGCGTGGGCGGCGACCCGCTGTTCGGCGGCATGGGCATGCCCAAGGCAATCTCGGCTCAGGTCGAAGAAATGGTCAACGCGTCGAGCCTGGCCTTCGGCCTTTACCCGATGCTGACCGCCGGCGCCTGCCTGTCGATCAATGCCCATGCTAGCGAGGCACTGAAGGAAAAGTACCTGCCGAACATGTACGCCGGCGTGTGGGCCGGCTCCATGTGCCTGACCGAGCCGCATGCCGGCACCGACCTGGGGATCATCCGCACCAAGGCCGAGCCCCAGGCCGATGGCAGCTACAAGGTCAGCGGCACGAAGATTTTCATCACCGGTGGCGAGCACGACCTGACCGAGAACATCATCCATTTGGTGCTGGCCAAGCTGCCGGACGCACCGGCCGGGCCCAAGGGTATCTCGCTGTTCCTGGTGCCGAAGTTCATGGTCAACGATGATGGCAGCCTCGGTGCGCGCAACCCGGCTACCTGTGGCTCGATCGAGCACAAGATGGGCATTCAGGCCTCGGCGACCTGCGTGATGAACTTCGACGACGCCGTCGGTTACATCGTCGGCGAGTCGAACAAAGGCCTGGCGGCGATGTTCACCATGATGAACTACGAGCGCCTGGGTGTGGGTATTCAGGGCCTGGCCACGGCCGAGCGCTCGTACCAGAACGCCGTCGAGTACGCACGGGACCGCCTGCAAAGCCGCGCCCCCACCGGCCCGCAAGCCAAGGACAAGGCTGCCGACCCGATCATCGTCCACCCCGATGTGCGCCGCATGTTGCTGACCATGAAAGCGTTGATTGAAGGTGGCCGTGCATTCTCCACCTACGTGGCCATGCAACTGGACAGCGCCAAGTACAGCGAGGAGCCCGCAACGCGCAAGCGCAGTGAAGAGCTCGTGGCGCTGCTGACCCCGGTGGCGAAGGCGTTCCTCACCGATCTGGGCCTGGAGTGCGCGGTGCATGGCCAGCAGGTGTTCGGTGGCCATGGGTACATTCGCGAGTGGGGCCAGGAGCAGCTGGTGCGCGACGTGCGCATTACCCAGATCTACGAAGGCACCAACGGTATCCAGGCCCTGGACCTGATGGGGCGCAAGGTGGTGGCCAGCGGTGGCGCTTACTACAAGGTGTTTTCCGACGAGGTTCGCCAGTTCATTGCCACTGCGCATGGAGAACTCGATGAGTTTGCCAAGCCGCTGGGGGCTTACCTCGACCAGCTCGACGGGCTGACCGAGTGGGTGCTGCAACAGGCCAAGGGCAACCCGAACGAGATCGGTGCTGCATCGGTGGAGTACCTGCACGCCTTTGGCTATGTGGCATATGCCTACATGTGGGCGTTGATGGCACGTGCTGCCAAGGCCGGTGAGGGCGATGAAGCGTTCTATTCTGCCAAGCTGGGCACCGCTCGATTCTACTTTGCGCGCCTGTTGCCACGGGTGGATTCGCTGGTGGCTTCGGTGAAGGCAGGCAGCGAGTCGTTGTACTTGCTGGACGCCGAGCAGTTTTGATATGCCACCATATTGCCTGTAAGCATTTTCCTACGTGACGCGGTGACTTTTCGCCACTGGTATCAGATTGGATCCATAGCTACTATTTCTACATGGACGTTGCGCAGGAAGCGCAAAGGACAGAACAGGGACAACGAAGGATTTCCTGCCAGGATGGCGGGGCGATAGGGATGTCACAGGGAAACAGTCTGGAAAACCCCGCTTAGGCGGGGTTTTCTTTGTGCGCGTCTTTTTCAGCCAAGCACATCCAGTGGCGAGGCGCTCAGTTGCCTGGCGTCAGTCTCCTCCTCGAGCAGCGTGCGCAGCAACTCCACCGATGCCTGTTGACGCTGAGCGTCGCGGAACACCAGGCCCACTTTCAGTGGCACGCGCGGTTCGCTCAAGGGCTTCCACAGCAAACCCTGGTCATCTTCGGCGGCATCCTTGGCCCGGCCAGGCAAGATAGTGGCCAGCGCGGTGTGGCCCAGGCTGTCGAGAATGCCACCCATATTGTTCATTTCCGCTTGAACCTGCGGCCGACGCCCCTGGCTGGCCAACTGTTCCTTCCAGATCTGGCGGATCTGGAATTCCTCGCCGAGCATCAGCATCGGCAACTCTGCAGCCTGCCTGATCGACACCTTCTTGAAATCCTTCAAGGGATGAGTGTCCGGGATGACCAACTGCAGTTCGTCTTCGTACAGCAGCAATCCATGCAGCCCCGGCTGGCGCGGCGGCAGGTAGCTGATACCGATGTCGAGGTTGCCATTGAGCAGGCGCCGCTCGATTTCCAGCCCTGACAACTCATAGATCTGCACCACAAGGTGCGGTTGGGCTTTGCGCACCCGTTCCAGCAACTGCGGCACCAAGCTCGGGCGCACCGTCTGCAGCACGCCGATGGCCAATGTGCGTAGCGACTGGCCCTTGAAGTTGCGCATCGCCTCATGGGCGCGCTGCAAGCCGTCAAGCAGGGGCAGGGCATGGTTGTACAAAGTGTGCGCGGCCAGGGTGGGCAGCAGGCGCTTGTTGCTGCGCTCGAACAGGCTCAGGTCGAGGCTGTGCTCCAGTTGGCGGATCTGTTGCGAGAGCGCTGGCTGGGACAACGACAGGCGCTCGGCCGCCCGGCCGACATGGCCTTCTTCATACACCGCGACGAAATAACGCAGTTGGCGAAAATCCATAAGTAACACTTATCGAAAAAGCTGGAAAAACGGAATGGCCGCATGCGCCGCCGAAGCCTAGTCTATCGCCGTATTCCAACGGGTTACAGCAGTCAATCAGCGCATTGTTACTCCGTTTGAAAAACACTTTTGATAGGCAAGACAAAATATCAAGCGCCGGCGCAAAGACCGGATGCTGGCCCCCCTTACCGTGCCTGGCTGGAGCCCCGATGAACCTGTTCAACCTGCGCCGCTCGGCCCCTGCCGAATTGGCCGAGCCCAAGCGCGCCCCGGTGCCTGTGGCGGACGCGCCGCTGCTGTCACGCGAGCGCCTGATGCCGAGCACCGAACGTGCCGCCCAAGTGTTCGTGCGTGGTCAAGGTTCCTGGTTGTGGGACGACGAAGGGCACGCCTATCTGGATTTCACCCAGGGTTGTGCGGTCAACAGCCTCGGCCACAGCCCTGGGGTGCTGGTAAAGGCGCTGGGCAACCAGGCCCAGGCGCTGATCAACCCAGGGGCAGGTTTTCACAGCCGGGGCCTGCTGGCGCTGGTCAACCGGCTGTGCCAGAGCACGGGCAGCGAGCAGGCGTACTTGCTCAACAGTGGTGCCGAGGCCTGCGAAGGCGCGATCAAGCTGGCGCGCAAGTGGGGCCAGCTGCACCGCGGCGGCGCCTATCACATCATCACCGCCAGCCAGGGCTGCCATGGCCGCAGCCTGGGCGCCTTGTCGGCATCCGACCCGCTGCCCTGCAACCGCTGCGAGCCGGGGCTACCGGGTTTCAGCAAGGTGCCGTTCAACGACCTGGCGGCGCTGCATGCCGAAGTGGACTCGCGCACCGTGGCGATCATGCTGGAGCCCATTCAAGGTGAAGCCGGGGTCATTCCCGCTACCCGGGACTACCTGCAAGGCGTCGAGAAGCTGTGCCGCGAACTGGGCATCCTCCTGATCCTTGACGAAGTACAGACCGGCATTGGCCGCTGCGGCGCGCTGCTGGCCGAAGAAACCTATGGTGTGCGCGCCGACATCATCACCTTGGGCAAGGGCCTGGGTGGTGGCGTTCCGCTGGCAGCCTTGCTTGCCCGCGGTACTGCCTGCTGCGCCGAGCCGGGCGAACTGGAAGGCAGCCACCATGGCAATGCGCTGATGAGCGCTGCTGGCCTGGCCGTGCTGGATACCGTGCTGGAGCCGGGCTTCTTCGAGCAGGTTCAAGACAGCGGGCGGCACCTGCGCGATGGCTTGAGCCGGCTGGCTGGCCGCTACGGCCAAGGCGAAGTGCGTGGCCAAGGCCTGCTGTGGGCTTTGCAGTTGCAGGAGCACCTGGCCAAGGACCTGGTGCAGGCAGCCTTGCATGAAGGCTTGCTGCTCAATGCGCCGCAGGTGGATGTGGTGCGCTTTTCGCCTGCGCTGACCGTGAGCAAAGGCAACATCGATGAAATGCTGCTGCGCCTGGCCCGGGCCTTTGCCCGCTTGCATGCGCAGCATGCCCGCCGCGAAGTATCGGCGTAACGAATTCTACGAACCGTCTGGCGTTTCTGCGCATCGCCCCTGGCCTGTTTCATTTGGCCCGGGGCGTTTTTTTTGCCTGGCGCTTACCTGTGGAACCTCTGTGATGCCCAGCTAGTCTCTGTTTAGACCCTTTCAGGAGAGACACGCATGGACTTCATTCGCATCATCATCGCCATCCTTCTGCCGCCGCTGGGCGTGTTTCTGCAAGTGGGGTTCGGCGGGGCATTCTGGCTGAATATCCTGCTGACCTTGCTGGGTTACATTCCAGGCATCGTGCATGCGGTGTACATCATCGCCAAGCGGTGAAACTGCCGGGGCCGCAACGCGGCCCCGGCCTGTTATTCACCCAGCACCCGGCAATAGAACTTCCATTCTTCTTCCAGTGCATGCGCCAAGTTCTCGGCCTTGCGGAACCCATGCCGCTCCCCGGCATAGAAATGCCCCACGGCTTCGATGCCATTCAACTTCAATGCGTCCAGCATTGAGCGTGTCTGTTCCGGCACCACCACCGCATCCAGTTCACCCTGGAAGAAAATCACCGGTACATTGATCTGCGCGGCATGCAACAGCGGCGTGCGTTGGCGGTAGCGCTCGGCATCCTGTTGCGGGTCGCCGATCAGCCAGTCCAGGTAGTCGCCTTCGAACTTGTGCGTGGCACGGCCCAATGCAACCGGATCGCTGACCCCGTAAAGGCTGGCACCGGCGCGAAATACATCACCGAAAGCCAAGGCGCAAAGGGTGGTGTAACCGCCGGCACTGCCACCGCGAATGAAGGCTTTGCCGGCATCGATCAAGCCACGTTCGGCCAGGTGCTGGACCGCCGCGCAGGCATCCTGCACGTCGCTTTCGCCCCAGCTCAAATGCAATGCCTGGCGATACTCGCGGCCATAGCCGGTGCTGCCCCGGTAGTTCAGGTCGGCGACGGCGAAGCCGCGTTGGGTCCAGTACTGGATGCGTGGGTCGAGCACCGGATAGCAAGCGGAGGTCGGGCCGCCGTGGATGAACACCACCAACGGCGTGGGGCTTTTGGCACCCACAGCCGGGTAGAAGAACCCGCGGGCAAACGCGCCAGCGCTTTCGTAGAGCATCGACTGCGGCAGGCTTATGCACTCGGCCGGCAGCAGCTCGGCGCCCCCTGCCAGAATGTGCACCTCGTGGTTGGTCCGGTCGATGGCAATGACCGCTGGCGGGCTGATCGGCGAGGCGGCGATGGCATAGATGTACTCGGCATCCATGGCAAGGTTGCGAAAGCGGCTATAGGCGCTGGCGAAACGTTCCACCTGGCCGTCGACATTACGCAGCCCCAGTTGCCCGAAGCCCCCTTCGAACCAGCTTGCCAGATAGCTTTGCGGCCCAAGGGCCAGCCAGGTGCAGGTACCCAGTTGCCAGGGCGCGGCGGCGTGGTCTGCAGGTTTGGCGGGCAACGGCTGCCAACCGCCATCGAGCTCGCCCCAGGGTTGCCAGAAGCCATTGCGGTCGGACAGGCAGTACAGGCGCCCCTGCGCGTCGAAGCGCGGTTGTTGCAGGGACTCGTCGTGCGCCGCGATGCAGCGTGCCGCGCCCCAGCTACCGTCGCTTTGCCGTGCGCGACACATCAGCCGGGTGACCGTCCAGGGCTGAGCGGGGCGATCCCATTCGACCCAGGCGAGGCGTTGGCCATCGGCACTGATCGTCGGCGATGCATAAAAATCGGCACCCTCAGCGAGTACTTCAGCACTGCCTTCGACCAAGGCCACCAGGCGATGCTCGACACCCTCGCCATGGCGCTCCTCGACCGCCAGTACCTGGCCCTCATGCCATTGCAGGTCGCCGTAGCGGCACTGTTCATTGTGGGTCAAGGGTAATGGTGGTGTTGGGTCCAGCCCTTGGCGGTAGACCTGCTGATCCTTCTCGTTGACGAAGATGATCCCGTCATCACTCAGGCAGAAGCTGCCACCCCCGTATTCGTACACCCGGCTGCGCACGCTGAAGCCATCGGGCGTGAGGCAGCGGGCCTGCTGGTCACGCCAGTGCCAGACCCGACAGGCGCCATCGGCGGGGCGGAATTCGTTCCAGAACAGGCCCATGGTGCCTGCCTTGAGTTCGGCAAAGTCGGTGCCGGCGGCTACCGCCTGGGCGGCAGTGAGTTCAGCCGCGGGCGATGACACGGGAGTTGCGCTCATTACGGAAGGTCATCTCTTCGATGGCGAGGTTTGCAGTCTCTGCCTCCTCGCGGGCCTTGAGGATGATGCCGTGGTCAGCCGACTTGGCGCACACCGGGTCGGCGTTGCTGGCATCGCCGGTGAGCATGAAGGCCTGGCAGCGGCAGCCACCGAAGTCCTTCTCTTTTTCGTCGCACGAGCGGCAGGGCTCGGGCATCCAGTCGTAACCACGGAAACGGTTGAAGCCGAACGAGTCGTACCAGATGTGGTGCAGGTCGTGGTCGCGCACATTGGGGAACTGCACGGGCAACTGGCGCGCGCCATGGCAGGGCAGGGCGGTGCCGTCCGGGGTGATGGTCAGGAACAGGCTGCCCCAGCCGTTCATGCAGGCCTTGGGGCGCTCTTCATAGTAATCGGGGGTAACGAAGATCAGCTTGCACGGGTTGCCGGCGGCCTTGAGTTTGGCGCGGTACTCGTTGGTGATGCGCTCGGCACGTTCGAGTTGCTCGCGGGTTGGCAGCAGGCCAAGGCGGTTGAGGTGCGCCCAGCCGTAGAACTGGCAGGTGGCAAGCTCGACAAAGTCCGCTTCCAGCGCGACGCACAGTTCGATGATACGGTCGATCTTGTCGATGTTGTGCCGGTGGGTGACGAAGTTGAGCACCATCGGGTAACCGTGAGCCTTCACCGCCCGGGCCATTTCCAGCTTCTGTGCGAAGGCCTTCTTCGAGCCGGCCAGCAGGTTGTTGACCTGCTCGTCGCTGGCCTGGAAGCTGATCTGGATATGGTCCAGGCCGGCCTTTTTGAAGGCGGCAATGCGCGCTTCGGTCAGGCCAATGCCGGAGGTGATCAGGTTGGTGTAGTAACCCAGGCGCCGCGCTTCGCCGATCAGCTCGGCGAGGTCCTGGCGTACCAGCGGCTCCCCGCCGGAAAAGCCGATCTGCGCTGCGCCCATCTCCCGGGCTTCGGCCATCACCTTGAACCACTGTTCAGTGCTCAGCTCCTTGCCCTGCTGGGCGAAATCCAAGGGGTTGGAGCAGTACGGGCACTGCAGCGGGCAGCGGTAGGTGAGCTCGGCCAGCAGCCACAGCGGCAGGCCGACCGGCACCTCAGGCGAGGGTGATCCAGTGTTCGCCACGGGCCACCTCCATGAATTGCTCGATGTCATCAGCGACTTCGGGCACACCAGGAAATTGCTGTTCGAGCTCGGCGATGATCGCCAACACATCGCGCTTGCCGTCGATCAGGCCACCGATCAGCGCCGCGCTGTCGTTGAGCTTGATCATGCCTTCGGGGTACAGCAGCACGTAGCCTTTCTGCGCCGGTTCGTACTGGAAACGGTAGCCAGGGCGCCAGTTCGGTACTAGCTTGCGATCAAAACTCATAGGGCGATCCCCTTGTGCCATACCCGTTGCTGGGTGACGGTGTGATACGGCGGGCGGTTCAGCTCGTAGGCCATGCTCATGGCATCGAGCATGCTCCAAAGGATATCCAGCTTGAACTGCAGGATTTCCAGCATACGCTCCTGGCCGTCGCGGGTGGTGTAGTGCTGCAGGGTAATGGCCAGGCCGTGTTCCACATCACGCCGGGCCTGGCCCAGGCGGGTACGGAAGTATTCGTAGCCGGCCGGGTCGATCCACGGGTAGTGCTGCGGCCAGCTGTCCAGCCGCGACTGGTGAATTTGCGGGGCGAACAGCTCGGTCAACGAGCTGCTGGCGGCCTCCTGCCAGCTGGCTCGGCGGGCGAAGTTGACGTAGGCGTCGACGGCAAAGCGCACACCGGGCAGCACCAGCTCCTGGGAGCGCAGCTGGTCGGGATCAAGCCCGACTGCCTGGCCCAGGCGCAGCCAGGCTTCGATGCCGCCATCCTCGCCGGGAGCGCCATCGTGGTCGAGCAGGCGCTGGACCCACTCGCGGCGCACTTCACGGTCCGGGCAGTTGGCCAGGATCGCGGCATCCTTCATGGGGATGTTCACCTGGTAGTAGAAGCGGTTGGCCACCCAGCCCTGAATCTGCTCGCGGGTAGCGCGCCCTTCGTACATCGCCACGTGGTACGGGTGATGGATGTGATAGTAGGCGCCCTTGGCGCGCAGGGCCTGCTCGAACTCGGCAGGCGACAGTGGCAGTGCGTCGCTCATCGACCCTCCTTACAACTCGATGCTCATGCCGTCGAAGGCGACTTCTACACCGCGGCGCTGTACTTCGGCGCGCTCCGGGGAGTCTTCATCGAGGATCGGGTTGGTGTTGTTGATGTGGATTAGCACCTTGCGCTGGCGCGGGAAGCCGTCCAGTACCTCGAGCATGCCGCCGGGGCCGTTCTGCGCCAGGTGGCCCATCTCACGGCCGGTGCGGGTGCCGACACCGCGGCGCTGCATTTCATCATCCTCCCACAGCGTGCCGTCGACCAGCAGGCAGTCGGCGCCGTGCATCATCGCCAGCAGCTTTTCGTCGACCTGGCCCAGGCCTGGGGCATAGAACAGCTTGCCGCCGGTGCGGGTGTCTTCGACCAGCAGGCCGAGGTTGTCGCCCGGGTGTGGGTCGAAGCGGTGCGGCGAGTACGGCGGCGCAGCGCTACGCAGGGGGAAGGGGGTGAACCTGAGGTTGGGGCAGGCGTCGATGACGAAGCTGCCTTCGAGCTCGATGCGGTTCCACTGCAGGCCACCGTTCCAGTGGCTGAGCATGTTGAACAGCGGGAAGCCGGTGCTCAGGTCCTGGTGAACCATGTCGGTGCACCACACCTGGTGCGGGCAGCCTTCGCGCAGGCTGAGCAGGCCGGTGGTGTGGTCGATCTGGCTGTCGAGCAAGACGATGGCGTTGATGCCCGTGTCGCGCAGCGCGCGGGCCGGCTGCATCGGCGCGAAGGCCTGGAGTTGGGCGCGGATGTCTGGCGAGGCATTGCACAGGACCCAGTGCACACCGTCATCGGACAGGGCTATCGACGACTGGGTACGCGCCGTTGCGCGCAGGCTGCCATCGCGAAAGCCTTTGCAGTTGACGCAGTTGCAGTTCCACTGCGGGAAGCCGCCGCCGGCGGCGGAGCCGAGAATCTGGATGTACATGGCTGCTCTCTATCCGAACTGTGCTGAAGCCTGGTGCAAAAAACGACAACGCCCCGGCGGGCCGAGGCGTCGTAACGCAAGCAGGGCTTAGCGGCTGGCGAAGTACATGGTCACTTCGAAGCCGATACGCAGATCAGTGTATGCAGGTTTGGTCCACATGGTTTTGCTCCTTCTGGGTAAGGTAGAGGGTTCAGCTACTTTGTTTGGCGTCACCTCGCGCAAGAGGTTCCAGTGGCTGAGATAGCGTTATCTTACAAGAAAATTATGTACCGAAAGGTTAATTATTCGATAAGCGCCCTTTCGTAAAACGTAACAATCCTCTTGTCATCATTGCCATGACCCATTGGGTGCGGCGGCATTTGCCAGGCACAGCCAGGCGCTATCGGTGTCGAGCATGCCGCGTAACAGGTCGTCCAGACCAGCTTGGCGCACCCCCAGCATAGAACAGCGTAACGCCTGCAGATCGTCGGGTTGTGTAGCGAGACATGTCTGCCATACCCATTCGGCGACGTCGGCGTCAGGCATGGCGTTCTCGTCAAATTGCCCGGCCAGCGCCTGGCAGGTTGCAGGGTCGAGGGTTACGCCCTGACGCAGAATAGTCAGCAGATGCTCGAGAATTTCGCTTGGGCTGGCGTGGGGCGATTGCACGCCAAACAGAAGGCCCCCGATGCCCTCTATCTGACGAAAGGCACTGAAAACCGCGTAGCCGAGTTGCAGTTCAACCCGCAGGCGCTGGTACACAGGGCCCTGCAGCAACTGGGCAAGCAGGCGGCCGCAGGCTTGTTGCCTGGCGGGTAATGGGCAGAACAGCAGCAATGCATGCTCGCTGCCCGGCACCTTGGCGTGGTGCCAGCGATGGCCGCGCCAGCTGGGATCAGGCGGTGCTGAGCCTGCATGCCCTGGGCAGCCCCGCAGCACCGCGCCTAAAGACAGCAGGGCGGCGGCGTCGAAGCCAACGGCAAGACCCTGCCATTGGCTGTGTTGCCAGGCGTCATCCAGTGCCTTTTGATCAAGTGTGCCGGGTGCCAGCGGCATTGGCGCAGTGCCGAGCACTGCCTCGGGTAGTTGCTTGAGCAAGGCCCTGATCGGGATCAGCGCGGGTTCCTGTTCGCAAGGCAGCTGCCAGTTACCGGGTGAATGCAAGCACGTCATGGCATGCTCGACAGCGCGGATCACAGCGGCTGGCTGGCCGGCGCAGCGCAGTTGCCAGTGCTCGCCCGCGGCGCTGAATTGCAGTTGCAAGGATGCGCGCTCGCACCGTTCCTGCAGCGGCAGCAGGGCCCGCGCGAGCACTCTATACAAGTGCTGACGCAGTGCCGACGGTAGCTGCCAGCGTAGATAAACTGCTGCGTATTGGCGTATCGGGGGCAGTTGCTGGCTGACCTTCAGCGCCGCCGGTAACGGCCAGGCCGTGGCGGCGGGCAAGTCGGCCAGCAGCAAAGGGTCGGCCGGTGGAAGTTGCCATAGCCCATGCTGCGTGCACTGCAGGCCATCGAGCAATGCGCCAAGCGCATGCAGTGCTTGAGCATCCAACGCCGCAAAGGGCCGGCCTGCACAGTCGCGACGGGCGAGCTCAAGCGGGCTGGCATTGCGCTCGTGGCTCTGTTGCAGCAGCCCGAACTCGGCGTTGAGTTGGGCCGGGTCGAGTTGCCTGATGAAACCGAACCAACCGTGCAGCAAGGCAAGTGCTTCACCTGGGCAAGCGTCCGGGCTGAGTTTGAGGTCGATATGCCAGACCATTTGCCCCGCGAAGGCATACAGCATCTGTGCCTTGAACCCTTGTAGCCAGCCGCGCTGGCGCAGGGCATCCAGCCAAGTGCCCGGCCTGCTGTCGCTCAGGCAGGCGGTCAACAGCTCCAGCGCTTGCTCCGCACAGGGGGGCAGGTTTTGGTGGGTGAACACCCACCCCGTGCCCGTCGGTGGGAGGGCTGCAGGCAAGCTTTGTCGAGCACGCTCCCCATAGGCGAACACGTTAGCGAACTGCCTGCCGAGCTGCTCCAGTTCATCCAGTTGCTGCGGGCCGCACACACTCAAGGTGATCTGGCCACCTTGGTAGAAATGCTCATGAAAGCCTGTAAGGGCTTGCTGGAAGGCCGGGTTTTGCAGGGCAAGGGTATGCCGGTTGCCGGCCTGAAAGGCGCTCAGCGGATGGCCGGGTGCAACCGACTGCAGCAGTGCAAATTGCTGCTGCGCTTGCGGGTTGCGCGACCAGGCGATGAATTCTGCGTGTATGACTTCCCGTTCGCGGCGCTGGCGCTCGATGCCAAGGTCCGGTTCGGCAAGCATCTGGCACAGCCGCTCCAGCCCTCCGGCCAGGGCCGCAGGGGGGGCTTCGAAGAAGAAATCGGTGGTACGTTCGCGGGTACTGGCGTTGACCTGGCCGCCTGCGGCCTGGACGTAGCGCATCAGGCCGTCATCCAGTGGAAAACGAGAGGTACCGAGGAAGAACAGGTGTTCAAGAAAGTGCGCGAGCCCCGGCCATCGTACCGGGGCATCGTGGCTGCCAGCATGCACCCGCAACGCTGCGGCCGAGCGCTTGAGCCGCGGGGCATGGCGCAGGCGCAGCTGCAGGCCGTTGGCCAGGGTGAGGTGACGTGTGGCGTCTGGCATGGGGCGTCACTCAGCCCCTGCGCAGGTGCAGTTCCTGGCGCAGATCAGCCAGATACGGAAACGCCTCGCGCCCCTTGTGCACCCGCTCATGCTCCAGGTCTGCCAGCAACTGGCACTCCTCGCGCCCAGCCATCCCCAGCAAGCTGCCATCCGGCCCGATGATGCTGCTTTGCCCGCAATACTGGATCTCACCCTCGGCCCCGCAATAGTTGGCATAGACCAGGTAGCACTGGTTTTCCTGCGCCCGCGAGCGCACGGTCACCTGGCAAACAAAGTCGTAGGGCGTCATGTTCGCCGTCGGCACCAAGATCAGCTCGGCCCCGCCCAGCGCCAGGCGCCGGGCATTCTCCGGGAACTCGATGTCGTAGCAGATCAACAGCCCGACCTTCCAGCCCTCCAGCTCCACTACCGGGAAGTGATCGGCGCCGGCGCTGAACATCGCGCGGTCCAGCTCGCCGAACAGGTGCGTCTTGCGGTAATTGCACAGGCTGCGGCCATGGGCATCGATCAGTTGCACGCTGTTGTAGATTGCCCCGTCGTCGGCACGCTCTGGGTAGCCGTAGACAATGGCGATGCGGTGCGCCTGGGCAGTCTCTACCACGTCCATGGCTGACGGGCCATCGTCGGCCTCGGCCAGCCGCTCGACCTGTTCCAGGCCAATGTTGTAACCACTGAGGAACATCTCCGGGCACACCAGCAACTGTGCGCCGCGCTCAGCCGCCCGTTGCGCCTGGTGGCGCAGCCGTTGCAGGTTGCCGGGCACGTCCAGCGGGTTGGGTGTGCCCTGGAACAGAGCGATGCGCATGCCGCCTCCTTGTCTCAGTCGGCCAGGGCGATAGGCCCGATTTCGTCGAACACGTCGCCCGGGCCGGGGTTGTCCGGGTGGGTCTGGCCACCGAAGTGGTTCATGATACCCCACACCGCATTCAGCGAGGTCTGCACCGCGCCTTCGACCCAGGCCGGGGTCCACGACACGTCGTCGCCGGCGATGAACATGCCGCGGTGTTCGGCGGGCATGTCCTGTTGCATGAAGTGCGCGTACATCCGCTGGTTATAGCGGTAGTGGCCCGGCAGTGCGCCTTTGAACGCGCCGAGGAAGTGCGGGTCGGCCTCCCATGAAATGGTGATCGGGTCGCCGATGATGTGCCCGGCGATATCGGTCTTCGGGTAGATCTTCTTCAAGGCATCGAGTGCCAGCTGAACGCGTTTTTCCACCGGGTGCGGGAGCATCTTCAGGGCGTCGCTCATCCACGCATAGGACAGGCAGATCACCCCGGGTTTGTCGTCGCCGTTGTCGAACAGGTAGGTACCCCGGGTGAGGCGGTCGGTGAGGGTCATGCTCATCAGGTCGCGGCCGGTTTGCGGGTCCTTGTCCTTCCAGAAGGGCCGGTCGACCATCACGAACGTTTTCGACGACTGCATGTAGCGGGTGCGGTCCAGGGCCATCCACATCTTCTGCGAGAACAGCGATTCTTCGCAGTCGATCTGGGTGGTCAGCAGCCAGGTCTGGCAGGTGGCGAGCACGGCGGCGTAATGGCGGGTATCACCCCAGTTGTCGGTGACCGCCAGCCGGCCATCTGCGGCGCGGGCGATGCGTTTGACCCCGGTGCGCGGCGCGCCCCCGTGCAGTGAGCTGAGGCTGGTGCCCTCTGGCCAATGGGCGCAGCGCTCGGGCACATGCCGCCAGATACCTTGCGGCACCTGCTCCACGCCGCCCACCACCAGGTGCTGGTGATCGTCGCAGTTGGTCATCACCACGCGGAAGATTTCCAGCATCGAATTGGGGAAGTCCGAGTCCCACCCCCCGGTGCCAAAGCCGACCTGGCCGAACACCTCGCGGTGCTGGAAGCTCAGTTTGGCGAACGAGCGCGAAGTCGCGACGAAGTCGTAAAAGGTGCGGTCGTCCCACAGGGGGACCAGCGTGTTCCAGAGCTCTTTGAGGCGCGGTACGTCACGGTCGCGGATTGCCTGCTGGATCTCGGCAAATTGAGCACCGCTCTCCAGCGCGTCGGCCCAGGCGTTGGCCACTTCGTGGAACAGCTCAGGCAGGTCGGCGGCCTTCTCGGCGTAGTAGGTCTGGCCTTCCAGGTCGATCACCGTGCTGC
>Ga0213827_1000259_pt1 | contig 52125 bp, 44 predicted proteins | sample MC6MC0898MG_FD_180669 | JGI IMG/M metagenome (GOLD analysis project Ga0213827, IMG submission 180669) | Enriched soil aggregate microbial communities from Iowa State University, Ames, United States - MC6-MC0898-MG | ecosystem: Environmental > Terrestrial > Soil > Unclassified | place: USA: Iowa...
CGTCGCCGTTGCCGCCGACGCGGGTGATGTTCTTGCCCATGGCTTCGAACAGCGGCAGGGCGCGCTCGAAGGCTTTCGGGCAGCCACCGACCATGATGCTCAGGGTCGCGGCCTTGGCACCGACTTCACCGCCGGACACCGGGGCGTCCAGGTAAGCGGCGCCAGTGGCCTTGATCTTCTCGGCGAAGGCTTTGGTGGCGGTCGGCGAGATCGAGCTCATGTCGATCACGACCTTGTTCGGGCCAACACCTTCGGCAACGCCGTTTTCACCGAACAGGACGCTTTCGACCTGTGGGGTGTCCGGGACCATGACGATGATGAACTCGGCTTCCTGGGCAACCTCTTTCGGGTTGGCCAGGGCCACTGCGCCAGCGGCGATCAAGTCAGCCGGGGCGGCGTCGTGGTGGGTGGAAACGAAGATGCTGTGACCTGCTTTTTGCAGGTTCTGCGCCATGGGTTTGCCCATGATGCCGGTGCCGAGGAAACCGATTTTAGCCATGAGAATGTGCCTCTTTGTAATTATTGAATCTCAAGTGCAACCCGGACCTTGTGGGAGTGGGCTTGCCCGCGAAAGCGGCGGTGAAGCCACTACTGCATTCGCGGGTAAGCCCGCTCCCACAGGTTCGGTGTTCTAGCCTTTAGATTGCGTTATGGGTTTTCAGCCAGCCCAGACCGGCTTCGGTCGTGGTCAGCGGCTTGTACTCCGCGCCCACCCAGCCCTGGTAGCCGATGCGGTCCAGGTGCTCGAACAGGAAGCGGTAGTTGATCTCGCCGGTACCCGGTTCGTTACGGCCCGGGTTGTCGGCCAGCTGGATGTGGTTGATCAGGTTCAGGTTGGCTTCCATGGTGCGAGCCAGGTCACCTTCCATGATCTGCATGTGATAGATGTCGTACTGCAGGAACAGGTTGTCGCTGCCGACTTCGGCCTGAATTTCCAGCGCCTGTTTGGTGGTGTTCAGGTAGAAGCCTGGGATGTCGCGGGTGTTGATCATTTCCATGACCAGGCGGATCCCGGCGGCCTTCAACTTCTCGGCAGCAAACTTCAGGTTGTCGACGAAGGTCTTGCGCACGTCGGCGCACTGCAGGCCTTGCGGGCGGATGCCAGCCAGGGCGTTGACCTGGGTGTTGCCCAGCACCTTGGCGTATTCGATGGCCTTGTCGACACCGGCGCGGAACTCTTCAACACGGTCGGGGTGGCAGGTGATGCCACGCTCGCCTTTGGCCCAGTCGCCGGCCGGCAGGTTGAACAGCACCTGGGTCAGGCCGTGCGCATCGAGCTGTTGCTTGATTTCAGCAGCGCTGAAATCGTACGGGAAGAGGTATTCGACGCCGCTGAAGCCTGCGTCGGCGGCAGCCTTGAAGCGGGCCAGGAAGTCCTGTTCGGTGAACAGCATGGACAGGTTGGCAGCGAAGCGAGGCATGAGTTGTCTCCTTGCGATGAAGGCCCCCAGAGCATGCCTGGGGGCGTCAGGCGATCAGTCCAGCAGCGAGATGGCGGTTGGCGCGTCGTTACCGACCAGGGCCAGGTCTTCGAACTCGTTGACCGCGTTGATCTCGGTGCCCATGGAAATGTTGGTCACACGCTCGAGAATCACTTCGACCACCACCGGCACGCGGAACTCTTCGGCCATTTTCTGTGCCTTGAGCAGGGCAGGGGCGATCTGGCCTGGCTCAAACACGCGGATGGCCTTACAGCCCAGGCCTTCGACCACGGCGACGTGGTCGACACCGTAGGTGGCGGCGTCGGTGGAGTTGATGTTCTCGAACGCCAGTTGTACACAGTAATCCATGTCGAAGCCACGCTGCGCCTGGCGGATCAGGCCCAGGTAGGCGTTGTTCACCAGTACATGGACATACGGCAGGTTGAACTGCGCGCCCACGGCCAGCTCTTCGATCATGAACTGGAAGTCGTAGTCACCCGACAGCGCGACGACCTTGCGTTTCGGGTCGGCCTTGACCACGCCCAGGGCAGCAGGGATGGTCCAGCCCAGCGGGCCGGCCTGGCCGCAGTTGATCCAGTGGCGTGGCTTGTACACGTGCAGGAACTGCGCACCGGCGATCTGCGACAGGCCGATGGTGCTGACGTAGGTGGTGTCCTTGCCGAACACTTGGTTCATTTCTTCGTAAACGCGCTGTGGCTTGACCGGCACGTTGTCGAAGTGGGTCTTGCGCTGCAGGCTCGACTTGCGCTCCTGGCAGTCTTGCAGCCAGGCCTTGCGGCACTTCAGCTTGCCAGCGGCTTTCCACTCGCGGGCCACTTCAAGGAACACGTCCAGCGCCTTGCCAGCGTCCGAAACGATACCCAGGTCCGGGGTGAACACACGGCCGATCTGGGTCGGTTCGATGTCCACGTGCACGAACTTGCGGCCTTCGGTGTAGACATCAACCGAACCGGTGTGGCGGTTGGCCCAGCGGTTGCCGATACCGAATACCAGGTCGGATTTGAGCAGGGTGGCGTTGCCATAGCGGTGCGAAGTCTGCAGGCCGACCATGCCGACCATCAGCTCGTGGTCGTCCGGGATGGTGCCCCAGCCCATCAGGGTCGGGATAACCGGTACGCCGGTCAGTTCGGCGAACTCGACCAGCTTGTCGCTGGCGTCGGCGTTGATGATGCCGCCACCGGCTACCAGCAGTGGGCGCTCGGCGTCGTTGAGCAGGGCCAGGGCTTTTTCAGCCTGTACGCGGCTAGCGGACGGCTTGTTGACGGCCAGCGGCTCGTAGGCGTCGATGTCGAATTCGATTTCGGCCATCTGCACGTCGAACGGCAGGTCGATCAGCACAGGGCCTGGGCGGCCGGTGCGCATTTCATAGAACGCCTTCTGGAAGGCGTAAGGCACCTGGCCTGGCTCCAGAACGGTGGTTGCCCACTTGGTCACTGGCTTGACGATGCTGGTGATGTCGACAGCCTGGAAGTCTTCCTTGTGCAGACGGGCACGCGGCGCCTGGCCAGTGATGCAGAGGATCGGGATGGAGTCGGCCGACGCACTGTAAAGGCCGGTGACCATGTCGGTGCCGGCTGGGCCGGAGGTGCCGATGCACACGCCGATGTTGCCCGGGTTGGCGCGGGTGTAACCCTCGGCCATGTGCGAGGCGCCTTCAACGTGACGAGCGAGGACGTGATCGATGCCACCGACTTTCTTCAGGGCCGAGTACAACGGGTTGATGGCAGCCCCTGGGATGCCGAACGCGGTATCTACACCTTCACGGCGCATGACCAGAACGGCTGCATCGATTGCTCTCATTTTGCTCATGGGTTGTGCCTCATCGATTTTGTAATTGTATACAACTTGCTTTGTGCCAGAGTGTATTCACGGCTGGCGGTTCAGGTCAATGGGTTTTCATCGGGGGAGGTTGCTTTCGTCTGAGCGCCCAAGAAAACGGCGATTTGCGTCATCGCATACGATCGTTTCAATTTATTGTATACAAAAGTGGTTGCAGTTGTGTTCTATTTGATTGATCGATTTTCAACTGCCCTCAGGGCTTCTCACAACAAGAAGAGGACCTTTCCATGAACGTTTTGAACCTGAAAGTCGCTGTCAGCCTGGTGAACGCCGCACTGGCGGCGGGCCGCGCGATCAATGCCGCGCCGTTGACGGTGGTGGTGCTGGATGCCGGTGGGCATGTGCTGGCCTTGCAGCGCGAAGATGGCGCCAGCCTGATTCGCCCGGAAGTGGCCACGGGCAAGGCCTGGGGGGCGATTGCCCTGGGCAAGGGCTCGCGTCTGCTGGCGCTGGATGCGCAGCAGCGGCCGGCATTTTTTGCCGCACTGAATGGTTTGGGTGAACGGCCGGTGGTGCCGGCGCCGGGTGGCGTGCTGATTCGCGATCAGGACGGCAAGGTGCTGGGTGCGGTCGGGATCAGCGGCGATACGTCGGATATCGACGAGCAGTGTGCGATCAGTGCGATCGAGGAGGTGGGGTTGAAGGCGGATGCGGGTGTAGCTGCCTAAATCTCTTCAGGCTGCAGTGGCCTCATCGCCGGCAAGCCGGCTCCCACAGTGACCGCACAGCTCTTCAAAACTGTGAGTCTCCTGTGGGAGCCGGCTTGCCGGCGATAGGGCTGCAAAGCAGCCCCTTTGGCCTGATCAGGCCGCCTCAGGCTCACAGCCCTTGAGCACCAGCCGAATGATGGTCTCGGCTGCCGCCTCATAATCACTGTCGGCCAGCTTGGCCTTGCCGGTGATCACCGAAATCTGCCAATCGAAATCCGCGTATGTCTGGGTCGCCGCCCAGATGCTGAACATCAAATGGTGCGCGTCAACATTGGCGATCTGCCCGCGCTCGATCCAGCGCTGGATGCACTCGATGTTGTGGCGTGCCTGTTCGTTCAGCTGCTCAACCTGGTTGGGCGAAAGGTGCGGGGCGCCGTGCATGATCTCGCTGGCGAACACCTTCGAGGCATGCGGCAAGTCGCGCGAAATGCGGATCTTCGAGCGGATGTACGCACTCAGCACTTCCTTGGGGTCGCCGTCGGCATTGAACGGCGTCGACGCCTGCATGATCGGCGCGATGATGCTCTCCAGGACCTCGCGGTAGAGGTTGTCCTTGGATTTGAAGTAGTAATACACGTTCGGCTTGGGCAGGCCGGCCTTGGCCGCGATATCGCTGGTCTTGGTGGCGGCGAAGCCCTTGTCGGCGAATTCCTCGCTGGCCGCGCGCAGGATCAATTCCTTGTTGCGCTCGCGAATGGTGCTCATGGTCAGGGATCTTCCTCGTGTCTGGCCACCTCTAAGAGGGATCGGGCATGGTAGCACCGGCCCCGAGGGGCGCTCAAGGCAGCGACTTTCGGCTAGACTCCGGCCCATTCATTTCACGGGAAACAGGCAAACATGGCAGGAAGCAGTCTACTGGTACTGATCGACGACATCGCCACGGTGCTCGATGACGTTTCGCTCATGACCAAGGTCGCGGCGAAGAAGACCGCGGGCGTGTTGGGCGACGACCTGGCGCTCAATGCCCAGCAGGTCACCGGCGTGCGTGCCGAGCGCGAGATCCCGGTGGTGTGGGCGGTGGCCAAAGGGTCGTTCGTCAACAAGGCGATCCTGGTGCCGGCGGCGTTGCTGATCAGCGCGTTCATTCCGTGGGCGGTAACGCCGTTGCTGATGATCGGTGGCGCGTACCTGTGTTTCGAGGGCTTTGAAAAGCTGGCGCACAAGTTCTTGCACAGCAAGGAAGACGACGCTGCGCAACACAGCTCGCACAGTGAAGCCGTAGCCGACCCGAATGTCGACCTGGTGGCCTACGAGAAGACCAAGATCAAGGGCGCGGTACGCACCGACTTCATCCTCTCGGCGGAGATCATCGCCATCACCCTGGGCACCGTGGCGGATGCGCCGCTGACCCAGCAGATCATCGTGCTGTCGGGCATCGCGATTGTCATGACCGTGGGGGTTTATGGGCTGGTGGGCGGCATTGTCAAGCTCGATGACCTGGGCTTGTGGATGACCCAGAAGGCGTCGAAGGTGGCCCAGGCAGTGGGCAATGGTATCCTGCGGGCGGCGCCATACATGATGAAGAGCCTGTCAGTGATCGGCACTGCGGCGATGTTCCTGGTCGGTGGCGGCATTCTGGTGCACGGCGTTGCGCCGCTGCATCATGCCATCGAGGCGTTCAGTGAAGGGCGGGGTGGGGCGCTGACGGGAGCGTTGCTCAATGGGGGCGTGGGGATTGTTGCGGGGGCCGCGGTGTTGGCCGTTGTGGCGCTAGCGGGCAAGTTGTGGCGGGCTGTCAGGCCGGCTAACTGAGGGGCATGGCCGGGGCTGTGCCCCGGTTCGCGGGTAAACCCGCTCCCACAGGAATAGCGGCAACTTTCAGCAATTGAGCACTGCAGTTGCTGCCACAGGGTCCCCGCCATACTGAGGTTTGGCGGGGTGCCTGCAGGGGCCGCAATGCGGCCCCGCTATCAGAAGTGAACCTTGACCAGGAAACTTGCGGTGTTCTGGTTGGTGGTGAACCCGTCGGAATCCTGGATCCCGTACTTGTTCTTCCAGTAGTCGTACTCAAAGCCGACGTACAGCTGCTTCTCGCCCAGGTGCAACGCCTTGCCCAGGTCATATTTGACCTGCGGGTTGAAGTGCAGGTTGGCGTGGTATTCACCACGGCGGTTCTCGTCGTTGTCGACCACCCAGTCCATGAAACCGTCGATGAGGATGTCGGACGAGCCCACCGGAAGGGTGTACGACCACACCGGGGTGATCTGCCAGACGTTGTCACCGGCGCGGCTGCCGTCGGTGGTGCGCTGGTAGAAGTTCAGCTGGAAGTAGTCGAAGCCCGGGATGTCCAGGTCGAAGCCTGGGCCGATCAGGTAGGACTCGGTGTCACCTTCGCCGAACTCGTAGGTCATTGCCAGCAGCACGTCCTTGACCGGGCCGAAGGCCAGCTTCTGGTCGAAGATCTTGCCGAACGACAGGCGTGGGCTGATTTCACCGTAGTAGGTGTTGTCGCCGTTACCCGCGTCCTTCTTGCCGTTATAGAAAATCTTGTCGACGAAGATGAAGTTGTCACCGTACTTCCAGCCATCGGCGTGCTCGAAGGTCACGGTTTGCTGGATGGCCGGGTTGACCTTGAAGTTCTTGCCCCACAGGTAGGTCAGGCTGTTGTTCTGCCACTGCAGCAGGTCGTCGGCGTAGGTGGTGCCGCAGGCCAGCAGGCCGCCCGCGAGAATCAGGCTGTTGATGGTACGCATTGCAGATGTCGCTCCCTTGATTGATCTGTTGTCAGCGCTCGGTGTTGGCGCTGTTTTTGTCTTTTGAGTCAGCTTTTTTCGATAGGCCACAGCTGTTTGGCAAGAGCTGCGCCAACTTTTCCGGGTTGGCTACAACGGTCCTGCTCGACTCGTTCTGAACGGATGAAAATGGGTATTTCAGGCTGGCAACACGTTGGCTAACCGCCCGAATTCATTGACTGAGCGGTCAGTAAACGCGGGCAGGATCCGTCCTGCCCTGTTCGAGGGGGCGCGCAGATTACTGGCTTGCGCGCCTGGCCTCAAGTGCTCCGTCCTGGAGCACAGTGAATCAAACTTGGGCGTTCGATCAAGTTTTCAGAAATGCACCTTGATCAGGGCGCTGGCGACGCTCTGGTTGCTCTCCAGATTGCCGCGGCTGTCGATGCCGTACTTGTCCTTCCAGTAGCTGTATTCAAAGCCCACATACAGCTGCTTGGCGCCCAGGTTCAGGGCCTTGCCCAGGTCGTATTTGACCTGTGGGTTGAAGTGCAGGTTGGCGTGGTAGGTACCGCGGCGGTTCTGGTCGTTGTCAGGCACCCAATCCATATAGCCGTCGATCAGAATGTCCGATCGGCCGACGGGAATGGTGTAGGACCAGCCGGGGGTGATCTGCCAGACGTTGTCACCGGGGCGGCTGCCCTCGGTGTTGCGCACGTAGAAGTTCAGGGTGAAATAGTTGAAGCCGGGAATGTCCAGGTCGAAGCCGGGGCCGATCAGGTAGGCCTCGTTGTCGCCTTCGCCGCGCTCGTAGGTCATGGCCAGCAGCACATCCTTGACCGGGCCGAAGGCGAGCTTCTGGTCGAAGATCTTGCCGAACGACAGGCGCGGGCTGAACTCACCGTAGTAGGTGGTCACGCCTTTGCTGGCGTCGGGTTTGCCGTTGTAGAAAATCTTGTCGACGAACAGGAAGGTGTCGCCGTACTTCCATTTGTTGGCGTGCTCGAAGGTAATGGTCTGCTGGATATCAGGGTTGACCTTGAAGTCCTTGCCGTACAGATAGGTCAGGCTTTCGCCATGCCACAGCAGCCATTCGCCTGCATGCGCGGGTAGGGTGGCCAGCAGGCTGCTGCCCAGCAACAGGCTTGATGCGATGCGCTTCATGTTGTGATTCCCGGACTTATTGTTTTTGTTGGCGGTTTTTTCGGCGCGCAGGCGCCCCGGGCAGCCCATTCCGGCGGGCCGACGGCACAGCGGTTACTGCGAAAGGGGAGAAAGGGCGGCGTTGCGCCGCCCTGTAACTCAATGCTGGTGACAGGCGTCGTTATGCGCCGCGCGGTCAGCGCCACCGAGGATGTTGAACAGCACGTTCAGCACCAGCGCACTGACCGTGGCCATGGCGATGCCACTGTGGGTGATGGGCTCCATCCACTGCGGCATCTGCGCGAAGAACTCCGGACGGACCACCGGGATCAGGCCGAAGCCCACACTGACCGCAACCAGCAGCTGGTTACGACGGTCGCCGATGTCGGCTTCCTGAAGGATTTTGATCCCGGTGGCGGTGACCATGCCGAACATGGCGATGGACGCGCCGCCCAGTACCGCAGGCGGGATCGAAGCAATCAGGAAGGCCGCCTTGGGCAGCAGGCTGAGCAGGATCAGCAAGCCGCCGGCCACGATGGTGACAAAGCGGCAGCGTACCCCGGTCATCTGCACCAGGCCGATGTTCTGCGCGAAGGAGGAGTGGGTGAAGGTGTTGAAGAACCCGGCAATGAACGACGCACCGGCATCGCACAGCAGGCCGCGGCGCAGCATCCCAGGGGTGACTTCACGATCGGTCACCTTGCCCAGGGCAAGGAACATGCCCGTGGACTCGACGAAGATGATCACCACCACCAGGCACATCGACAGGATCGGTGCCAGGCTGAAGGTCGGCATGCCGAAGTGCAGTGGAGTGACCACTTGCAGCCACGGTGCTTCGTTCAGGCCGGACAGGTCGACCATGCCGATGGAGCCCGCCAGGATGTAACCCAGGCCCATGCCCACCAGCACCGATACGTTGACCCAGAAGCCACGCATGAAACGGTTGATCAGCAGGATCACGGCCAACACCAGGCCCGCCACCATCAGGTAGATCGGCGAACCGAAGGCTTCTGCCTCATGGCCGCCACCGGCCCAGTTTACCGCGACCGGGAACAGCGAAAGGCCGATCGAGGTAATGACGGTGCCGGTGACCAGCGGTGGGAAGAAGCGCACGACCTTGGACATGAACGGCGCGATCAGCATGCCGAAGAACCCGGCGGCGATGGTCGCCCCGAAGATCCCCTGCAGGCCTACGCCGGGCATGCCGGCCATGGCCACCATGCTGCCGACGGCAGCGAAACTGGCGCCCATCATCACCGGCATGCGGATCCCGACCGGGCCGATACCGAACGACTGGATGATGGTGGCGACGCCAGCGACCAGCAGGTCGGCGTTGATCAGGAAAGCGACTTCTTCACGGGACAATCCGGCTGCCTGGCCAATGATCAAAGGCACGGCAATCGCGCCTCCGTACATCAGCAGAACGTGTTGCAGGCCAACCAGGATCAGTTGGAACAGGGGCAGAGGCTCTCGCGGTGGCGCAACAGGGATGTACGCCTTGCGTGACTCGGACATGCAGCACCTCGAGTTTTGTTTTTATTCTCGGATCCAAGCGCCAGGCTGATGGCCTGGTCGCTCGATGCTTGCTTGTTACATGTTTCTTGTAATTCGGGCCGGCAGTGCCGGCCCTTTTCGCGGCGCAAGGCCGCTCCCACCAGGGCGCGCGGACGCCCCGGCAGGAGAGGTGTATCAGTTGACTTGAGCGCCCTTGGCGATCCAGTCACCGACGAGCTTGCGCTCTTCGGCGGTCATCTGGGTGATGTTGCCCAGCGGCATGATCTGGCTGGCGACCGCTTGCGCTTGAATACGCGCGGCCTGGGCCTGGATCTGTTGCGGGGTGTCGAACATCACGCCGGCAGGGGCAGCGCTGAACAGTGGGCTGGTCGGTTTCGACGAGTGGCACACGGTGCAGCGTTCCTGGATGACGTTGTGGATCTTGTCGAACGCACCGCCGCCCACCTGGGCAGTGGCGGGGGCTTGCGCCTCAGCCGGTGCGGCAGGTGCTTCGGCTGCCTTGGCAGCGTCCTCGGCGCGCTGTTCGGCAGCGGTCTTGCCACCCACGGCGGTAGCCGGCAGCGGTTGGTACTCAACCTTCGCCGCAGCCTGCTCAGGCGCAACAGCCATCGGTTTAGGGCCGGTGACGTAAGCCAGGCAGATCATCGCCAGGGCACCGACAGGCAGGGTCCAGGCGTACTTGGCGCTGTCGTGACGGGTGTTGAAGTAGTGGCGGATCAGTACCGCAGCTACTGCAATGCCGGCCAGGATCAGCCAGTTGTACTGGCTACCGTAGGTGCTCGGGAAGTGGTTGCTGATCATGATGAACAGCACCGGCAGGGTGAAGTAGTTGTTGTGACGCGAACGCAGCAGGCCTTTGGCCGGCAGGCGTGGGTCTGGGGTGGTGTTGGCTTCGATCGCGGCCACCAGCTGGCGCTGGGCGGGCATGATGATGCGGAACACGTTACCGACCATGATGGTGCCGATGATCGCGCCAGTGTGCAGGTACGCGCCACGGCCGCTGAACACCAGGCTGAAGCCCCAGCAGGCGGCGATGATCAGTACGAACAGCACGCCGCCAAGCAGCATCGGGCGTTTGCCCAGTGGCGAGTCGCAGAGCAGGTCGTAGACGAACCAGCCGGCCACCAGCGAACCGATACCGATGGCCACGCCCTCGGCACCGCTCAGGGTGCTGCCAGGGGCCAGCAGGTACAGGGTCGGGTTCCAGTAGAACACCACGCACAGCAGGGCGATACCGGACATCCAGGTGAAGTAGGCTTCCCATTTGAACCAGTGCAGGTTCTCGGGCATCTTCGGCGGCGCCAGCTTGTACTTCTCAAGGTGGTAGATACCACCGCCGTGGATGGCCCAAAGGTCACCCGACAGCCCGTCACGCGGATTGCTCCGGTTCAGGTTGTTTTCCAGCCAGACGAAGTAGAACGATGCACCGATCCAGGCGACACCGGTGATCATGTGAACCCAGCGAATGCTCAGGTTCAGCCATTCGTGAAGGTGTGCTTCCACAGTATGTACCTCTGCCGATCACCTGATGATGATCGACCTTTTCTTATTGGTGGGGATTGAGGATCAGCATCTGTTCCTCGGTGAAGTAATGCTCATCGCAGTTGTTGCCAGAACCACTGCGATCAACCACCAGGAAATCATCCCGCTTTTCGATCGTAAGCACCGGGTGGTGCCAAACGCCGCGATGGTAATTGACGCCCTGCCTGCCATTACTGCGGAAGGCACGGACCAAGCCTGATACAGGTGCATCGCCAACCGGCGCGACCACGATCAGAAAGGGGTTGCCGAGCAGCGGGATGAAAGCCTGGCTGCCCAGCGGATGGCGTTCCAGCATGCGCACGGTCAGCGGCATGTCCTGCGCGTCGGCGCGGAAGATGCTGATGATCGCGTTGTCTTCAGGCTCGGCGGTCTCGACCGTGGCGAGCTTGTGAAAGCGCATGGTCGAGCCATTGTTGATCATGAAGTGGTCACTGCCATCGGTTTCGATAACGTCACCGAAGGCGGCGAAGGCTTCTTTGGTCAGGGGCTCGATCATCAGGGTGCGCATGCGGTTATCTCTTCTATGTTCGTTATTCTGGATAAGGCTCTTTCGTTGCTGTGGCGATTACAGCTGCAGCAAGCGGAACAGGGCGATCAGGTTGATCTGCGCCAGGGCTTCCTTGAACTCGGCATCCGCGTCGTTGTGAATGCGTTTTTCGAAAGCGGCGAGGATCTGGTGCCGGTTGCTGCCCTTGACCGCCATGATGAACGGGAACTGGAACTTGGCCTTGTAGGCATCGTTCAGCTCGGTGAAACGGGCGAACTCTTCGGCGGTGCACTGGTGGATACCGGCGCCGGCCTGCTCGTTGGTGCTCGATTCGGTCAGCTCGCCCTGGACGGCGGCTTTGCCTGCCAGGTCCGGGTGAGCATTGATCAGTGCCAGCTGGTCTGCGTGATTGGCGCTGAGCAGGATGTCGCTCATGCGCTGGTGCAGCGCCTCGATCTCGTCCAGTTCGCCCAGTTGACCCAGGTCATAGGCTTTTTCGGCGACCCACGGCGAGTGCTCGTAGATGTCGGCGAAGGCCTTGACGAAGGCGTCACGGTCCAGGGTCGATGGCTTGAGGGTCTTGAAGGCGGTCATCAGGCGTTCTCTTTCTTGTACGGGTGGGTGGTGTGCCAGTGGCGGGCGATGTCCGCGCGACGGGCGAACCAGACCTGGTCGTGGCTCTTGGCGTAGTCGACGAAGCGCTTCAGTGCGGCCAGGCGCGCCGGGCGGCCGACCAGGCGGCAGTGCAGGCCGATGGAAAGCATCTTCGGTGCTTCGGCGCCTTCTTCGTAAAGCACATCGAAGGCGTCTTTAAGGTACTGGAAGAACTGCTCGCCGCAGTTGAAGCCCTGCACCTGGGTGAAGCGCATGTCGTTGGTGTCGAGGGTGTACGGGATCACCAGGTGCGGCTTGCCAGTCGGGTTGTTCGGCTCCCAGTAGGGCAGGTCGTCGTCGTAGGTGTCGCTGTCATAGAGGAAGCCGCCTTCCTCCATGACCAGGCGGCGGGTGTTCGGGCCGGTGCGGCCGGTGTACCAGCCCACCGGGCGTTCGCCGGTCAGTTCGGTGAGGATGCGGATGGCCTCGAGCATGTGCTCGCGTTCCTGGGCCTCGTCCATGTTCTGGTAGTCGATCCAGCGGTAGCCGTGGCTGCAGATCTCGTGGCCGGCTTCGGCCATGGCGCGGATCACGTCAGGGTGGCGCTGGGCGGCCATGGCCACGGCGAACACGGTCAGCGGTACGCCGCTGTCCTTGAACAGCTTGAGCAGGCGCCACACACCGGCGCGGCTGCCGTATTCGTACAGCGACTCCATGCTCATGTTGCGCTGGCCCTGCAGCGGCTGGGCAGCGACCATCTCGGACAGGAAGGCTTCGGACTCTTTGTCACCGTGCAGGATGTTGCGCTCGCCGCCTTCCTCGTAATTGAGCACGAAGGACAGCGCGATGCGAGCGTTGCCCGGCCATTGCGGGTGAGGAGGGTTGTTGCCGTAACCGATCAGGTCGCGAGGGTAGTCAGCGCTCACTGCAGTCTTCCTTCTTGTGCGTTTGTGCGGGGGTGGGCGGGCCGCGTCGGGATGTCGCACCACCGGATGGGCTGATTGTATACAACTTCTGAAATCTTTTGTAAGCCTGTTTTTCCGCATTTCTTCCCTTTTGTCGCTTGAGAATGTGTTGCAAGAAACCTGCCTAGTTGGTCAGTAAATGACATTGAGGTCGGCACAGTGCCTGTATTTGCGACTGCTGGGCGTTTTCGTTGAGCGACGACGGATGGGTTCAAAAAATTGTGTACAATCCAGTGGTGAAATGTCTTAATAACGCCATTCCCGCCCATCGCAGGCCCTTTGCCGTGCCGATGGCTGTGTATTTTTTGCCCACAGATTGAACAAGAGGCGACAAGCAATGGGACGTTTGACTACACACGTACTGGATGCTGCTCACGGCTGCCCGGGCAGCTCGATCAAGGTCGAGCTGTACCGTGTCGAAGGCCAGCAGCTGGAACTGGTGAACACTGCCCTGACCAACAGCGATGGCCGCGTTGATGCGCCGCTGCTGCAGGGTGATGACTACCGTACTGGCGTTTACCAGCTGCAGTTCAGCGCTGGTGCCTATTACCGTGCTCGCGGCGTTCAGCTGCCGGACACGGCGTTTCTGGATGTTGTTGTGCTGCGCTTTGGCATCGACGAGAAACAGGAGCACTACCATGTGCCGCTGCTGATCTCGCCGTACAGCTATTCGACCTATCGCGGGAGCTAGTTGGTCGCTAGAAGAATCTTCGTAGGTCCTTGGCCCGCTCTCACACTGGCGGGCTTTTTTTCGTCTGCTGTTTTTGTGTTGCCTGAGCTGGCCTCTTCGCGGGCAAGCCCGCTCCCACAGAGATGGCGCCACTCAGCAGGGCAGTGGAGTACCTGTGGGAGCGGGCTTGCCCGCGAAGAGGCCAGTGAAGCACCACAAAAAACAAAAGGGCGCCGAAGCGCCCTTTGTTGGTGCAAGCGAGGAATCAGAGGAACACGAACTTGGCAATGAAGATCGCACACAGCACCCACAGGCTGGCCGAGATCTCCTTGTACTTGCCGGTTCCCGCCTTCAGCGCCACATAGCTGATGAAGCCCAGGGCGATACCGTCCGCCACCGAGAAGGTCAGCGGCATCATGATCACTGTGACGATCGCCGGAATGCTGTCGGTGGCTTCGTCCCAATTGATGTGCGCCATGCTGCCCATCATCAGCATGGCCACGTAGATCAGCGCACCTGCGGTGGCATAGGCAGGGATCATCCCGGCCAGCGGGGCGAAGAACATCGCGGCGACGAACAGCAAGCCGACCACGACTGCGGTCAGGCCGGTACGCCCACCGGCGGCTACACCGGCGGCACTTTCTACATAACTGGTCACCGGCGGCACGCCGACCACGGCACCGAACACGCTGGAGGCGCTGTCTGCCTTCAATGCGCGCGACAGGCCTTCGATGCGGCCGTCCGGCGCTACCAGGTTGGCCCGCTGGGCAACACCCATCAACGTGCCGGCAGTGTCGAACATGTGCACGAAGAGGAACGCCAGCACCACGCTGATCATGCTCACGTTGAACACGCCGGCCACATCCATCGCCATCCAGGTCGGTGCCAGGCTCGGCGGCATCGACATCACCCCGCCAAATTTCACCAGGCCCAGGCCCCAACCCGCCAGGGTGACGCCGATGATGCTGATCAGGATCGCGCCAAACACGCGCTTGTAGCTGAGGATGGCGATCAGCAGGAAGCACACCGCCGCCAGCAGCGGGCCTGGCTCATGCAGCGAGCCCAGTTTGATCAGGGTGGCCGGGCTGTCGACGATGATGCCCGCAGTCTTCAGGCCGATCAGCCCGAGAAACAATCCGACGCCAGCCCCCATTGCATGTCGCAGGCTGACTGGGATGCTGTTGAGCAGCCATTCGCGCACCTTGGACAAGGTCAGGAACATGAACAGCACGCCCGAGACGAACACCGCGCCCAGTGCGGTTTCCCAGTTGTAGCCCATGGTCCCGACCACGGTGTAGGTAAAGAAGGCGTTCAGCCCCATGCCCGGCGCCAGGCCCACCGGCCAGTTGGCGTACAGGCCCATCAACAGGCAGCCGAGGGCGGCAGCGATGCAGGTGGCAACGAACGCCGCACCGTGGTCGATGCCGGCATCGGCCATGATATTGGGGTTGACGAAGATGATGTAGGCCATGGTGATGAAGGTGGTCACCCCGGCGATCAGTTCGGTTTTGACGGTGCTGCCGTGTTGCTTGAGTTTGAAAATCCGCTCCAGCCAACTCGTTTCGAGCGGTGGAGCGAGATCCAGCGTAGGTGCGTCGGATTTGCGGCTTTCCACAGCGATACTCCTCAAGTCTTTCTTGTTGTTCTTGGAGCCAGTGACCTGCGCAATGCACTTGGTGGCTCCGCGAGGGATGGCAGACGTCTGACGCGCTTTGTTGACTCACGGGTCAAGAAGTTGCCCGATGGATTATGCTTTTGTGTACAAAGAAAGCAAATAATGTTTTATGTTTTGTGCGCACAATCTGTCGTGCAACGGCTATATAGGTAAAAGGCTACCTGCAGAAACGGCTCAGCCTGTGTACAATGCCGACATACTTTCCTTCGTGCCTCGAGAGCTCATGAACGAACAGCTGCAACCTCTGAAGAAACCTGCACGTGTCGGCAAAGCTGGCCGCAGTGGTACCCAGGACGACATCGTCTATGCGCATATCTTCGAGGCGATCCTCGAGCAGCGACTGGCGCCGGGCACCAAGTTGAGCGAGGAAGCGCTGGGCGAGATCTTTGGCGTCAGCCGCACCATCATTCGCCGCGCTTTGTCGCGCCTGGCCCATGAAAGCGTGGTGCTGTTGCGGCCCAACCGTGGCGCCGTGGTGGCCAGCCCAACAGTCGAAGAAGCGCGCCAGGTGTTCTTCTCGCGGCGCATGGTCGAGCGCGCCATCACCGAACTGGCCGTGCAGCACGCCACCCTGGAGCAGCTCAACGAGCTGCGGCACATGGTGCGTGAAGAGCGCGACAGCTTCTCGCGTGGCGATCGCGGTGCTGGCATCCGGCTTTCTGGCGAGTTCCACCTCAAGCTGGCCGAGGCGGCCGGCAACGCGCCGCTGGTCAGCTTCCAGCGCAGCCTGGTGTCGCAGACGTCGCTGATCATTGCCCAGTATGAAAGCGGCAACCGTTCGCACTGCTCGTATGACGAGCACATGCAATTGATCGATGCGATCGAAGCCCGTGACGCGGAGCAGGCGGTGAGCCTGATGATGCATCACATGGACCACATCGACAGCAAGCTGAACCTGGACGAGGAGAGCGCTTCGGACGACCTGCATGCGGTGTTCTCGCATTTGCTGAAAAAACCGAAGGCATCGGCCAAGGGTTGATCGTTTGCTTGGCTGACTGGGGGCTTGTGGGAGCGGGCTTGCCCCGCGAACACCGGCGAAGCCGGTGCCAAGCACCGCGTTGTCCCATTCGCGGGCAAGCCCGCTCCCACAGGTGCCAGGCCGTTACTGGCCATTGTTCAACCGTCTGCTAAATTCTTGTGGGCAAACCTTCATCAAGTAGTTGGGCTTGCGCAGTCCCTGCGTTCAACTACATGAGGAAAGGTTCATGTCGACGTCTTTGGGTGTGCGCATGGGTGCCGAGCTGGTCGGTACCTTCTGGTTGGTTCTTGGCGGCTGTGGCAGTGCGGTAATCGCAGCCAGTTCCCCTCTTGGCATCGGTGTACTCGGTGTCGCCTTTGCTTTCGGCCTCACTGTCCTGACCATGGCGTTCGCCATCGGCCACATTTCCGGCTGTCACCTTAACCCCGCCGTTTCCTTCGGGCTGGTGGTGGGCGGGCGTTTCCCGGCCAAAGAACTGCTGCCTTACGTCATCGCCCAGGTGGTTGGCGCCATTCTCGCAGCAGCGGTGATCTACTTCATTGCCAGCGGCAAACCCGGCTTCGAACTCTCGGCGGGGTTGGCGTCCAACGGCTATGCCGACCATTCGCCGGGTGGCTATACGCTGGGCGCCGGCTTTGTCAGTGAGGTGGTGATGACGGCGATGTTCCTGGTGGTGATCATGGGGGCGACCGACGCCCGTGCCCCGGCAGGCTTCGCACCCATCGCCATCGGCTTGGCGCTGACCTTGATCCACCTGATCTCGATCCCGGTGACCAACACCTCGGTCAACCCCGCGCGTAGCACGGGGCCGGCCCTGTTCGTCGGTGGCTGGGCCTTGCAGCAGCTGTGGCTGTTCTGGCTGGCGCCGCTGATCGGGGCGGCGATCGGCGGCACGCTGTACCGAGGCTTGGCGAAACAGCCTTAGCGCTGGTGCACGCAACGCCCGGCGGCGTAGGTTTCACGCACCGTGCGGTCGTCGCCCAGGGTGGTGAGCACGAACAGGGTTTCTTCGATGCTGCTGGACTGCTGGATGCGGTAGTCCAATAGTGGCGTGGCCTTGTAGTCGAGTACCACGAAGTCGGCATCGTTGCCCGGGCGCAGGCTGCCGATGCGGTCGTCCAGGCGCAGTGCGCGGGCGCCGCCGAGGGTGGCCAGGTACAGCGACTTGTAGGGGTGCAGGCGCACGTCTTGCAACTGCATCACCTTGTACGCCTCGTTCAGGGTGTTGAGCAGCGAGAAGCTGGTGCCGGCACCTACGTCGGTGCCCAGGCCCACGTTGACCTTGAATTTCTCCGCTTGCGGCAAGTTGAACAGGCCGCTGCCGAGGAACAGGTTGGACGTTGGGCAGAAGGCGATTGCCGAGCCGGTTTCGGACAGGCGCTGGCATTCGTCGTCGCACAGGTGGACGCCGTGGGCGAACACCGAGCGCTCACCGAGCAGCTCGAAGTGGTCGTACACGTCCAGGTAGCCTTTCTGCTCAGGGAACAGCGACTTGACCCAGTCGATTTCCTTGAGGTTCTCGGACAGGTGGGTGTGCATGTACACGCCCGGGTGCTCCTTGAGCAATTGGCCGGCCAGCGCCAGTTGCTCCGGGGTGCTGGTGGGTGCGAAGCGCGGGGTTACCGCATAGTGCAGGCGGCCCTTGCCGTGCCAGCGTTCGATCAGCGCCTTGCTGTCGGTGTAGCTGGTTTCGGCGGTGTCGGTGAGGTAGTCCGGGGCGTTGCGGTCCATCATCACCTTGCCGGCGATCATCCGCAGGTCCAGGCGCTCGGCCTCTTCGAACAGGGCATTGACCGACTGCGGGTGCACGCTGCCGAACACCAGCGCGGTGGTGGTGCCGTTGCGCAGCAGTTCCTTGAGGAAGATCTTCGCCACCTTGTCGGCGTGATCCTTGTCAGCGAACTGCTTTTCGCACGGGAAGGTGTAGGTGTTGAGCCAGTCCAGCAGTTGCTCGCCGTAGGAGCCGATCATGCCGGTCTGTGGGAAGTGGATATGGGTGTCGATGAAGCCCGGGGTGATCAGGGCATCCTGGTAATGCACCACGTCGATGTCGGCATCCAGGGTCGGCAGCAGCTCGCTGGCGTGGCCGAGGGCGCTGATGCGGCCATCGTCGATCACCAGCAGGCCGTCTTCGTAGTACTCATGGGAAGCGTCCAGGCCCACCTCGGCCGGGTCGGCGATGCTGTGCAGGATGGCGGCACGGTAGGCTTTGCGGGTAACGGTCATAACTCACTCGTCAAATGGCTTGGCTGCGCCGGGAGGGCGGCAGCAATTGGGCAATGGGGCCGGCATTGACGCCAGCGTCGTGCTGGCCGAAGCAGGCGTTGTAGGTGGCGATGATTTCGGCGGCGATGGACACGGCGATCTCGATCGGCAGCTTGCCCTTGACCTCGGCGAGGCCCATCGGGCAGCGCATGCGCGCCATCACGGCGTCATCGAAACCGCGCTCGCGCAGGCGGTGCTCGAACTTGACCCGTTTGGTCTTCGAGCCGATCAGGCCGAACCAGGTGAAATCGTTGCGCTTGAGAATGGCGGCGGTCAGCTCCAGGTCGAGCTGGTGGTTGTGGGTCATGACGATGCAGTAGCAACCGGCAGGCAGCTCGGCCACTTCGTCGACCGGCTCCTCGCTGACCACCTTGGTCACCCCGTTGGGGATGAGCTCGGGGAATTCCTGTTCACGCGAATCGATCCAGCGCACCCGGCAGGGCAGCGCGGCGAGCAAGGGTACCAGAGCCCGGCCGACATGGCCCGCGCCGAACACGGCAATCTGCGCCTGCACGGCGGTCATCGGCTCGAACAGCAGCACGGTGACGCCACCGCAACACTGGCCGAGGCTGGCACCGAGGCTGAAGCGCTCCAGGTGCGGGGTGGTGCGGTGCTCTTCGAGCATCTGCCGGGCGATGTGCAGCGCCTTGAACTCCAAGTGGCCACCGCCGATGGTGTCGTACAGGCCCTTGGCGCTGACAACCATTTTCGAGCCGGCGTTACGCGGCGTCGAGCCGCGCTCCTCGATGATGGTCACCAGCACGCAGGGTTCGCCGCGGGACTGGTGGTCGGCGAGGGCGTTGATCCATTGGTGCATGATTCAGCCTCTCTTTGTAGATGCACGCGGTCCTTGTGGGAGCGGGCTTGCCCGCGAACAAGGGCGAAGCCCTTGCCATACACCGCGGTGTGTTCTTCGCGGGCAAGCCCGCTCCCACAGGGTTCGGTGCTGTCCCGATTACTGCGTCACGGTTTCCAGTTGCTCGGCCGGATGCGCCGCAGCCACCTCCTTGCGCATCTGCTCGCAGCCCCACAACACCCGCTCCGGCGTCGCCGGCGCATCGATGTTCGGCTGCACCTTGTAGTCGGCGATGCTGGCCACGGCGTCCTTGATCGCGCACCAGGCGGCGATGCCGAGCATGAACGGCGGTTCGCCCACGGCCTTGGAGTGGAACACGGTGTCTTCCGGGTTCTTGCGGTTTTCCACCAGCTTCACCCGCAGGTCCAGTGGCATGTCGGCCACGGCCGGGATCTTGTAGCTGGCCGGGCCGCTGGTCATCAGCTTGCCCTTGGCGTTCCACACCAGCTCTTCAGTGGTCAGCCAGCCCATGCCTTGGATGAAACCGCCTTCAACCTGGCCGATGTCGATGGCCGGGTTCAGCGAGTCGCCCACATCGTGCAGGATGTCGGCGCGCAGCATCTTGTATTCGCCGGTCAGGGTGTCGACGATCACCTCGACGCAGGCGGCGCCGAAGGCGTAGTAGTAGAACGGCCGGCCGCGCGCCTGGCTGCGGTCGTAGAAGATCTTCGGCGTGCGGTAGAAGCCAGTGGTCGACAGCGACACCTGGGCGAAATACGCCTGCTGCACCAGTTGCTCGAAGCTGACGATCTGGTCGCGCATGCGCACATGGCCATTGCGGAACTCGACGTCTTCCTCGGTAACTTGGTAGTGCCGCGCGGCGAATTCAGTAAGGCGCTTCTTGAGGATCTCGGCGGCGTTCTGCGCAGCCTTGCCGTTCAGGTCGGCGCCGCTGGAGGCAGCGGTTGGAGAGGTGTTGGGCACCTTGTCAGTGTTGGTGGCGGTGATCTGGATGCGGCTGAAATCGACCTGGAAGACCTGCGCCACCACTTGCGCGACCTTGGTGTTCAGGCCCTGGCCCATCTCGGTGCCGCCGTGGTTCAGGTGAATGCTGCCATCGGTGTAGATGTGGATCAGTGCACCGGCCTGGTTGAGGAAGGTGGCGGTAAACGAGATGCCGAACTTGACCGGGGTCAGCGCCAGGCCCTTTTTCAGGATCGGGCTGTTGGCGTTGAAGCGGCGGATCGACTCGCGGCGCTCGGCGTAGTCGCTGCTGGCTTCGAGGTCGGCGGTCATTTCCTCGAGCATGTTGTGCTCGACCGTCTGGTAGTAGTGGGTGACGTTACGCTCGGTCTTGCCGTAGTAGTTGGCCTTGCGCACGGCCAGCGGGTCACGGCCCAGGTGGCGGGCGATGTGGTCCATCACCTGTTCGATGGCAACCATGCCCTGTGGGCCGCCAAAGCCGCGGTAGGCGGTGTTGGAGGCGGTGTTGGTCTTGCAGCGGTGGCCATGCACGGTGGCATCGCCCAGGTAGTAGGCGTTGTCGGAGTGGAACATGGCGCGGTCGACGATCGAGCCGGAGAGGTCGGGCGAATAACCGCAGTTGCCAGCGAGGTCGAAGTTGATGCCGTGCAGGCGGCCAGTGTCATCGAAGCCAACGTCGTACTCGACATAGAACGGGTGACGCTTGCCGGTCATCATCATGTCTTCGACGCGCGGCAGGCGCATCTTGGTCGGCTGGCCGGTCAGGCGCGCGACCACGGCGCACAGGCAGGCGGGGCTTGCCGCCTGGGTTTCCTTGCCACCAAAACCGCCGCCCATGCGGCGCATGTCGAGCACCACCTTGTTCATCGGCACGTCGAGCACTTCGGCGACCAGCTTCTGTACTTCGGTGGGGTTTTGCGTGGAGCAGAAGACGATCATGCCGCCGTCTTCGGTGGGCATCACCGACGAAATCTGCGTCTCCAGGTAGAAGTGCTCCTGGCCGCCGATGTGCAGGGTGCCTTGCAGGCGATGCGGGGCGCTGGCCAGGGCCGCAACAGAGTCACCGCGCTGGTGGGTGTGGCTGTCTAGCACGAAGTGCTTCTTGCGCAACGCCTCGACCACGTCCAGTACCGGCTCCAGGTCTTCGTATTCGATGATCGCAGCCATCGCCGCACGGCGGGCCGTGTCGAGGTCGCGGGCGGCCACAGCCAGTACCGGCTGGCCGAAGAACTCGACCTTGTCGATCGCCAGCAGCGGGTCACCGGCGACCACCGGGCCGATGTCCTTCAGGCCCGGGATGTCTTCGTGGGTGATGGCGATGCGCACGCCTTCAAAGGCATAGCACGGTGTGGTGTCGATGCGCAGGATGCGCGCGTGGGCGCGGTCGGCGGTGCGCGCATAGACATGCAACTGGTTGGGGAAATCCAGGCGGTCGTCGATGTACACCGCCTCGCCGGCCACGTGCTTGTCGGCGCTATCGTGCTTGACGCTGCGGCCGACCCCGGTGGTCAGGTCCTGGCTGAACAGTTCGGCCATCTCGGCCTGGCTCTTGACGGCGTGATGGTTAGACATAGTCGGTCACCCGGGTTTCGATGTACGGCGTTTGCAGTTCGATGAAGTACTTGCGCAGCAGGTTTTGCGCGGTCAGCAGGCGGTATTCCTTGCTGGCGCGGAAGTCGCTGAGCGGGGTGAAGTCCTCGGCCAGGGCCTGGCAGGCACGCTCGATGCTGGCCTGGTTCCAGGGCTTGCCGCGCAGGGCTGCTTCACAGGCGCGGGCGCGTTTTGGAATGGCGGCCATGCCGCCGAAGGCGATGCGCACACCGCTGACCACGCCGTCTTCGATGCTCAGGTTGAATGCAGCGCACACGGCCGAGATGTCGTCATCCAGGCGTTTGGACACTTTATAGGCGCGGAAGGCCCAGTCATTGCTGGCACGTGGCACGATGATCTTCTCGATGAACTCGCTGTCCTGGCGGGCAGTGATGCGGTAGTCGATGAAGTAGTCTTCCAGCGCCATGCTGCGCTGGCGGTCACCCTGACGCAGGACGATCTGCGCATCCAGGGCGATCAGCAGGGGTGGCGAGTCGCCGATCGGCGAGGCGTTGCCGATGTTGCCGCCGAGGGTGCCCTGGTTGCGGATCTGCAGCGAGGCGAAGCGGTGCAGCAGGTCGCCGAAGTCGGGGTATTCCTCGTTGAGCGCGCCGTAGCAATCGGTCAGCGGGGTGGCGGCACCGATTTCCAGGTGCGTGGCGGTCTTGTCGATGCGCTTGAGCTCGGCCACGTGGCCGACGTAGATCATCACCGGCAGGGTCTTGTGGAACTGCGTGACTTCCAGCGCCAGGTCGGTACCACCGGCCAGCAGGCGCGCTTCGGGGTGCGAGCTGTACAGGTCGGCAAGGTCGGCGACGGTCAGCGGCACCAGGCAGCGCTTGTCACCGCTGTTGAGTTCGCCGGTCTGGGTGGGCGCGATGGCCTTGAGGCGGCTGATGGTTTGCGCCTGCTGGGCATCGAACTGGTCGCGGCAGGGGAGGCGGCAGCTTTGCTCGGCGGCGTCGAGGATCGGCCGGTAGCCGGTGCAGCGGCACAGGTTGCCAGCCAGGGCTTCCTGCGCCTGATGCAGGTCGTGGCCTTGGCTGTTTTTCTGCAGGGCGAACAGCGACATCACGAAGCCAGGGGTACAGAAGCCGCATTGCGAGCCGTGGCAGTCGGCCATGGCCTGCTGCACGCTGTGCAGTTCGCCTTGGTGCTTCAGGCCCTCAACGCTGATCAGTTGCTTGCCGTGCAGCGACGAGACGAAGGTCAAGCACGAGTTGAGGCTGCGGTAGCGCAGGCTGTCCTGGCCTTGATCATCCTGGGTCAGCTCGCCGACCACCACGGTGCAGGCGCCGCAGTCGCCGCTGGCGCAGCCCTCTTTGGTGCCGGGTTTGCCCAGGTGCTCACGCAGGTACTGCAGCACCGTCATGTTCGGGTCCAGGGCGTGCTCGTTACGCAGCTCCTGGTTGACGAGAAACTGGATCACGGGGGATGGCCTCGCAATGGTTTTATTGTTGTTGAGCGGACAATAAGCAGAGCTGACACGCTGGTCAATAATTTTCTGACTTAAGGGTCAAGAATTTCCCCGTAAGGAAATATGGCCGCCCAAACTGCCCATATCTAAAGCATAGATCGCGCCGCCGGGGCGGCTGCCATATGCCCCAAATAAAGCCCGTCGCCCCTCTGCGCGAGTGCTGGCCAAGTGCGCTACAATCGCCCACTTGTGCCCAGTTCAATGATTTTGAAGGAAAACCATGACGTTCAAGGCGCCGGACAGCCTCTCCGAGCAGATTGCCGACTACCTGGCCGAACGGATTATCCGTGGCGAGCTCGCACCCGGTGAACGCATCCAGGAGCAGAAGGTCACTCAGGCACTGAATGTCAGCCGTGGCTCGGTGCGCGAAGCGCTGCTGATCCTCGAACGTCGCCACCTGGTGGCGATCCTGCCGCGACGTGGCGCCCATGTGACTCGGCTGGATGAACGCAGCGTGCGCAGCCTGTGCACGTTGATGGGCGAGTTCTACATTCTGCTGGGCAATGCCGTCGCGCAAAAATGGCGCACCGACAGCGATCTGCGCCCGTTTCTGGACATCCAGCAGCGCCTGCAGCAGGCCCGCGAACAAGCGGACATCAAGGCGTTCGTCGCCGACAGTTTCGCGGTGATGCGCGCCGCCTATCCGTTCGCCGACAACCCGTACCTGCAGGAAACCGTCGAAAACCTGCAGCCGGCCATGAGCCGTGCCTATTACCTGGCCCTGGATCAGCGCCAGGCCAACATGCTCGATTACCTGGACCTGTTCGCCCGCCTGCTCGACGCCGTGGTCGCCCGCGACCTGCCGCGCATCCGCGAGGTGCTCACCGCCTATTGCCAGCGCAGTTGCGAGCTGGTGCTGGCGGCGCTGGCCCGAGGCTGACCGATGCGCCTGAAGTGCATTCGCCTGGCAGGGTTCAAGTCGTTCGTCGACCCCACCACGGTCAACTTCCCCAGCAACATGGCGGCCGTGGTCGGCCCCAACGGCTGCGGCAAGTCCAACATCATCGATGCGGTGCGCTGGGTGATGGGCGAAAGCTCGGCTAAAAACCTGCGCGGCGAGTCGATGACCGATGTCATCTTCAACGGCTCCACCAGCCGCAAGCCGGTGAGCCAAGCCAGCATCGAGCTGATTTTCGACAACAGCGAAACCACGCTGCTGGGCGAGTACGCCGCCTACGCGGAAATTTCCATCCGCCGCAAGGTTACCCGCGACGGGCAGAACACCTATTACCTCAACGGCACCAAGTGCCGGCGCCGTGATATCACCGACATCTTCCTCGGTACCGGCCTGGGCCCGCGCAGCTACTCGATCATCGAGCAGGGCATGATCTCCAAGCTGATCGAGGCCAAGCCCGAAGAGCTGCGCAACTTCATCGAAGAGGCCGCAGGCATCTCCAAGTACAAGGAGCGTCGTCGCGAGACTGAAAACCGCATCCGCCGTACCCAGGAGAACCTGGCGCGCCTGACCGACCTGCGCGAAGAGCTGGAGCGCCAGCTCGAACGCTTGCACCGCCAGGCCCAGGCCGCCGAGAAGTACCGCGAGTACAAGGCCCAGGAGCGCCAGCTCAAGGCACAGCTGTCGGCCCTGCGCTGGCGCGACCTGGATGAGCGCGTACGCCAGCGTGAATCGGTGATCGGCGATCAGGGCGTGGCCCATGAGGCCTTGGTCGCCGAGCAGCGCAGCGCCGATGCGAGCATCGAGCATCTGCGCGATAGCCATCACGAGTTGTCCGAGCGTTTCAACCAGGTGCAAGGCCGCTTCTACTCGGTGGCGGGTGATATCGCGCGCGTCGAGCAAAGCATCCAGCATGGCCAGCAGCGCTTGCGTCAGTTGCAGGATGACTTCAAGGAAGCCGAGCGCACGCGCCTGGAGACCGAGTCGCATCTGGGCCACGACCGCACCCTGCTGGCTACCCTCGGCGAAGAGCTGGCGATGCTTGAGCCCGAGCAGGAAATGACCCTGGCCGCTGCCGAAGAGGCCGCGGCCGCCCTCGAAGAAGCCGAGCTGGGCATGCATGGCTGGCAGGAGCAGTGGGACACCTTCAATACCCGCTCCGCCGAGCCGCGCCGCCAGGCCGAAGTGCAGCAGTCGCGCCTGCAGCAGCTTGAAGCCAGCCTGGAGCGCATGGCCGAGCGCCTGCGCAAGTTGGGCGAGGAGCGCGACCAGTTGGGCGCCGACCCGCAGGATGACGCCATGCTCGAACTTGCCGAGCAGCTGGCCGCCAGCGAGATGCTGCTGGAAGAGCTGCAGCTGTCGGAAGAGCAGGTGGTCGAGCAGTTGGAAGGCGTGCGCGAGCACTTGCAGCAGGCGGTGCACGCTCAGCAGCAACAGCAGGGCGACTTGCAGCGCCTCGGTGGCCGTCTTGCTTCGCTCGAAGCCTTGCAGCAAGCCGCGCTGGAGCCAGGCGCGGGCGCCGCTGACTGGCTGCGCGGGCAAGGCCTGGAGCAGCGCCCGCGCCTGGCCGAAGGGCTGCGCGTGGAGCCGGGTTGGGAGCTGGCGGTGGAAACCGTGCTGGGCGCCGACCTGCAGGCCGTGCTGGTGGATGAATTCAGTCGTCTCGACTTTACCGGCCTGGAGCAAGGCGAGCTGCGCTTGCTGCAGGGCGGTGCTGAAAGTGCGCGTCAACCTGGCAGCTTGCTCGACAAAGTAGAGGGGCGCATCGACCTGGCGCCTTGGCTGGCACAAGTAAAGCCGGTCGAGGATCTCGCTCAGGCCTTGGCCCAGCGCGCCTCGCTCGGTGAGGGTCAAAGCCTGGTCAGCCGCGATGGCTACTGGGTCGGTCGGCATTTCCTGCGGGTCAATCGTGGCGGCGACTCCCAAGGGGGTGTGCTGGCGCGCGGTCAGGAAATTGAACGCCTCGGCCAGGAGCAGCAAACGCTGGAAGCCGCACTGGAACAGCTGGAACAACAGCTGCAGGCGTTGCGTGAACAGCAACTGGGCCTGGAAGAGGCGCGTGAACAGTTGCGCCGCCGTACCCAGGAAGAAAGCCGCCAACACGGCGAGCTCAAGGCCAGCCTCTCTGCCGGTCGCGCGCGTGCCGAGCAGGTCGAGTTGCGCCGCCGCCGCCTGCACGAAGAATTGAGCGAACTCCAGGAGCAACGCGCCCTGGAGCATGAGCAGCTGGGCGAGGCCCGCCTGGTGCTGCAGGAGGCTCTGGACCTGATGGCCCAGGACACCGAGCAGCGCGAGCAGTTGATGGCCCGCCGCGATACCTTGCGCGTAGGCCTCGACCACATTCGCCAGGAGGCCCGCCAGCACAAGGATCACGCCCATCAGCTGGCCGTGCGCCTGGGCTCGCTGCGCGCCCAGCACGACTCCACCCGCCAGGCGCTGGAGCGTCTCGAGCAGCAGGCCGCACGCCTGAGCGAGCGTCAGGAACAACTGAGCCTGAACCTGGAGGAGGGCGAGGCACCGCAGGAAGAGCTGCGCCTGAAGCTTGAAGAGCTGCTGGAGCGGCGCATGAGCGTCGACGAGGAAATGCGCCAGGCGCGCCTGCACATGGACGAAGCTGACCGCGCGCTGCGCGATGCCGAAAAGCGCCGCACCCAAGCCGAGCAACAGGCGCAGTTGCTGCGCGGCCAGCTCGAACAGATGCGCCTGGAGTGCCAGGGGCTGGATGTACGTCGCAAAACCCTGCAGGAGCAATTACTGGCCGACGGCTACGATTTGCAGGGTGTACTCGCCACCGTCGAACCCGAAGCCAACGAGCAGGGTACCGAGCAGGCGCTTGAGCAGATGGATGCGCGCATCCAGCGCCTCGGCGCGATCAACCTGGCGGCGATCGAAGAGTACGAACAGCAGTCCGAGCGCAAGCGCTACCTCGACGCCCAGGATGCCGACCTGGTCGAGGCGCTCGACACCTTGGAAAACGTCATTCGCAAGATCGACAAGGAAACCCGCAACCGCTTCAAGGATACCTTTGATCAGATAAATGCCGGATTACAGGCACTTTTCCCAAAAGTTTTCGGTGGCGGCAGCGCTTACCTGGAACTGACGGGCGAAGATCTACTCGATACAGGGGTGACGATCATGGCGCGCCCGCCGGGCAAGAAGAACAGCACCATCCATCTGCTGTCCGGCGGCGAGAAAGCACTGACCGCTTTGGCGCTGGTGTTTGCCATTTTCAAGCTGAACCCCGCACCGTTCTGCATGCTCGACGAGGTCGATGCGCCGCTGGACGATGCCAACGTCGGGCGTTACGCCAGGCTGGTGAAGGAGATGAGTGAAAGCGTGCAGTTCATCTACATCACCCATAACAAGATTGCCATGGAGATGGCGGATCAATTGATGGGGGTAACCATGCATGAGCCGGGTTGTTCACGTCTTGTTGCAGTTGATGTGGAGGAGGCGCTGGCCATGGTTGATGCCTGATGAGCGAAGATAGGACGCATTCTGTAGGTAAATGGCCGTGTCATGTGCGACAGACGGTGTAAAGTTGTCTTTGGTCGTGCTAGCTTAATGTCACTCGTTTTTTGCGTGGGTAAAACGCCTGTCAGAACATAGAGTTGGCGCCACGTGTTAAAGGGCTTTAAAGCCTTTGTTTTCAAGCATATTTTTATAGAGGCACGGGATTACATGGAAATCGGTCTGCGCGAGTGGCTGATCGTCATCGGCGTCATTGTCATTGCCGGTATTCTTTTCGACGGCTGGCGCCGCATGCGCGGCGGAAAAGGTAAGTTGAAATTCCGTCTGGATCGCAGCTACTCCAACGTGCCCGACGAAGAGGGCAGCGCTGAAGTGCTCGGCCCATCGCGGGTGCTGGATAACCACAAAGAGCCAGAGCTGGACGAAAGTGACCTGCCGTCGCTCAGTGCACCTGTGCGTGAACGCGAGCGCGAACGTGAACAGAAGCCGGCCAAGGCGAGCAAGCGTGGCAAGCGCGCCGCCGAAGTGCAGCCGCAGGGCGACCTCGACCTGGTGGCCGAGCCGCGTGAGCCGGACCTGTTTGCCGACAGCGATGACGACTTTGCCGCTGACGACAACCGCAGCACGGGTTTTGCCGCCAATGGCAATGCCGCCAAAGAGCTGCCGCCGGTCGAGGAAGTGCTGGTGATCAGCGTGATCTCCCGTGACGAGGGTGGCTTCAAAGGCCCGGCGCTGCTGCAGAACATTCTTGAAAGCGGCCTGCGTTTCGGCGAAATGGACATCTTCCACCGTCACGAAAGCATGGCGGGTCACGGCGAAGTGCTGTTCTCCATGGCCAACGCGGTCAAGCCCGGCATTTTCGACCTGGACGACATCGATCACTTCAGCACCCGTGCGGTGAGCTTCTTCCTCGGGCTGCCAGGCCCGCGTCATCCGAAGCAAGCCTTTGACGTGATGGTCGCTGCGGCGCGCAAACTGGCCCACGAGCTCAATGGTGAGCTGAAGGACGACCAGCGCAGCGTGCTGACCGCCCAGACCATCGAGCATTACCGCCAGCGCATCGTCGAGTTCGAGCGCCGTGCGCTGACCCAGAAACGCTGATAGACAGATCCAAGCGAAAGAGCAGCCTGTGGGGTTTGCTGGTCGGCTCAGGTGATGATGTTGCCTATGCCGGCCCTTCGCGGGTAAACCCGCTCCCACAGGTACACCACCGTCCTTGAGGGCAGTGCTGTACCTGTGGGAGCGGGTTTACCCGCGAAAGGGCCGGCCCAGCAGCAAATAGCTCAAGCCCCCTGCGCCATCCCTCAGGCTGCTCTTTTGCTTTGCAAGAGAACCTGAAGAATGAATCCCGAATCCCGAATCCACGCGCTGCGCGCCGAGCTCGACCAGCACAACTACCGTTACTACGTGCTGGACGAGCCGAGCGTGCCGGACGCCGAATACGACCGCCTGTTCAATGAGCTCAAGGCCCTTGAGGCCGAGCACCCGCATTTGGTAACGCCTGATTCGCCGACTCAGCGTGTCGGCGGTGCCGCGTTGGCGGCGTTCAGTCAGGTTCGCCACGAAGTGCCCATGCTCAGCCTGGGCAACGCCTTCGAAGAAGCCGACCTGCGCGAGTTCGGCCGCCGCGTGGTGGAGGGCCTCGATCAGCCGGGTGCGGTCGATTTCAGTTGCGAGCCCAAGCTCGATGGCCTGGCGGTAAGCCTGTTGTATCGCGAGGGTCAGCTGGTGCAGGGCGCCACCCGTGGCGACGGCACCACCGGCGAAGACATCAGCGCCAACGTGCGCACCGTGCGCAACATCCCGCTCAAACTGCAGGGCGAAGGCTGGCCGGCCATCCTTGAAGTGCGTGGCGAAGTGTTCATGAGCAAGGCCGGTTTCGACCGCCTCAACGCTACCCAGGCCGAAGCCGGTGGCAAGACCTTCGCCAACCCGCGCAACGCCGCGGCCGGCAGCCTGCGCCAGCTGGACTCGAAGATCACCGCCAGCCGGCCGCTGGAATTCTGCTGTTACGGTGTGGGGCAGGTCTCGGCCAGCATCGGCGAAAGCCATATCGGCATCCTCGAACAGCTTAAAGAGTGGGGCCTGCCGATCAGTCGCGAGCTCCGGCATGCCGCAGGTATCGAGGAATGTCTGGAGTACTACCGCGACATCGGCGAGCGGCGTAACAGCCTGCCCTATGAGATCGATGGCGTGGTGTTCAAGGTCAACAGCCTGGCGTCCCAGCGCGAGCTGGGCTTCCGCGCCCGCGAACCGCGCTGGGCCATTGCCCACAAGTTCCCGGCCATGGAAGAACTCACCGAAGTGCTGGACGTCGAGTTCCAGGTCGGCCGCACCGGTGCGGTTACGCCGGTTGCGCGCCTCAAGCCGGTCAAGGTGGCTGGTGTGACCGTGTCCAACGCCACGCTGCACAACATGGACGAAATCGCCCGCCTGGGCCTGCGCATTGGTGACACGGTGATCATTCGCCGTGCCGGTGACGTGATCCCGCAGGTGATGCAGGTGGTGCTTGAGCGCCGCCCCGCAGATGCCCGCGCGGTGCAGGTGCCTGGCGAATGCCCGGTGTGCGGCTCGCAGGTCGAGCGTACCCAGCTGGTCAAGCGCAGCAAGGGCAAGGAAACCACCAGCGAAGGCGCGGTGTACCGCTGCGTCGGCCGCCTGGCCTGTGGCGCCCAACTCAAGCAGGCGATCATTCACTACGTGTCGCGCCGCGCCATGGATATCGACGGCTTGGGCGAGAAGAGCGTCGAGCAGCTGGTCGACGAAGGCTTGATTGGTTCGCCGGCGGATCTTTACAAGCTGCAGCTCGACCAGATCGTCGGGCTGGAAGGCTTCGCCGAGGTTTCCAGCAAGAAACTGCTGGATGCTATTGAAGCCAGCAAGCGTCCGAGCCTGGCGCGCTTCATCTACGCGCTGGGTATCCCGGATGTGGGTGAGGAGACCGCCAAGGTGCTGGCCCGCTCGCTGGGCAGCCTGGCGCGGGTGCAGCAAGCACTGCCGCAGGTGCTGACCTACCTGCCGGACATTGGTCTGGAAGTGGCGTACGAGATCCACAACTTCTTTGAAGACGAGCATAACCAGAAGGTCATCGAGCAGTTGCTGGCCAGTGGCATGCAGTTGCAGGACGAAGGTGAGCTGGCGGCCGAATTTGCGGCGAGCACCACCTTGGCCGGGATGATCGCCAAACTCGACATCCCTTCGGTGGGGCCTACCGGTGCGCAAAAGCTGGTCGCCAAGTTGGACAGCCTGGACAAGATCATCGCGGCCGACGGTATCGACTTGCGCCAGGCGCTGGCGGCCAAGCAGGCCGATGCGGTGCGTGAGTTCTTCAAGGATGAGGCCAATCAGCAGCTTGCCCGTGATGTCGAGGCGCAGTTGCTGGCGTTCGGCATGCACTGGAGCAGCGAGAAGAAAGTGGCTGAAGGTTTGCCGCTGGCGGGCCAGACCTGGGTGCTGACCGGCACCTTGGAGCGCATGAGCCGCGACATTGCCAAAGAGAAGCTGGAAAGCCTGGGGGCCAAGGTGGCCGGTTCGGTTTCCGGCAAGACCCATTGCGTGGTAGCCGGGCCCGGTGCCGGCTCCAAACTGGCCAAGGCCAGCGAGCTGGGGGTGAAGGTGCTGGATGAGGATGCGTTTGTCGTGTTCCTGGGCGAGCAGGGCATCACCGTCTGACTGTAAGCCGGCTCCCACAGGTATTGCACTGCCCTCAGGCTCAGTAAGGCCCCTGTGGGAGCGGGCTTGCCCGCGAAGAGGCCGGCCCAGACACCCTCAATTTGGACAAGTCATTGAGAAATGATGACTTTTTCTTTCCCAGAGGTTGTATCTGCCCCGCAGACCGGTACAATGGCGCCACTCGCTGCTCAGCGAGCCGCGTAGTGGTGGCCCCATCGGTCCCCCCGCATTGATTACCCGTTAACCTGGTCAGGCCCGGAAGGGAGCAGCCATAGCGGGAACATCGAGTGCCGGGGTGTGGCTGGTGGGGCCGCCTCCATTTACGCAAGTCCTTGAGCTCTCGAGGATGCCTCGCACTGCCTCTCTCAGATATCCAATGTTTGCCAGCTCATGGCGCTATAGCAATTTCATCACCAGAATCGCCGCCACAAGTCCGACCAACCCTAGCCCCATGCCCAGGGTAAACGGTATCAGGACCTGCCAGGATGAACTCATTCTGGCTTTGCGCAGGTCTTCGTCGAGCACTTCCAGTTCGCGTTGGAACCTGATCGCGCTTTCCTCATTCAGCCGGGACATCATCGTTCCTCACTTTATAAAATTCAGAGCTTTATCAGAAGGCTCAGGATGCCTGCGACCGCTACCATAAAAGCGGTTCCGACGGTTAAGGGGTAGCAGAATGCCTCTTTTCTAAGCTTGTATTCTTCGGCTGCGAACTTTCGTGCCTCCGCTGCCAGCTTGCGATTTTCGAGGTGGAGTTTGTCGAGTTCCAGATTGATTCGATCGTCGTGCAGCATGGCATCTTCCCTGGTGGCAGCGAGCGCGACTTGAGTGGCCATTCTCCGATGATGCAGGTCGTTTTGGAAATGGGTCGCCTCGTTCGCCGATGTAGTCCAAGTAGCTAAAAGCCGTATTCCATTGGGCTTGCGCTGTTTAGTTCGCTAGACCCCACAAGTATTTAGGAAGACTCCTACGGCTATCCAGCTAGCGCGGAAATATCCTACGCAGCCTGTCGACACCCATCTGATTGATCGCTGTGGCTGGCAGGCGCATGGCTTGAAGGTTGTTTCGCTCTTGAAATCGAGCGCCGCCCGCGCGGCGCTCGATTTGATGGGCGAAATCACTTTTAAGACGGGCACCTTCGATACCACCGCCATTCAAGGCATAACCACCGAAACCTCCCCCGAATACACCGCCGCCCCATACCGCCGCGTAATCCGCTCGATCTCCCCCGACTCCTTCATCCGCACCAGCGCCCTCAACACCCCCTGCGTCGGCAGCGCCGGATCATTGCGCACCATGCACCCCAGCGCCTGCTCCTCCAACACCGCCAGTACCTGCAAACGCTGCTCGGCCGGCAGCCGCTGGTTGAACCACTGCAACGACAGCTCATTGCTCACCGCATGCCGGTACCGCCCGACCTGCAGCTTCTGCAGCGCCAATTCCTGGCTGCGGCTGTCCTCGCGGTGCAACTGCCCCTGCGCGAACAGGGGCTCCAGTGTGGTGTAGGTGTAGCCGAGCACAGTGCCAATGGCTTGCTGCTCCAATTGCTCAGGATGGAGACCTGCCCGGTCATTCGCCCGCCCGACCAGCACATCACGCTGATGAAACAACGGTATGCTCCAGACAAAGTTCCCCGGCCGGTCATTGAACCATTGAGTGCTCACATAACAGCGCACATCGATATCGCCGTCATCCATCGCCTGTTGCAGGCGCAGGCGGGCCATCACGTGGTATTCGGGGCGGGCGCCGACTTCACGGGCCATTGCTTGCATCAGGTCGAACAGCAGCCCTTCGACCGGCTGCTCGCCCTCGACGCGCACCAGTGGCATGCTCCAGCTTTCGGCCACGGAAAAACGCAACACCGGCTGATCTGCCAGGCTGTGGGCACTCCAGAGCAGCAAAAAGGCCAGCAGTCTTCGCAAGGCACATCCTCCCTGAACAGCGTGCGCCAGTTACTTAGCGTAGACGAACCATGCAGGGTGCAATTTTGGCCCCGCTCCGCTAGCATTAGCGATCTTCCGCTGGATCAGGCTGCGATGGTTTTTCGATGAGTTATCAGGTTCTTGCACGTAAATGGCGTCCGCGCTCGTTCCGCGAAATGGTCGGCCAGACCCATGTGCTCAAGGCCTTGATCAATGCCTTGGACAACCAGCGCCTGCACCATGCCTACCTGTTTACCGGTACGCGGGGGGTGGGCAAGACCACCATTGCGCGGATCATCGCCAAATGCCTCAACTGCGAAACCGGCATCACCTCCACGCCGTGTGGCACCTGCTCGGTGTGCCGCGAGATCGATGAAGGCCGCTTCGTTGACCTGATCGAGATCGACGCCGCCAGCCGCACCAAGGTCGAGGACACCCGCGAACTGCTCGACAACGTGCAGTACGCGCCAAGCCGTGGGCGCTTCAAGGTCTACCTGATCGACGAAGTGCACATGCTCTCCACGCACTCGTTCAACGCCTTGCTCAAAACGCTGGAAGAGCCGCCGCCCTACGTCAAGTTCATCCTCGCCACCACCGACCCGCAGAAGCTGCCGGCCACCATCCTGTCGCGCTGCCTGCAGTTCTCGCTGAAGAACATGAGCCCGGAGCGGGTGGTCGAGCACCTGAGCCACGTGCTGGCGGCCGAGAACGTGCCGTTCGAGCCGGATGCCCTGTGGCTGCTGGGCCGCGCTGCCGATGGTTCGATGCGCGATGCCATGAGCCTCACCGACCAGGCCATTGCCTTCGGCGAAGGCAAGGTGCTGGCCGCCGATGTGCGCGCGATGCTCGGCAGCCTCGATCATGGCCAGGTCTATGGCGTGCTGCAGGCGCTGCTGGAAGGGGATGCCCGAGCGCTGCTGGAGGCGGTGCGCAACCTCGCCGAGCAGGGGCCGGACTGGAGCGGCGTGTTGGCTGAAATGCTCAATGTGCTGCACCGTGTGGCCATCGCCCAGGCGCTGCCTGAAGCGGTGGACAATGGCCAGGGCGACCGCGACCGAGTGCTGGCGCTGGCTTCGGCCTTGCCTGCCGAGGATGTGCAGTTCTATTACCAGATGGGCCTGATTGGCCGTCGCGACCTGCCATTGGCGCCGGACCCGCGCGGCGGTTTCGAAATGGTCTTGTTGCGCATGCTGGCGTTCCGCCCAGCCGACACCGACGATGCGCCGAAGCCGGTACTAAAGCCGGTGGGGATCAGCCAAGCCACAGCTGATCCTGCAAGCCCGGTGGCAGCGCCGGCGGTGGCCGCCCAGGCGCCGGTCGTTGCTGCCGTGGCGCCAGCAGCAGTGGTTGCGGCCCCGCAAGTCGAGGAGGTTCCGGTCGTCGAGGCAGTGCCTGCTCCACAACCAGAACCACAACCTGAGCCTGAGCCCAAGGCCGCGCCCGCACCGGCACCCGTGGAGGAGGTCATCGACCTGCCCTGGGAGGAGCCTGCTGCCAAGCCTGCGCCGGTGGTTGTTGAGCCTGCGCCCGCGCCTGCCCCGGTTGCTGCGCCACAGCCGCCAGCCGCCGAGCCGCAAAATGCCCAGCCGGCTTACGACGAGCCGCCATTCGATCCGTCTGCCTACGCTTCGGCGAGCATGGAGCGTGATGACGAACCACCGATGGATGAGGATTATTACGGCGGCGAAAGCGACCCGGTGGGCTTCAGTTATCTGGACGAGTTGGTCGAACACGTGCAGGAAGAGGCCCCCATCGCCGCGCCCGAGCCGCTACCGGCCGCCAAGCCTGCCACTGGCCTGGCCCTGCAATGGCTGGAATTATTCCCACAGTTGCCTGTCTCCGGTATGACAGGCAACATCGCCGCAAACTGTACGCTGATTGCCGCAGACGGTGACGATTGGCTGCTGCACCTGGACCCTGGCCAAGGCGCGCTGTTCAACGCCACCCAGCAACGCCGCCTGAACGATGCGCTCAATCAGCACCTGGGGCGCACCCTGAACCTGCGCATCGAGCTGATCCTGCCCGAGCAGGAAACGCCGGCCCAGGCTGGGTCGCGCAAGCGTGCCGAGCGCCAGCAGGATGCCGTGACGTCGATCGAGCAGGATCCGTTGATCCAGCAGATGATCAAGCAGTTCGGTGCCACCGTGCGGCAGGATACTATTGAGCCTGTACAAGCCCTGGTCAGCCAGGGCCAGTAATCGATAACCATGCGGCCGGGCCTGTGCCGGGCCGCATCACACGAACCAATCGAGGTATACCCCCATGATGAAAGGTGGCATGGCCGGCCTGATGAAGCAGGCCCAGCAGATGCAGGAAAAAATGGCCAAGATGCAGGAAGAGCTGGCCAACGCCGAAGTGACTGGCCAATCCGGTGGTGGCTTGGTCAGCGTGGTGATGACCGGTCGTCATGACGTCAAGCGCGTCAGCATCGACCAGAGCCTGATGTCCACTGACGAAGACGACAAGGAAGTGCTCGAAGACTTGATCGCTGCCGCGCTGAACGACGCCGTGCGCAAGGTCGAGCAGAGCAGCCAGGAGAAAATGGGTGGCATGACCGCTGGCATGCAGCTGCCGCCGGGCTTCAAGATGCCGTTCTGATCGTTTTCTGCTTCACAATGGGGAGTAACGGCCTGGCGGTCGTTGCTCCCTTGTTCATTCTGTTTCCTGAAATGACAGGCCCGCATACATGAGCTTCAGCCCCCTGATCCGCCAACTGATCGATGCACTGCGCATCTTGCCCGGCGTCGGCCAGAAAACCGCCCAGCGCATGGCCCTGCAGCTGCTGGAGCGCGACCGCAGCGGCGGCACGCGCCTGGCCCAGGCCCTGAGCCAGGCCATGGACGGTGTTGGCCATTGCCGCCAGTGCCGCACCCTGACCGAGCAGGAGCTGTGCCCGCAGTGCGCCGATACGCGCCGTGACGACACCCAGCTGTGTGTGGTGGAGGGGCCGATGGACGTGTATGCGGTGGAGCAGACCGGCTATCGCGGCCGCTACTTCGTGCTCAAGGGGCACCTGTCGCCGCTTGATGGCCTGGGGCCTGAGGCGATTGGTGTGCCGCAGCTGATGGCGCGGATCGAAGAGCAGGGCAGCTTTACCGAGGTGATTCTGGCGACCAACCCGACCGTGGAAGGGGAGGCGACGGCGCATTACATCGCGCAGTTGCTGGCGGAGAAGGGGCTGGTGGCGTCGCGGATTGCCCATGGCGTGCCGTTGGGTGGCGAGCTGGAACTGGTCGATGGCGGGACGCTGGCGCACGCCTTTGCGGGGCGCAGGCCGATTTCGCTTTGACTGTGTGAGGGGCTGCTTCGCAGCCCAATCGCGGGCAAGCCCGCTCCCACAGGTACCGTGCAAGGCTAAGGCAATGCACATTCCCTGTGGGAGCGGGCTTGCCCGCGAATGGGCGGCACAGCCGCCCCAAATGCCACTCAGTACTCGCTCAGCGAAAACTCGGTCAGGCAGAAGGTCGGCACACCCGCCGCCTGCAGCCGGCGCGAACCGTCCAGTTCGGGCAGGTCGATGATCGCTGCCGCCTCGAACACCTGAGCACCGGTGCGGCGCACCAGGTTGGCCGCAGCCAGCAGGGTGCCGCCGGTGGCGATCAGGTCATCGAAGATCAGCACCGAATCGCCTTCGCACAGGCTGTCGGCGTGCACTTCCAGGAAGGCTTCGCCGTATTCGGTCTGGTAGCCCTCCGACAACACATCGGCCGGCAGTTTGCCTTGCTTGCGGAACAGGATCAGCGGTTTGTTCAGCTGGTGGGCGATGATCGAGCCAATCAGGAAGCCCCGCGCGTCCATGGCGCCAATGTGGCTGAACTCAGCCTCCACATAACGCTCGATGAACTGGTCGGCGACATAGCGCAGCCCGCGCGGCGACTGGAACAGCGGGGTGATGTCGCGGAAGATCACACCCGGTTTGGGGAAGTCCACTACCGGGCGGATCAGGGCTTTGAGGTCGAAGGCTTCGCTGTGCATTGGTGCAGGTATCCTGGAAAAACGAATGCGCCAGTATACCTTTTTCAGCCAGGCTTTCAGGCCTCCATTGCACCGCCGGCCAGCGCGCACAGCTGGATCGGGTCGAGGATGTGCACTTCTTTGCCTTCGGCGCGGATCAGGCCGTTTTGCTGGAAGCGGGTGAACACCCGCGACACGGTTTCCACCGCCAAGCCCAGGTAATTGCCGATTTCGTTGCGCGACATGCTCAGGCGGAACTGGTTGGCCGAGTAGCCGCGGGCGCGGAAGCGTGCCGACAGGTTCACCAGGAAAGTGGCGATGCGTTCGTCGGCGGTCTTCTTCGACAGCAGCAGCATCATTTGCTGGTCGTCGCGGATTTCGCGGCTCATTACCCGCATCAACTGGCGGCGCAGTTGCGGCAGTTGCACCGAGAGTTCGTCGAGGCGCTCGAACGGGATTTCGCACACCGAGGTGGTTTCCTGCGCCTGGGCCGAGACCGGGTAAGCTTCGGTGTCCATGCCGGACAGCCCGACCAACTCGCTTGGCAGGTGGAAGCCGGTGATCTGTTCTTCGCCACTGTCGCTGAGGCTGAATGTTTTCAGCGCGCCGGAACGTACCGCGTAGACCGAGCCGAAATTGTCACCCTGGCGGAACAGGAACTCGCCTTTTTTCAGCGGTCGCCCGCGTTTGACGATTTCATCCAGTGCGTCCATGTCTTCCAGGTTGAGCGAAAGAGGCAGGCACAGGGGGGCCAGGCTGCAATCCTTGCAATGGGCCTGGTTGTGGGCGCGCAGTTTGACTGGCTCGGACATTTGAATCGATCCTTGTGGGAAAGCACACATAAGTCGTAAGGGTAACCTACGGCATAGGGTGTAGGCCAGTGTGCGCTATTGTGGTGCGCCCTGGCCGAACCCCAGCTGCATGATGCCGGGGGTCCGTTCGTGCCCATAGTGTGCCTGGCAAGGTGGCTTGTCCATGCGGTTAAACGACTCGTCTGCCTAGATAACGCGGGAGAAACGCTGGCGGTTGTGCATCGCCAGATAAGCATCGAACACCATGCACACCGAGCGGGCCAGCAGGCGCCCGGCCGGCAGAATGCGGATGCCTTTTTCGTCGAGGCGGATCAGCCCGTCGCGTTGCATGGTCACAAGCGCCGGCCACAGGTCGTTGAAGTAACCGCGAAAATCGATGGTGAAGGCCTGTTCTATCGGCTCGAAGTCCAGCTCGAAGTGGCAGATCAGCTGCTGGATCACGGCCCGTCGCAGGCGGTCGTCATGGTTGCACACCAGCCCGCGCTGGGTGGCCAGTTGGGCGGTAGAGAGCATGTCCTGGTAGGTGTTGAGGTCGCTGCTGTTCTGGCAGTACAGGTCACCGATCTGGCTGATCGCCGAAACCCCGAGGCCGATCAGGTCGCAGTGGCCGTGGGTGGTGTAGCCCTGGAAGTTGCGTTGCAGCGTGCCTTCTTCCTGCGCCACGGCCAGTTCGTCGTCGGGCAGGGCAAAGTGGTCCATGCCGATGTAGCGGTAGCCGGCGGCGGTGAGCTGTTCGATGGTTGCATGGAGCATCTCAAGCTTGGCTGCCGGGGCCGGCAGGTCGTTGCTGTCGATGCGCCGCTGCGGCATGAAACGCTCGGGCAGGTGGGCGTAGTTGAACACTGAAAGGCGGTCGGGCTGCAGGCGGATCACTTCTTCGACGGTGCGGGCGAAGCCTTCCGGCGTCTGCTTGGGCAGGCCGTAGATCAGGTCCAGGTTGACCGAGCGGAACTGCAGGGTGCGCGCTGCCTCGATCAGGGTGCGGGTTTGCTCCAGGCTCTGCAGGCGGTTGACCGCCCGCTGCACGGCGGGGTCCAGGTCCTGCACGCCGAGGCTGACGCGGTTGAAGCCCAGCTCCCGCAGCAGGCCCATGGTCGACCAGTCGGCCTCGCGCGGGTCGAGTTCGATGCCGTAGTCACCGGAATCGTCGTCCAGCAAATTGAAGTGTTGGCGCAAAGTGGCCATCAGCTGGCGCAGTTCCACATGGCTGAGGAAGGTCGGCGTGCCACCGCCGAAATGCAGCTGTTCAACGCGTTGTTTAGGGTCCAGGTGGCAGGCGATCAGCTGGATCTCCTGCTCCAGGCGCTGCAGGTATGGTGCGGCACGGCCGCGGTCCTTGGTGATGACCTTGTTGCAGGCGCAGTAGTAGCAGATGTTGGCGCAGAACGGCACGTGCACGTACAAAGACAGCGGGCGCACGGCCCGGCGGCTTTCGCGCAAGGCGTGGAGCAGGTCGAACGAACCCACCTCGCTGTGCAGTTGTACAGCGGTGGGGTAGGAGGTGTAGCGCGGGCCGGCCAGATCGTAGCGGCGGATCAGGTCGGCATCCCAGCGTAGATCTTCGAGCATGTGGGCGGTCCCCGGAATGAGCAGCAGTGCTCCGGAGTCTATGGCCGTCTGTAGGAATCTGTGTTGATTTGTATCAAGAGCTATTAGGGCTGCGCAGCAGCCCCAGTCAGTGCCCCATCAACCAGTGCTGATGAGGCCCAGGCAGGGTCCAGACGCCAAACAGGATCACCAACAGGCCGCCCGCCATCCGCACACTGCGCCGCCGCAACAGGTTGTTCACCCGTTCTGCCGCCAAACCGGTCGCCAACAACACCGGCCAGGTGCCCAGCCCGAACGCCAGCATCAGCGCCGCGCTGTACCCCGCATTGCCCTGGCTGGCCGCCCACAGCAAGGTGCTGTACACCAGCCCGCACGGCAGCCAGCCCCACAGTGCCCCCAATAGCAGTGCCCGCGGCAGGCTGGAGACCGGCAGCAAGCGCGAGGCCACGGGTTGGATATGCCGCCACAGCCCTTTACCCAACGCCTCGATCCGCGTCAGCCCACTCCACCAGCCGGCCAGGTACAGCCCCATGGCGATCAGCAGCAACGCGGCCACCACCCGCAGCGCCATCGCTGCCGGGCTGCTGGCCACGGCCCAGCCGGCCAGGCCCAGCAACAGGCCTGCACAGGCATAACTGAGGATGCGCCCCAGGTTGTACGCCAGCAGCAAGCGCGCGCGCCGGCCGCGTTGTTCGGGTGGGATGGCCAGGGTCAGCGCGCCCATCAGGCCGCCGCACATGCCAAGGCAATGGCCGCCGCCCAGCAACCCGAGGACCAGCGCCGAGCCGAGCAAAGGGAGCAGATCAGGCACGGGGCGGTTGGTCCTTGTCTTGCGGTTCGGTAGTTTCGTGCTTTACGGCCGCTTGGTGGCGCGGGTCCTGGTCATCGAACAGGATGCTGTGGGCGGGGCCATCAAGGTCGTCGTACTGGCCGCTGTCCACCGCCCAGAAGAAGATGTAAACGGCGACGCCGACAAGCAGCAGGGCGGCCGGGATCATGACATAGAGGGCTGGCATGGCGGCTCCTGATCAGGCAATGGCAGGGTGTGCGGGGCTGCTGGTGGCCGGTGCGCCCGGCAACCGTGTCAGGCGCAGGGCGTTGAGGACCACGATCAGCGAGCTGACCGACATGCCGACTGCCGCCCACACCGGGGTGATCCAGCCGAGCGCGGCAAACGGCAACATGAGGCCATTATACAGGGTCGCCCAGAACAGGTTCTCGAGGATGTTGCGGCGGGTGCGGCGGGCCAGGTCGAAGGCCTGTACCAGCGCCTGCAGGCGGTTGCTGAGCAACACGGCGTCGGCGCTGGTCTTGGCAAGGTCGGTGGCGCTGCCCATGGCGATGCTGATGTCGGCGGCGGCCAGCACGGGCACGTCGTTGACCCCGTCGCCGAGCATCAGCACCTTGCGCCCGGATGTCTGCAGCGCCTTGAGCCGGTCCAGCTTGTCGTCCGGGCGCAAGCCGCCGATGGCTTGGTCGATGCCCAGTTGCGCGGCCACTTCGGCGACCATCGGCGAGCTGTCGCCCGAGAGTAGCAAGGTGCGCCAACCACGCGCCTTGCAGGCCGCCAGCAGGGCTGGGGCATCGTCGCGCAGGCGGTCGTCCAGGCCGAACCAGGCCAGCGGGCCCTGGCGGTCGCCCAGCAGCAGCCACTGGCCGCGAGGTTCCGGCACGCCGGGTATTTCGGCGCCGCTGAGGGCGCAGACGAAGGTCGCCTGGCCGATGCGCAGGCGCTGGCCGTCGACCAGCCCTTCCAGGCCTAGGCCTGGCACCGTTTGCACATCGTCCGCAGGCGCGGCGTTGCGGCCGAAGGCCCGGGCGATGGGGTGCTCGGAGCGGTTTTCCAGCGCGGCGGCCAGGGCCAGGCAGCGGTCGGGGGGCAATGCGCCCAGTGGGCGGATGCTGCGCAGGGTCAGGCGGCCCTCGGTGAGCGTGCCGGTCTTGTCGAAAATGACCGTGTCGATCTGGTTCAGGCCTTCCAGCACATGCCCGCGGGTGACCAGCAGGCCAAGTTTGTGCAGGGTGCCGGTGGCGGCCGTCAGGGCAGTGGGGGTGGCCAGCGAAAGCGCGCACGGGCAGGTCGCCACCAGCATGGCCAGGACGATCCAGAACGCCCGTGTAGGGTCCAGGTGCCACCACCACAGCCCGATGACCACCGCGGCTATCAGCGTAAACAGCAGGAACCACTGCGATGCCCGGTCGGCGATCTCGGCCAGGCGGGGCTTTTCTGTCTGAGCGCGTTCCAGCAGGCGGACGATGGCTGACAGCCGCGAGTCGTGGCCGAGCGCTTCGACTTCGACATTCAGCGTGCTTTCGACATTCAAGGTGCCACCGGTGACCCGTTCGCCGACGCGGCGCGGTTGCGGCAGGTACTCGCCGGTTAGCAGCGACTCGTCGACACTCGAGCGGCCTTCGACGATGCGCCCATCGGCGGGGATCACCGCGCCGGGCAGCACTTGCACCGTGTCGCCGCGTTGCAGTTCGCTGAGCAGGATGCGCTCGGCGCGGCCGATGGCGTCCAGGCGCAGGCAAGACGCCGGCAGCAGGTTGACCAGCTGCGCCGTGGCCGCCGCCGTGCGCTCGCGGGCGCGGCGTTCAAGGTAGCGGCCAGTGAGCAGGAACAGCGCGAACATGCCCACGGTGTCGAAATACAGCTCGCCACTGCCGGTGACTGCGGTCCAGATCCCAGCGCCGAAGGCCAGCGCGATGGCCAGCGACACCGACACATCCATGGTCAGGTGGCGGGTGCGCAGGTCGCGCGCGGCGCCCTTGAAGAACGGCGCGCAGCTGTAGAACACGATGGGGATGGTCAGAAACAGCGCCACCCAGCGCAGGATGGTATGCAGCTCGGGCGACAGGTCGATGTTGAATTCCGGCCAGGTGGCCATGGTTGCCATCATCGCCTGGAACCACAGCAGCCCGGCCACGCCAAGCCGGCGCAGGGCGCTGCGGTTTTCGCGGGCCAACTGTTCGGCAGCCTGGTCGGGTTGGTACGGGTGCGCGGCATAGCCGATCTGGCGCAGCTCGGCCAGCAGCCGGGAGAGCGGTAGCTGTTGGTCTTCCCAGCTGAGCAGCAGGCGGTGATTGGACAGGTTGAGCCGTGCCTCGGCAACCCCAGGCACATTGCGCAGGTGTTTTTCGATCAGCCAGCCGCAGGCGGCGCAGCTGATACCCTCTACCAAAAGGGTGGCCTCGGCCAGTTCGCCGGCGTGGTGGACGAAGGTCTGCTGCACATCGCTGCGGTCATAGAGCGCCAGCTCATCCTGCACCTGCCTGGGCAGTGCTTCGGGGTTGGCGCTGCTGTCGCTGCGGTGCTGGTAGTAGTGCTCCAGGCCGCCGGCGACGATGGCCTCGGCCACCGCCTGGCAGCCGGGGCAACAGAATTGCCGCGGCTCACCGAGGACCACGGCGGTGAAGCGGCTGCCAGCGGGGACGGGCAGGGCGCAGTGGTAGCAGGGGGTGGGTTGGGTCATCGGGTTGTTGCCTTACACAAATCGGCTGGCAGTAAACGGTACCTGTGGGAGCGGGCTTGCCCGCGAATGCGTCAGACCTGACGACATCATTGCCTGATCCATCGCATTCGCGGGCAAGCCCGCTCCCACAGGGAAGTCTTGGAGTTGCTACTGCTGATGCTCGGCACCCTGCAGCGCTTCATCGCCCAACTGCAAGGTCACGCCATGCTCGACCTTTTCCTCCTCGAACAACCGCCACACATGCTCCCCTTGGCTGCCCAGCAACTCGACAAAGCGCCGGCCATCGACCTTGTCATCCAGCTGGCCGACATACCGCCCTGGCTCGGCACGGCTGAGCAGCACCTTGCGGTCCTTGTCCGGTTGGGTCGGTGAGATCAGGTTCAGCTCCAGGCTTTGCGGGTCGCTGTTGCCGGTCAGGCGCACGTCCACTTCGCCGGTCAGTTCGTCCAGGTGCACGCTGGCCTTGAGGTTCAGGGTCTGTGCCAGCAGTTCGCGGTCCAGCGAGCGGTTGATGCCCTTGCCGGCCTCGTAGTAGTTGTCGTTCACCAGGTTGTCCGGGTTGCGCACGGCGATGCTGACCATGGTCAGGCTAAGGCACACCGAGGTGGTGAGGATGCCGATGATGATCCAGGGCCAGAGGTGCTTGTACCAGGGGCTGGTGGCGGTGGCGGCAGGCATTGTGCGAATTCTCTCTCAGCGGATCTGTGGGCCGATGAAGCGGCTCTTGGCTTCGACCTCGGCGGCGCTGTCGTCGGCGCTCTTGAGGATGAAGGTGATTTCGTTGGTGGTCGAGGGCAGTTTCTCGGGGGCGACCGACAGCTGCACCGGCAGGCTTACGATATCGCCGGCGGCCACGCGGATCTCACGCTGGCCTTCCAGGCGCAGGTCGGGCAGGCCGGCGGCGTCGAGCACGTAGACGTGGTCGCGCTGGTCCTTGTTCATGACCTTGAGGCTGTACACGTTCTCGATCCGGCCCTGGGCGTTTTCGCGGTACAGCACGCGGTCCTTGCTGACGTCGAAGCCGACCAGCGAGCGGGTGGCGAAGGCGGTGGCCAGGGCGCCGATCATTACCAGCAATACCAGCGCGTAGCCGATCAGCCGTGGGCGCAGCATGTGCGTCTTCTGCCCCGACAGGTTGTGCTCGGTGGTGTAGCTGATCAGGCCCTTGGGGTAGTTCATCTTCTCCATGATGCTGTCGCAGGCGTCGATGCAGGCGGCGCAGCCGATGCACTCGATTTGCAGGCCGTCGCGGATGTCGATGCCGGTGGGGCAGACCTGCACGCACATGGTGCAGTCGATACAGTCACCCAGGCCCTGGGCCTTGTAGTCCGTGTCCTTTTTGCGCGGGCCGCGGGTTTCGCCGCGGCGCGGGTCGTAGGAAACGATCAGCGTGTCCTTGTCGAACATCACGCTCTGGAAGCGCGCATAGGGGCACATGTACACGCACACCTGCTCGCGCAGCCAGCCGGCGTTGCCGTACGTGGCGAGGGTGAAGAAGCCGACCCAGAAGTAGGCCCAGCCATCAGCCTGGCCTGTGAAGAATTCGATGGCCAGTTCGCGGATCGGCGAGAAGTAGCCGACGAAGGTCATGCCGGTGACGAAGCCGATCAGCAGCCACAGGCTGTGCTTGACGAACTTGCGCAGGAACTTGTTGCCGCTCATGGGGGCTCTGTCGAGCTTCATGCGCTGGTTGCGGTCACCCTCGGTGACTTTTTCGCACCACATGAAAATCCACGTCCATACGCTTTGCGGGCAGGTGTAGCCGCACCAGACGCGGCCGGCATAAACGGTGACGAAGAACAGGCCGAAAGCGGCCACGATGAGGATGCCCGAGAGCAGGATGAAGTCTTGAGGCCAGATGGTGGCGCCGAAGATGTAGAACTTGCGCTCGGGCAGGTTCCACCACACGGCCTGGTGGCCGCCCCAGTTCAGCCACACGGTGCCGAAGTAGAGTAGAAACAGTACTGCGCCGCCGACCATCCGCAGCCTGCGGAAAATGCCGGTGAAGGCGCGGGTGTAGATTTTCTCGCGGGAGGCGTAGAGGTCGACGGAATCCTTCCCTTTGCTGGCAGGCGGGGTGACATCATGTACCGGAATTTGCTTGCTCATCATCAAGTCCCACGGCAGTGGAAAAACGCCGCGGCCAGTGCGTGCCGGCCGCAGTCTCGCGCATTCTGCTAGCGCTCTGCGGCCCATGATACGCCGGTGATGGCACTCTGGGGACGCGCTGCGACCTTTAGTCGCGTTGGGTTCGTGGAGTGAATCGTGATATGGCGGGTGTCAATTGATCCAGGTCATCTTGTGCTGGATTCTTCGCGGGTAAACCCGCTCCCACAGGGACCCCGCTGCCCTCAGGCTCGGCGAGATACCTGTGGGAGCGGGTTTACCCGCGAAGAGGCCGGACCTGCTTACTCAGCCTTTTCAGGCTCCTGCTCCTGATGCGACAGGCTGTACACATAAGCTGCCAGCAGGTGCACCTTGTCATTGCCCTGCAGCTGCTCCTGCGCCGGCATCTGCCCTTGGCGCCCGTAGCGGATGGTCTGCTGCAACTGGGCAAAGCTCGACCCGTAGATGAACGCCTGCGGGTGGGTCAGGTTGGGCGCACCCATGGCCGGCGTGCCTTTGCCCTCAGGCCCGTGGCAGGCCACGCAGTTGGCAGCGAAGATCTTCTGCCCGTTCTCGGCATCGGCCTTGACGCCTTCCGGCAGCGTGCGGCCATCGAGCTTGCTGACCACGAACGCCGCCACATCGGCCACGCCTTGCTCGCCGATCACCTCGGACCACGCCGGCATCACGCCATGGCGACCGCCCATGATGGTGGTCTTGATGGTTTCTGGCTCGCCGCCCCAGCGCCAGTCGTTGTCGGTCAGGTTGGGGAAGCCGTAAGCACCCTTGGCGTCGGAGCCGTGGCACACCGAGCAGTTGGAGGCGAACAGCCGCGCACCCATCTTCAGCGCCTGCGGCTGCTTGGCCACCTCTTCGATGGGCATAGCGGCGTACTTGGCGAAGATCGGCCCGAAGCGGGCGTCGGCCTTGGCCATTTCCTTTTCCCATTCGTGCACACCGGTCCAGCCCGGCTGGCCGTTGGTGAACTCGGTCTGCTTGTCGTTATCCAGGTACGAATAGCCCGGCAACACGCCTTTCCAGTTGCCCAGGCCCGGGTACAGCACCAGGTAGCCCAGGGCGAAGATGATGGTGCCGACGAACAGCCAGAACCACCATTTGGGCAGCGGGTTGTCGTATTCCTCGATGCCATCGAAGGCATGCCCGACGGTTTCGTCGGTGACCTCTTCGCGCTGGCCCTTGCGGGTGGACAGCAGCAGCCAGGTCAGCGAGAAGATGGTGCCCAGGGTCAGGACGGTGACGTACAGACTCCAGAAGGTTGTCATTGTTGTTTGCTCCCAGAAGCTTTTGCTTGCGCTTGCTCGACGTGCGTTTTGGCCTCGGGGTCATCGGCGAACGGCAGTTGGGTTGCCTCGTCGAACTCCTGCTTGCGCCGTGGGTTGAACACCCACAGCGCCAGGCCCACGAAGGCCACCATCACCACGACGGTGCCCAGGCCGCGAATCATCCCGATATCCATCAGCGTCACCGTTTGCTTTTGATGATGGTGCCAAGACCCTGCAGGTACGCGACCAGGGCGTCCATTTCGGTCTTGCCCTTGACCGCGTCACGGGCACCGGCGATGTCTGCATCGGTGTACGGCGTGCCCAGGGTACGCAGCACTTCGAGCTTCTTGGCGGTGTCCTTGCCGTCGAGCTTGTTTTCCACCAGCCACGGGTAGGACGGCATCTTCGACTCCGGCACCACGTTGCGCGGGTTGTACAGGTGCGCACGGTGCCAGTCATCGGAGTAGCGGCCACCGACGCGAGCCAGGTCCGGGCCAGTGCGCTTGGAACCCCACAGGAACGGGTGGTCCCACACGCTCTCACCGGCCACCGAATAGTGGCCGTAGCGTTCGGTCTCGGCGCGGAACGGGCGGATCATCTGCGAGTGGCAGCCCACGCAGCCTTCGCGGATGTAGATGTCGCGGCCTTCGACTTCCAGCGCGGTGCGCGGCTTCATGCCTTCGACGGGTTTGTTGGTGACGTCCTGGAAAAACAGCGGGACGATCTGGGTGAGGCCACCGACGCTCACGGCGATGACCATGAAGAAGGCCAGCAGGCCTATGTTCTTCTCGACAGCTTCATGCTTCATCAGTGCGCTCCCACGACGACGATCTTGGCCGCTTCATCCGCTTCTACCGGGTTGGCCGCGCGTACGGTACGCAACACGTTGTAGGCCATCAGCAGCATGCCGGAGGCGAAGAACGCACCGCCCAGTGCCCGCACGATGTAACCCGGGTGGCTGGCCTGCAGGGCTTCGACGAAGGAGTAGGTGAGCGTGCCGTCATCGTTGATGGCGCGCCACATCAGGCCCTGGGTGATGCCGTTGACCCACATCGAGGCGATGTACAGCACGGTGCCGATGGTCGCCAGCCAGAAGTGCGCGTTGATCAGGCCAACGCTGTGCATCTGTGCCCGCCCATACAGCTTGGGAATCATGTGGTACACCGCGCCGATCGAGATCATTGCCACCCAGCCGAGCGCACCGGCGTGGACGTGGCCGATGGTCCAGTCGGTGTAGTGCGACAGCGAGTTGACCGTCTTGATGGCCATCATCGGGCCTTCGAAGGTGGACATGCCGTAGAACGCCAGCGACACCACCAAAAAGCGCAGGATCGGGTCGGTGCGCAGTTTGTGCCAGGCACCGGACAGGGTCATCATGCCGTTGATCATGCCGCCCCAGCTTGGCGCCAGGAGGATGATCGACATCACCATGCCCAGCGACTGCGCCCAGTCGGGCAGCGCGGTGTAGTGCAGGTGGTGCGGGCCGGCCCAGATGTACAGGGTGATCAGCGCCCAGAAGTGCACGATCGACAGGCGATACGAGTAGATCGGCCGCTCGGCCTGCTTGGGCACGAAGTAGTACATCATCCCCAGGAAACCGGTGGTGAGGAAGAAGCCCACGGCGTTGTGCCCGTACCACCACTGGATCATCGCATCGGTGGCGCCGGCGTAGGCCGAGTACGACTTGAACAGGCTCACCGGCAGCGAAATGTGGTTGACGATGTGCAGCATCGCGGTGACCACGATGAAGGCGCCGTAGAACCAGTTGCCGACGTAGATGTGCTTGGTCTTGCGCTTGACGATGGTGCCGAAGAACACCAGCCCGTAGGTCACCCAGACGATGGCCAGCAGGATTGCCAGCGGCCACTCGAGCTCGGCGTATTCCTTGGTGGTGGTGTAGCCCATCGGCAAGGTGATCAGCGCACCGACGATCACCGCCTGCCAACCCCAGAAGGTGAAGGCGGCCATGCTGTCGGAGATCAGCCGGGTCTGGCAGGTTCGCTGCACCACGTAGTAGCTGGTGCCGAACAACGCACAGCCGCCGAAGGCGAAGATGACCAGGTTGGTGTGCAGCGGGCGCAGGCGGCCGAAACTGGTCCAGGGCAGGTCCAGGTTCAGTTGCGGCCACACCAGCTGCGAGGCGATGAAGACGCCGAGGCCCATGCCAAGGATCCCCCAGACCACCGTCATGATGGCGAACTGGCGGACGACCTTATAGTTATAAGCAGTCGGACTGATTGCTGTGCTCATTCTAAGGTTCCACGGTTTTGGTGTTCTTGTTGGTTGAAAAATCGGCGCCAGTATCGATAACCACCAGGGTTATGGCAACGCAAGGAGACTTGCGCCGACCCGTGTCCGGGCCCTTTTGCCGGTGTCCCGAGGCACTAGGGTCTGGGCGATTGTACACAAATAAATATTTGTAATGTGTACCGTTTTTCACCTTTTTCTGATCGTTCGGTCAAGCTTTTTTTTGAGGGCGGCGTCAGGCGTTGCGCCGCGTCTGCTCCGCTGGATTGGCAGCGAAGCCCACTGTGGCAACAAGCTTAGTTCTGTTCGGAGGGGGTGCAAGGGGAGGGGCGAGGCGGGGAAGTGCAGGGGCTGCTTTGCAGCCCAATCGCCGGCAAGCCGGCTCCTACAGGATTTTGCAACGCTGCGATAACTGTGGGAGCCGGCTTGCCGGCGATTGGGCCGCAAAGCGGCCCCGGGGTATTACTTGGCGGTCACGGTTTCGGCAACATCACCCTGCGACAGGCTGTACACATAAGCCGCCAGCAGGTGCACCTTGTCATTGCCTTGGATTTCCACCTGGGCCGGCATCTGCCCTTGGCGGCCATAGCGAATGGTCTGCTGCAACTGGGCAAAGCTGGACCCGTAGATGAACGCCTGCGGGTGGTTCAGATTAGGTGCGCCCATGGCCGGCGTACCATTGCCCTCAGGGCCGTGGCAGGCCACGCAGTTGACGGCGAAGATTTCCTTGCCCTTGGCCACGTCAGCCTTGGTGCCTTCCGGCAGGCTGCGGCCATCGAGGTTGGTCAGCACGTAGGCGGCCACATCCGCCACGCCCTGTTCGCCGATCACTTCGGCCCAGGCCGGCATCACGCCGTGGCGGCCGTTCATGATCGACGCCTTGATGGTCTCGGGCTCGCCGCCCCAGCGCCAGTCGTTGTCGGTCAGGTTGGGGAAGCCATAAGCGCCCTTGGCGTCCGAGCCGTGGCACACCGAGCAGTTGGAGGCGAACAGGCGGCCGCCCATCTTCAACGCCTGCGGGTCCTTGGCGACTTCCTCAACGGGCATGGCGGCGTACTTGGCGAAGATCGGCCCGAACTTGGCGTCGGCCTTGTCCATTTCTTTCTGCCATTCGTTGACGCCGGTCCAGCCGTTCTCGTAGCCGGGCAGGATGCCTTTCCAGTTGCCCAGGCCCGGGTAGAGGATCAAGTAGCCCACCGAAAACACCAGGGTGCCGACGAACAGCCAGAACCACCACTTGGGCAGCGGGTTGTCGTACTCCTCGATGCCATCGAAGCTGTGGCCCATGGTCTGGTCGGTGGTGTCGGTACTCTGGCCCTTGCGGGTCGACAGCAGCAGCCAGGTAAGGCCGATCAAGCTGCCGATGGTCAGTACGCTGATGTACGTACTCCAGAAGGTGGTCATTGCCCGGAACTCCTCTTGGCAGCAGGTTCCTGCCCGGCTGGGGGCAGGCGGTCGTCGACGAAGGGCAGCAGGCGCGCTTCGGCGAAATCATGGTCGCGGCGGCGGTTGAAGACCCACAGCGAGAGGCCGATGAAGGCGATCATCACCACCAGGGTGCCCAGGCCGCGGATCATGCCGATGTCCATTTCCATCGCACTCACCTCTTGTTCTTGATGGCGGTGCCGAGCACCTGCAGGTAGGCGACCAGGGCGTCCATCTCGGTCTTGCCCTTGACTGCATCGCGGGCACCGGCAATGTCGGCGTCGGTGTACGGCACGCCAAGGGTGCGCAGGGTGCGCATCTTGGTGTCGGTGTGGCTGTTGTCCACCTGCGCGGCGACCAGCCACGGGTAGGACGGCATCTTCGACTCCGGCACCACGTTGCGCGGGTTGTACAGGTGCGCGCGGTGCCAGTCATCGGAGTAGCGGCCACCGACGCGGGCCAGGTCCGGGCCGGTACGCTTGGAGCCCCACAGGAACGGGTGGTCCCACACGCTTTCACCGGCCACCGAGTAGTGGCCGTAGCGCTCGGTCTCGGCGCGGAACGGGCGGATCATCTGCGAGTGGCAGCCCACGCAGCCTTCGCGGATGTAGATGTCGCGGCCTTCCAGCTGCAGCGCGGTGTAAGGCTTCATGCCTTCGACCGGTTTGTTGGTGACGTCCTGGAAGAACAGCGGGACGATCTGGGTCAGGCCGCCGATGCTGACGGCGAACACCATCAGCAGCGCCATCAGGCCGACGTTTTTCTCGATCACTTCATGTTTCATCAGGCAGGTCTCCTCAGGCCAGCTGGGCGTTGGCAGGGGCGGCCTCGGCGGCCGGTGCACGCACGGTGCGCCAGGTGTTCCAGGCCATCAGGAACATGCCACTGAGGAAGATCGCGCCACCGACGAAGCGCACGACGAAGCCCGGGTGGCTGGCCACCAGGGTTTCCACGAACGAGTAGGTGAGCGTGCCGTCGCTGTTGACCGCGCGCCACATCAGGCCCTGGGCGATGCCGTTGACCCACATCGAGGCGATGTACAGCACGGTGCCGATAGTCGCCAGCCAGAAGTGCGCGTTGATCAGCCCAAGGCTGTACATGCGCTCTTTGCCGAACACTTTCGGGATGGTGTGGTACAGCGCGCCGATGGAGATCATCGCCACCCAGCCGAGGGCGCCGGCATGCACGTGGCCGATGGTCCAGTCGGTGTAGTGGGACAGGGCGTTGACCGTCTTGATGGCCATCATCGGGCCTTCGAAGGTGGACATGCCGTAGAACGCCAGCGACACCACCAGAAAGCGCAGGATCGGGTCGCTGCGCAGTTTGTGCCACGCGCCCGACAGGGTCATCATGCCGTTGATCATGCCGCCCCAGCTCGGTGCCAGCAGGATCAGCGACATCACCATGCCCAGCGACTGCGCCCAGTCGGGCAACGCGGTGTAGTGCAGGTGGTGCGGGCCGGCCCAGATGTACAGAGTAATCAGCGCCCAGAAGTGCACGATCGACAGGCGATACGAATACACCGGCCGTTCGGCCTGTTTGGGCACGTAGTAGTACATCATCCCCAGGAAACCTGCGGTGAGGAAGAAGCCCACGGCGTTGTGCCCGTACCACCACTGCACCATGGCATCGGTGGCACCGGCATACACCGAGTAGGACTTGGTCAGGCTGACCGGCAGCTCCAGGTTGTTGACGATGTGCAGCAACGCCACGGTGAGGATGAAGGCGCCGAAGAACCAGTTACCCACGTAGATGTGCTTGGTGTTGCGTTTCATCAGCGTGCCGAAGAACACGATGGCGTAGCAGACCCAGACGATGGTGATCAGGATGTCGATCGGCCATTCCAGTTCGGCGTATTCCTTGGAGCTGGTGTAACCCAGCGGCAGGGTGATGGCCGCCAGCAGGATCACCAGTTGCCAGCCCCAGAAGGTGAACGCGGCCAGGCCCGGTGCGAACAGGGTGGTCTGGCAGGTGC
>Ga0213827_1000260_pt1 | contig 52075 bp, 51 predicted proteins | sample MC6MC0898MG_FD_180669 | JGI IMG/M metagenome (GOLD analysis project Ga0213827, IMG submission 180669) | Enriched soil aggregate microbial communities from Iowa State University, Ames, United States - MC6-MC0898-MG | ecosystem: Environmental > Terrestrial > Soil > Unclassified | place: USA: Iowa...
ATGGGAAAAAAGGAGTTCTGAATGATTTTTTTGAAAAATTTAAAGAAGTTCCAAACGACCAGAAGAAAGAATTCGGACAGAAAATCAATACTCTGAAGCAAGCGGTTAATGTAAAGCTGGAAGATTTAAAAAATGCTTCTGCTTCTTCTATTATTTTAGAAAAAGAAGATCTTACAAAACCTGCTTTTCCTTTAGATTTAGGATCTAGACATCCCATTAATTTAGTGAAAAACAGAATTATTGAGATTTTTAAATCTATTGGTTTTGCCGTTGCAGACGGGCCGGAAATTGAAGATGACTGGCATAATTTTACCGCTCTTAATCTTCCGGAATATCACCCTGCAAGAGATATGCAAGATACTTTCTTCATCGAGCAGAATCCTGATATTTTATTGAGAACGCATACTTCTTCGGTTCAAATCCGTTATATGGAAGAAAACGAACCGCCGATAAGAATCTTATCTCCGGGAAGAGTTTTCAGAAATGAAGCGGTTTCTTCTCGTTCACATTGTATTTTCCATCAGATTGAAGGTTTGTACATTGATGAAAAAGTAAGTTTTGCAGATTTAAAGCAGACGATTCAGTTCTTTACTACCGAGCTTTTTGGTAAGTCTAAAATTAGAATGAGACCTTCTTATTTCCCTTTCACAGAACCAAGTGCAGAAATTGATGTGTATTGGGGACTGAATTCTGAAACCGATTATAGAATAACAAAAGGAACGGGTTGGTTGGAAATTATGGGCTGCGGAATGGTAGATCCTGCTGTTTTGAACAACGTAAATATTGATTCTGAAAAGTATTCTGGTTATGCATTCGGAATGGGAATCGAAAGAATCGTAATGCTTCTTTACCAAATGAGCGACATCAGAATGTTCTTTGAAAATGATATAAGAACTTTAGAGCAGTTTAAAACATTGTAATTAATTTAACATAAATAATTTTTAATCCTGTGGAATTTTCATGGGATTTTTTATTAACTTTATAAATCACTTAAAGACGAATCTTTTTCAAGGAAAAAATACATTCTTTTATAGAATTCAGAGAATAAAATATAAGTGTTGTAATAGGAGTTTTCCGATTTACGAAATATATCATTCTAAACAAATGATAATATGTCAGAATATTTTTGCAATCTGTAACTAAGAGTTCAAATCGGATACTGATCGCAAAAAAGCTTTAAATAAATGTATATGAAATCAAAAGATAACCATCCAAAATCGTTAAATTTTAGATTTAGAAAAATCGTTCACTATTCTCTTATCTTTTGTATTCTATTGATACAGCTTATTATTGCAGGCTTTTTTTATAATGAATTTGTCAATAGAAAGAATTTAGCATTTATTGAAAATCAATTAAAAGAAGTACATTCTCTCGAAAAGTTAACAGATAATTCTCGAAAAGAACTTTTGAACGCTCAGAATTTTCTTCAGCAATATTTAATAAATACTGATGAAAAATACTTGGATTCCTATTTTAAATCTTTAGACAAACTTGGTGGAAATTTAGATAACATTAATCGCTATGGGTCTAAATATCCGAGATTGAAAAATATATTAACGTTTAAAAAAACAGATTCTTTGGGAAGTAAAAACCTGAAGTTATTAATTGATTCTACTTATCAGTATTCCACCAAATCAAATTTTAAGGCTCCTGCTTCTTTACCTTCGCTTAAAAAATATGAAGGTAATTATAATTTAGATAAATATAATTTTCACGTAGAAACAAAAACTATCTCAGATACTGTTAAGAAAAAAGGACTTTTCGGACGTTTAGGAGATGCTATTTCCGGAAAAGAAAATGTGCGTAAGGAAAGCACCATCATTACAGTGAATCAGGGTAAAGTTCCTGAAGCAGCTTCAATAAAAGCAGATATGGATAGTATTATGGGGCTCGTTCAAAATCACTATTCCGGAGAAATAAAAAAAATACAGGTTCTGGTAACAGAAAAGCAGAATGATAACAGTAAGTTTTATACCATATTTAATAATCTTTTGGTTTATAGTAATGGAGTGATGAATATTTATGATTTTGCTATAAAAGACTCTAAAGCCGATCTTGAAAAAGAATATGCTCTGCAAAACTCTGAAAACAATAAAATTAGAACATATCTGATTTTGGGAGCAATGGTTTTGATGTTTATCGTATCCATATTAATTATGTATTTCACCAGAATTGCATTTATATATGAAAACCAGCTTAATGTAGCCAATAAGCAGATTAAGGAGAACCTTAATTTTAAAAACAGAATTTTAGGAATGCTGAGCCACGAGCTGCGCTCACCACTAAAAATTATTGGAATTTTCATTAGAAAAATCAATAAAAAGACTAATGATGACAGTATTAAAGAATATTTAAAGTCAATCAGCTTTACCAACAATACTTTGCTGATGCAGGCAAATCAGATTTTAGAATATACCAAAAACCAGCATGTAGAAAATCAATTGATTCCGGTAGTTTTTAATCTTAAAAATGAAGTAACCTCTATTTTAAATTCGATAGAACCTTATATTGAAACAAGAAATAACAAATTTATTGTTGAAGAAAATATAGATACGGAAATAGAAGTGTATTCTGATAATACAAAGATTAATCAGGTTTTTATGAATATACTTGCCAATGCCAATAAATTTACTGAAAACGGGGAAATAAGTGTAGTGACCAAAGCGGAGTCTGTTGATGAAAATACTGTTTCTTTAACCACGATAATAAAGGATACTGGAGTTGGGATTTCTAAATCTGATCTCGAAAAAATATTTGAGCCTTATTACCAAGGCGTTTTATCTGAAGATGTGGAAAATTTGGGCGCAGGTTTAGGATTGAGTTTATGTAAAGAAATTGTAGAGCTATACTCTGGCAATATCTCGGTAGACAGCGAACAAAATGTAGGTACAACAGTACGCTTCACTATTAAATTGAATATCAATAAATGAATAATTTAGACTCTAAAACCGTTAACTTTTTGCTTGCCGATGATCATAGTCTCATAAGGCAGGGTATAGAATTTCTGATAGAAGAGATTGGTTTTGAAGGTGAAATTTTTCATGCGTCTACGCTGCAGAAAGTTTTAGAAACTGTAGGAATGCAGCAAATAGAAATTGCAGTAATAGATGCTATTTTCCCAGATGGAAACAGTCTGAATGTGATTTCTAAAATCAAAGCTCTTAATCCTGAAATTAAAATTCTTATTTTTTCGGGAGTTGATGAAAGTATACAGTCTATTAAATATATTAATGCCGGAGCAAACGGCTTTCTCAGTAAACTGAGTGAAGAAAATGAAATAAAAGAAGCGATTCTTAAAATTCATCAAAGCGGAAAATATATTTCTTCAATTACGCAGGGATTATTAATAGATTCTTTACAGAATCGTAACATCATCAACCCTTTACAAAAACTTACGGAAAGAGAGTTGGAAATTGCCGAGATGTACGCAAAAGGATATGGTAATCTAGAAATTGCAAATAAGCTTAACATAAAACAAAATACTGTAAGTACAATTAAAAAAAGGATTTTTGATAAACTGCATATTGAGAATATCCTTGATCTGGCAGCGTTGATTAAAAACGAGCATTAGTTTTCCCCCTTACTTATATTATTACTAATGCTTTTTGTAGATAAATATCTACAAAAACACCGAAATACATCTACAATAAGTGTTGTAGAAATATCTTTCTATCTTCCTATTTTTGCATTAAGAGAATGAGTAAAAAGAAAACTTTTTTAAAGTTGTTCTTTTAAACCATTAATCTGAAAAATAAATTCAGGGTTTTGAAAATATTTAAATAAGAATACATTTAGAATTCTTGAAAACACAAATGATGAAAAAAATAGTGTCTGATTGCAGAGCTAAAAGGCTCTGCAAAACGATACTAAAAAAATTATTATAACTTATAAACACAAATTGATTAACCTAAGTACCATCATTACAGTACTGAAAAGTTCTGTAATGATGACTTTAAATCAATAAAAAATATTTTAAACACAAATGATAAAACCCTAGATATTAATTACAAAGTTGAAGACTTTGTAACAGATTAAGGGAACTGTTTTCATAATAATACTTGGGTAGATAATTCTACAAGTATGTTAATTTAGGTTGATAAGCCTCCGGAATTTTTCCAGAGGCTTTTTTTTATTTTGTAAACTTTAGCGGAAATTTTACATTCTTGTAATCATCAATACTTGCTTTTAAAGAGCCAACTGCCAATTCAGCTTTCAGTAACAAAGGAATGTGATTGTAATCGTTGCTTACCCACATCGTAACACCTTCTTTTTCTTTAAAAACTCTACCACTTTTTACCGAAGGAATAATTTTCAAAGCATTAATAGTTCCAAACTTAGTCTTTAAATTCTCAGTTCCGATCACTTTAAGCTGGAAAGGAAACATTTCATCATCAATCCAGACATTCATATTGATAATCGTACCTACTTTCAGTTCTGCAGGCGTTTTACTTCTTAAATAATAAAAACATGAGAGCATGTCTTGTACGCCTTTTACAGATTTTATAAGTTTTGAATCATTTGCCGGATTTTTCTTATCTGTTAAAATCAATGTTTGATTATCATGATTAAAAACAGTCTGTAAATGTTGCGTGTAACTGCCTTCTTTTACATTTCTTACATAAAAACTAGGCAATTCTGTATCGATATTAATATAGCTTTCATATAAATCTTCAACTTTAAAAAAAGCTTTTACAGCTCCTGTAGTCTGTCCAGTTCCCTTTACATATAAATGTGGAGTACCTTTGTAATTTACTTTTTTGGTGGTAAGATTTGCCGTTCCGGCATTTAGAAATCCGTAATGTATTCTTAAACTGATCGATTCGCCATCAGCTACATTTGTCAATTGGGAATAGCCTAAAAAGAAAGCGAATATGGCAATAATGTGGAGTGTCTTCTTCATAATATAAATTTTGCAAAAACATTGCCAATTTTTTCATTATCAGCTTTTTGCGTCTATTTGATAAATCTCAGTTTTTTATTTGAGTATAATTAAATATGCTTCGCATTAAAATTAGTAAATTTGCAGCTACAAATTATTAAATTATCATCATATTATGATCACTACAGATATATTGATTATCGGCGCAGGACCAACGGGGCTTTTTGCTGTATTTGAAGCTGGTTTGCTTAAAATGAAATGTCATATCATCGACGCACTTCCTCAACCGGGAGGTCAGTTGGCAGAATTGTATCCTAAAAAACCGATTTTTGATATTCCAGGTTATCCATCTGTAAATGCAGGTGAACTGGTAGATAATTTAATGGAGCAAATCAAACAGTTTCAGCCAGGATTTACTTTAGGAGAAACCGCAGTCTCTTATACAAAAGTAGATGATGAGTGGTTTGAAGTAATTACTAATAAAGGAGCGGTTCACAGATGTAAAGCAATTGCTATTGCAGGAGGTTTAGGTACTTTTGAGCCGAGAAAACCTACGATGGATAATATTGCAGACTACGAAGAAAAAGGTCTTGAATATTTTGTGAAAGAACCGGAACATTTCAGAAATAAAAAAGTAGTTATTGCCGGAGGTGGAGATTCTGCCTTAGACTGGAGCGTTTTCTTGTCTAATGTGGCAAGTGAAGTGACATTAATTCACAGAAGAAATGAGTTCAGAGGAGCTTTGGATTCTGTAGAAAAAGTTCAGGATCTGAAAAATCAGGGTAAAATAAAATTGATTACTCCTGCTGAAGTTACCGCAATTAAAGGTGACGGAAAAGTAGAAGCAATCACAGTAGCAGTTGACGGACAAGATCCTTACGATATTGAAACGGATTATTTTATTCCATTATTCGGATTGACTCCAAAATTGGGTGAAATTGGAAACTGGGGATTGAACATCGAGAAAAATGCAATTGTGGTAAATAATGCTTTAGACTATCAAACTAATATTGATGGGATTTATGCAATTGGAGATATCAACACTTATCCTGGAAAATTAAAGCTGATTCTTTGTGGTTTCCACGAGGCGACTTTGATGTGTCAGAGTGTTTACAACAGACTAAATCCGGGTAAAAAATTCGTTTTAAAATATACAACCGTAAGTGGAGTAGATGGTTTTGACGGAAGCCGTAAAGAAGCTGAAAAAGCAGTTGTAAAGAAAATAGATTAATTTGGTTTTTAGGTTCTGGTTGTCGGTTGTTAGTTAATACATTTCTGAAAACCATCAACCATCAACTAACAAACAACATTTATTAAAATGAGCGATATAAATATAAAAATCACCGATAGAGAAGGTGTTACTCACGAAGTGGTTGCTCCAACGGATATGTCAATGAATTTAATGGAAATTATCCGTTCATATGAATTGGCAGAAGAAGGCACCATTGGAGTTTGTGGCGGAATGGCAATGTGTGCATCTTGTCAGGTTTATGTATTGGAAGATCCAGGACTTGAACCAATGGGCGATGAAGAAGACGCAATGTTGGGCGAAGCTTTTCATGTGGAAAGCAACAGCCGATTGGGTTGTCAATTGCATATGGTTCCTTCAATGGAAGGTTTGGCTGTTGTAATTGCTCCTTATCCTTAAAGAAGTTTTAAACAACATAAAAAAACTCCTGAAGATTTTCTTCAGGAGTTTTTTGTTTATACAAATTTTTAATTTTTAGAAGGTTGAAAATTCGGATGCCCCACTTGCCATAATGCAAATGAATAAATATCTGCATATTCTTTAAAAACAACATCAAAATCACTTGTAAAATGCCCATTATCATAGTTTGCATATAATAAGGTAGGTTTTCCTGAAGCTGAATTATTTTGTAAAATTCCCGCAAATTTTCCAGGCATCCAAGGAACAACTCTGGAATCGTTCATACCGACACGTACAATTACTGCAGGATATTTTCCACCTTTTTTTACCTTGCTTTGAGCATCCATTTCAATTAAATGCTTTGTGTCTTCTTCATTTTTAATAGATCCAATTTCCGGAATTTGGTTGGGACCGTTTGCTGTGGTTTCAGATCGCAATGTATTAGTCATCCCGACTTCTGCAATGGCTACGGCATAAAGATCAGGTCTTTCAGTAATCGCTCTTCCAATAAGAATTCCACCTGCACTTACGCCGTTTCCGATTAGTTTTGAAGGAGAAGTATATTTTTGATCAACCAGATATTCCGAGCAAGCAATAAAATCTTTCCAGGTATTGGGTTTTGTAGCTTTCATTCCTTCTTCATGCCATTTTTCGCCTTTTTCGCCACCACCTCTTACGTGAGCGATGGCAATAACAACTCCTTGTTCTAGTAAAACGGAAAGTCTCGTTGAGAAACGAGGCTCATAAGAAATTCCGTAACCACCGTAACCTGTTACATAAGCTGGGTTGCTACCATCCATTTTCATATTTTTAGGGTAAATAATAGAGAGTGGAACCATTACACCATCGTGGCTTTTTACTTCAACTTCTTTTACAGTATAAAGTTGATTATAATCAGGATAATTGCTTTCGGAATTAATAAATTTACTTTTTACTGGATTTCCTTTTTCCGGATTGTATTCATAGACCGTTAATGGAGTAAGCCAATTAACATTGCTACAGAAAATGTTATCATTTTCACGTTGGTTAAGTGATAACGAACCATTTATTCCGGTGGGGAAATTAATTTTTTTGCCATTAAGAGTATTAATATTTATTTGATATTTATCTCTGATGATCCCATTTCCTAATGAATAATAAAGATAATTTTTAGAATTGTGGATGCCGCTAATTACGCCGTCTTTACTTTCGGGAACAACCACTTTTGCATTAGTAAAATCAGGATTTGATAAGCTCGTTAAGGTAATTTTGTAATTAGGAGCATCTTTATGAGTGAGAAGAAAAAGCTTGTCACCTGAAATAAACACATCAGTAATATCATCAGAAGGCTTTACAATCTGTCTCCACTTAATTTTTTTATTTTTTAATTCGGAATAAGGTGCAACAAAAATGGGATTTTCTGATTTTGTAGAGCTTAATCTTAAAACAAGATATTTATAATCATCAGTAAAATAAATGCTTGTAAATTGCTCCGTTAAAGCATTTAATTCTGGATAATTTTCTCTTGATGCTAATATTTTATCGGTTTTTGTATCAGTTCCAATGACATGCAACATTGCCTTCATATCTTTTAAAAGCATATTGCTGTTCGGATCTGCAGTGCTCATTTTGGTATAAATGATAGCTTTGTCATCTGGTGTAAATTCAAATGCAAATTCACTCCAGATAGGACCAATTTCATCCTTTAGAAATTTCTTGGTCGTAAGATCTAAAATTCTTAAATCACAAATTTCACCTCCTGATTTTGATAATAAAATAGCCATTTTTTTAGCTTTAGAATCAACGATGAAATTGGTGATTTGTGTGTTTTTACCAAGAGTTTCGGGATCAAAAACCAATGTCTCTTTTCCTGTAGAAAGGTTTCTTGAATAAAGTTTCGAAAGATTTTCGTTTTTTTTTGTTTTGGTATAAAAATATGTGTTTTGTCTTTCCAATATCCCGCCAAAAGAATCGCCGTTCATTTCCTGTACTTCTTTCATGCGCTTATAAAGGTCTTCACGATGCGGAATTTTATTAATCACGCTATGGCTAAAATCCGATTGAGATTTGAACCATTTTTCTACTTCAGGGCTTTTACTATCTTCCAGCCATCTGTAATTATCTGTGATTTTAGTTCCAAAATAATCGTCAATAACTGGGTTTTCAGGAGTTTTTGGATAATTATATTGTGCCAAAAACAGATGACTTGCAAATAAACTTGCAGACAGAATAATGTTTTTCATAATTACATTTCTTGTTGGTGTGTGAAAATAATATTGCAAATGTACTAAACTTCTTCCTTTGAGATCCATTTCCCAACGGTTGGAGCCTGATAATTGCTCATTTTTTCTAAAAGTTCATCAATAGAATCACTTACCAAAAGCATTTCCTGATTGATTTGTTTTAAAAATACTTTATCAACCATTGTCTGAACCAGTTTAATTAAATCATCATAAAATCCGTCGATATTCAGAATAGCAATTGGTTTTTTATGGAGCCCTAGTTGTGCCCATGTAATCATTTCGAAAAACTCTTCCAAAGTTCCATAACCACCGGGAAGTACAATTACGCCATCGCAAAGTTCATTCATTTTGGTTTTTCTTTCGTGCATGGTTTCTACCAAAATAAGTTCGGTAAGATCTTGATGTGCGATTTCTTTTGATTGCAAAAAGTGAGGAAGAACGCCGATTACTTTTCCTCCTTCCTGTAAAACTCCGTCTGCAACTGCGCCCATCAAACCAACATTGGCATCGCCATAAATAAGTTGGATGTTTTGTTTTGCTAAAGTTTGTCCTAATAAAGTTGCCTGTTCTTTATATATTTCGTCCGAACCAAAACTTGATCCGCAAAATACAGTGATACTTTTCATTGTTATATTATTAATTATTTTGCCCATTTTATTTTTACGGCAGACATGATTTCCAGCTCAAGTCTTATATCAGATAAAATCTTAAATTCATTTTTTAAATAGAATTCTAGTGGCGATTTGTAAAAACTTCCGTTACGTTTTTTGTCATTACTATTGTCAATAACCCAACCGTTCAGCTCATTTTTATTTTGTTTCAGTTCATTCAGAACCTTTGTTCCCCAACCTTTACCATGAAGGTTGTCAGAAAGAATAATTGCAAACCATGTTTCACTTTCTCTTTCAAATGTAATTGCCCAACCTTGAATTTTTTCATCATCATTAGACAGAAGAAAATGATTGACTTTGCTTAATTTTTCAAGATAATTTTCAAATCCTTCTATGTTTTTATAAGCTAGTTTTTCAGGATATTCATTATTCCATAATTGTAGAATCTGTTCTTTTTGTTGATGATTAAGTTGATGGGTATTTGTGATCTTCATTTGACTGATTTTAAACAAAAATATCCAAAATCAAAAGACTTTGGATATTTTCAAAATAAAAATTACATTCTTATTTCAACGGAATATTCGCTAAAATGTCTTTCGTAAAGCTCCAGAATTTCTGTGTTGAAGAAATATTGGCTTTTTCATCGGGTGAGTGTGCACCTCTGATGGTTGGTCCGTAGCTTACCATTTCCATTTCAGGATAATTGGCACCGATAATTCCACATTCTAAACCTGCGTGACAAGCGACAACGTGAGGTTTTTCTGCAAATTTTTCAGTGTAAATTTTTTCCATCATCTGAACGATTTCAGAACCCGGTTTTGGTTTCCAGCCAGGATAAGATCCGCTGAATTCTATATTCATTCCGGCTAATTCTGATACCGATTTTAATTGTTCAGCTACCGAATCTTTAGAAGAATCTACCGATGATCTTGAAAGGTTTAAAATTTTCAAACCACCTTCTTTTAATTCCACTCTAGCCACATTGTTTGACGATTCTACTAAATCCTGCACGTCCGGACTCATTCTGTAAACGCCATTGTGAAGAGATTTTAAAACCAAAATAATTTTTTTTGAATCTTCTAAAGAAAGCGCTTTTTCTGAGCTTGTAGAGTTTTCAATATTAATTTGAAGGTGAGCTTCAACAGAAGCAAATTCTTCTAAAATTTCCTTTTTGATACCGGTGGTTACATTTTCAATAAATTCACCAGCATTTCGCACAGAAATTAAAGCCACAGATTCTCTCGGGATCGCATTTCTCAAACTTCCACCGTCAATTGAAATTAACTGAATGTTTTGATTTTCCAAAGCTTTGTAAAGAATTCTGCCCATGATGATGTTGGCATTTCCAAAACCTTTGTGAATGTCCATTCCTGAGTGGCCGCCTTGTAAACCTTTTACTTCGATTCTTACAATCTGCCCGTTAGAAACTTCTGTTGAATAGTTTTGGGTTATCGTAACGTCAATTCCACCTGCACATCCGATGTCGATTTCGTCATCTTCTTCTGTATCTAAATTTAAAAGAATTTGTCCGGTCAATTGTCCAGGTTTTAAACCTAAAGCTCCGGTCATTCCCGTTTCTTCATCAATAGTGAAAAGAGCCTCCAAATCTGGATGTGGAATGTCTGAACTTTCAAGAACCGACATGATCGTTGCAACTCCTAAACCGTTATCTGCGCCTAATGTTGTTCCTTTTGCTTTTACCCAGTCTCCGTCAACTTCCATTTGGATTCCCTGAGTTTCAAAATCAAAATTGACGTCGTTGTTTTTCTGGCAAACCATATCCAAATGCGACTGCATAACAATCGATTTACGGTTTTCCATTCCCGGAGTAGCCGGTTTTTTAATAATCACATTTCCTACTTCGTCTACAGTAGTTTCCAGCCCTAAATTTTCACCGAATTCTTTGATGAAAGCAATTACTTTTTCTTCTTTTTTTGACGGTCTCGGAACTGCATTTAATTTGGAGAAATTCTTCCAAATAATTTGCGGTTCTATATTGGATAGTTCCATAAAAATTTATTTTTATCAAAATTACGAAATAAAAAATGCTCCCGAAATTCAGGAGCAATATTTTTAGGCGCTAAAAGCAGTTTAACATCCGCATTCACCATAAATTGGCATTTCTGTAATGCTTCCGTCTGGCTTTTCAATGGTTAAAGTACCTTCAAAAAGCAATGCCTCTTCATGCTTTATTTTTTTACCTTTCACAGAAATTTTATAATTCTCATTTTCTATTTCTTTGGTCAGCTCTTCATCGGCCTCCATATCGCTTGATGAAATCAAATTCATCGCAAGTCTTTTTCCGTCGAGTTTCATATAAGCGGTTTTTCCTGCATCGTCAGCGTAAATGTATTTTTCGTTTTCGAAATCTGCTTTGTTTTTCGCAAAATAGCAAGAGCATTCTTTAATTTCTCTCGGAAAAGGAAACACATCAACCAAAATCTTGGCAGCTGAGGCATTTGTCTTCGCTGAATCCTGAACAATATTTAGAGAATCTGTTGGCTTTGAATCTGAAACAGTTTCTTTTTCCTTTTTACAGGCAACCAAAGTTAAGGCTGAAAAGAGAATGACAAAATATTTCATTTTTAATTTTTTTAAATTATAACTTCGAGTTTTATGCCAAAAGCTAATTATCCTCTCGCTCTTTCCAAAAGAACCATCATCAATAAAGATAAAACCACTAAACTTTCATCTTCGTCATCAATATCAACCATTCTATCAAGCTGAAATCTTCGTCCAAACATCGACGGCATTTTTTTTAGCTTAAAATATTCTTTTCCGTCCATGCCTTTTACGGTATAAGATGGATTCAGGAAATATCCGGTAAACATTCCAATGATAGGGATCTCACCAACCATTCCGTCAAAAAACTTTACCCACGCATTATCTTCTGTAATGGTAAATTTTTGTTGATCCGCTTCGTCTAAAACATTGTACGAAGACTTCCAGATAGAACGCATTCCTTTTCTGGCTAATCTTCCGAAGTTTTTCCCGATGGTATCTTTGATTGAATATGACGCATTAAAATCAATCCATTGGTTAGCCTGAATTCTGAAAAGTTCTTTGCTTTTGCTTTCGTCGTTGAAAACGATAACGTCTTCTTTTAGTTTAAACATCTTCTGACGAACGTAAGCTACATAATTTCCTTGCCTGTCTGTAATGTTAAAATCGCTGGCAAGAGTTGTAATTTTAAATTTAAAATCCAGCGGATAGTTAAGGTTGTTGAGTATCATTTAGTTTATTTCTGTTTAATATTTTGATGATCAAAGATAATGGTTTTTTCAGATTTACGAATGATAAATAACTAATTCTACAAGGCGATAGTATCACTAAAATTTTATCACTCAAAGTTATCGTTGTAAATGCGCATTGACTATTCATATTTTACAACTATAATTCTTATTTTTGTGCTATGGATTACCCAAGTAAAGTATTGGCAAAAGCAGTTGACGAGATTTCCGGACTTCCGGGTATCGGGAAGAAAACGGCTTTGCGTCTTGCGCTTCATTTACTTAAACAGCCTAATTCCAGAGCGACAAGTTTAGGAACTTCAATCATCAATCTGGTCAATGATATTAAATATTGCAAAGAATGCCACAATTTTTCAGATTTTGAAATCTGTGAAATCTGCAGCAATGACAAACGTAGTAACGAGTTGATTTGTATTGTGGAAGATGTACGAGATGTTATCGCTATTGAAAATACCGGAAAATACAGAGGGAAATATCTTATTTTAGGTGGGAAAATTTCTCCAATGGAAGGAGTGGGTCCTCATCAATTGAATATTCCCAGTATTGAAAAAAAGTTGCAGCAAGGTTTTGCTAAAGAATTTATCTTTGCTCTAAGCGCAACTATGGAAGGTGATACTACGGCTTATTATATTTACAAAAAATTCAAAAACTCAGGCATTCAGTTTTCAAGTATTGCCAGAGGAATTTCCGTGGGAGATGAGTTGGAATATGCTGACGAAATTTCTTTGGGAAGATCAATCATCAACCGACTTCCATATAACGAGAAGGATTAAAAATGAGTAAGAAACTTTCAATCATTATCGTTAATTACAATGTTACTCAGCTTTTGAGAAACTGTCTGATCTCTATTCAAAAATATAGTGATGGAATCGATTATGAAGTTATTGTGATCGATAACAATTCTATAGATCGCTCATGGAGCGACCTCATTCCTGAATTTCCTAGAGTACATTTTATTGCTTCCGAAAAAAATGAAGGTTTTGCCAAAGCTAATAATAAAGCGATAGAAAGAGCAACCGGAGAATATCTATTGATTCTAAATCCGGACACAGAATTGGAAGGTTTTTATTTAAATGAAATATTAGATTTTGCTAATTCTAAAACTAATTTTGGATGTTTAGGTGTAAGAATGCATGATGCCAATGGGAATTTTCTTCCGGAAAGCAAGCGTTCGGTTCCGGGTATGATTAATTCTTTCGAGAAATTATTTACCAATTTTAAAAATAAAAATTCAAAATCATATTACCGAAATGATGTAGGTGAGAATGGAATTGCAGAAGTGGAGGTGATTACCGGAGCTTTTTTACTTGTTAAAAAAGAAGTCTATGAGAAAGTTGGAGGTCTTGATGAAAGATATTTTATGTACGGTGAAGATATTGATTTGTGTTATACATTGTTGAATAATGGTTATCAAAACTATTATTATGGAAAAGCTTCTATTCTTCATCATAAAGGCGAGAGTACTGTGAAAAACGAGATATACCTTGAACGATTTTACGGAGCGATGCAGATTTTTATTGATAAATATTATAGAGAAAGTAAGCCATTACAATATTCATTTATGAAAGCAGGCTTAAAGCTAAGGCATAAAATAGAAAAAATTAAACTCAAATAAAAAAGCAACTCAATTGAGTTGCTTTCATTTTATCTTAAATAAAGTATTTCTTATTTATTGGCCGGAACACTTACCGGAGCTGAAGATTGAGAAGCCGGAGCTTTTCCTGCTGGAGCTTCTTTAGTCGGAGCTTGAGGAATTACCGGTGCTGCTTGTTTAGGTTTACCAGTCACAACAACGCTTATCAAGATAAGAACGATGATTACTGCTCCTAAAGTCCAGGTTGACTTTTCCATAAAATCATTAGTTCTCTGTACTCCAAACTGTGCAGAAGATGCACCTCCGAATGTACTAGAAAGACCGCCACCTTTAGGATTTTGAGCCATAACAACGATTACCAATAAAACGCTGGCAATCATAATAAGAATCATTAATAGTGTAAATATAGTATCCATTAATTTTAATATCTTTTTGAATGGGCAAATTTAATGTTTTTTTACTGAACTGCAAAATAAGATTTGAGCTAAAAATAAAAAACGGCAGCAAAAGCTACCGTTTTTATTAAAAATATATTAATTCTTATTTGAAGTCAGAATCTTTAGCTTGGTTTACTTCGTAAGATTTTACTTTCATCACCATATCCATACCCATTTGATTAACTGTGATTGTGTAAGGCATTTTCACACCAGAAACATCTTTGTAATCAGCAAAAGTTGTAGGAACTGTGAATGTTTGTCCCTGCGCTGATACAGTTTCAGTTTCTCCAGTTTTAAGACCAGTTTTTACGCTGTAATAATAAGCTTTATCACCAGATTTGATTGCATAAGAATCTTCACCGTTGATTTTTTCAATTCCTGCCAATTTGTAATCCGCAGATTTAGCAAAACCTAGTTCTTCGAAAAGTTCAGTGTTTTTCAAGTTGTCAGCGATTTCTTCTTTAGTCATCTCAACTTTTTGTCCCATTTGCTCAGAATAGCCTGTTTTTCCGTCGAAAACTTGTTTTTGAACTGTCATTCCACCTGCAGAGACTGTCTGAAGTTCTTTTCCTCCTTGAGCTTTAACGATTTTGAAATCAAGGTTCTGCCCTTGCATAGACATTGATGCATTGGTTGTGTAAGAAGTAATTTTTGCCAAATTAGCTTTTCCACCAATTGCATTGATATATTTATCAACCACAGAAGCTACGGTTACACTTGCATCAACTTTCTGAACTGTTGGTTTTGCAACAGGATTTGCATTAGCATCATAATATTTTACAGGATAATCTAATTTTTCTAATCCTTCAGAAATATCAGATGCTTTACCAGCGATGAAAATTCTGCTTTGGTTTGGTAAAATAGTTGCTTTTACCGCGTTAGAAACGTCAGCTGCAGTTACTTTATCAATAGATTTTAAATAGTTAGTGTAAAAATCAGCCGGAAGATCCTGAACTTTTTGGTTAACTGCAAATCGTGCAATCGTTGCAGGCTGCTCTAATGCCATGATGAAGCTTCCTTTCAATTTAGCTTTAGCATTTGCCAATTCTTCAGGTTTTACTGTAGAAATAGCGTTCAATTCGTTCATGAATTCTTTTACAGCTTTATCTGTTACTTCATTTCTTACGCTAGCTTCAGCAGAGAAAGAAGGTGAATATTTGCTTGCTGTTAAACTAGAGTAAGCACCATAAGTGAATGCGTTTTTCTCACGAAGATTCATGAAAAGTCTAGCTTCTCCACCGCCACCAAGAATGTAGTTGGCAATTGTTGCAGGGAAATAGTTGGCATCTTTCATTTTCAATGTGTTCAGATTTCCTACAGAAACTACAGATTGTACTGCAGAAGGAACGTCTACTACATTGATTTCAGTTTTAGCAACATTGGAAGCAGGTTCTAAAGCTGGGAATTTTGTATCAGCTTTTTTCCAGTTGTTGAAAGCTTTTTCAACCATTGGCTTTACCTGGTCAAATTTTACATCACCAACAATTACAAGGTAAGCATTGTCTGGAGCGTAATATTTTTTATACACATTCTGAACATCTGCTAGCTGAATCTTTTTTAAAGACTCTTCTGTTTCAAACTCACCTCGTGAAGTTTCTTTTCCGTAAGCTAATGCGTTTGATACTCTTGAAGCGATGGCATCAGCACTTTTTTCAGAAGATTTTAATCCTTCAATAGCTCTTTCTTTAGATTTTGTGATTTCATCAGCAGAAAATTGAGGGTTGATGATAGCATCAGCCATTAAATTTATAACCTCTGGGAAATATTTTGAAAGAGAGTTTGATGAAGCTCCTGCGGAAGAGAAATTTAGGCTAGCTCCTAAAAAGTCTATTTTTTTGTTGAATGCATCTTTGCTTAAAGTAGTTGTTCCGTTACCAAGCTGATCTGCCATGATTTCGCTTACTCCGGCTACAGAACCTTCGAAATAAGGTTGTCTGTCCATAGAAAGACTCATGTTTACTCTTGGTAATTTATTGTTTTCAACTACCATTACGGTCATTCCGTTTTTAAGCTGAAAAGTTTTTGGCTTCGCAATGTTGATAGTGGGAGTTGGTCCCGGCTTTGGCATTGCATTAATATCAATTTTTTGTGCAGAAAGCATTCCTGAAAATAAAAATGCTACAGCTATATAAGTAAATTGTTTTTTCATTGTAAAAAATTTAAATTGTATAATCATATTTTAAAACACGAGGTTTTTACTATGATTACTTTTTCTCAGGTAAGTAGTTAAGGATGATTCTTTGGTTAGAATTTAAATACTTTTTCGCCGCATTCTGTAAGTCCTGTTTAGTAATCGATTTGTAAATGTCGATTTCTTTATTAATCAGGTTAGTATCTCCCATTAATACGTGGTTTGTAGCTAATGAAGCTGCAATTCCTTCAATACTTGAGTTTGCATTTACAAACTGATTTTCATACTGATTCTGAAGTTTTTGATAATCTTCATCAGAAATTAAAGTAGTCTGAAGTTTTTTAATTTCAGCATCGATGTCTGACTGTAAAGTCTGCTTAGTTGTTGCTCCCATTGGGATTGCAAAGAAGGCGAAAATACCGTAATCTTCAAGACCTTGGTTGAAAGCTGCTACCTGAAGTGCTTTTTTCTCCTGATCTACTAATTTTTTATATAAAACTGAAGACTTTCCGTTGCTTAAATAAGATGAAAGCATATCTAAGATGTAAGCATCTTTTTCTTTATTACCTGGCGTTCTGTATGCAAAAACATAAGCCGGAAGCTGAATGTTCGGATCGTATGCTGTTACTTCTTTTTCTTTTGTGATAGGCTCGTCTTTCGGGAAGTTTTTAGGATAAACCGTTCCTTTAGGAATAGCTCCATAATATTCCTGAATCCATTTTTTTGTTTGTTCAGGTTTAATATCCCCTGCTACAACTAAAGTTGCGTTGTTTGGAACATAATATTTCTTGTAGAAAGCTTTAAACTCATCTAATTTAGCAGAATTCAAATCATCCATAGATCCAATCGTAGACCATGTATATGGATGCTTGGTGAAAAGATTTTTCTGTACGTTGGTGAAAAGATTTCCATAAGGCTGGTTATCCATTCTCATTCTCTTTTCTTCTTTTACAACTTCTCTTTGTGTATCTACACCAATCTGGTTGATTTCGGCATGACGAAGTCTTTCAGATTCCATCCAAAGTCCCAATTGCTCATTGTTTGAAGGGAAAGTTTCGTAGTAATATGTTCTGTCGTTTGTTGTGTTTGCGTTGTTTTGTCCACCGTTTGAAGAGACGATTTTAAACCATTCTCCTCTTTTGATGTTTGGAGTTCCTTCAAATAAAAGATGCTCAAAAAAGTGGGCAAAACCCGTTCTTCCAACTACTTCATCTTTTGCTCCCACATGATACATTATACCCGTTGTTACTACTGGTGCAGAGTTATCCTGATGTAAGATTACATGTAAACCGTTTGGCAAATCATACTCTTCAAATTTGATTTGTTGTGCATTCAGCATTGCTCCAAAAAAGGCCGCAGCTGCAACACTAAGAAGTCGTTTTTTCATAAAATAGAAATTGTTTTGTCAATGAGTGGTAAAATTAGACTTATTGTTACAAAATTTTTAATATTTTTTTAAGAATTTTAGATGATGGTTGAACTTATGGGATAAGATTTTGGTTGTAAAACTTTATTCAGATTCGTTTCGGTAATGGAAACTAAATACAAATTTGAATTCTCCTCATAATACACTAATTTTGTCATCCAAAATTTTTTTGCAGCATGGAGGATTATTTGAAAGGACTGAATGAATCACAATTTGAAGCGGTTACCACTTTACAGGGGCCTTTGATGGTACTTGCAGGAGCGGGTTCCGGAAAAACACGCGTGCTCACCATGCGTATTGCGCATCTGATTACCAATGGAGTAGATCCTTTCAATATTTTATCTTTGACCTTTACCAATAAGGCGGCAAAAGAAATGAAAGAGCGTATTGCTAAAGTTGTAGGGCAAAGCAATGCAAGGAGCCTTTGGATGGGAACTTTTCACTCTGTTTTTGCAAGAATTCTGAGAAGTGAAGCGCATTATTTGGGTTATCCTTCCAACTTTACAATTTATGATCAGCAGGATGCTTTGAATGTTATCAGAAAAGTTCTGAAAGACCTGAATATCGATGCTGATTTATATAAGCCTAAAAAAGTTCAGGCTAGAATTTCCAATTATAAAAATAACCTGATCACTGTAAAAGCATATTATAATAATCCCGAATTAATGGAAGCTGACGAAAAAGCCAACATGAAATTTATCGGTAAGATTTATGAAAAATATGTAGAAGCCTGCTTCAAAAACGGATCGATGGATTTTGATGATTTATTGTTGAAAACCAATGAGCTTTTGACAAGATTTCCCGAAGTTTTAGCAAAATATCAGGACAGATTCAGATATATTCTGGTAGATGAGTACCAAGATACGAACCACTCTCAGTATTTGATTGTGAAAGCTTTAGCTTCCAAATTTGAAAATATTTGTGTGGTTGGAGACGATGCGCAGTCGATTTACTCTTTCCGTGGTGCGAACATTTACAATATTTTAAATTTCAAAAAAGATTATCCTGATGCAGTAACGGTTTCTTTGGAGCAGAATTACCGTTCTACACAAAATATCGTTAACGCTGCAAATGTGGTGATTGCGAAAAACCTTCAACAGTTCAAGAAAAATGTTTTTAGTGAAAATGAAGAAGGTGAAAAAATTAAAGTGTACCGTTCGCTTTCCGATGCTGATGAAGCCAATTTTGTTGCCGGAAATATTTGGGAACTGAGAAACAGAGAACAGAAAAAATTCAGCGATTTTGCAATTTTATATCGTACAAACTCTCAGACACGAGCATTTGAAGACTCTTTGAGACGTAAAAATATTCCTTATAAAGTGTATGGAGGTTTGTCTTTCTATCAAAGAAAAGAGGTGAAAGATTTGATTGGTTACCTTCGTCTTTTGGTGAACGAAAATGATTCTGAAGCTTTGATGAGAATCATTAACTACCCAACAAGAGGAATTGGTGAAACCACTCAGAATAAATTAATCGTTTTTGCAGATTCGCAAAATCTTCCGGTGTCAAAAGTTTTAGACAATCTGGGGATTTATGCGCCACAATTGAAATTTAATAATGGAGTTTTAACCAAGCTGAGCGATTTTTGGTCGATGATCAAAGCATTTCAGGTTTTGCTTAAAACAGAAACGGCTTACAGCGTTGCAATGGAAGTGGCTAAGCGAAGTGGTTTGATTAAATTTTTAAAAGACGATCAGACTCCGGAAGGAATTTCGCGTGTAGAAAACGTTCAGGAATTAATGAACTCGATGCAGGGATTTATTGAAGAACAACAGCAAATCGAGGATGGTGATCCAAGCCTGCCAAATTTCCTTGAAAACATCGCACTTTCTGCCGATACTCAAAGAAAAGATGATGAGGAAGATATGGTTTCTTTAATGACGATTCACCTTTCAAAAGGTCTTGAATTTCCGGTTGTGCATTTAGTAGGATTAGAAGAAAATCTCTTCCCGAGTTTTATGAGTTCGGCAACTAGAGAAGATTTAGAGGAAGAAAGACGTTTGTTTTACGTTGCCTTGACAAGAGCTGAAAAACAGGCATTTTTCTCTTATGCAGTTTCCCGTTTTCAGTGGGGGAAAATTACTGATGCCGAACCTTCACGATTTTTAAGTGAAGTAGATGAAGAATATATTGAATACTTAAATCCGGCAATTGAGAAGAGATTTATCAATAATGCAGGGATTACTTCCAATATTTTTGACGAGCATCCTTCCGAAATGAAGAGCTTTAAAAAGATAGAAAAGAAAACAATCTCAAAGGCTGAAAATGATAAACCAATTGCTGAACCTAGAAAATTAAAACCGGTAAGTACTGCAAGAATTATCAATCCAAGCGGAGCTTCGTCACAAGATATCGAGGTTGGAGACAAGGTAAGACACGACCGTTTCGGAATCGGAGAAGTGAAATTTTTGGATGGAACCGATCCGCAGAATATTAAAGCAAAAGTTGTTTTCTTACACGAAGGCGAGAAGAATTTGATTTTGAAATATGCTAAACTGACGAAGATTTAAATCAATAAAAAATATAATTAGAATTTGTTCATAAGATTAAATAAAGAAGACATAATATTTATTATGTCTTCTTTATTTTAAATTTTAGAAAAAGTTTTCAAGTCTTAAATTTTTGATTCTTTTGTTTTAAGACAAGAGAATTAGGTTATCTTTCCACCAATTCTTTAACCGTCTCGCCATAGAAATCGGTATGTGAAGTTTTTATTTTTAACAACTGATACCATTTTCTGAACGCGCCAACAAAGACAACAAGCATTAAAACCATTGCTACAACGGCTAAAGTTGCCAGTAAATATTGCTGTTTTGGAATGTAAATATCAATCACCTGAATGTAGCCAGCCCAAAATGTAATAATCGCCATGAAAACTCCTGGAATTGCTGAGCAAAGCGCATATTTCCCTCGATTTAATCTAATGAGCATTGTGGTACAGACAATCAAACCGCATGCTGCGAGCAACTGATTGCTGATTCCGAAGAGTGGCCAAATGCTGCTTACATTTCCGGTAAAAACCAAATACCCCCAAGCAAATGTGAACAATAAACTACTGATGATAATTCCGGGAGTCCAGTTTTTATCATTAAATTTAGGAATAACAGATCCCAACATTTCCTGCAAGAAAAATCTTCCAACTCTCGTTCCTGCATCAATTGCGGTTAAAATAAATACCGCTTCAAACATAATTGCAAAATTGTACCAATACGCCATCAGCTGATCCATGTAAGGAATTTTATTGAAAATATGAGCCATTCCGACAGCTAAAGAAACAGCTCCTCCGGTTCTTCCGTGTAAATCAATTCCTATTCTTTCAGAAAAATAATCAATTTCAACACCATGTAACCTTGGATGAGTAGCTAAAAATGCATCATACGTTTCTTTTGGTGTATTGATGGCAAAATAATCTCCGGGCATTAGAGTACAAGCTGCAATCAAAGCCATTAATGCTACAAAACCTTCTACAAGCATCGCTCCGTAACCTACAAATAAAATTTCTTTTTCTCTGTTCAGCATTTTTGGAGTCGTTCCTGTTGCAATTACCGCATGGAAACCTGAAATTGCTCCACATGCAATTACAATAAATATAAAAGGTAAAACAGGACCGCCAATTACGGGGCCTCCTCCGTTAATAAATTCAGTCAAAGCAGGCATTTGAATGGTTGGATGAATCACAATTACTCCAATGGCCAGCATGATAATTGTTCCGATTTTTAAATAAGTTGAAAGGTAATCTCTCGGGACTAAAAGCAACCAAACCGGCAACACAGAAGCCAAAAATCCATACAGAGGAATCGCTATGGAAATCGTTGTAATGTCCCATGTAAACATATTGTTCATCGTTTCATTCTGCATTAAATTATGCCCGCCAATAATTCCGGCAATTAAAAGAACACCACCCAGAATACTGGCAAAAGTCACCGAGTTTTTTCTGTAACGCATGATCAATCCCATAATAATCGCAATCGGCATCGTGATGACTACGGTGAATAATGACCATGAAGCTTCGTGCATTGCATTAATACAGGCTAAAGAAAGTCCTGCAAGTGTTAAAATTAAGATGAATAAAATGGCGAAACCGGCAACAGTTCCAGTGGTTTTTCCGATTTCTTTGGATGCAATGGTTGCCAAACTTTGTCCTTTGTGTCTTACGGAAGCAAAAAGCACCACCATATCGTGAACTCCTCCTCCTAAAACACAGCCAATTAAAATCCAGATTGCTCCGGGGAGATATCCGAATTGAGCTGCTAAAACCGGGCCTACCAATGGTCCTGCTGCTGCAATCGCTGCAAAGTGATGTCCGAAAAGAACATTTTTATTGGTAGCAACATAATCTTTTCCATCGGCAAATTCTATAGCTGGAGTCGTATTTTTGTCATTTAAACGGAGAACTTTATTGGCTAAATAAATTCCGTAGAAACGGTAAGCAATCGCAAAGATAAGCAGGGATGTGAATACCAAGGTTAATGCATTAATTCCATTTAGAAATTCCATAGTGTTTTTCTTTTATGTGAGTAAATAATTAATGTTTTTACTTTTTTATTATGAATAATTTAAGCATTTGACCAAGGTAATTATTTTCTGTATAAAATTTATCAATATGTATATTAACTTAGCGAAATAATAAGTGATATATTTCTATTTTAAAATTAATGATTTGATTTTTAAAGTGTTGTTTATTGCTTCTTTTTGAAAAACTATATTTTGATATTGATTTTCTAATGATTGACGAAATTGGCTTTTTCCTGAGATAAAATAAAATCGACCATTGCGTTGTTAAGTTCCTCCTGATAAGCTTTTTCTGTCGTGGAAAACCCGTGATTTCCTTTTTTTACAATGATTAATTCATGAGTGGTTTTCTGCTTTTTCAACATTTTGTTGAGTCTTTTAGAATGTCTTATAGGTGCAATTTTATCTTTGTTACCATGCAAAATTAAAGTTGGAACTGTATTTTGAGTATAATTTAGAGGAGAAATCGTTTTACAGAATTCTACAATTTTCTTTTTATCTTCTTTGCCGCTTAAACCGGTAATTCCCATAATAAGCTTGCCTCTCAAATCAATAATTTTTTGTGAAATTAAGCTAACCGTCAACAAAAGAGGTTTGGGAGCACGGGTGTGAAGAAGCCTGTTCATATCGGTTGGGCCAAAATTATCAACCACATAATTTACTTTTGCTGAATATTTTGAAAGTTCCCTATCGCCAACAAAATCTTTATCCTCAGTATAAGCGCTTAAAAGCGAAAGATGTGCACCTGCAGAAACACCCCACATTCCAATATTATTTTCATCAAGATTGTATTTGTCTGCATTTTTGCGAACCCATCTTACCGCATCTTTTGTGTCCTGAATCGGTGCTGGAAAATGAATGTTTTCGGTAACTAAACGATAATTAATACTGATTACAACATAGTTTTTTTCTAAAAGCTTTAAAATGGTATTTTCAACATAGTTATCGGCTGTAATGATCTTGTCGCCTTCAACCCAAGCTCCGCCGTGAACGTACATCACAACGGGAAGTTTTTTATTTTCTGTATTTTTCGGGCGGTAAATATCAAGCTGAATATCTTTACCCGTTTCATCGATTTTGTAAGCAATATTTTCTGAAACATTGGCGTGCTCAAAAAGGAGCGTGCTTTTCTGTTTTTGTGAAAATCCAAAAGTGGAAATTGCGAATAGGAATAAAAAAAATAGGTTCTTTAAAAACCTATCATTTTTTGTGTTTGAGTGGGATGCTCTCATAAAATATTGCTTTGGTTTGCTACTTTACCAACTCTTCAAAAAGTTTACCAAAAGTCTGGTTTAAATCTTTTGATTTTCCGGGATGTGGTCTTGAAGTTTGTACAACTGCGCTTCTTACCGCAGTCAACCAACGAAATCTATCTGGAATTTCGAGTAAAGCAATCGGGCCTCCTTCTTTTTTTCCTTCAGCAATATTTTTAAAACTCTCCAGATTTTTAATGATATCATCATAATCGAGTTTGCTGTGCATAAGTTTAAATTTATCAGGACAGAGATAGAATTCTACTTTGATAAATTTTTCTCTTTTCGAAAACAAAACCAGCCCGATGTTGAAAAATTCTTCTCTTTCAACCTTCGGTACCAAACGTATTACGGCGTATTCGTATATCTTATCCTCTTGCATTTTTGGCTTCGTTTATAAAGATTTGAGAATTTTCTAATCGGGTCTTCAGAAAGTTGAAATAAATTTCACGGATTTCGTCCGGGCTTTCTTCTGCGTCATTCCAATGTAGCCAATCCTGTGGAATCGTATTAACGATTTCTCTGAATAAAGTTTCATTTAAAACGGAATGAGCAAATTGATCTGCCTCATCCAGTTTTGTGGCTTGCGGAAGCAACACGTGATCTTTTACATATTTAAAAGGAGTTTTTGCAGCCGCATCAAAATTCTGCCATGAGTGATGGAAATAAAAAGACGCACCGTTGTCGATAATCCATAATTCTTTGTGCCACATCAAAAGATTGGTATTTTTAAAAGTACGGTCTATATTGGTGATAAACGCATCCAGCCAAACTATTTTTGAAGCTAGAAGTGCATCTACTTTCACACTTGAGTCATAAGCAATAGAACCTGAAAGATAATGAAGTCCTAAATTTAATCCTTCAGAATTTTTCAATAAATCCTGAATTTCTTCATCGGCTTCAGTTCGTCCGAAATCTACATCAAGATTGGCAAAAACCAACTCTGGAATTGGTAAACCCAAAGCTTCCGTAATTTTTCCTCCTAAAAGCTCTGAGATCAACATTTTTACACCATGACCGGCTCCGCGGAATTTCAAAACATATTTAAAATCATCATCAGCTTCTGCCAAAGCAGGAAGTGAGCCCCCTTCACGAAGCGGAAGGATGTAGCGTTGTACGGTAACTGTTCTTAAATTCGACATGGTGCAAAATTAGAGCTATTTTTTGATAATTTTTTTAGTGTATTCTTTTTCTCCGGTTTTATATTTCAAAAAATAAATTCCGTTTATTGCATGATGCAAAGGAATGGTGTAACCATTTTCAGTTTTTTTCAAGTCATGCTTGAGAGCACGGCCCGAAATATCTGTTAAAGAAATAATTGATAACTTTTGATCTGTAATAATATTTATAAAACTCTGAACAGGATTAGGATAAATCTGAACAGGATTGGTATTGTATTCATTTGTCCCCAGATTGCTGGTCGTAACAGATTTTGTTTTGGTGGAAGTTATTCCGCACGCATTGGTAGTAAGGCTTACTTGGTAATTTCCTGGGGTAGAATATATATGAGTTGGATTTTCTAACGCTGAAATGTTTCCGTCTCCAAAAGTCCATGCGAAAGTGGTAGCATTCTGTGTCTGGTTTGTGAATTGAACGGTAGATGTTCCTACTGTCTGATATCTAAATCTACTGGCTACATCATTTGCTCCGATTAACCACGTATTAAGATTATCATAGACTATATTTTTTACAATGCTTTTTATAATTTGTGACTCGGTGGCGGTTAGGTTTCCGTTGAAAGTTGCCAATTCCGGATTTTTTTTAAATAAAATAGTATAAAACGTGTAAGCTGCTGCCATTGAACCCAAATAACTGGGGTGTGAGCCATCGCTGGAATACAAATCCATAGAAGGGTGTTGCTGTCTTATCGTTCTCCATACTTTTCCGACCGGAGAGATGAGACCTTCATTTATTTGTGCCATGTCTGTATATCGGCTTGAAATTAAATCATCCATACCTTCGTAAGTACAAACCAAAGTATTTCCATTGGCACAGTTTGTAGCATCACCGTTTCTGTAGCCCCAAGTCATAAAAAAAATGGGATTTCCGCACGCATTGGAACTTTTGGTAAGATCAGCAAGCTGTTTTGCGTAAGGATGCATTTCTGTTTGTATGTAACTATTTGGAAAAGAAGGTATCTGGCTCTGTTCCTGAAGAACAACGTAATCCCAATTACCTTGATTGATTACTGAGGTTACTGCTTGGTTTTGTGCATGTTGCTTTAGTGTTGCACCGCCTATTGTATGACTTTGGTAATTTAATACATCTCCGGTAGAAGCTGCGATAAAGTTTACTAATTCTGGTAAATTATTGGTGTAAGTATAGCTGTTTCCTACAAAAAATACTTTTTTTGTAATCTGCCCAAGCGCGAAGGAAAATGAAATTATGAATAAAAAGAGTAATGATTTTTTCATATATTTAAGTTAAAATAAGTATTACAAATATAATTGTTATTTGGAGAGGCAATAAATTAATATTTTATGAAATTAATAAAACAGATTAACATACTTCTTAAAAATCCTGAAACCAAAAATTTCCTTGCCGATGCATTCTATCCTGTGGGCGATCAAAAATTACCCTTAGTGGTTTTCGTTCATGGCTATAAAGGTTATAAAGATTGGGGAGCATGGAATTTGATGGCAGACAATTTTGCAAAAGCTGGTTTTTTCTTTGTTAAATTTAATTTTTCCCACAACGGAACTACTATTGAACAACCTGAAAATTTTGGAGATTTGGAAGCATTCGGAAATAATAATTATTCGAAAGAACTTTCAGATTTAAATTTTGTGATTGATCATTTTGTTAAAGATCCAAAAGTAGACGACCAGAAGATCGTTTTAATCGGCCACAGTCGGGGAGGAGGAATTTCTATTATTAAAACCTGTGAAGATGAAAGAATTAACGGACTGATTACTTTGGCAAGCGTAGATACTTTAGAAAGATTTCCTGCAAAAGAAAATTTTGAACAATGGAAAGAAAGCGGAGTGTACTATGTAGAAAACGGAAGAACAAAACAACAAATGCCGCATTATTACCAGTTTTTTGAAGACTTTAAAAATAATGAACACCGCTTTGATGTAGAACGCTCAATGGAAATGGCAAAAGCACAGATTTTAATTGTTCATGGTACTTCGGATGAAAGCGTAAGTGTGAAAAATGCAGAACATCTTCATATTTTAAATCCTAATTCGGAATTATATCTCATTGAAAATGCAAATCATACTTTTGGAGCAAAAGAACCTTGGGAAGAAGAAGGATTGCCAAAAGATTTGAAAGAAGTTGTTGATAAATCTATTGAGTTTATTAAAAATAAGATTATGAATGAATAAAAAAAGAGTGAAAATTTTCACTCTTTTTTTATTTCAATGTTAACTTGAAAATTATTTAATCAAAACTTTCCATGCTTCTTCAATTTTACTTTCCAGTAAAAATTTCTGAGCTTCCAGATGAATATTTTCGTCATCATAACAGTTGTCAGAAGGTAAAACTTCCACATTAGCCAGCATACCTAAATCGTTTCCGGTAAAGACTTTGCTATATTTTATAGCATTCGGGAGCAAATCAAATCCAATTCCTTTGGTGACTAAAGGTTTTGGAACTTCAAAAAGATTATTCTCATTGTTTCTCGAATACCAGTTTCCGCCAAGACGTGCAACCATATCCAGTTTTTTCTGATCTAAATTTCCTTCTTCATTCAGGTATTCTTCTCTGATGTGAATTTTTTGCACTTCACAGATTACCAAATTTCCAGCACCTCCTTGATCTCCTAAAGATTTTACTTCTAAAACCTTACATTCAAAATTGACAGGACATTCTTCGATTAATTTAGGTTTTACCGAATCAGCATCTTTCATAGTTAATCCAGACTTGATGAATTCGTTAACCCCGTCACCATATTCTGTCGAGGCCAAAGAAATTTGCTGTACAATCGGAAAATTGACTGTTCCAATGACTACTTCAGAAGTTTCCAATACATTTTCTAAAGTATGTTTTGTGGTATTGTCGCGCACTCTTCTTGATGGTGAAAAAATCAAAATCGGAGGAACAGTACTGAACATATTAAAGAAACTGAATGGTGATAAATTGATTTCACCATTTTTATTAATTGTAGAAGCTAATGCAATCGGGCGTGGTGAAACGGCAGTCTGCATTATTGTTTGTAGTTGTACAGGAGTTATTTCGGAGGGGATTACTGTTTTCATTTTGCTTGTTTAACTTAATGATTTAAGTATTTAAATTAGATATAATTATAAAAACGCTTCGACTATACTCAGCATGACTTCGCTAAAAATATTCTGTAAAAACAGCTAGTATTAGAAATGTCATGCTGAGCGAAGTCGAAGCATCTGAATTAAAGTGTTTAAAATTTATTTTGTCGGAATAATTTTCCCGGCAACTTCACCAAAACCAACTCTCACGCCGTCTTTTTCAGCCCAAGCTTTCATTGTTATAGTGTCATTATCGTCGATGAATTTTCTTTCCTGTCCGTTGCTTAGCTGAATTGGGTTTTGTCCTCTCCATGTTAATTCAAGCATAGAGCCGAAAGATTTTGGATCGCTTCCTGAAATAGTTCCGCTTGCGTATAAGTCACCAACTTCTACGTTGCAGCCATTTACCGTGTGATGAGCCAATTGTTGAGTCATGTTCCAGTACATGTGCTTGTAGTTGCTTTCAGAAATTAAATTTTCTTCACCGTTTTCGGGTTGTAGATAAACTTCTAAATTAATATCGTAATTTTTATCACCTTCAAATTTTAAATAATCCAAAACTTCAGGATCTTGCGTTGGAGAAGTCGTTTTGAATGGTTCTAAAGCTTCTAAAGTAACTACCCACGGAGAAACTGATGAGCCGAAGTTTTTTGCCAAAAATGGCCCCAACGGAACGTATTCCCAAGATTGAATATCTCTTGCAGACCAGTCGTTGAAAACAACCATTCCGAAGATAGCGTCTTCAGCATCTTTTGTAGAGATACTTTCGCCCATTTCGGTATTTTTATTGACAATAAATGCCATTTCCAACTCAAAATCCAATTGTTTACAAGGTCCGAAAACGGGTTTGTCTGCATCTGCAGGTTTCATCTGACCTTTCGGACGGTTTATTTCTGTTCCTGAAACTACAATTGAGGAAGCTCTTCCGTGGTAACCTACAGGTAAATGTTTCCAGTTTGGAAGTAATGCATTGGCAGGATCTCTGAACATTTTCCCAACATTGGTTGCGTGCTCGATGCTGCTGTAAAAATCTGTGTAATTTGGAATATGAACAGGCATCATCATTTTCACCTGATCTAAATCGTAAAATGCCTCTTCAATGGTTTTTTCATCCTTAGATAAAATAGAACCTTCAAGCAGTAATTCCTGTATTTTAAGACGTACAGCGTTGGTTACAGGTTTTCCAAGCTCGATAAATTCGTTTAAGGTGTAAGCTTCAAAAATATTATCATCCAGACCTTCGATATCTTCAAAGTAACCAAGATCATACAAGGTCGCAAGATCTACTACCTGATCTCCGATTCTCGTACAGCATCCTATAAATTCTTTATTGAATACAGTTACTCCGAAAGGAATATTGTAGATTGAAAAGTCTGAATTTGATGAATATTCTACAAATGATTTCATAATTTTTGTAATTTAATTTAGATTAGAATAAAATCAATACTGATTTTACTTTTTAGCTTTAATCTTCGCTTTAGAAAAGGATTCTTCGTCAATCCATCTGTCTTTGTTGTTGACGTCGATAAGGTATAAAATATTATCCTGTCTTGTCAGTAACAGTGTTTTGGTAACGGGAATCGGAACTTTTTTGTTTTCAAGCAAATCGGCTCTCAATGAAATGATATTTTTTCGGCTTCTCACGATGTCTCCGGAAAATACATTAGAAGTACTTTCACCAGTGGCTTTATCGTCAAATATTTCGACATACGTTGCTTTCTGACCTTTTATCACAATGAAATTTCTTTCTGTGTGATCGGGCAGGTCTTTTATCAAAACAAATTTTTTGTCATCAATATTTACATCGCTTAAATTTTGATTAATGCCTTTTCTTTCCTCAAGTTTGGTGAGAATAGCATCTAAAGTTCCGTATTGTGCGTGTGCAAAAAAACTTGTTCCAATGAGGAGCAATCCGCTGAAAAATTTGATCATAATACTGTGTTTTATAAAAAAGTTTTGTCAAGATCTGCATCCTGACAAAACTCTGTATTTATTATTTTAGATTAAAGATTTCCTCTTTTTTCCTGTTCTCTTTCTAATGCTTCGAACAATGCTTTGAAGTTACCTGCACCAAAACTTTGGGCACCGTGTCTTTCAATAATTTCAAAGAATAGAGTAGGACGGTCTTCTACTGGTTTTGTGAAGATCTGAAGTAAGTAACCTTCTTCGTCATGGTCAATAAGAATTCCTAAATCCTGAAGTTTTTTAAGATCTTCGTCAATGTGACCAACTCTTTCAGGAACCATGTCGTAGTAAGCTTCCGGTGGGGCAGAAAGGAATTCTACACCACGTTTTTTCAACTCAGTTACGGTATGAATAATATCTTTTGTAGCAACAGCGATGTGTTGTACACCTTCACCTTCGTAGAAATCTAAATATTCTTCAACCTGAGATTTCTTTTTACCTTCTGCAGGCTCGTTGATCGGGAATTTTGCAAAACCGTTTCCGTTTGACATTACTTTAGACATCAAAGCAGAATATTCTGTGTTGATTTGTTTGTCATCAAAAGAAAGGATGTTTACAAATCCCATTACTTTTTCGTACCATTCAACGGTAGGAATCATTCTGTCCCAGTCTACATTTCCTACACAGTGATCAACATATAATAGACCAGCTTCTTCAGGTTGGTAAGCACTTTCCCATTTTTCGTAACCAGGCATGAAAGGACCTGTATAATTTTTTCTTTCGATAAACATGTGAACAGTTTCTCCGTAAGTATAAATTCCGGACATTCTTACTTCACCGTGTTCGTCAGTTAATGTTGTAGGCTCTAAATATGGTTTTCCACCTCTTTTAGTAGTTTCTTCAAAAGCTGCATATGCATCATCTACCCAAAGTGCTAAAATTTTAACACCATCACCGTGTTTTTTTACATGCTCATTGATTGGAGAGTCAGACTTAAGACCTGTTGTAAGAATCAATCTGATTTTACCCTGCTGTAGAACATAAGATGCGCGATCTCTTACACCTGTTTCAGGACCTGCATAAGCAACAGACTGGAAACCAAATGCTGTTTTATAATAATGAGCCGCTTGCTTAGCGTTTCCTACATAAAATTCAATGTAATCTGTACCATTAATTGGTAAAAAATTCTCAGCTTGAGCAATTTTTTCGGCAAATGTTAATGTTGACATATTTTCTATTTTTACTTTTATTTAATGGTTTGCAAATTACAAAATTCCTGTAAATAATTAAAAACAAAATTGTTATGCAATCGATTGTGTTATTTTCAATTAATATTAAAGTTTGTTTAAGTATGTTTAAGTTTATTGTTATTTTATTATTTACTTTATATTTGTTAAAGATACAGGATGTGGAAAACAAAATTATTTCAAACAAAGAAAGCCGTAATTATTTATGGCTTTTGATTTTTATTATTTAGTCTTCCTGCATCTGGGTTGTAATTATCCCATATTTTCCACTCATTATCTATTTTGCGGATAAAATAAATTTGGGTGTTGAGCTGGTTCACAAAGTGCTCTTCCCCGGTTTCTCCAACTTTGAAGAGAAGATTCCAAAATTCCTGGGTTTCAAGAATCTTTTTATCGGGATCATCTGTTATAATGTTTACATCAAATATTTCAAAATTTGAACGATTGTTTTTGGTGACAAGTTCAAACTGTCTTTCACAAAGCTCTTTACTGAAAGCTGAAGCTCTCTCAAGAAACGGAGAATTGTCAAATACCCAATCTTTGAATAACTCTATTTTTAATGTAGGAAAATTTTTATATAACTTAAAAACCGCTTCGCAATACTGATAAACAATATCGATTGAAAAAACATCGCTGTTTACTTTTTCTTCGAGTATTTGATTTTCTTTAATATCATGAATGTATGAGTTGAGATCTTTAAAGCCTAAAAAAATGCATATTTTATCAAGTGTTTTTAAAAAACGTAAATCATTGTGGGTTTTATCTTGATAATCGTTTTCAAAAAAACGTTGTAAAGTAATGTGTGAAATTGTATTTCCCAGCTCAAATCGTTTATCATTTTTAAGCTCTTCAGATGATGCTAATTCTTCTTTTATGATTTCTGAAAGAATGATGTAATGGCTCCTTTTCCATTCATTTACTGTTCCTAAAACTGAATCTTGAATTTTCGGATGCTTTGCAACTTTTTCTTTTATAGAATTATAAATCGTCTTCATTAGTGTAATATTTAAACAACAAAAGTTTTTGACAAATGATTGCCAAAAACTTCATGGTTATTTTAACTAATGTAAGAACTTTTTTTGTTTGAAAAGCTATATTTTAGATTTTATTAATGTTTAAACCTCTCATAAGCTGCTCTTTCCAGCATTTCTCGATCGTCGGGATGTGCAATGCTGATCAATTCCTGAGCTCTTTGACGAAGATTTTTTCCGTACAGATAAACACTTCCGTATTCTGTTACCACCCAATGAATATGGCCTCTCGTAGTTACTACTCCTGCTCCTTGTTTTAGGAAAGGAACGATTCTGGAAACTCCTCTTTTCGTTCTTGAAGTAATGGCAATAATTGGTTTTCCGTCCTCACTTAAAGCGGCACCTCTCATGAAGTCCATTTGTCCGCCGATTCCGCTGTACTGCATCGTTCCGATAGAATCTGCGCAAACTTGTCCGGTTAAATCAATTTCAATAGCAGAGTTAATTGCAACCATTTTTTTGTTTCTCATGATATTGATCGGAAAATTCACCGCACTTACATCATTGAACGCGAAAACGGTATTGTCGTCTACGTAATCGTACAATTTTTTTGTTCCGAAACAGAAACTTGTAATGGTTTTATTATTGTGATAACCTTTGTATTTATTGTTAATAACGTCGTTTTGAATTAAATCAATCACTCCGTCGCTCAACATTTCGGTGTGTACACCAAGGTCTTTATGATTTCCTAAACATTTTAAAACGGCATCCGGAATGGTTCCGATTCCCATTTGAAGAGTAGATTTATCATCAATTAATTCTGCAACATTTTTCCCCACCAACATTTCATCCGGGCCTACTTTTGCACCGTAATCTACCGTTGGAAGTTCTTCTTCATGCCAAACCAGTTTATGAATTCTGCTGATGTGGATCATTCCGTCACCGTGCGTTCTCGGCATCAAAGGATTGACGATGGCAACAATAGTTTGAGCAGTGTCAACTGCAGCTCTTGCAATATCCACGGAAGTTCCGAGTGTACAGAAGCCGTGTTTATCTGGTGGCGAAACCGTAATGAAAGCTACATCAAGCGGTAAAATATTTTTTCTGAAAAGAATGGGAATTTCACTTAAAAAAACGGGAACAAAATCACCTCTGTCTGAATTCACTGCATCACGAACCGGCGTTGAAACAAACAATGAATTCACAAAAAACTTGTCTTTATATTCAGGTTTGGCAATTTCTACATTTCCCTGTTGGGTAATGGAAACCATTTCTATGTTATTGAGTCGGTGCGATTGTCTCGCTAATTCGTCGATTAAATGATTCGGAGTACATGCGCTTCCGTGAAAAAATACGCGATTTCCGCTTTTTACAGTATATACAGCTTCCTCTGCACTTATATAATTGTACATTTTCTAAAATTTTACAGTTATAACTCTACGGTTTTCTTTGATTCCTTAAAGTTACTTCATATTGTTTGCACGGAAAATAAATAATAGAAAATATTTATCATGTTTTAGTGAAACTTGATAAAAAATAAAGGACTGAATTTATACATTCAGTCCTTTACTTTATAACAAGTTTAGAGCTAAAAGCTAATTGCCAAAATCTGTATTATTCCTGTGAACGATCTTCCAAACTATGATCTTCGCTTTCCAGCCAAGAAGTTTTGTAAGATGGATCTTCTACTTTCATCGCTTCTTCAGTAATTTTTAAAGGACGGAAAGGATCTACCATAACAGCATATTCTTCAGTGAATTTTTTTCCGATACTTCTTTCCATTGCTCCTGGGTGAGGTCCGTGAACAATTCCTCCTGGATGAAGAGTGAAATCCATTAGGTCAATGTGATTACGGCTCATAAAATCACCTTCTGTATAAAATAAAACTTCATCAGAATCAATATTTGAGTGATTATAAGGTGCAGGAATTGCCATCGGATGATAATCATACATTCTTGCACAGAACGAACAAACTACAAAATTGTGAGCTTCAAAAGTCTGGTGAACCGGTGGCGGTTGGTGGATTCTTCCTGTAATCGGTTCGAAGTTTTTAATATTAAATTTATAAGGATAAAAATAACCATCCCAACCTACAACATCGAATGGATGGGTTGCGTAAATAAAATCAGTAATCTGATTTTCTTTTTTTACTTTAATTAAAAATTCTCCTTTTTCGTCTTTTGGTTCAACAAAAGTAGGGGTGATGATATCTCTTTCGCAAAATGGAGAATGTTCCAAAAGTTGTCCAAATTCGTTTCTGTATCTTTTTGGAGTATAAATCGGTGAATGACTTTCAACTACAAAAAATACGGTGTCGTCTGAGCTTAATTCAACCTGATAAATCGTTCCTCTCGGAATAATCAGATAATCTCCAAAAGAGAATTCAAGATTTCCCACAAAAGTTTTCAAAATTCCGCTTCCGTTATGAACGTACAAAAGCTCATCACACTCAGCGTTTTTGTAGAAATAATCCATTGATTTTCTAGGTTTTGCCAATCCCATTTTCAGGTCATTGTTAACCAAAAGAAATTTTCGGCTGTCCATAAAATCGTCTTCAGGAGTGATATTCATCCCTTTAAACATTCTTGGAGTTACGTTTTTGTCTACGGCAATTTTCGGTGTTACATCTTTCGGCTCGCCAATCGATTTGATTTGAGTAGGGCGATGAATGTGATATAACAAAGAAGAAATCCCATGAAAACCCTCTGTTCCGAAAAGCTGTTCATAATAGAATTTATCTTCAGGAGATTTGAAAATTGTATGCCTTTTTTGAGGGATATTTCCCGACTGATGGTATCTCATTTTACTTTCATATGTTGAATCTCAAATTTAATATTTTTTAATGAATTGAAATTAAAAACAAATTTTTATTTAAGTTTTGTCGTTCTAAAAATAAATGTTAGTTTTGTCTAACAATTTTATTTCATGAAGCGAATATTATTTTCTGCAGTTTTTTTATCGTCATTTTGTTTCGCTCAGGAAACAGACAGTTTAGGCTTAAATAAAACTCAAAAAACCGACTCTGTTAAAATTTCTGAGAAAAAAGAAATCAAAACAAAAGATATTGATGATGTTGTGATTACCGGAACAATAAAACCAATCAGCAGGTCGAAAAGCCCGGTTGCAGTGGAAATTTACAGTCATAAATTTTTCCAAAAAAATCCTACTCCGAATGTTTTTGAAGCAATTGCAATGGTGAATGGCGTAAAACCTCAGCTGAATTGCTCGGTTTGTAATACAGGAGATATTCATATCAACGGCTTAGAAGGACCTTACACGATGATTTTGATTGATGGAATGCCGATTGTGAGCTCACTTTCTACAGTGTACGGATTGAGTGGAATTCCGAATAGTTTGATTGATAGAATAGAAGTGGTAAAAGGTCCGGCTTCGTCACTTTATGGATCTGAAGCGATGGGAGGTGTTATCAATATTATCACAAAAAATGCTTTGACAGCTCCGAAATTGAGTGTTGATTTGATGACAACAAGTTGGGTTGAAAATAATGTTGATTTGTCTACGAAATTCAATGTATCTGAAAAAATAGCTTCATTATTAAGTTTAAATTATTTTAATTCAACCAAAAGATTTGACGAAAATAAAGACAACTTCACCGATGCAGCCTTACAAAACAGAATTTCAGTTTTCAATAAATGGAATTTCAAAAGAAAAGAAAACCGACAGGCGAGTTTTGCATTAAGATATTTGTATGAAGACCGTTTTGGCGGAGAAATGCAATGGAATAAATCGTATCGTGGAAGTGATCAGGTTTACGGCGAAAGTATTTACACCAATCGGGTAGAAGCTTTTGGAGCCTACCAATGGCCGATGAAAGAAAATATTGTGACACAGTTTTCTTACAATTTTCATGATCAGAATTCTTTTTACGGAACCAATCCTTTTGAAGCGACTCAAAAAGTTGCTTTTGCGCAAACCTATTGGGATAAAAAACTAGGAAATCATGATTTGATTTTAGGGGTAACTTTCAAAAGAACTTTTTATGATGACAATACACCTGGAACTTTTTCAAGCGATGGATTGACAAACGAGCCGATGAAATCACCGATTTTAGGAGCTTTTATTCAGGATCAATGGGAAATTAATAATAAAAATACTTTGTTGTTAGGTTATCGATTTGATTACGACAAAATACATCATGCTGTACATTCACCGCGTTTTGCATGGAAGTTTTCTCCAAATCCTTATCATACTTTACGCTTCAATTTCGGAACAGGTTTCAGAGTTGTGAATTTATTTACAGAAGATCATGCAGCGTTGACGGGTTCGCGAGATGTTGTGATTCAATCAAATTTAAAACCTGAAAAATCAATTAACGGAAATCTAAATTATGTCTGGAAAATTCCTGTTGGTGACAAGTTGATTAATTTGGATGCTTCTGCGTTTTATACTTATTTCAGCAATAAAATTGTTGGTGATTTTGATACGGATCCCGAGAAAATTATTTACGATAATCTTAATGGTTACGGAATTTCAAGAGGTGCTTCAATGAATGTTGATTATAGTTTTAATTTTCCGTTAAGTGTGAATCTTGGTGTCACGTATTTAGATGTATATCAAAAATTTGACGGCGAAACTGAAAAATCCCAACAGCTTCACGCCCCAAAATGGAGTGGAACGTATAATCTGACATATAAATTTCCGAGTAATTTAACCATAGATTTTACAGGACAATTTTACGGACCAATGCGATTGCCGGTTTTACCGAATGATTACCGACCTGAATATTCTCCGTTTTATAATCTTGCGAATATTCAGGTTTCAAAAAGTTTTAATTCCGGATTTGAAGTGTATTGCGGAATTAAAAACCTGTTCAATTTCACACCAAAAGATCCTTTGATGCGACCGTTTGATCCATTTGATAAAAATGTTGATGATCCAATCAGAAATCCTAATCATTATACTTTTGATACGACGTATGGTTATGCGCCGATGCAGAAAATTAGAGGTTTTTTAGGTGTGAAATATATTTTGAAATAGATTTAACCGCAAAAGAGACAAAAGACATGATTGAAAAAAAGAGCTTCAAAGGTTACAAAATGTAAAGTTTTTTAAATATCATATTTTGTTTGCTTTTAATTATCTTAAAAAAGGTTCAAGAATCTTTTGCCTCTTTTGTGGTTTAAAATAATTTATCCATGATGAAAAGTTTAATATTTTTATTTTTAATGTTAGTGCCGAGTTTTTGTCTTTCACAGATAAAAACAGGCACTTTTTTGGATTGGGAAATTCATCAACAGAAAAAGGCAAAACCTATGATTATTCATATTTATACCGATTGGTGTGCCATCTGCAAAATTGAATCTTTTCAATTAAATAAAAACAAAGAATTGATTGAAATGATGAATGAGAATTTTTATTTCATCAATTTTGAAGCTGAAAAAACAAAAGAAAAAATCAATTTTCAAGGAAAAGAATTTAATTATTTACCCAACGGGAATTCCGGAATTCATGAATTGGCATTGGCTTTATCTAAAAATAAAAACCAGCCTGTTTATCCGTTGTGGATTATTTTAGATAAGAATCAAAATTTGGTTTATTATCATGAAGGACAATTTAAATCTGAAAAAATGAAAGAGAAACTGAATGAGATTTTAAAACTTTAATTCTCGTCCAAATGTCTGAAATAATCAAGCCCAGAAGATGTTCTACAACGTTTTCAACTTGTTGATCTTCGATGATAGTTGATTTTCCATTCTCGATTCCTATTACGATTCTTCTTGGTATTTTATTCATGAGTGATTATTAATTTATTTCCTCGGGTTTGATTATTTTTTAGCATCGAATGAGCTTTCAAGACTGTTTCCAGAGAAAGACTTCCTATATTTTTATAATTAGGAGGAGTGATAATTTCAAGTTCAATCAATCTTGAAATTTCAGTTAGACTGTTTTTATAATACTGATAATTCCTGGTCATTGCATGTGTGTAATTTGAAATATTCATAATTATATTTCCTTTATTGAAAAGGGTTTCCCTTGATTCTTTATTGGTTAAAGCCGTGACATCTACATAAGTTCCATTGATTTTCAAAACTTCTGCAGTGATTTCTGACATGTAATTTCCTACCAGATCAATTCCAATATCCAAAAAATGATTGTTATTCGCATTGAGAATATTTTTAACCAGATTTTCGTTTTTATAATTAATTATTTGATGGTTTTTCAATCCCATTTCCAATAAGATATTTTTGCTTTCATCATTTCCACTTGTTGCAGTTATGTTGCTGAAATTATGGGCTAATAAAAGTTTAATTAAAAAGGAACCGACACCACCAACTGCTCCTGTAATCAATACTGTATCATTTTGGTTGATTTGTAAACGGTTAAAAATCTGTAATGCAGTCATCCCTGCTGACGGAATTGCTGCAGCTTGTTCAAAAGAAATATTTTTAGGTTTTAAGGCTACAATCGTTTCCGGAACTGCAATGAATTCTGCATAAGTTCCGTTGCTTCCCATAGAGCCACTTCCGCAAAAAACTTCATCTCCAATATTAAATTGAGTAACATCATTGCCTTTGTCGACAATGATTCCTGAAAGTTCACGTCCTAAAATCGGGGAACTAATGAGCTTTCTTTCCAACTCGTTTTCCAACATCTGATAATCAATCGGATTGAAACCACTGGCTTTAATTTGTATTAAAACTTCGTTACTTTTTGGTTCAGGTTTTTCGAAAAAGCCATCTTCCAATTGTAAATTTTTATTTAAAATAACTGCTTTCATAATTGTCAATTGAAACGCAAATGTAGAAACAGAATAGTTTATATTTGTTATTAGTTAACTCTTGGTAACTAGTAACATTAAAGTAACTATAGATGGCAAAGATTATAGAAAACGGAGTGGAAAGGGAAGCGAATTGCACAGAAGAATTGTTTGCTATGCGCGACAGTCTGGATGTTTTAGGCGGAAAATGGAAGCTGATGATTCTGCGATATTTAACCAATCGTACAGATCAAAATATTCATTTTAAAAAACTGGAAAGAGGAATTGACGGAATTTCTGCAAAAATGCTGAGCAAAGAATTGAAAGAGTTGGAAATAAATTTATTAATCACCAGAACGATTCAGGATACAAAACCGATTACCGTAACGTATGCTGTTACAGAATATGGGAAATCTGTCTTTCCGGTTACCGAAACTTTGGTAAATTGGGGATTGATTCACCGGGAAAAAATTAAAGAATCGATGAATTTTTGAAACTATTTCAAAAGCACAGCAATAATCGCCAAAATTGCCGGCAACGCCTGAACAAAAAATATTTTCTTCGTTGCTGAAATTGCGCCGTAAATTCCTGCAATCGCCACACAGCTCAAGAAAAATAAAGCAATATTAGTTTGCCATTTTTCATCTTCTATAAAAAAAGACCAGATTAATCCAGCCGCAAGAAAACCATTGTACAGTCCTTGATTTGCGGCCAAACCTTTTGTCGGTTTAAACATTTCGGCAGGTAAAGCTGCTTTGAAAACTTCTTTTCCTTTGGTTTCCCAGGCAAACATTTCCATCCAAAGAATGTAAAGGTGTTCTAATGCGACAACTGCGATTAAGATTTTGGCAACGATTTCCATGATTTATTGTTTGTTATTGTAAAACTAAAAAAATAAAGTTAAGTTTGGTTACACAATTTCAAAAATGGAAACTTTCAAAGCACATTTAGATAAATTTATTACAATCAGTGACGAAGAATTTACTTCGATATTTTCTTTCTTTCAGGTTTTGGAAGTGAAGAAAAAAGAGAATTTGATGCTTGAAGGAGATCTTTGTAAATTCAAATATTTTGTTTTAAAAGGTTGCCTGAGAAAGTTTTTCTTGAATGAAAAAGGTGTGGAACAGACCACAGAATTTGCCATCGAAAATTGGTGGATTTCCGACACTTTTGCTTTTGAAAAACAATCAAAATCAGAATTTAATATTCAATCTGTTGAAAATTCTACAATTTTGACGATTGATTTTTATTCTCAGGAATTGTTGTTGCAAAAACATCCCATTATGGAACGTTATTTCAGAATGGTTTATCAAACCGCTTATGCAGCGGCTGAAAAAAGGATTCGTTATATTTATGAGATGACGAAGGAAGAATATTATGTGCATTTCAGTACTTTGTATCCTTGGTTTATTCAAAGAATTCCGCAATATTTATTGGCTTCTTTTTTAGGTTTTACGCCTGAATATTTAAGTGAAATCAGATCGAAATTACGTTCTTAAACCAGTTTAAGATTTTTACGATTCATAATTCGCAACTTTGTCCTGTTCATAAAACAGATGTAATGACAAGCAAAGACTCTATATTTCCACAGTTATTTTTAAGATTTGCAATTTCTGTAACGATACTTTCTGCAGTTGCGGACAGATTCGGTTTTTGGGGCAAAAACTCAGCTTGGGGAAATTGGGAAAACTTTGAAAAGTATACTCGACAATTAACGTTTTTTCTTCCCGAAACTTTAAGCAATTTTTCTGCTTATACTGCTACTTTTTTAGAAATACTTTTTCCTTTGATGCTGATTTTAGGTTTCAAAACGAAAATGGCAGCTTACGGAACCGGATTTTTATTGCTTGTTTTCGCTTTATCAATGACCATTGCTTTAGGAATAAAAGCGCCTTTGGATTATTCTGTCTGGGTAGGAAGTGCGGCGGCTTTTTTATTGGCAACACAAAAAGAATATTATTTTTCAATAGATACATTAACTAAAAAATCATAAACGTTATGAGTGCAAGAATCAACATGGCAACTGCAGATGCTGCCGCTTACAAAGCAATGATGGGATTGGAAGGATATCTTCAAGCCATTTCTTTAAACCATATTCAGAAAGAATTAATCAAAATCAGAGCATCACAAATCAACGGATGTGCGTTTTGTCTGGATATGCATACAAAAGATGCAATGAAATACGGTGAAACTCCACAAAGAATCTATCTTTTAAATGCATGGAGAGAGGCATTGGAACTTTACACAGAAGAGGAGCAAGTGCTTTTGGCTATGACGGAAGAAATTACTTTAATCAGCCAAAAAGGTTTGACAGAAGAAACGTATTACAAGGCTAAACAATTATTTGATGAAAGCCAAATCGCTCAAATTATTATGGCGATTGTCACCATTAATTCTTGGAACAGAATTGCAATTTCTACACATTTACCCATTGCAAAGTAAATTTCAGATACTTTAAAGTCATTAACTAAAATCGCTTCCCAATTATTGAGAAGCGATTTTACGTCATTACGGTAAACAAAGAGATGAAGTATGAAATTGCTTTACTTTGTTTACAATAACAAACGTGATATTTATTAAAGTTGAGACAATTCAGAGTTGATTAAATTTAACTCTTCCTGAGATAAATCGAAAGACATCGCTTTTGCGTTTTCAATTGCTTGTTGAGCGTTTCTTGCTCCGGCTAAAACGACTGAAATTGCGGGTTGTAAAGTTGTCCAACGTAAAACCAATTGAGAAAGTGTAATTCCTTTTTCTTGAGCAATTGGTTTTATTTTTTCTGAGAAATTTTTTACTTTATCTAAATTGAACTGTGAGAAATATCCGTTTCTGTGATCGTTTTCTTTTAATTGATCTTCTTTGAAATATTTCCCTGTCAGAAGACCTCTTTCCATCGGACTGTAAACGATTATTCCTGAATTGTTTTCTAATGAATAAGGAATCAAATCATTTTCAATCGCACGGTTCAACATGCTGTAAGAAACCTGATTGCTTGCTAATTTCAATGTTTTATTGGCTTCTTCCATTTGCTCAACAGAATAATTGCTTACACCTGCTGCACGGATTTTCCCTTGTTGAATAAGCAGTTCCATCGCTTCTATAGTTTCATTGATAGGCGTTGTAGAATCTGGCCAGTGCAATTGTAAAAGGTCGATGTAATCTGTTCCCAATCTTTTTAAACTTTCCTCAACTTCTTTGATAATGTTTTCTTTTGAGGCAAATTTATATACGGGAATTATTTTGCCGTCATCATTTGCATCGAAGAAAAATTCACCTTTTCTATTATTGCTTCCATCCCAAACCAATCCGAATTTGGTTAACAACTGAATTTTCGAACGGTCTTTTCCTTTGATAGCCTCACCAATCATTTCTTCACTCAATCCGAAACCATAAAAAGGTGCAGTGTCTATGGAAGTTACCCCATGATCTAGAGAAGCATGAATTGAATTGATGGAATCTTGTTTTTCATTCCCGCCCCACATATTTCCACCGATCGCAAACGCTCCGTGAGTGATCACTGAAAGTTCTAGATCTGTGTTTCCTAATTTTCTATATTGCATTTTGTCTTTATCTTATTTTTGATTTTGTTTTCAATTTAATCTTAAAATGATTAAAATATTTTCAAATTTTGTCATTCTGACGAAGGAAGAATCTAGGCTCAATTTTAGAGATTCTTCAATCCACTTCGTTTCTTTCAGAATGACAAACATATTATTGGCTGTTTTACTAAAATTATTTTTTTAATTCTTTTAAAATAGCTTCACCCACACTTTTCGCAGATTGAGGATTTTGTCCTGTAATTACTCTTTGATCGGTCACGACATGATTTTGCCAAAGCCCTGATTTTTCAAATTTTGCACCTCTTTCTTTCAACTTATCTTCCAAAAGAAAAGGAACTACGTTTGTTAATTTTACTTCAGCTTCCTCTTCATTCGTAAAAGCGTTGATTTTTTTACCATCAACCAAATACTTTCCATTGTCCAGTTTGATATTTACCAAACCTGCCGGACCGTGACAAACTGCGGCTACAATTCCTCCGTTTTCATAAATTTTTGAAGCGATGGTTGATAATTCTGTATTGTCTGCAAAATCCCACATTGCGCCGTGACCGCCTGCATAAAATATGGTTGAATAATCATTTGGATTTACTTGCGAAGGCTGCAAAGATTGGTCAATTTTAGCTTTGTCTTGACTTTCCCAGAATTCTTTATTGACAGAATCATTTAAATCAAATCCATCAACAGGAGGAGTTCCTCCTTTCGGGCTTACAAAATCAATTTCGTAACCAGCTTTGTGAAGAACTTCCCAAGGGTGCGAAACTTCCCCAAGATAATATCCGGTTTCTTCACCTGTGTTACCTTTTTTATCATGACTGGTCACGACAAATAAAATTTTCTTTTTCATATTTTTTGATTTTTTGGTTTGTGATTGTACGAATCCTACTGTAAATAAAGCAAGAATTAATAATGCTAATTTTTTCATATTTAATAATTTTCTAACCATTAAGGTTTATTTAAGAAGTTTAGAATCTTAAGATCTAGCTGTGCCTTAAGCGGTGTGCTTTTTAAAAAATCTGTTGATTTTCCTTAATTAATCTTAACATCTTAAATTTTCTTAATGGTTTAATGGTTAAATAATTTCAGTTAAATAAATTTGAGGTTTTTCCTGTAGCTTTTCATCAACCAAATCTCCAAAAGCTTTAATGTAAGGTTGCTCGTTATGCTGTTTCAATCCTTCTTCATTTTTCCAGATTTCATAGAAAACAAAATGATTTTTATCTTCAATTCCTTGATGCAGGGTGTATAGTTTGTTGGCTTCTTCTTTTCTAGTTTCTGTTACCATATTTTGAAGAACTTCCACAACTTCGGTTCTGTGTTCTTCTTTTGCTTTTATTATCGCGGTAAGATGGATTTTCATTAGACTAATTGAGGTTTTAATTCTTGTTCAAAAACATTTGTAAGATGCTCTCTGTATAATTTCATATCGCGCTCGATATTTGCATTTTTCTCAACATCATGGAAATGGAAACTTTCCAATTTTTCTAAAGAAACAAACGCATTCATTCTGTGAAAACCAAATAAGGGACCGTTATCTACACTTGTTTCATTGAAGAATTCTCCGGGAAGTGTAAAAGCAGTTTCCGGTGCGTTCCAGCTTGTGGTCACCATATATTTTCGTCCGCCCAACATTCCTCCGGTTCCGTAGTTGATGTTTGGATTTTCAGAAGTTCTTCCGTCGCTCATGTAAATTCCTTTTGCATGACCGGCTGTGAAAACTTCATCAATATATTTTTTCAAACCATTCGGTAACTGAAACCACCAAATCGGAGTGTGGTAAATGATATAATCTGCCCAGACAAATTTTTCTACTTCTTCGTTTTTGTTGTAATTGTTACTTACGTTGGTGATTTTTACTTCTACGTTTTCGAAATTTTTTAAAACTTCCAATGTATTTTCTGCAATAGTCTGATTATATTTTCCTCCTGAATGTCCGAAGTTTTGTCCACCGTTGATGATTAATACTTTTTTCATTTTGTATGATTGTTTAAATTTTACTCTACAAAGTTATGTTGGGATTTTGTATAATTAAAATAATATAAATTATATTAAAGTATCAGAATAATGATGTATTGAATATCGTGTTTATAATTTACGATTCACTTATGAAGCAAAATTTAGACTTTATATTTTTTGCAGCAAATTCCATTTTCATGGTTAAAAGTCATAGTCTGTCTGAGTTAAAATTATTTTCTGTCATGTAAATTTGTTTGAATAATTGATAGTAATGATACAAATTGCGGTTTTTGGTGATGTGCATGGAAATCTTCCAGCTTTGGAGACGGTTTTAAATGATATTGAACAAAGAGGAATTCGTCAAAAATTTTGTTTGGGAGATTTGGTAGATTTTGCACCGTGGGGAAATGAAGTAATTGAAAAAATAAGGAGCTTGAACATTCCTTGTCTAATGGGAAATCATGATGAAAGGATTGCTTTTGATGTGCCTATAATTCCTTTAAGCAAGCATTCTGAAGAAGAAACCGCTGCGAGATTTTTAGCTATTAATCATTCTAAAAAATATATTACAAAAGAAAACAAAGCATTTTTGTCAGAATTGCCTTTTCATTTAAAGCTAAATTATAAAATAGGCGAAAAACATTGGAGTATTCAATTGGTGCACTCTAATTTAGAAAGTAATGATACTTATTTGTATGAATCAGAAAATGATGAGGTTTTTCAAAATATGCTCAGTGAATCTCAGTCTGATGTAATTATGATGGGGCACACTCATATGTCATTTAAAAAATATTTTAATGGAAAATGGGCAATTAACAGTGGTTCTGTTGGTCGCTCGAGAGAAGAAAACCGATTGGCTTCTTATGTAATCCTGAGTTTGGATGAAGAAAAAATCACTCCTGAAATTATTCAGTTAGATTATCCGCTCGAAAAAGTTGCTCAGGAAATCGATAAGAGTGAGATTCCGAATTATTATGCTTCTTTCTTAAGAAACGAAAAGCTATCAGTATTCTGATTATTTCGTAAATTTGTATCATAATTAAAATAACTATTATGGTTAATTTAGAATGGTACCGCACTTTTAAAGCGATTTATAAAACCGGAACCTTGACAGGAGCTGCAGATTCTCTGTTTATTTCGCAACCTGGTGTTAGCTTGCATTTAGGTTCACTGGAAGCGTATGTCGGGTACAAATTATTTGATAGAACCGGAAGGAAAATGATTCCAACCGAGAGAGGAAAGGTTTTATTTAATGCTGTTTCAGAACCTTTGACCAAGCTTGAAGAAGTTGAAAAAAACTTTCAGAAGTCTACCGAAAAACATACACCAACCATCAGTGTAGGAATGTGTTTTGAAACTTTTCAAACGACTTTGGAACAATATGTTTCTACCTTAGATTTTAATTTAATTATAAGTTTTGGCGAATATCCTGAAATGCTGGATCAGCTGGATAAAGGAATTTTAGATTTAATTATCACTCCTAAAAAAGGGACTTCACCCAATATTCTCCATGAAGCATTTTCTTCCGAACAGATTATTTTGGTAGGCGGAAAAGATATTGATACGAAAAGTTTTGGTGAAGTTTTAGAAACCAATGATTTTCAGAAAATTGAAAGCTGGCTAAAAAATGAAAAATGGTACGGTACAACCGGAGATATGGAACATCTTTTCCAATTTTGGCTGATGAATTTCGGGCATAAACCTAATTTCAGACCCAATTATATTGTTCCGAACTTAAATTCGATTATCCGTTGTCTTAAAGGTGGAACCGGATTGGCTGTCGTTCCTGATTTTTTATGCAAAAATGAAATTGAAAGCGGTGAAATACAACTAATTTGGGAAGGCGATAAAAAACTGGAAAACACTCTTTATTTTGGTTGCCGAAAAAAGACAATGTATCAATCTGAAATCGACCACATCAAAGGACTTTTTCGTCAGGTGATGAATGCGGTTGAAGTTTGAAATTAAAGAATTATTATTTAAAATGGTATAGGAAGCATGAGCGTTAAGAAAATTGAAATTTAATACGTTAAAAAATTCCCACTGTTTGAGCATGTGATAGCTTTGAAATTAATCATAAATTATAAATTCATGCGAGTTTCGGGAATTTTAGAATTAAATTTTAATTTTTAGCGAAGGATTCCAAACCTTGAATTTTTGCTTCTTTTGTTTCAAGACAAAAGAAGAATATACTATCTTTGCATCACACAAAACCCAAAACATCAGACATGTAGAATTTAATTTCTTTGAGATTTAATAAACAATAACAGAAAATGTTATTGAAGTTTAACCTTATTTAAGAAAGAAATTATGCTTTTTCTACACAATATATCCTTTGGGTTTCCGGCGGGAAATCTGCTATTTAATTCTATTAATTTAACGATACAATCACACACGAAATCGGCTCTGGTCGGAAGTAACGGCATGGGGAAATCTACCTTGCTGAAAATTATTGCCAATAAAATTGAACCTTTGACAGGAAATGTCAATATTCAAGGTGATATTTTCTATATTCCACAGATGTTTGGGAATTTTAATCATCTGACGGTAGCGGAATGTTTAAAAATTGACAAAAAATTAGATGCACTTCAAAAAATAACGAATGGCGAAGTGGATGAAATATATTTTGAAACCTTAAATGATGATTGGGACATTGAAGAACGCTGTCAAATTGCTTTGCAATACTGGAAGCTTGAAGATTTAGATTTAAACCAAGCATTGGAAAGTCTGAGTGGTGGACAAAAGACAAAGATTTTTCTTGCCGGAATCCAAATCAATCAGCCTGAAATTATTTTACTCGATGAACCTACCAATCATCTCGATTTGGAAAGCAGAAATCTATTGTATAATTTTATTGAAAAAACAAATTCGACAGTTGTGATTGTGAGTCACGATCGAACTTTGCTGAATCTGGTTGATACGATTTTTGAACTGAGCAATCAGGGAATTTCGACCTATGGCGGAAATTATAATTTTTATGCAGAACAAAAAGAAATCGAAAATGAGGCGTTGCAAAATGATATTCACTCGAAAGAACGCGCTTTGAAAAAGGCAAAAGAAAAGGAGCGCGAAACCTTGGAACGAAAGCAAAAGCTCGATTCGAGAGGAAAAGGAAAGCAGGAAAAATCGAGTGTGGCGAGAATTATGATGAATACGTTACGGAATAATGCTGAGAAAAATTCTTCGAAATTAAAATCTGTTCATGCTGAGAAAATCAATGATATTTCTGGCGATTTGAGGGATTTGCGTTCGTCGGTGAGAAATGCAGATCAGATGAAAGTGAATTTTAATAATTCGGAACTGCATTCGGGGAAGATTTTGATTTCAGTGGAGGAAATTAATTTCAAATATGATGAAGAAAATCTTTGGAAAGAAAACCTAAATCTTGAAATCAGAAGTGGCAATAGGATTTCCATCAAAGGATTGAATGGTTCGGGAAAAACTACTCTAATAAAGCTCTTGTTGGGAAATTTGCAACCTTCTGTCGGGACTATTTCGAAGTCAGATTTTCAAACGATTTATATTGATCAGGAGTATTCTTTGATTGATAAAAATGCTACGATTTATGATTTTGCCCAACAATTCAACGATAATGTAATGCAGGAATCTGAAGTGAAAACCTTATTGTCAAGATTTTTATTTGGAAAGGAAACCTGGGACAAAAAATGCGATTTTCTGAGTGGCGGAGAACGTCTGCGACTTCTTCTGTGCGGACTTTCTATCAGTAATAAAGCGCCCGATATGATTATTCTCGATGAACCGACGAATAATTTAGATCTTCAAAATGTACAAATTTTGACGAATTCTATTAAGGATTATCATGGAACTTTGTTGGTGATTTCGCATGATGAAGTTTTTTTAGAACAAATTGAGGTTGATAAAGAGATTGTTTTATAATAATTGAAAAGATAAAATAACTTCAGTAGCTTCGTGAGTTGGGCTTACTGAAGTTATTTGTTATAAAAGTTTCAAAACCCATTGATGGATATCATCCAATATATTTTCTCGGATCTTTTCATTCAGTATTTCATGACGCATTTCAGGATATATTTTCACATCTACCTCTTTAAATCCATCGAACTTTAAATTTTCAACAGTTTTTGTCACGCCTTTCCCAAAATCTCCGATAGGATCATTTTGCCCACTTACAAAAAGAAAAGGGAAGGACTTCGAAATGGTTTGTGCCCAATTTCTCGCCGTTGCTTTTTTGTAAATACTGAATAACGCATAAAACGCATTATTGGTGAACGGAATTCCGCAAAGTTCATCCTTAGAAAATGCATTTCTATTGGCGGGATTTAGGCTGAGCCAGCTTGTATCGCTAAAGTCTTTATCTTTTTTAAATTGTTTGTTGTTGACAATATTAAAAATGTTATTGAAAAAAGTTCGTTTTTGAGGAGCCAGTTTATTAGCTAAAGAAAAATAGGTTTTCACAAGATTAATTCCCACCAAAGGTCCGCCCGTTCCTGTAATAATAGCACCTGAAAACTGACTGCTCATTTTTTGAAGAAGACACCGCGTAATAAAAGAACCCATTGAATGCCCCAAAATGAAATGAGGGACATCAGTATATTGATTCATAAGAAGTTTGCTCATTTTTTTGGCGTCTGTAATCAATCTTTCAGCAGGATTGTTGCGTTGGAAAAATCCAATATCTTTTCTTTCTTTTACTGATTTTCCGTGTCCTAAGTGGTCATAAGTCAACACTGCAAATCCTCGATTGGCAAAATATTCTGCAATTTCTGAATATCTTCCACTATGTTCTTGCATCCCATGAACGATTTGTAGTGTAGCTTTTACAGAAATTTCTTCGGGATAAAATAAAGTGTAAAAGAGTTGGGTTTGATCGGTGGTATTTTCAGATAAGTATCCTGATTTTTGTAGTGATTTCATGGTGATTATCTTTGGTTTTTTGGAGGATATCAAAGATATGGTAATTATAGGGAAGTTTAAGTTTAATAGAAATTCTCACTAATTCTATTAAAGATTATCATGGGACTTTGCTGGTGATTTCGCATGATGGGTATTTTTGGAGGAGGTTGGGATTGATTCGGAAGTGGTATTGAGTTGACTGGAATTTTGCTCTCGCAGATTATAATAGAATGGATGTTTCTATATAATTTAGAGACCTGTTTACTCGGGCGGAATGAGGTTTAGCTCATTATCAAAATCAAAAAAAATCAAAATTGGCTTTAACAAAAACTTGTAAAGCTAAATCCTGGACAATATTATCCAGGATTTATTATTTCTATCATTAAAAATTATTTCTTCGTTTTTTTGATTGCATCAAGGTAAATCTTCTTAATACTATTCTTTTCTTCTTTTTCACTAATGCTTTCAAGGGTAGGAAGAAGGATGGTGTTATGTGGAGTTTTCAGCTTAATAATTTCACCTAATGCAAATGCAGCACTCCATCGTACAACACTTCCTTCATGTTCCGTGTTTGCTAGCAGGTTGGTAATGGCATCATTTAATTTTTCAGGAAATAAATGAGCGATATTACCTATAACTTTGGCACTTTCCCATTTTATTCTGGGTGCTTTTTCGATCAGAGTAGCAGTGACGAATGAGAATAAGGTTTCGTCTGCCAAACCTGGATTTTGCTTTGTTGCATATTCCATGGCTTCTACGCAGGTACCTTTTGCCGGATCTTTTGATTTTTCGGCAAAAGCAATGAGTTCATCAGTAGGTAAGGAGGTGTCTAAAATCCATTTGCTAATGATTTCTGTTTTTTCCTTTGCCTTTGTAGCCTTGTCTTTAAAAAGTTCTTCTATGGTCATTGTAATTAATTTTGATTTTTCCAGCGTTCTAATTTAGGAATTCCTTTTGAAAATAAACCAGCCAGAAATACTGAGAAACCCATATCTTTCATTTTATATTTTACAAACTCCTGCATTTCCTTTGCTGTAATGTTCGGTTGCTTAAACAGCCCTTTTTTATAGCAGTACCCACAATATTTAGTACTGATATTACCATCATTAGTTCCGCCCTTGTTAGGTGATTTTTTCAGAGACATCCCGCAGCTCTGACAGTTTTTGTAGACTTTGTCCATCTTATATTTTTTGACAAAGATATAAGGGGCAACTGCCAACCTTATGTCAGTCTGTTTTTTTATGAAAAAATGAAAAAAGAAAATTGGGAAGTAGAAGCTTATTTATTTGTTTTCAAGGATCGTAATTAGAGTGATCTTCGGTAGGCAGCCTCCCTCTTCTGGTTACCATCTTAATTAAGTCAAGGAATTAATATATTTCTCAAGAGTGAAATGAGTAGCTTTTCTGAATAGCTGCCCCGTATTCTTTAAATTCTGAATCTGTAATACTTTAAAATCTCGGTATTCATTTCTTTTCCAGCACCAGGCAATTACATGCCATTGATTGGTGTAAAAACTCATGCCAATAGGTTCAATCTCCCTTTCACTGCCTTCTTTCAGATTATTGAGATAGCTAATTTTCAATATGTGTTTATCAATAATAGCATTTTGAATGATGGTAAGATAGTCTTTGCTGTGATCTGTTTCCGGGGAAACATAGATGCCAATCTTTTTCTGAAGAAAATCTGCTTTTTCCTTCTCACGATATTGTAAAACGGATTTTATTTTATCTATGGCATTGGAGACATTTTTCTGTGTCGTTTTATCTGTATAGCGTTCTGAAAGTTTGGAAATTATAATCAGAGCATTGGCTTCATCACTTGTCAGAAGAATAGGAGGGAGGAAGAATCCTTGTAATATGGTATAGCCTTTTTGCTGCTCATAATCTATGGGAACGCCAATTTCACCCAATGCTTTGATATCTCTGTAAACAGTTCTAATGCTGATCTCGTACTTTTCAGCAATATAGTCGGCGGTTACAAATTTTTTGGATTGTAAAGTAGTGAGTACAGATATAAGTCTGTCAATTCTGTTCATTATATTTAAAGCATGAGATTCAAAAATATAAAACTATTTGGAAATAATAACAATAGCTTTGATTAAATAGAACGTAACTGCTATTTTTTACCAGGAATTTAAGAAGGTAATCAAACATGTTCTCTGGATGATTTCCACCCCACCCAAAAATAAAAATCGCCTCAAATTTGCCCACCCAATTTTTTAAAAGTAATTTTGCATGAATCTAAAATAAAAGTAAAATATGTCAACTTACGTAGTTGTAGGTCTTCAGTATGGAGATGAAGGTAAAGGAAAAATAACGGATGTTTTATCGGCAAAATCAGATTATGTGGTGCGTTTCCAAGGAGGCGACAACGCTGGTCACACGGTTTATGTAGGCGATGAAAAGTTTGTTTTGCACCTTCTTCCATCGGGAGTTCTTCAGTGCAAAGGGAAGTGTATCATTGCTAACGGAGTAGTGGTAAATCCTAAATCTTTCATTAAGGAGGTGAATCAGATCGAAAGCAAAAACATGAGAACTGATCACATTTTCATCAGCAGAAGAGCGCATGTCATCATGCCTTACCACATTCTTTTGGATACTTACCGTGAGGAAGAGCACGGAGGAACGCAAATCGGGACTACTAAAAAAGGAATCGGACCATGTTATGAAGATAAGAT
>Ga0213827_1000261_pt1 | contig 51790 bp, 37 predicted proteins | sample MC6MC0898MG_FD_180669 | JGI IMG/M metagenome (GOLD analysis project Ga0213827, IMG submission 180669) | Enriched soil aggregate microbial communities from Iowa State University, Ames, United States - MC6-MC0898-MG | ecosystem: Environmental > Terrestrial > Soil > Unclassified | place: USA: Iowa...
GGCCAAGGCAATGGACAAGATCTTCATCCTCCATGCCGACCACGAACAGAACGCCTCCACTTCCACCGTGCGCCTGGCCGGCTCTTCGGGTGCCAACCCGTTCGCCTGCATCGCCGCCGGTATCGCCGCACTGTGGGGCCCTGCCCACGGCGGTGCGAACGAAGCCGTGCTGACCATGCTCGATGAAATTGGCGATGTCTCGAACATCGACAAGTACATCGCCAAGGCCAAGGACAAGAACGACCCGTTCAAGCTGATGGGCTTCGGTCACCGCGTGTACAAGAACCGCGACCCGCGCGCCACCGTGATGAAGAAGACCTGCGACGAAGTCCTGGGTGAACTCGGCATCAAGAACGACCCGCAGCTGGAACTGGCCATGCGCCTGGAAGAGATCGCCCTGACCGATCCTTACTTCATCGAGCGCTCGCTGTACCCGAACGTCGACTTCTACTCGGGCATCATCCTGAAGGCGATCGGCATTCCGACCAGCATGTTCACCGTGATCTTCGCCCTGGCACGTACCGTGGGCTGGATCTCGCACTGGAAAGAAATGCTCTCCAGCCCGTACAAGATTGGCCGCCCGCGCCAGCTGTACACTGGCGAACTGCAGCGCGACATCGTCGACCTGAAAGACCGCAAGTAAGCTCCCTGAGCCGAACGCAAAAAGGCTGCCCTCGGGCAGCCTTTTTTATGGGTGTCGCTAAACCAATCTCAGTTCTTTTCGGCCCGCTCACGCAACCCTTTGAGGGTATTGAACGGCGCATCGACTACAAACTTGTTGGCTACCATTGCCGGCACACTGCCACCCGGCTCGGTGTGCACCTGGTAGGTGACTTCCGTACTGTCGCCCTTAGGCACCAGCTTCCAGAAGCCTTCAACTTTTGCCACCCGCACGAACCCCTTCTCTTCGGGGATATAGGTCGGCTCTTCCTGCAGGTTGCGGGTCAGGCTGCCATCAGCGGCCTTGACCGTGGTGACATGCAGCACCGAATCCCGCGGGGTCACCGGCCACGGCGTATTGAACTGGGTGTAGGTCCAGCTCTGGTCACCTTCATGCTTGAGCAGCTTCTGCGATTTGCACTCGTGAACCCAGGCGCATGCCCCGGCCACATCTTCCTGCAGCGCCTGCACCTTGGCCAGCGGCGCCTTGATCACAGTCACGCCCTGGTAGGCCTTGTACTTGGAGCCCGGCACCTCGCGGAGGGAGACCTTGATCCCCTCCTCGTCCTTGGCCACCTGCCAGTTTTCGGCCCAGGCGGCCGGCGCCAGCAGGACACCCATGCCACACAGCAGTGCAATACGCTTGAACGATCTCATCATCTTTATCCTTGTTGTCGAAGATCCAGCCTTGTCACGCCGCCGTCATCTGCTCCCACCAGCCGAGAATCCTGATTGCCTCGTCGCGATCACTGCCACACACCTCGATGTCCGCCTTGAAGCCCCCGCACACCGCCGGCCGCTCGGGCTTGCCAAACAGGTCACAGAGGTTTTCGACAGTCAGGTGCAGGCAGCGCTCGCCGGCCGGCTTACCCTGAGGCATGCGCGGCATCGCAGAGCTTATGGACGGGGCGATGCAGCAAGCACCACAGCCCTCACGGCAATTCATGACAACAGGACTCCCTGAAACAAAACGGGACGAACGTCCCTGGATAGTAACCGCTCAAACATACGTTTGAAATTGCTGGCCTGATGAAATCGGCCGTGACTCGGCAGTCAGTTGCCCGGACTACTGACGGAACTCGAAGTCGATGGCCGCCCCGTCCACATCGCGGCGGCTGTCATTGCGCATCTGCAACTGCATTTCGTTGCTGATCAACCGGCCATTGAGCTGGAACGGGCTGTCGTCGCTCTGTGGCTTTTCGGTGAACATGGCGGGCAGCAAAGGTTTGCGGCGCGTGGTAGAGCTGCCGACATTGGGCTCGAGATCGTTGACCATGTCCGTCGGCAAGCTCAGGTCGAGCTTGGCCTTCGGCAGCGGCTTGGCCACTGCCTTGCTGACCGGCTTGCGCGCTGTTTTAGCTCTGGGCTTTGGCTTGGGCTTGGCGGCGCGCTTGGCCGCAGGCTTTGCAGGTGCCTTTTGAGCCGTTTTGCCCTGCTGCACTTGAGCCGCAGGCTGTGCAGCCTGGGCTACGCCAGAGAGCGCACAAAACGGCGCAAGGCAAAAAAACAAGGCAACACAACGCAACAGTTTCATGGACACCGGCAGGCAGGCTGTAAATGTGCGTATGCTCTCTGTTCCGCACGCACCTGGCAAGCCTTACAAAAGTGTGGCTGCAGGCTCTCTGCACAATTGCTGAGCCAACAGCCCGAGGGTCATGACCGCCCGCTCGGCTTCCTTGTTCCACGGGATACCGCAATTGAGCCGGATGCAGTGGTTGAACTGCTCGGTATTGCTGAAGATCAACCCAGGCGCAATGCTGATGCCCTGCTCCAGTGCGCGCACGTGCAACTCCTGGGTATTGACCCGCCCCGGCAGGCTGACCCAGAGGATGAAGCCGCCCGTGGGCCGGGTCATCTGCGTACCCTCCGGGAAGTGCTGCTGTACCGCCAGCTGGTAGGCACTGAGGTTCTTGCGGTATTCCTGGCGGATATAGCGCAGGTGGCGGTCGTAGCCGCCGTTCTCCAGGTAGGCCGCCACACCCATCTGCGTCACGCTGCAGGCGGAATGCGTGGTGAACGTCTGCAGCCGCTGGATCTCGTCCTGGTAACGCCCCGCCACCATCCAGCCGACCCGCACGCCGGGTGACAACGTCTTGGAAAAGCTCGAACAGTAGATCACCCGGTCCAGCCGATCGTACGCCTTGAGCGCCTTGGTCTTGCCCTGCTCGAACATCAGCTCGCCGTAAATATCATCTTCGACGATCTGGATGTCGAAGTCCGACGCCAGGCGCAGCAACTGCTTCTGCCGCTCCTCGGGAATGGTGCCACCCAGCGGATTACTCAGGCGCGAAGTCAGTACCAGTGCCTTGATCGACCACTGGTTGGCCGCCAGCTGCAGGGCTTCCAGGCTGATGCCGGTTGACGGATCACTGGGTATCTCGATCACCTTGAGGCCGAGCAAGTCAGCCAGTTGCAACAGGCCGTAATAGGTCGGCGACTCGGCAGCAATGAGGTCCCCAGGGCGGGTCAGCACGCGCAGCGACATTTGCAGCGCGTCCACACAACCATGAGTGACAATCACCTCGCGCGGGTCCACCAACACCCCGGCATCGCGCATACGGATCGCAATTTGCCGGCGCAGCGGCTCGAAACCTGGGCTGAACATATAGCTGAATGCGCGCGGGCTGTGGAACCGCGTGACCTTGGCGATCTGTTGGTGCAGTGCGCGCACCGGGAGGTAATCGACATGTGGCACGGCGGCCCCGAACGGGAACACGCCATCACGACGCGCCTCGGTGAGCACCTGCTGGATGATGCTTGCGCGCGTGACCAGGCCAGGGCGCTCGACCCGGGCAATATCCGGCGTCTGCGCGGTCAGCGCCGGGGTCTGGTGCACGTAGTAACCAGACTGCGGCCGGGCGCGGATCAGGCCTTGATCTTCGAGATTGGCATACGCCTGCAGCACCGTGGCATGGCTGACATTGAGCTGGGCGCTCATCTTGCGCACGGAAGGCACTCGCTCGCCTGGCTGGTAGACACCACGACGGATGTCATCGGCCAGTTGCTGGGCGATACGCTGGTACAGCAGCAGGTTGGTCATGGTGATATCTCGACGCGCGGACGGCTCGTTGTTCTTGTGCGACTCACTGACGGCAGAGAATACCGTAACAGTTGCGAAGTGTACTGGGACAGATTGCAGAATAGTTGACAATACAGTTGCGTGACACCTGTCGAAACGATTAACCCGTCACGGACAGACCAAAAAAAGGACCGCAGTGCGGTCCTTGATTTCATCGACGGTCAGCGTGCTGGGGCAAGTTTGCCCTTGTCATCGGAAAAGACGATCTCCACCCGACGGTTCTGCGCCCTGCCCCGCTCCGATGCATTGGCCTCGATCGGGTACTGGTCGCCATACCCTTCAACCTGCAGGCGTTTCTCATTGACACCGAGGTCGACCAGCATATCGGCCACCGCTTGCGCCCGATCACGCGACAGCTTGAGGTTATCTTCCGGCGCGCCGGTGTTGTCGGCGTAGCCTTCGATCCGCACCACTCTTCGCGGGTTGAGCTGGAGGAACTGCACCAGCTTGAGCACGGTGCGGCTGGCCGAGTTCTTCAAGTCGGCGCGGCCAGTGTCGAACAGTACATCGCCCAGGGTCATCACCAACCCACGGTCAGCCTGCTCGGAAGCCAGCGCGGCGATCTGCGTCTCGACCCACTTGCCCTGCTGCTGCACGCTGGCCAACTTGGCCTCGCGCAGCGCCAGCTGCAGGCGCTGCCGCTCGAGGTCGAGCTTGGCCAGACGCTCCTGATTAAGCGCCAGCTTGGCATGTTCGCCGGCAATCTCACTGTAACGCTGGCTCAGGTACGCATAGTGACGCACGTCGGCACCGGTGCCGATATAGCTGGACAGGCGCTCGGCCCGGGCCAGCGACTCACCGGCACGGATCACATCGCGTGGCGCACTGCGCAGCACATCGGAATCATCCTTGACCTTCTGGAAGGCTGTGGTGGCATCGTCCAGCGCCGACTCGCTACGCTGGCTGGCGCAACCTTGCAGCCCGGCGGTCAGCGCCAGCAGGGCCAAGGCGGCCATTGGCTTGAAGCGCATCATGGCTGCACCTCCAGCTGCTTGCGCAAGCGCTTGACCCGCGACTGCAGCGCGTCGAGCTGCTCATCGCTCTTCTGGTTCAGCACACGCGCCTCGGCCAGGCGCGCATCCAGCTCGGCCTGCTCGGCCCGCATGCGGGCGTCGCGGAAGTCTTCGGTGAGCATGTTGGTCTTGGCCCGGGCGAGCTTGTCTTCGGCAAGCTTCAGCTCTTCGACCTGGTCGGTGGCACCGACCGCCTTGGCCTGCTCCAGCGCCTGCTCGGAAATACGCATCTGCTCATTGGGCGCCGGGTCATTGGCGCAACCGGCCAGGCCGAGCATGGCCACGGCAAGGATCAGTGATTGGGTTCTCACGCACTCTTCCTACTGTTTGGGGGCGTCCGCCTGCACGTGCATCTGCGCTTTCCAGCGCTCGACATTACGTTGCAGCACGGCTTCAGACGCACCGGAGATCGGCAATTCTGTCAGCTTTTTCGCCAGTTGCCCACGCAACCAGGTGTCATTGCACGCCGAGTTGTGCGAAACGGCCAAGTACAAGCCTGGCCGATCCACCGGCAAGCCGCGGGCGATCAGGTCGTTACTCATGCCCAGGCCCTGAGTCATGGCCATGCCCGAGTAACGCCCGGCCAGCACATAGTCGACTTGGCCGAGCACCAGTTTCTGGAATGCCTGGGTCAGGTTCTGCGCCGGCACCAGCTTCAACTGCGCCTTGGCGAAGGCACTGAAGGCAGGGGTCAGGCGGGCGCGCTCCGACAGGCTGCCCTGGTACTTGGCAAGGTCTGCCGGGCCATCGAAGTCCACCTGGGCATCATGTCGCGTCCACACCAGGTATTCGTTGAGCTGCAAGGGTGGGTGGATATAGTCCAGCGCAGTGAGCTGCTCTACTTGCATGGGGGTATCGAGCAGCAGGTCCATGCGCCCGCTGCGCACCTCTTCCAGCGCCTGATCGCGCCTGCCGGCATTCAGCACCTCCACCTTCACACCCAGCTCGGCGGCCACCTGGCGCAACAGGTCGACATTGGCACCGACCAAATGTTTGGGGTCTTTCGGATCCTGCCAGGAGTAAGGCGGCGCATCCGGGCTACCGGTGGCCACCAGGCGCTCACACTTGCCTGCCGCCATCGCCAGCGGCGACAGCATCGCCACCGTGCATGCCAGCACCTTGCCTGCTTTGCGAAACGCCATCCTTCACTCCTTGCCCGCATAAAAAAACCCGGCCCTCGTTACAAGGGCCGGGCTTCTTTATAAGTGAAGCAGGCGGATCAGACCAGCTTTTCCAGCTCTGGAACCGCTTCGAACAGGTCAGCGACCAGGCCGTAGTCAGCCACCTGGAAGATCGGCGCTTCTTCGTCCTTGTTGATCGCAACGATCACTTTGGAGTCTTTCATGCCAGCCAGGTGCTGGATCGCGCCAGAGATACCGACGGCGATGTACAGCTGAGGCGCAACGATCTTGCCGGTCTGACCGACCTGCATGTCGTTGGGCACGAAGCCTGCGTCGACCGCGGCGCGCGAAGCACCCACGGCAGCGCCGAGCTTGTCGGCCAGGCTGTACAGGTGCTTGAAGTTGTCACCGTTGCCCATGCCGCGGCCGCCGGAAACGACGATCTTGGCAGCGGTCAGCTCTGGGCGGTCGGACTTGGCCAGCTCTTCGCCAACGAAGGTGGAGATACCGGCGTCGTGCGCGGCGCCAACGGCCTCGACGGCAGCCGAGCCACCTTCGGCAGCGACAGCGTCGAAGCCGGTGGTACGCACGGTGATGACCTTGACCGCAGCGCTCGATTGCACGGTGGCAATGGCGTTACCGGCGTAGATTGGGCGCTTGAAGGTGTCGGCGGATTCGACCGAGATGATCTCGGAGATCTGGTCGACGTCCAGCAGCGCGGCAACGCGTGGCAGGATGTTCTTGCCGTTGGTGGTGGCCGGAGCCAGCACGTGGCTGTAACCCTTGGCCAGCTCGACGATCAGCGGCGCGACGTTTTCCGGCAGGACGTGGGCGTAGGCTGCGTTATCAGCAACCAGAACCTTGGCAACGCCAGCGATCTTGGCAGCGGATTCGGCAACGCCACCGACGTTCTGGCCTGCGACCAGCACGTGCACATCACCACCGATCTTGGCGGCTGCAGCGACAGTGTTCAGGGTGGACGGGGCTACGGCACCGTTTTCGTATTCAGCGACAACCAGGATAGTCATTTAGATTACCTTCGCTTCGTTCTTCAGCTTCTCGACCAGTTCGGCCACCGACTTGACCTTGATACCGGCGCTGCGTGCAGCCGGCGCTTCGACTTTCAGGGTCTTGTTGGTGGAGGCGAGGGAAACGCCCAGATCGTCAGGCTTGACGGTCTCCAGCGGCTTCTTCTTGGCCTTCATGATGTTCGGCAGCGACGCGTAGCGTGGCTCGTTCAGGCGCAGGTCGGTGGTGACGATCGCCGGCAGGTTCAGCGATACGGTCTGCAGGCCGCCGTCGATTTCACGGGTGACGTTCAGCTTGTCGCCAGCGACTTCAACCTTGGAGGCGAAGGTGCCTTGGGCGTAGCCGGTCAGCGCGGCCAGCATCTGGCCGGTCTGGTTGTTGTCACTGTCGATGGCCTGTTTGCCGAGGATTACCAGCTGCGGCTGCTCTTTGTCGACAACGGCTTTCAGTGCCTTGGCCACGGCCAGGGAGTTCAGTTCATCGGCGGCTTCGACCAGGATGGCACGGTCAGCACCCAGCGCCAGCGCAGTACGCAGCTGCTCCTGAGCAGTGGTCGGGCCGACGGAGACGACCACGATCTCGCTCGCCACGCCTTTCTCTTTCAGGCGCACGGCTTCTTCCACGGCGATTTCGCAGAAGGGGTTCATGGACATCTTGACGTTTGCAAGGTCGACGCCGGAGTTGTCCGCCTTGACGCGAACCTTGACGTTGTAGTCGACCACTCGTTTGACAGCTACAAGAACCTTCATGGATTCCTCGTTACTCTCCGGTGAATAGATAGTCGCCTGGGGCTATGCCCGGCGATGCGCGTGGGTACAAGGGCACCTCTAAAAACGTGCCGGGGGGCGCAAACTTCAGCGTGACCAATCAGTCTTGTTCAGACCATTGCGGCAAATAGCTGCGGGTCATTTTCTGTGGTGGCGTGTAAACTCCACTACAAACCGTGATCTGGCCCGAAAGCCCTGCTCCACACCTGGTTTTTAGAGGTGTACCTGCGCCCGGCGATAAGCCTACGGCGAACGTAAAACCGCTCGTATCTTGACCGCAACACCCAATCCGGTCAATACGGCAAATCGGTCACCCTCCAGCCGCGTTCCTGTGATTTTACTGGCCTGCGGCAAATTCAAACAAACGTTTGTATTGGACCCGCCAAGTGGTGTAGATATAATGCGCGGCCAAGACAAAACGGTGTAGTCCATCCTCTGCGCTGCTACAGCTCCGCTCCCGTGAAGCGCGGTGCGCATGATCACCCCACACCCATAAGACCAAGCAACAGCACGAGCCTTGATGAGTAGGAGAGAACCAGTGGAACGCGAATACATGGAATTCGACGTGGTCATCGTCGGCGCTGGCCCGGCGGGCCTGTCAGCCGCCTGCCGCCTGAAGCAGAAGGCCGCCGAAGCCGGTAGCGAGATCAGCGTCTGCGTGGTCGAGAAAGGCTCCGAAGTCGGCGCCCATATCCTCTCCGGCGCGGTGTTCGAACCGCGCGCCCTGAACGAGCTGTTCCCCGACTGGAAGGAACTGGGTGCGCCGCTGAACACCGAAGTAAAGCGCGACGACATCTACGTGCTCAAAGATGCCGGCAGCTCGACCAAGGTACCCGACCTGTTCGTGCCCAAGACCATGCACAACCAGGGCAACTACATCATCTCGCTGGGCAACCTGTGCCGCTGGCTGGCCCAGCAGGCCGAGAACCTCGGCGTGGAAATCTACCCAGGCTTCGCCGCCCAGGAGGCGCTGTTCGACGACAACGGCGTGGTGCGCGGTATCGTCACCGGTGACCTGGGTGTCGACCGTGAAGGCAACCCGAAAGACGGCCTGTACACCCCAGGCATGGAACTGCGTGCCAAGTACACCCTGTTCGCCGAAGGTTGCCGCGGCCATATCGGCAAGCAGCTGATCAAGCGCTTCAACCTCGATAGTGAGTCCGACGTTCAGCACTACGGCATCGGCCTGAAGGAAATCTGGGAAATCGACCCGTCCAAGCACGAGCAAGGCCTGGTGGTGCACACCGCCGGCTGGCCGCTGGACGTGGTGAGCGCCGACAACACCGGCGGCTCGTTCCTCTATCACCTGGAAAACAACCAGGTGGTGGTCGGCCTGATCGTCGACCTGTCCTACGCCAACCCGTACCTGTCGCCGTTCGACGAATTCCAGCGCCTCAAGCACCACCCGGTGATGAAGCAGTACCTAGAAGGCGGCAAGCGCATCAGCTACGGTGCCCGCGCCATCTGCAAAGGCGGCCTGAACTCGCTGCCGAAAATGGTCTTCAACGGCGGCGCGCTGATCGGTTGTGACCTGGGCACCCTGAACTTCTCCAAGATCAAGGGCAGCCACACCGCAATGAAGTCCGGCATGCTCGCAGCTGAAGCAGTGGCCGACGCGCTGATCGCCGGCAGCGAGGGCGGCGACGCACTCAATACTTATGTCGATGCCTTCAAGGCCAGCTGGCTGCATGAAGAACTGTTCGCCAGCCGCAACTTCGGCCCGGCGCTGCACAAGTTCGGCCCGCTGTTGGGTGGTGCGTTCAACTACGTCGACCAGAACTGGTTCGGCGGCAAGCTGCCGTTCACCCTGCACGACACCAAGCCGGACTACGCCTGCCTGAAGCTCGCTGCCGACTCGAAAAAGATCGACTACCCGAAACCGGACGGCAAGCTCAGCTTCGACAAGCTCAGCTCGGTATTCCTCTCCAGCACCAACCATGAAGAGGAACAACCCTGCCACCTGAAGCTGACCGACCCGAACATCCCGATCGCCAGCAACCTGCCGCTGTACGACGAACCGGCCCAGCGTTACTGCCCGGCGGGCGTGTACGAAGTGGTCACCCAGGAAGACGGCAACAAGCGCTTCCAGATCAACGCGCAGAACTGCGTGCACTGCAAGACCTGCGACATCAAGGACCCGGCCCAGAACATCACCTGGGTTACCCCTGAAGGCGCCGGCGGGCCGAACTACCCGAACATGTAAGCCCTGCCCTTGTGGCAACAAAAAGCCCCCGGGTCGCGAGACCCGGGGGCTTTTTCATTTGCCTGGCGTGGTTATTTTTCGCCGCACATGATCGGCATCGGCTCAGCCGAAAACGCTAGCGGCTCGCGGCGCCCGAAATACAGCGCAGTCAGCAGCCCGACAGCGCCCATGATCAGACAAAAACCGACACACACCCACGGGCTCCAGGGCATCAGCGCAATCAATGCCAACGGCGTGGTACTGGCCCACAGGGCGTAGGCCACGTTGTAGGTGAACGAAATACCCGACACCCGTATCTCGGCCGGGAACAACCCGACCATGACCGACGGCACCACACCCACCACACCGCACGAAAGCCCCGCCAGCGCATAGGCCAGCCAGGTCATGCCCCACTGCCCCACCAGGCTTGCGTACAGCGCGCCAATGCCCAACGGCAGCAACAGGCTGTAGATCATCAGCGCGCGCCAGGCGCCCAGGCGATCGACCAACAGCCCGGCCAGCACACAACCGATGTTGAGGAAGACGATGCCCACACTGCTCAGGGCAAAGGTGTGCCCCGCCGTCATGCCGAAGCGCTGCTGCATCACGGTCGGGGTAATCACCACCAGCACCACGACCGCCGAGGTCAGCACGCACGTCAGCAGCGCTGCCGGGATCAACGCCCGGCGGTGCTCACCCAGCACCCGCCGCAGCGGGAACTCAACCGGCTGCTGCTGGCGCTCGCGCAGCGCCAGAAAGACTGGTGTTTCACTCAGCCAGCGGCGCAGCCACACCCCAATGACCCCAAACACCCCTCCGAGCAGAAACGGGTAACGCCAGGCGTAATCGAGAATTTCCTGCGCGGTGAAAGCTTGCGCCAACAGCGTGGCAGTCAGCGCACCCAGCAGATAACCAAAGGTCAACCCGGCCTGCAGGAAACCCAAGGCGTACCCACGCCGGCCATCCGGCGCATGCTCGGCAACGAAGGTCCAGGCGCTTGGCACCTCGCCGCCGACTGCGGCTCCCTGCAGAATGCGCAACCCCAGCAGAATCAATGGCGCCGCATAGCCGATGTCGGCATACGTCGGCATCACCCCGATCAGCAGGCACGGCAGGGCCATCATCAAAATGCTCAGGCTGAACACCCGCTTGCGCCCCAGGTGATCAGCGAAATGCGCCATGAGAATGCCGCCCAGGGGCCGTGCCAGGTAGCCCGTGACGAAGATCCCGAAACTCTGCAGCAAGCGCAGCCACTCGGGCATTTCCGGTGGGAAGAACAACTGGCTGAGGGTCAGGGCGAAGAACACGAAGATGATGAAATCGTAGATTTCCAGCGCGCCGCCCAGCGCCGCCAGGCCCAGGGTCCGGTGGTCGCCACGGCTGAACCGGGGCGGGCGAGCGGTATCGATGGCTGTCATGGCAGGGTCCGCAAATCGGCAAAGGGCAGGAGGATAGCAAATACTTGCCGCCTTGCCCTGCCCGCCCCACTAACGGTTGAACACCGTGTGCGCGAAGTTTCTGCGCTGATAGGCCGGCGGCCCACCACTGGTGAGACCGGACGGCATCGGCAGCTTGCCGATCACTATCGGTGCATCAATGATTGCCATGAAGGACTCCAATGCCTCGTTATCCGGCACCTGCGGCAGGCTCACATTCACCGCCTGGCGTTCGGTCTGCGGCACTGCAGGCACCTTCAATTGGCGGGAGTGGTACAACAGAGCATGCTGAATCTGCGCACTCACCCGGCAAAACCTTGCCAGGTCGACACCGGCATGGCTGGCCAGCTCGATATTGCCCACCAGCAGGTTGAACGGTTGCAGCGCGCAATGCACCAGGCGCTGCAACTCATCGAAGCTCTCTACCGGGGCGATCCGGTAATAGCCCAGGCCATTGAGCAATTTTTCCAGCTGCAAGCGCTGGTACGGGTGCTCGTCGGCGATCAGGATGCGCAGGGTCTTGTTCGTCATTATCGGACCTGGGCAGTCAGGTGAATAGGGACACGCTCCCTGACCAAACTGCGCCAGTAACAGGCAACTACCAGGGCAACGCCTGGAGGGGTCAATTTAGATAGTTGTCGCGAAACATCTAGAAATCAAGTTGCCAGCACACAGAATTTTCACCAGCCCTTTACCCTTTTTTCAGGATTCCCATTGGCGCATGCGCACGCGGCAGTGCTTCATGGCGTTGACGATGTGCTTTTCCACCAGGCTGCGGGAGATGCCCAGGTGCTCGGCAATCTGCTGATGCGAAAGGCCTTCGAGCTTGCGCAGCAGGAAACAGTCGCGGCAGGTCTTGCTCAACTCGTCCAAGGCTTTTGTCATCAGCGCCAGGCGCTGGTCGAGCTGCAGGTCTTGTTGCAGCTCCGGGCCGTGCAGCCCCCCATCGGCATCGAGCGCATCCAGTGGCTCTGCCTGGCGCACCAAATGGCGCCGATGCCGGTCCACCACCAGGTTCAGCGCGGTACGGTACAGGAACGCTCGCGGGTGCTCGATCTGGTCGCTGTCGGCGCGCTCAAGCACCCGCACGTAAGCATCGTGGGCAACGTCCTCTGCCGCCTGGCGGCTACCCAGGCGCGCGGAGAGGAAGCTCACCAGTTCGCGATAGTAATGTTCCACAACAACACCTGAGGTCGTCCAGGCAGGCCACGACGGCTGCGGGAGCAGGACTGAGTGATATCAAGGTGGAATACTACAAATTATAATTATTCTCAGCAACACACCCTCTGCATCTCGTCCTGGCTAAATCGCCCTGCCCAGCCTTCGTCTACTTGGCACCTCCGTGCGCGCCTCGAACAGGCAGCGCGTGGCAATCACCCCTGGCTGGAAGTCTGCATGAGACGTTTAACCTTTCCTCGCTCCCGGTTCATTCTCGCTGGCCTGGGCATGCTGAGCCTGGGCTGCCTGCTGGCATGGCAAAGCCTGCCCTACGGCGCGCAACCTGTCAGCACGGTTACCGTCACGCGGGCCGATATAGAAAGCAGCGTAACGGCCCTGGGCACCTTGCAACCCCGGCGCTATGTCGACGTTGGCGCCCAGGCTTCCGGGCAGATCCGCAAATTGCATGTGGAAGCTGGCGACACCGTGCGCAAAGGGCAACTGCTGGTCGAGATCGACCCCTCCACCCAGCAGGCCAAGCTGGACGCCGGGCGCTTCTCGATCGACAACCTCAAGGCCCAGCTTGCTGAACAGCGCGCACAGTTCGAGCTGGCCAGCCAGCAGCTCAAGCGCCAGCGCAGCCTGGCTGCGGCCGGTGCCACGCGCGACGAGGACGTGCAGGCGGCCGACGCGCAGGTCAAGGTCACCCAGGCACGCATTGATATGTTTCAGGCGCAGATCCGCCAATCTCAGGCCAGCCTGCGCAGCGACGAGGCAGAACTTGGGTATACGCGCATTTACGCGCCGATGGACGGCACGGTAGTGGCAGTGGATGCCCGTGAAGGCCAGACCCTCAATGCCCAGCAATACACACCGTTGATCCTGCGCATCGCCAAGCTTTCCCCGATGACCGTCTGGGCCCAGGTGTCCGAAGCCGACATCGGCAAGGTCAAACCGGGCATGTCCGCCTACTTCACCACGCTGGCGGGCGGCAAACGCCGCTGGACCAGCCGGGTTCGACAGATATTGCCGATCCCGCCCAAACCGCTTGAACAATCAAGCCAGGGCGGCGGCAGCCCGACGAGTGCTGGCAGCGCCAGCAATCAGGTGGTGCAGTACACCGTGCTGCTCGATGTCGACAACCCGGACGGTGCATTGATGGCTGACATGACCAGCCAGGTGTTCTTCGTTGCCGGCCAGGCCAGCCAAGTGCTGACCGTGCCCCTTGCCGCACTGGACGACAACAATGGCCTGTACAGCGCGCGCGTGCTCGAGCCGCACGGCAAGGTGGTGCAACGCCAGGTACGTACCGGGCTAAGCGACCGCCTGCGCATCCAGGTGCTGGATGGGCTCAGCGAAGGTGAGCAACTCGTGATCGGCGCCCCTAGCGCCAGTGGAGGCTGAATGACCGCGCCACTGATCGAACTGGTCGACATCCGCAAATCGTACGGCGGCGTCGACAGCCCGAAGGTCGATGTGCTGCAGGGCATCAGCCTGAGCATCCACCCCGGTGAATTCGTCGCCATCGTCGGCGCCTCAGGCTCTGGTAAGTCGACGCTGATGAACATCCTCGGCTGCCTCGATCGCCCCACCTCCGGCAGCTATCGTTTTGCCGGCAAGGACGTGGCCGACCTGGGGAGCGACGAGTTGGCCTGGCTGCGCCGAGAGGCGTTCGGCTTCGTGTTCCAGGGCTACCATTTGATCCCCTCAGGCTCAGCCCAGGAAAACGTCGAGATGCCGGCCATCTATGCCGGCACGCCTGCCAGCGAGCGCCATGCACGAGCCGCCACCCTGCTGTCGCGCCTGGGCCTAGCCAGCCGCAGCGGTAACCGCCCGCATCAGCTGTCAGGCGGCCAGCAACAGCGCGTCTCGATCGCAAGGGCGTTGATGAACGGTGGCCACATCATTCTCGCCGACGAACCTACGGGTGCACTCGACAGCCACAGCGGCACCGAAGTCATGGCGCTGCTCGACGAACTGGCCAGCCAAGGCCACGTGATCATCCTCATCACCCACGACCATAAGGTGGCGGCGCGCGCGCAGCGGGTGATCGAGATCCGCGACGGCCAGATGATCAGCGACACAGCCACTTGCCAGGCGCCCACGGCGCCACAAGAGGGGCTGCAAGCAGGCGAGTTGCGCCAGCGCCTGGACCGCGGCGCCACCTTAAGCGGCGCCTGGAAAGCCGAAGTGTTCGACGCCCTGCAGGCCGCCTGGAGGGTCATGTGGGTCAACCGCTTCCGCACAGCCCTGACCCTGCTCGGCATCATCATCGGGGTGGCCTCGGTGGTGGTCATGCTGGCGGTCGGCGAAGGCAGCAAGCGCCAGGTGATGGCGCAAATGGCGGCCTTCGGCTCGAACATTCTGTACCTCAATGGCAAGCCGGCAACGCCAGGTGAACCTGCCGGGACCATCACCCTTGATGATGTCGCCGCCATTGGCCAGCTGCCCCAGGTCAAACAGGTGATGCCAGTGCTCGGTGAAAAGGTGATGGTCCGCCACGGCAACAACAGCCAGCATTTCTATGTGGGGGGCAACAACACCTGGTTCCCGCAGATTTTCAATTGGCCCGCCGTAGAAGGCAGTTTCTTCACCGACGCCGACGAAGCCAACGGCGCGGCCGTGGCCGTGATCGGCCAGAAGGTACGTGACAAACTGCTCGAACCCGGCCGCAACCCGATTGGCCAGTACCTCCTGATTGGCAACGTACCGTTCCAGGTCATCGGCATTCTCGCGGCCAAGGGCGCAAGCTCCGGCGACCAGGACGCCGACGGGCGTATTGCCGTGCCCTACTCGGCCGCAGCCATCCGCCTGTTTGGCCAGCGTGACCCCGACTACATTACCGTCGCCGCGCTCGATTCCGCCCGGGTGAATGAAACCGAAGCCGCGATCGATCACCTGCTACGCCAGCGCCACAATGGCCGCCACGACTTCGAACTGACCAACGCTGCCGCGCTGATCCAGGCCGAGGCGCGCACCCAGAACAGCCTGTCGCTGATGCTGGGGGCGATTGCCGCCATCTCCCTGTTGGTCGGGGGCATCGGCGTGATGAACATCATGCTCATGACGGTGCGCGAACGCACCCGCGAAATTGGCATCCGCATGGCCACCGGCGCCCGCCAGCGCGACATCCTGCGGCAATTTCTCAGCGAGGCGGTGATGCTGTCGATGGTCGGCGGCGTGGCCGGCATCGTGCTGGCCCTGGCCATCGGCGGCGGCCTCATGCTGGCCGACGTGGCCGTGACCTTTGCCCTGCCCGCCATGCTCGGCGCCTTCTCCTGCGCTGTCCTCACCGGCATCCTGTTCGGCTTCATGCCTGCCAGCAAAGCCTCCCGACTCGACCCGGTCAAAGCACTCACCAGCGAATAGCCCATGACTCTGCCAAGCCGTCTCAGCCTGTTGCCTCTGTTGCTGGGCCTTACCGCCTGCAGCCTACCGCCTGCCCCGCAAAGCGGCATCACTGCACCGCCATCGTGGCAAAGCGAAGCCACCCACTCAGCCGCCGCCCTGCCGTCAGCGCAGTGGTGGCGCGCATTTGCCAGCCGCGAACTGGACCGTTTGGTCGAACGTGCCCAGCTCAATGCCCACGACCTTGCGGCCGCGACCGCACGGGTACGCCAGGCCCAGGCCCGCGCCGTGATCGCGGGCGCGCCGCTGCTGCCCGAACTGCAGCTAGGCTTCGATGGCAGCCGCCAGCGCCTGTTGCATGGCAAAGGCTACGACCAGCTCGACGTCAGCCAGTACGAGCCCACCAGCACTTCGTTCGGCATGCAGCTCACCGCCAGCTACGAGATCGACTTCTGGGGCGGCCTGCGTGCGGCCCGGGCGAGCGCCTTGCACAGCCTCGATGCCAGCCGCTTCGACCGTCAGACGGTTGAGCTGACACTGGTGACCAGCGTGGCCAACAGTTACCTCAAAGGCCTGGCACTGCAAGAGCAGCTGCGCATCGCCCGCCTCAACCTGCGCAACGCACAGGATGTGCTGGGCCTTGTCGAGACGCGCCAGCGCGCAGGCTCTGCCACACGCCTGGAGCTGGCTCAGCAACGCAGCCTGGTAGCCGCCCAGCAACGGCAGGTGCCGCTGCTCGAACAGCAGTGGCGAGATAACCAGATCACCTTGGCGACCCTGCTGGGCGACCCCGTCCAGGCCATGCCCATCGGCAACGAAGCACTCGACACCCTGCACTGGCCAAGCATTGGCAGCGGCGTGCCCAGCGCGCTGCTCACCCGTCGGCCAGACATTGCCGCTGCCGAAGCGCGCCTGGCCGCCGCCAATGCCAATGTCCACGTGGCCAGGGCGGCCATGCTGCCGAAGCTGGCCCTCGGCGCCAACCTGGGCACAGGCTCCAGCACCTTCGCCGAGGTTTTCGACAGTTCCTATTACACATTGACCGCCGGCCTCGTCGCGCCAATTTTCAACAACGGCCGGCTACGCGCCGCCCGTGACCTCGCCAAAGCCGAGCAGGACGAACTGCTGGAAAGCTATCGCAGCAGCATCCTGGCCGGCTTTGCAGATGTCGAAAAGGCCCTGAACGCCATCGACGGAGTGGAGCAGCAGCGGCAGTGGCAGGACAAGGAAGTGCAGGAAGCACGTACCGCCTTTGACCTGGCCCAACAGCGCTATGCAGCGGGTGCGGAAACGCTGCTGAGCGTGCTAGAAACACAGCGCACGCTCTACCTTGCCCAAGATCAACAGGCCCAGCTGCACCTGGCCCGCCTGCAAGGCAGCGTCGCGCTGTACAAAGCACTGGGGGGTGGCTGGCAGGTAACGCGCTGAGCAGCGAGCGCGCCTCACGGTTAATTTGCCTCGGCGCCAGCTCGTTCAAAGAGAAAGCCGCTTGCAAAAGGACCCCCGCATGTCCAGCACCGCCAGCATGATGAAAGCATGGCAACAAGGCCTGCGCCGCCTGATCCCTGGCCGTTCCCCGGCCACTAACGCCTACCGCGTGTTCGACCTGGTACTCGCCAGGCGCATCAGCCTCAGCCCTTCGCTCTTGCGCCTGGTATTTACCGGCCCTGATGTCGAAGCGATGCACACTTTGGCGCCAGACCAGCGGGTAAAGCTGTTCTTCCCCGCCGCTGATGGCTCGTTGCCCGTGCTACCCAGCGACACGCACTGGAAAGCCGCGCACAGCGCCTTGCCAGCCGCGCAACGGCCGCCGATGCGCACCTACACCATCCGCGCCCTGCGGCCGGAGGCCTTCGAGGTAGACGTAGACTTTGCGCTGCATGGGGTGAATGGGCCTGCGTCCGCCTGGGCTACTCATGCCCAGGTTGGCGACCGCCTGCAGATGGTCGCGCCTAACCTGGCCTATACCGGCGACCCCGGTGGTTATGAATGGAAGCCTCCCTCAGGGGTGCGCAATGTATTGCTGGTAGGCGACGAAACCGCACTGCCCGCTATTGCCGGTATTCTCGAACAGCTGGCAGATACGCAACCGCAGCTGGCCACACAGGCGTTCATCGAAGTCCCCCTGCAAGCCGATTGCCTGGCCTTGCGCCACAGCCCTGCCACCTGCCTGCACTGGCTGCCACGTGAACTACTGCGCTGTACCCACGGCCAAGCCATGCAGCATGCCGTAAGGGAGCTGGCTCAACTGCCGCAAGGGCATGCCACGCCTGGCGCAAGGCTGGAGGAGGTGGATATCGACAAGCGTATTCTCTGGGAACAGGCCAGCACCGCCAGCAGCGCGTTCTATGCCTGGGTTGCCGGGGAATCGGCCACGGTAATGGATATTCGCCGGCATCTGGTCAAGGAGCGTGGGCTGCCGCGCGATTGCCTGACACTGATGGGATATTGGCGGGCCGGGCGGACGTTCGACTGACCTGAAATAGCTGAGGCCTGATCGCCGGCAACCCGGTGATCAGGCCTCAATGCTGCGGATCAGTTAGCAGTTGCCGCCGCCAGCGCCTCGGCAAAACGCTGCGCCACTTCATCGATCTGCGGCGCACTGATGATCAGCGGCGGCAGGAACCGCACCACCGCACCATGGCGCCCACCCAGTTCAAGAATCAGCCCGCGCTTGAGGCATTCACGCTGCACCCTGGGTGCCAGCTCGCGATTGGCCGGCGGGTGGCCAAGCGCGTCGTTCCGGCCTTGCGGGTCGACCAGTTCCACCCCCAGCATCAGGCCACGGCCACGGATATCGCCCAACTGCGGGTAATCGCGCTGCAGCCGCTGCAGGTGATCGCGCAGGCGCTGGCCCATGGCCTCGGCGTGCTCGGCCAGGCGGTGCTCGACCAGGTAGTTGATCACTGCAGAGCCTGCGGCCATGGCCATCTGGTTGCCGCGGAAGGTGCCGGCATGGGCGCCCGGCTTCCAGGTGTCGAGCCAGTCGCGGTAAACCACCACTGCCAGAGGCAGGCTGCCGCCGATGGCCTTGGACAGGGTGACCACATCCGGCACGATGCCGGCGTGCTCAAAGGCGAACATCCGTCCAGTACGTGCGAAACCGCTCTGAATTTCGTCGACGATCAGCGCCACGCCGGCCTGCTCGGTGATGCGGCGTACGCCCTTGAGCCATTCGATATCGGCTGGAATCACCCCGCCCTCGCCTTGCACGACCTCCAGGATCACCGCAGCGGGCAGCGGCACACCGCTTTCTGGGTCGAGCAGCAGGTTCTCCAGGTAATGCAGGTTGGCCTTGACCCCGGCTTCGCCACCCAGGCCGAACGGGCAACGGTAATCGTAGGGGTATGGCATGAACTGCACACCATTGCCCAGCAAGGCGCCGAGGGGTTGCTTGGGGCCATGGCTGCCCATCAGGCTCAGCGCGCCCTGGCTCATGCCGTGGTAAGCGCCCTGGAAGGCCAGCACGGTGCTGCGCCCGGTGGCGCTGCGTACCAGTTTCAGCGCCGCTTCCACGGCATCGGTACCGGTGGGGCCGCAGAACTGCACCTTGGCTTCGCGGCGCAGCGCTTCGGGCAGGATGCCAAACAGGTCCTGAACGAAGCGGTCCTTGACCGGCGTGGTCAGGTCGAGGGTGTGCAGCGGTATTTCATCGGCCAGCACGCGCTGGATTGCCTCGATCACCACCGGGTGATTGTGGCCCAGGGCCAAGGTGCCGGCGCCGGCCAGGCAGTCGATGAACTGGCGGCCTTCGACATCCTCGACATGGATACCCCGGGCGCGCTTGAGCGCCAGCGGGATACGACGCGGGTAGCTGCGGGCGTTGGATTCCTGTTGCTGCTGGCGTTGCAACAAGGGCGACTCGTTGAATTCGTACAGCGGTTGCGGCGCGCTGGCCGGCGGGACCTGGGCAAGGCTGGAAGCGGTCGACATGGGTAAATCCTCGCAAGCGAGCGAATGGGCAGTTATCGCTTTGGAAACGCTTGAGTGCGGGGAGGATTTAGCGGTTGTTACTGGATTTTGCGTTACCTGTACCGGCCCTTTCGCGGGCAAGCCCGCTCCCACAGGTTCTGCACAGGGCCCGAGGTCTATGCAATGCCTGTGGCTCCCACAGGTTCTGCACAGGGCCCGGGGTCTATGCAGAACCTGTGGCTCCCACAGGTTCTGCGCTGGGCCTGGGTCTATGCAATTACTGTGGCTCCCGCAGGTTCTGCGCAGGGCCTGGGGTCTATGCAATTCCTGTGGCTCCCCCAGGTTCTGCGCTGGGCCTGGGTCTATGCAATTACTGTGGCTCCCGCAGGTTCTGCGCAGGGCCTGGGGTCTATGCAATTCCTGTGGCTCCCCCAGGTTCTGCACAGGGCCCGGGGTCTATGCAATGCCTGTGGCTCCCACAGGTTCTGCGCAGGGCCTGGGGTCTATGCAATTCCTGTGGCTCCCCCAAGATCTGCAAAGGGCCCGGGGTCTATGCAATTCCTGTGGGAGCGGGCTTGCCCGCGAAAGGGCCGGTACAGGCGATGAAAATCAGCCCGCCGAGCGCGCCGGCACTTGCAGCAGCACCCGCAAACCATCGCTCTGGCTGTCAAAGCGCAGGCTGCCGGCACAGCGCTGCACGATGGCCTGCACAATCGCCAGCCCCAACCCGCAGCCGCCGCTCTGGCCATTGCGCCAGAAGCGCTCGGTCAGGTGCTGCAGGTCGGCATCGGCAATACCCGGCCCATGGTCGCGCACCATGAAGCCCACCTGCCCATCGGCCATCTGCACCTCCAGCTCCACCTCAGTGTCGCCGCCATGGCGCAGGGCGTTGTCCAGCAGGTTGCGCAAGGCCGCCACCGCCAGGGGTGCAGGCATGCCGAGGTAAATTTGTGTGGCCTGCTCCGGCAGGCGCAGGACAATGCGCCGGTTGTCACCGCCACCGGCATCCTGCACGGCTTGGCGGGCGACCTGCTCGGCGCTGCATTGCACGCCATCTTCGAACGACAGGCTGCCTTCCACCCGCGCCAACATCAGCAGCTGCTCCAGGGTACGGTGCATGCGGTCGGTGCCCTGCTCGGCATGCTCCAGCGCCTGCTCACGCACCGCGCCGTCGGTCATGCGCGCCACCTGCAGGTGGGTCTTGATCGCGGTCAGCGGGCTGCGCAGTTCGTGGGCGGCGTCATCGGTCAGGCGCCGTTCGCGCTCGATGGTCTGGGCGATGCGCAGGAACAGCTGATTCTGGGTATCGAGCAATGGTTGCAGCTCACTGGGCAAGCCTGCCACCTGCAGCGGCTCGACGCTGTCGGCGCGCCGCCTGCGCAAGGCATCGCGCATGCGGTTGAGCGGCTCCAAGCCCTTGCCCAGGCCGATCCACACCAAGCCGAGGCTGCCGAGCAAAGCCATCAGCACCGGTGCCGAGGCGGCCAGCAGGATCGACTGGTTCAGCGCCTCACGCTCCATATGACGGTCGGCCGTGGTGATGCGCACATCGCCATGGTTGTAAGTGAAGGTGCGCCAGGATGCGCCGTCGATGGTCTGGTCCCGGAAGCCGCTGCGCTCATCATCCATGGCGCCATCATGCTTGTGGTTGCTGGCGAGGATCTCGCCGCGCAGCGAACTGACCTGGCAGGCCATGCCGTCGGGCACGCTGAACTGGTCGGCGGAAAAGTGCGCGTCCTCACCCTTGGCGGCCAGCGGCTGCGGCAGCTGATCGATCAGCCCGGCAACCATGCGCGCCGAGGCCACCAGGCGCTGATCGAGGGAGAACATCATCTGCTGGCGCAGGTCGCGCAGCATCCAGGCGGCGGCCAGCACCCAGATGATGATGAAGGCACTGCCAAGGATCAGGCTCAAGCGCACCCGCAGGCTCATGATGCAGCGTCCTCGGGGGCCTGCGCCGGGCCGAGGCGGTAACCCAGGCCGCGCACCGTTTCGACGATGCTGTTGCCGAGCTTGCGGCGCAGATGGTGGATATGCACGTTGAGGGCATTGCTTTCGACTTCGTCGCTGAAACCGTACACGCAGTCCTTTAGCTGTTCGCTGGACAGCACGCGCCCGGGATTTTGCAGCAGCGCCTGGAGCAACGCCTGCTCACGCCGCGACAGGTCGACGTGCTGACCGGCCAGGCTTGCCTCGCAGCTGCTGGGGTCATACCGCAGCGGACCATGCTCGATCACATTCACCGCCCGCCCGGCAACCCGGCGCAGCAAGGTATGCAGGCGCGCGGCCAGCTCGCGCAGGTCGAAGGGCTTGAGCAGGTAGTCGTCGGCCCCCGCCTGCAGGCCATCGACCCGGTCGGTGACGGCATCGCGCGCGGTGAGCACCAGCACTGGCAGATCCACGCCTTGCTGGCGCAGGCGGCGCAGCAGCTTGAGGCCGTCTTCGTCGGGCAAGCCAAGGTCGAGGATCATCACGTCGAACTGCGCTGCCTGGAGCATGGCCCGTGCGCTTGCAGCGTTGGCCACGCGGTCGACGGTCAGCCCCTGGGCAGTGAGGCCGGCGCAGATGCCGCTGGCGATCAGGTCGTCGTCCTCGCAGAGCAGAACGTGCATGGTTGGAGCTCCCGGAGTGGTGTGGCTGGCATTGCACTAGGCAGGGATTAAGGGGGGATTATGGGCCTTTTTTATCAATGATGGGCATGCCATCCCCACCCCGAACCGCCAAGTTGACCCCCGCCCTTCTTTACCTCCAGATCATACCTTTTCGAAGACGATATAGACTTTTCCTACAAGCTTTACGGAAATGATTACCGTCGATCCATGATGTGATTTCCCCCTGAACAGCGTTGTCAGGGAGACACACATGTTTCTGAGCCACCTTGTGCCGTCATGGCACCAGATCGAGTCGCGCATCATCGATGAAATGGGCTATCAAGGAGGCGCCCATTTCCGCAATGACCTCTCTTGCTGCCCTGCATAATCCAGACTTGATCGCTGGCGGGAAAGACATCATTGATGACTTTGGCGACAGACAAGTCAATTCGAGCATAGGCCCTCAGTGGAAAAGCAGAGTTGGAGTGCTAGTGCAATCCGTTGAACAACAGTCCAAGGCGGGCGGCACCTCAAGCCTCCTGAATATCAGATTGCACAAATGCTAACAAAGCAAGGACCATAGAAATGGATGAAATATTCCCCCTCTTCATAGAGGAAATGGGTGAGCCAATATTTAGACAGGAAGTACCTCCCTCAAGCATAGCGCACTACCGCGGGAAGCTACCGGAGAAATTATTAGAATATTGGGCCGAGCACGGCTGGTGCGGATATGGCGAGGGGATATTTTGGACAGTCAACCCTCAGGACTACGAGGGCGTAGTTGCCTCGCTAATAGAAGGCACACCACTAGAAAAGCGGGACAACTATCACATCATTGCGCGAGGGGCATTTGGCGACCTTTACTTATACGGCGAAAAGTCCGGATTCTCATTAGATATCGTACCGTACACGTCTAATTATTGCGGTAGAACCCACGAAACAGCAGCAACGGACACGGACACGGACAAGGAAGTACAAGGATTTTTCCTGCTAATGGATCGGGAGTCCAACGACTTTGGGGATTTTTTCGAGCCAGCAAAAAATAAACTAGGCAGACTTGAACACGACGAAATATATGGATTTATTCCGGCACTCGCGCTCGGCGGAGCAATCAAACTTGATAACATTGAAAAAGTTAAGGCAATTGAGCACTTGACATTACTCTCCCAACTTTCACCCCTTGAACCCTACGGATTTTCCGATTTCTAGAAGCACCCAAACAAGGCTAGCCCCGCTACTTTTCTAGACAAACAAAAACTAAAAGGGAATTAAACAATGAACGAAGTCTTCTCTATCTTCCTCGAAACCTTCGGCGAACGTACAGGCCACCAGCCCGTTCCACACTCTGCCCTCGAACATTACAAAGACAAGCTCCCCCACCAACTCCTCGCCTACTGGAAAGAGCACGGCTGGTGCGGTTACGGCGGCGGGCTTTTCTGGCTGGTCAACCCAGCTGAATACGAATCCGTAGTCGATTCCTGGCTGGGTGGCACCACCCACGACACCTATCACCTCATCGCCCGCAGCGCATTCGGCGAGTTGTACCTGTGGGGTGAAAACACCGGTTCGATTCTGACCATTGCGGCCTACCATTCCCGGTATTTCTTGAGTGCCCCAAGCGCCAACAGCGAAGAACGGGACAACAAGATCCAGAGTCTTCTCATGTGGGCCATGACCGAAAACATCGGTTTGGGTCTTTTCGACGAGGCCCGGGAAACATTGGGCGATTTGCAAACGAACGAGATGTACGGTTTCGTGCCTGCCCTGGTGCTGGGAGGCTCTGCCACGCTGGATCGTCTTCAGCGACTCGATGCCGAAGTGCATTTGATTCTGCTCTCGCAGATGGCTGACCTTGAGCCGTATGAACTTGAACTCGACGATGAGGAAGAAGATGAATAGGCAGAAGGATTGCGCTCAGCGATAAACCGCCTCAGGCCGGTCCACGTCCTGCAACACACCGGGGTCCTGCACTTCAACCCTGATACAACTCGCCGGGTGCGCCTTCACCACAGAACGTGCCCCTTCATCACCCATCAGGCATGAAAGCGCCGGCCAGAAATCGCGCCCGAACAACACGGGGTGCCCCTGCTGCCCGTCATGCTGTGGCAACACGATGGCCGATGCACCCGCGGCCGATATCAGTTGGCCAAAAGTTGCCGGGGCGATCCAAGGCATATCGCCCAACAAAATCGCCACCGCCTGTGCATCACTGTCGATCAGCGAAGCAGCCCCAGCTGCCAGGCTATGCCCCATCCCCAACCCGGCATCCGGGCTGGCAATGATCCGGCATTCACTCGGCAACCCAAGATCCGCTCCCCGCTCACCTTCGCGCAGCACCACCCGTACATCACTGAACACCGAGCAAGCCCGTTCGACACTGTGCACCAGCAAACTGCGACCATCAGCCAGCGTGGCGCGGCGCTTGTCGCCACCAAAGCGCACGCTGCTGCCTGCCGCCAGTACCAGCGCGACGACCTTCACAGCGCCGCCCGGGTGATGCCGTTGCGCATGCGCAAAATATCGGCCAGCACCGCCAGGGCAATCTCTGCCGGGGTCTTGCTGCCCAGGTTGAGGCCGATCGGCGCGTGGATGCGCGCCAGTTCGTCGTAACCCAGGCCACCGATCCGATGCAGGCGCTCGCGACGCTTGTCAGAGGTGGCTTTCGAGCCCATCACGCCAATGTAGAACGCCTCGGTACGCACCGCTTCAAGCATGGCCAGGTCATCGATTTTAGGATCGTGGGTCAATGCAACCACCGCCGTGTCGGCATGGCAACCGCCGTTGGCGATAAATTCCGACGGCAATTCACGGCGCACCTCGATGCCCTCCAGCACCACGCCTTCGAGCACCTCGTCACGCGGGTCACAGAGGATGACTTCAAAGCCCATGCCCTTGCCGAACTCGGCGCAATAATGCGCAACGCTGGAATACCCCGCCAACAGCAGTCGCTGGGCAGCACCGACCCTCAGGCGCACTCGGCTGCTTTCACGTTCGACGCGCGGCCCCTGTGCGGTATCGTTGCTGAGCTGGCGAACCCCATACGGCAGGCTCACTTCGCGCAGCAGGCGGCGCTGCCCCTGCAGTGCGCCCTGTAGCTCGCGCAGGTGCCCCTGCACCTCGCAGTCGGGCGGCAGGTTTTCCACCAGCACCTCGAGTACGCCGCCACAGGGCAGGCGAATGCTCGAGCGCCGGTCACTGCCATCGCCATAACGCACGATCGCCACCGGCTCGGGAAACTCGCCCAGGGCCACACGCTCAAGGAAATCTTCCTCGACGCAACCGCCCGACAGCGAGCCCACCCACTGCCCGCCGTCGTTCACCGCCAGCAACGAGCCCGGCGCTCGAGGCGCCGAGCCGTAGGTGGCGAGCACCGTGCACAACCATACCCGCTGGCCGCTGCAAGACCACTGCAACGCCTGGCGCACGACCTGCAGATCAAGATGTTGCACGAATCACTCCGCCTTCAGCTCGGCGAGCTGCTGCACGCTCAGGTCACCGGGCAATCCACCCCAGGCCTGACGCAGGTAGTTGACCATGTCGGTGATCTGCTCATCATTGAGCTTGTCGGCGAAACCTGGCATCGGCTGCATGCGCTCGAAGCCCGTGAATTGCTGTTCACGAATACCGTCGACAATGGCCTTGACCAGGTTGCGCGAGTCGCCTTGGCGCAACACGGTGTTGCCCTGCATGGCCACGGCGATATGTGGCTTGCCCTCGCCGTCGACACCGTGGCAACCGGCGCAGACGTTGAGGTACTGCTGACGGCCGCGTTTGGCGCTGTCGGTCAGCTGGTCCAGTGGCACTTCCTTGATGACCTTGGCCGCCGGCGGCTGGTCGCCCAGCAGGTAAGTGGCCATTGCAGCGAGGTCGGCGTCTTCCAGGTGCTGGGTGCTGTGGTGCACCACCGGGAACATCTCGTTGAACATGCTGCCTTGGGCACTGATGCCGTGCTTGAGGAAGGTGGTCAGGTCCGGCTGGGTCCAGCCGCGCTCGGCCAGGTCCTGGGCCAGCAGGCTCGGCGCCAGGTAGCCGTTGAGCAGGCCGCCAGTCAGGCGCTGGTCCTGCTGCAGCGCGCCAATCGGGTTGCGCGGGGTGTGGCACTCGCCACAGTGCCCCATGACTTCGACCATGTACTGCCCGCGCTGCCAGGCCGGGCTCTTGCCTTCAGTGGGCTGCAACTGCACGCTCTTGCCGTACAGCATGTTCCAGCCCGCCAGGCCCGTGCGCACATTGAACGGGAAGCTCAACTTGGTTTCCGGCGCCGGGCGGTTGATCGGCGGCACGGTCATCAGGTACGCCAGGATCGCGTCCGAGTCTTCACGGGTGATCAGGTGGTACGAGGTGTAAGGCATGGCCGGATACAGATTGGCGCCATCCTTGCGCTTGCCCTCGGTAACGGCCGCGAAGAATTCGTCAGCCGTGTAGTTGCCGATGCCGTACTGCTTGTCCGGGGTGATGTTACTGCCATAAATGGTGCCGAACGGCGAATGGATCGGCAGGCCGCCAGCGTACGGCGCGCCACCCTCGGCGGTGTGGCAGGCCATGCAGTCGGCGGCACGGGCCAGGTATTCCCCACGCTTGACCAATGCCTGGTCATCCGCCTGGGCGGTAATCGATAAGGCGAGGCCAAGCGCCAGCGCCAAACCGGAACGAACAAACGCCATGCTCAACCCTCCTTGACCAGGCCGAGGTCATTGAGGACCGTGCGGGTAGCGTCGTAGTAACGCACGTAGCCGGTGCAGCGGCAGATGTGGTGCCCCAGGCTTTCTTCGATGCGGTCTTCGAGCTCGCTTTTCTTGACGGGCTGGCGCTGGGCGTTTTCCACCAGCACGGTCGCCGCGTTGACGAAGCCCGGTGCGCAGTAACTGCACTGGAAGGCGAACAGGTCGACGAACTTCTGCTGGATCGGGTTCAGCGTGAAGTTGCCGGCCTCGTCCTGCTTGGCATGGCTCTCGATGGTGCGGACCTTCTTGCCGGTGAAGTAATGGGCACCGGTGATGCAGGTGCGCACTTCTTCGCTGGTGCCGTCGGGGTTGTCGACGATCACCACGCACGCATGGCAGATGCCCTGGCCACAGCCAAGGCGCGAGCCAGTGAGGTTCTGGTGTTCGTGCAGGTAGTCGATCATCGCCAGGTCATCGGGGACCTCGACCGGACCGACAGGTTGACCGTTGAGGGTCAGTTGAAGCGGACGGTTAGCCATTGAGGGCCTCCTTGATGCGGGCTGGAGTAATCGGGAGATCGCGAACACGCTTGCCAATGGCATGGGACACGGCGTTGCCGATGGCGCCGACCACCGGGATCATCACCACCTCGGCGATACCCTTGGACGGGTCGGTCGGCGACAGCGGCGGGAGGATCTCGGACGTCTGCTTCCACACCGCCACGTCTTTGGCATGCGGCAGGCGATAGCGGTTGAAGTTCCAGTCGCCCTCCCCCGGGCCGCCTTCATGCAATGGCATTTCTTCAGTCAGCGCATGGCCGATGCCCATGGCGATACCGCCCTCGAGCTGGCCTTTGACCAGTTCCGGCACCAGCACGCGGCCGCACTCTACCCAGCTGTGGTGGTTGAGCACCTGAACTTCGCGGGTACCCTTGTTGACTTTTACTTCGACAATGGTGGCCACCGGGCTGTAGTAGGTGACCATGGCGTTGTTCAGCTGGGTGGCCGGGTAGGCCGCGTTCTGCCGGTCGAGCAGGTGGAAGCCGTTGCTGGACATTTGTGCTTTCTTGGCGTTGGGCGCACCGTCGCCGTATTTCACGGCCACGGCATCGAGCGGGAAGCGCTCGCGCACGCCGTCGATGACGAAATCGGCCTCGGCCCAGCTCCAGCGGTTGAAACCGTGCACGCTGACACCGGTGACCAAGCCCATTTCGTGGGCTTTTTTCGCAAGCGTAGCGAATGGAATGGGCGCCAGGCCGTTGCCGGTCAGCTCACCGTTGACCCACACCGCGTTCTCGCGGCGCACCACCAACGGGTTGGCCTGGCCACCGAACGGGCCTTGGCGCCACAGGGCCATGGCCGCCGGCCACAGGCCGTGGTTGAACAGCACGCGCGCCGCTTCACGGGTGGCGTGGCTGAAGTAGAAGGCCGAGTTGGTGGCCGACGACGGCGATGCCAGCTTGCCGACCCAGCGCGGGTCGCGCAGCGCGGCGTCCTGTTCGGCCTGGCTGATCAGGTACGGGTTGCCGCTGGTGGTCAGTTGCAGCTCCGGCCATTCGGTGGCAGCGGTCTTCACCTCGTCGGCCGAACGGCCGAGGAAGTCACTGACCACCAGGGCCTGGGAGGTGGACATGCCGGTACCCAGTTCGGTACCGATATGGCGCAGGCTGATGCGGCCATCGGCAGTGAACTCGATGCTGGCCATCGGCGCTTCGGAACCGGTGCCAAAGTCCTTCTGGCAGATGGCGAAGCCGACGCCGTACCAGTGGTCCTGGTCCTTGGCATCCATCTCGCGCTTGCGCGCGTCACGGTTACGCCACCAGTCGTGGGCGGCGGCCTTGTCGAGGATCTCGTGCAGGCGCAGGGCACCTGCGGGCACCGCGCCCTGGGTGTTCTTCATGCCCGATTTCAGCGCGTTGGCGCGGCGCAGGTCGATGGCATCCACGCCCAGGCGCCCGGCCACCTCATCGACCATCATTTCGGTCGCGGCCATGGTCTGCAGGGTGCCGTAGCCGCGCATCGAGCCGGCCTCTACGCCACGCGAGTGGTAAGCGGTGACAGACAAGTCGTTCTGCGGCATGTAGTAGATCGACTGCGCCGCCGTGGCGCCCACCGCAGCCACCGACGGGCTGTAGTTGATGCGGCCACCGCCGTCGCAGCTCATGTCGGCGCGGAAGATCTTGAAGCTGTTGTCCTTCTTGTCTACGGCCAGCTGGTAGCGGATGTCGAAGGCATGGCGCTTGATGCCGCTCTGGAACTGCTCGTAGCGGTCGTTGGCCAGGCGAACCGGCACACCCGCGCCATACAACGCGGCAACCGCAGCGTAGAACACGAAGATGTTGTTGTCCTTGGAGCCGTAACCCACGGTGTAGCCGGGGTGCACATTGAGGTGCTTCAGGCCGAAACGCGACGGCTTGATCATGTGCACGCATTCCTGCGCCACTTCGAACGGGCACTGGGTGGCGACCACGAAGTGCAGCGTGCCGGTTGCCGCGTCGTACCAGCCGTTGCCGTTGTCGGGCTCCAGCGCGGCGGGCTCGATGGACGGCGTCTTGTAGCGCTCGTCGAACACCAGCCAGTCTTCGGGCGGGTTGTCCAGTTGTTCACCGATGCGCTTGGCGTAGAACAGCCCCTGCTCGGTCAGGTCGCCGTGCTGGTTGGGCTCTTTGGACCACACCGGTTTACGGTTGAGGATGGTCGGGAACAGCATGGTGTTCTTCAGGCTGGAGAACTCGTCCTCGTCGAACGGTGTGGCGCCGCCCACGCGCACGAAACGGAAGCTGCCGTAGGGGTCGCGCTGGTACAGCGGTGCCTGGGCACCGTAGCGGATCGCCTTGTCGTTGAACTGCAGTTTGCGCTTGGCCTGGCGGAAGCGCTCGAAGTCGCTCCAGATCAGGATCGCCACCGGGTGGCCGATGAACATCGGCACCTTGCCGGGCGGCAACAGCGGGTCTGGCGAATGCGCTTCGGGCCAGGCGATGCCGTCCTTTTCCAGGTCGGCGGCGGTGACGATACGGTCTGGCTGCAGCTCGGCGCCGAGCCAGTCAAGGTCGTAGCCTGCGTAGATACGGTCGGCCTTGGTGGTCTTGAGCAGCATGGCGTGGCCTTGCTGGGCGGGCCAGCCGGGCATGTCTTTGGCGCGGATGTCGCGGGCGAAGACCTTGTTGCCGCACACCTTGGACAACGCGTCGTTACGGAAACGCGCCTTGCCGTCATGGTTCATCCACTTCTGCGGCGACGTGGTGACACGGTCCTCCATCAGCGCGGCGAACGCCTGGCTGCCGAGCGGCGCCATGGTCACGCCGACACCGGCGATCAGGCCACCTTGCAGGAAGGAGCGCCGGGATATATCACGGTTGGACATGCTTGATCCTCTGGGCAGAACGATGCCTGCCCATCTTTTGATTCTTGTGCAGGGAAACTCGGAAGGCAGTGAGCGCCCACGTGAGGCGCCCACAAAAAACTGACTTTCACGTCAACTTTACAGCAATGAGATGGGTTTTGGCAAAGTCAACCGGACAGTATGTCGCGGTGTGTCTAAACCGGCCTTAGGCTGGCAGACCTGCCTACGCAGGAACGGGTTAACCTTGGGTTAATCGACTCACGCCAGCATGGCCCCCGTTCACATCTGCCAAGGCGAAGACATGCGCGTCCTCCTGCTCTTCCTGACATTCCTGCTGGCCGGCCCGTTGCAGGCCAACCCGTTCGACGTCAAACCTGACTTTCTGCCGGTCAACCAGGCGTTCGTCCTGACCCACGATCGCCAGGCCGACGGGCAGATGCGCCTGTTCTTTCAAATCAAGCAGGGCTATTACCTCTATCAGAAGCGCCTGAAGTTCGATGGCGTGCCCGCCGAGCAGCAGCCGCAACTGCCCCCTGCCCTGAACCACCACGACGAGTTCTTCGGCGACAGCGCGGTGTACCGCGACCAGCTCGAACTGCTGCTGCCCGCCAACGCCCAGGGCCAGTTGCGCCTTGGCTGGCAAGGCTGCGCTGATGCCGGCCTGTGTTACCCGCCGCAAACCACCGTCATCGACTTGGGCGGCAGCGCGGCGCCGGTTGCTGACCTGGCCAGCGACCAAGCTCTGGCCAGTGGCCTGCAGAGCGCCAGCCTGGGCTGGAGCCTGCTGGCGTTCTTCGGCCTTGGCCTGCTGCTGGCCTTCACCCCCTGCTCGCTGCCGATGCTGCCGATCCTTGCCGGCCTGGTGTTGGGCAACGGCGCCAGCGCACGCCGTGGCTGGGTGCTGGCCGGGGTCTACGTGCTGAGCATGGCGCTGGTGTATGCGGCGCTGGGCGTGGTTGCCGCGCTGCTGGGCGCCAGCCTGCAGGCCTGGTTGCAGCAGCCCTGGTTGCTGGGCAGCCTGGCGGCGCTGTTCGTCTTGCTCGCACTGCCCATGTTCGGCGCCTTCGAGTTGCAACTGCCCGCGGCCCTGCGCGACCGCCTGGACCGCGCCGGGCAAGGTACCCGGGGCGGCAACCTGTACGGGGCGGCGCTGCTGGGCGCGCTGTCCGGCCTGCTGCTGGGCCCGTGCATGACCGCGCCGCTGGCCGGCGCGCTGCTGTATATCGCGCAAAGTGGCGACGTGCTGCAAGGCGCACTGGTGCTGTTCAGCCTCGGCCTGGGCATGGGCTTGCCGCTGCTGTTGCTGGTAACCGTCGGCAACCGCTACCTGCCCCGCCCGGGCGCCTGGATGAACCGGGTCAAGGGTGTGTTCGGCTTCGTGTTCCTGGCCATGGCGCTGTACACCGTGCGCAGCCTGCTGGCCGCGCCCCTGCTGCTGGCCTTGAGTGGCGCCTGGCTGATTGCCCTGGGCTGGGCCATGTGGCCGGCCTTGCAGCGCTTGCCGGCATTGCGCGCAGTGCCGCTGCTGGGTGCGTTGTGGGGTAGCCTGCTGCTGGTCGGTGCAGCGGCCGGGGGCGATGACCTGTGGCAGCCGCTGCGGCCCTTCGCAGGTGGCAACGCACCGGCGGCCACGCAGCAACACGCCGACGATGCGTTCGTCACCGTCAGCCGGCCAGAGGACCTGCAACGTGAACTGGAGGCGGCTCAGATCCGTGGCCAGTGGGTGATGATCGACTACTATGCCGACTGGTGCGTGTCGTGCAAGGTCATGGAAAAGCAGGTGTTCGCCCGTGGCGATGTGCAGGCGAGCCTTGCCGGCGTGCACTTGCTGCGCCTGGACGTGACTGCCGACTCGCCGGCCAGCCGCGCTTTGCTGCAGCGCTACCAGGTACCCGGCCCGCCCAGCATTATCTGGCTCGGCCCGGAAGGCGAGGAACGCCGCGCACGGCGCATCACCGGTGAGGTGGATGCGGCCGCGTTCCTGCAACACTGGGCGCAGACCAGGAGCCAAGGTTGATGCTGACGGTAACGCTGGGGCCGCTGACCATGGCCCTCAATCATCTGTTGATGCTGGCCGCCCTTGGCATTGCCAGCGTGGTCGGTTGGTGGGTCGCCCGGCGCGGCGGCGAGAGCCCGGAATCGGCGCTGTTCAACCTGTTCCTGATCGGCCTGCTGTTCGCCCGCATCGGCTTCGTGGTGGCGTACTGGCCGATGTACCGCGACGATCTGGTTCAGGTCATCGACATTCGCGATGGCGGGTTTCTGCTGTGGTCGGGGCTGATCGGCATCGTACTCGGCACCCTCTGGCAAGGGTGGCGCCAGCCCGGGCTGCGCCGCCCGCTGGGCTGGGCCTTGTTCAGTGGCGCGCTGTTCTGGGGCCTGGCCAGCCTGGGCAGCCACCTGTACAGCAAGGGTACCGAGCTGCCTGAGTTGAGCTTGCGCAACGCCGGTGGGCAATCGATCGCGCTGCACAGCTACCGCGGCAAACCGCTGGTCATCAACATCTGGGCCACCTGGTGCCCGCCGTGCCGGCGCGAGATGCCGGTGCTGCAACAGGCCCAGGGCGAATACCCCCACGTGACCTTCCTGTTCGTCAACCAGGGCGAAACACCGGAAAACGTCAGCACCTTCCTGGCCACCACCGGCCTGAGCCTGACCCATGTGCTGTTCGACGGTGCCGGCGTGCTGGCCCAGCGGGTCGGCTCGATGGCGCTGCCCACCACACTGTTCTACGACGCCAACGGGCGGCTGGTCGGCAGCCACCTCGGCGAGCTGTCCCGGGCCAGCCTGCGCCATGCCCTGGAACCCTTCGACCGGGCCGCCGCGCCCGCCCCTGCCGCACAAGGAAACTGACATGCGATTGACTGCACTGCTGCCCCTCGCCCTGGCCCTGCTGGCCGCCCCACTGGTGCAGGCCGAAGCGCTGCCCAAAGCCATCCAGCAACTGCAAGCCAAGGGCGCCGTGATCAAGGGCAGTTTCGACGCGCCCAACGGCCTGCGCGGCTATGCCGCCGAGTACCAGAACAACGGCATCGCCCTGTACCTCACGCCGGATGGCAAGCACGTGCTGGTCGGCAGCCTGTTCGACGAACAGGGCCAGGACCTGAGTGCCGAACCCCTGGAAAAACTGGTGTACGGGCCGATGTCCAAGGCCATCTGGGCCAAGCTGGAAAAGACCAGCTGGATCGCCGATGGCAAGGCCGATGCGCCGCGCAAGGTGTATTTGTTCAGCGACCCGAACTGCCCCTACTGCAACATGTTCTGGGAACAGGCGCGGCCGTGGGTGGACTCAGGCAAGGTGCAACTGCGCCATATCATGGTCGGTATCATCCGCGAAGACAGCCCGGGCAAATCGGCGGCGTTGCTGGCCGCCAAAGACCCGGCCAAGGCGCTGGAGCAGCATGAGAAAGCCGGCAAGGCGAGTACCCTGAAGGCGCTGGACAAGGTGCCGGAAGCGGCGCAGCAGAAGCTGGCCGTGAACATGGCCTTGATGGAAGAAATGGGCTTGCAGGCAACCCCGGCGATCTTCTACCAGGATGAGCAAGGCAACCTGCAGAGCCAGCAAGGGGCTCCGCGGCCGGAGATGCTGGGGAAGATTCTCGGCAAACGTTAGTTCTTTCAGGGGCCTGTTCGGGCCTCTTCGCGGGACAAGCCCGCTCCCACAGGTTCCCCGCCAAGCTGAAATCCAGCGCAGAGCATGTGGGAGCGGGCTTGCCCCGCGAATGGGGGGCAAAGCGCCCCCTCACTTCAAAGCCCTTCAAGCTCGGCCATCAGATCACTCAACCGATCCACCGTGCCCTCATCCAGCGCACTGCCCTGCAGCCCGCGCACATACTCGGCCAGCTCTTCCACCGTGCTGCACTCGAACATCGCCCGCAGCGGCACGTTGAGCTGCAACTGCTTCTGCACCCGCGAAGCGATCTGCGTGGCCAGCAGCGAATGCCCGCCCAGCTCGAAGAAGTTGTCGTGCACCCCTACCCGCTCAGCCTTGAGCACGTCGGCCCAAATGCCAGCGAGCACCTCTTCCAGCTCGTCGCGCGGTGCCAGGTAGGCCTGGCTGTGCTGGCCGCCGATGTCGATGGCCGGCAAGGCTTTGCGGTCGAGCTTGCCGTTGGCGTTGTGCGGCAGGTTGTCGAACCAGCCCCAGTGCAGCGGCACCATGTACTCCGGCAACTCGGCCCGCAGGCGTTGCTTGACCTGCTCCAGCAAGGCTGCGTCGGCCGCAATACCCTGGTGCGCAACCAGGTAGCCGACCAGGTGCTTGCCGTTGACGCCGTCCTGTACACCCACAGCGGCATCGCGGATTTCGACCTGCTCGTGCAGACGGGCTTCGATCTCACCCAGCTCGATGCGGTAGCCACGGATCTTCACCTGATGGTCGATGCGCCCGACATACTCAAGCACGCCATCCCCGCGTTGCCGCGCCAGGTCACCGGTGCGGTACAAGCGCTCACCCGGCGCACCGTGCGGGTGCGGGATGAATGCCAGGGCAGTGCGCACCGGGTCGCCGACATAGCCGCGGCCCACACCGGTACCAGCGACGCACAGCTCGCCCACCGCGCCCAACGGCACCAGGCCCTGGTCCTCGCCGTACAGGTACAGGCGGTTGTTATCGGTCGGCGTGCCGATCGGCAGGTAGCTGCCGCGGGTCGAGGCCAGGTCGACGCGGAAGAACGCCACGTCGTCCGAACATTCAGCCGGCCCGTAGGCGTTGACCAAGCCGATGGCCGGGTAACGCTGCAGCCATTGCGCGGCCAGCTCTGGCGGCATGGCTTCGCCGGTCGGCAGCATCCAGCGCAGGCCGTCCAGCGCCTGGTGGTCGTTGGCCAGCATGCCCTGGATCAGCGAGGGCACGCTTTCCAGCACGGTAATGCCGGTGGCCTGCACATGCGCCAGCAGGCCCTGCGGGTCGTGAGCGATGGCGTTCGGCACGATCTCGACCTTGGCCCCGAACAGCGGCGCGGCCAGGAACTGCCAGACCGAAATATCGAAACTCTGCGAGGCAGTCTGGGCGATGACGTCATGCTCGCTCAGCGCCAGGTACGGCACCTTGCTCAGTTGGTTGTTGAGCATGCCGCGCTGCTCGACCATCACGCCCTTCGGCAAGCCGGTAGAGCCTGAGGTGTAGATCACGTATGCGAGGTTGTCCGGCCCGCTGTGGATACCCGGGTTGTGGCTGGCGATGTTGCTCGCCTGCACCTCTTCCCACACCAACAGCTGCGGACGGGCCACCCCGGTCAGTTCGTCCAGCAGCAAGCGAGCCTGTTCGGCACACGCCGCGCTGCATACCAGCACCGGCGTGCGGCTGAGTTCGACGATGCGCTGCAGGCGCGCCGACGGCAGGCCTGGGTCCAGCGGCAGATAACCCGCGCCAGCCTTGAAGCTGCCGACGATCATGCCCAGCAGCGGCAGGCCACGTTCGGCCAACAGCGCGACCGGCTGATCGATGGCCACGCCCGCTGCGACCAAAGCATGGCCCAGGCGGTTGGCCGCCAGGTTCAGCCCGGCATAGTCGTAGCTCGCCTCCAGGCAACGGGCCACCGTGCGCTCGGGGTGCGCGGCGACCTGCGCTTCAAACTGCGCGACGTAGCTCTGCTCTAGGGCATAGGCATGCGCAGTGCGGTTGCAGTCGTCGAGCAGGAACCGCTGTTCATCCTCACCCAGCAACGGCAGCTCGCTGACCTGCCCTTCAAAGCCCTGCACCAGCGCCAGCAGCAGGCGCTTGAACTCGGCCAGCAGGCGCTCGACGGTGGAATGGTCGAAGTAGCGCTGGTCGAACGACAGGTGCAGGCCCAGGTCATCGCCTGGGTAGCACACCGCCGTCAACGGGAAGTTGGTGTGGGTACGGCCCGAGTCGGAGCTGGCGTTCAGGTGCTGGGCATGGTCGAGCACAGCCGTTTCCACCGGGGCGTTCTCGAACACGAACAGGCTGTTGAACAGCGGCTGGCCCTTGGGCAGCTCGCTGCACTCCTGAATCGTCACCAACGGCAGGTACTCGTACTCGCGCAGCTCCATGTTGCGCTCCAGCAGGCCTTGCAGCCACTGGCGCACGCTGCGGCGCTGGCCAGGTTCGGGCAGTTGCACACGCAGGGCGATACTGTTGATGAACAGGCCGACCGTGCGCTGCATCTGCGGCATGCTCACCGGGCGCCCGGCCACGGTCACGCCAAAGGCCACGTCACGCTCGCCGCTGTAGCGGGCCAGCACCAGCGCCCAGGCCGCCTGAGCGAAGGTGTTGATGGTCAGCTGGTGCGCCTGGGCCAGTTCGCGCAGGCGTACACCGTCGCTCACCTCCAGGCGGGTGTAGCAGTCGCCGACGACCATGCCGTCACCGGCGTGGTCATTGCGCAGCGGGCGGTCGCTGGGGAGCGCCGTGGCGTGTTCGAAGCCGGCCAGGTTGGCCTGCCACCAGCCACGCGCTTCGTCCAGGTCCTGGCGCTGCAGCCAGCCGATGTAGTCGCGGTAGCGCGGCGGTACCGGCAGCTGGGCCTGACGGCCTTCGCCGAGGGCTTGGTAAAGCTCGAAGAAGTCGTTCATCAGCAGCGAACGGCACCAGGCATCGATGAGGATGTGGTGGTTGCTCATCATGAACCAGTAGCGCTCGTCAGCCACACGCACCAGGCGCAAGTGGAACGGCGCCTCACGCAGCAGCTCGAAGCCGGCCTCACGCTCCTGCTTGTGCAAGGCTTGCAGGCGCTGTTCCTGGGCCGCGTCGTCGAGGCCGCGCCAGTCCTGGTAGTCCACCGGCGTGTTGCCCGGTTTGTGGATGATCTGCAGCATCGCTTCGCCGGCATTCCAGCTGAACGACGCGCGCAGGGCCTCGTGGCGCGCCACCACGGCCTGCCAGGCCTGGGTGAAGCGCTGCGGGTCGAGGGCGCTGTTGATGCGGTAGCGGTCCTGCATGTAGTAAATGCCCGTGCCCGGTTCCAGCAGGGTGTGCAGCAACAGGCCCTCCTGCATGGGGGTCAGCGGGTACACGTCCTCGATCTGCGCGGCCGGGATCGGCAGCGCGTCGATCTGCTCCTGGGTCAGGTGCGCCAGCGGGAAGTCCGATGGCGTGAAGCTGCCGTTGCCATCGGCCAGGCAGTGGCCGACCAACGCCAGCAGCTCCTGGCGGTAGGCCTCGGCCAGGTGGGCGATGGTCTGTTCGTCGAAACGCTCGCGGCTGTAGGTCCAGCGCAGTTGCAAGGCGCCGCCGTAGACCTGACCGTCGACGCTAAGCCAGTTGGGCAGCGGTGCGTCCAGGTCGTGAGCCAGGCCCGCCGGCGCATCCAACGGCTGGAACAGCGCGGCCGCATCGAACTGCTGGTCGAACTGGCCCAGGTAGTTGAAGGTGATGCGTGCCTGTGGCAAAGCGGCCATGCTTTCGCGCCCGGCCACATCAGCCAGGTAGCGCAGCACGCCGTAGCCCTGGCCTTTGTGCGGCACTTCACGCAGCTGTTCCTTGATGCGTTTGATCGAGGTGGCGCGGGCGCTGTCACCGTCGCCTGCCTGCGGGTTAAGGCGCAGCGGGTAGGCGTTGGTGAACCAGCCGACACTGCGGGTCAGGTCCATGTCTTCGAACAGGCCGTCGCGGCCATGGCCTTCAAGCTGCACCAGCACTTCGTCGTCGCCGGTCCAGCGGCACAGGGTACGCGCCAGGGCGGTCAACAGCAGGTCGTTGACTTGCGTGTGGTACGCCGCCGGGGCTTGTTGCAGCAGTTGGCGGGTCTGCTCCACGTCCAGGCCGATGGCCAGCGTGTTGGCATGCCGATGCAGGTTGCCGCCCTGCGGGTGGTCGCACGGCAGTTCATGGCGCACATCGCCCAGCTGGCCTTGCCACCAGCCGAGCTCGTCGCGCAGCGAGTCGCTGCCGGCATAGCTGGCCAGGCGCGCGGCCCAGTCGGCCATGGCATGGGTCTTGGCCGCCAGCGGCTGGCCACGGTACAGCGCCTGCAGGTCTTCGAGCAGCACGCGCCAGGACACACCGTCGACCACCAGATGATGGACTGCCAGCAGCAAGCGTTGCGCGCCCTGCCCGTCGCTGACCAGCAACGCGCGCAGCAACGGCCCTTGCGCAAGGTTCAGGCTGCGTTGCACGTCGGTGTACAGCGCCTGGCAGTCGTTGAAGTCAGCCACCGTGGCAGTCCACAACAGTTGCTCGCCGGCGGTGGCGGCGAATTCGCCCTGCCAGCGGCCGTCGGCCTGGGTGAAGCGCAGGCGCAGGCTGTCGTGATGTTCCACCAGCGCCGCCAGGGCCTGTTCAAGGGTGGTGCTGTCCAGAGCCTGACGGGCTTGCAGCAATACCGCCTGGTTCCAGTGCTGCGGCTGCGTCACGTCACTGTCGATGAACCAGTGCTGGATCGGCGTCAGGCCGCTGCGCCCCTGGCGCTGGCCCTGCTCGATGCTGCTTGGTGCTTCGCTGCGGCTGACCACGGCAGCGAGGGTCTGGATGGTCTGGTGCTGGAACAGGTCACGCGGGGTGAACTGCAGGCCCAACTGGCGGGCACGGCTGACCACCTGGATGGACAGGATGGAATCGCCACCCAGCTCGAAGAAGTTGTCCTGCACGCCCACGCGGGAGACGTTGAGCACATCGCGCCAGATCTGCGCCAGCTGCTCCTCCAGCTCATTGGCTGGCGCCTGATATTGCTGGCGCGCCTGCTCAAGGTCCGGCATTGGCAAGGCACGGCGGTCGAGCTTGCCGTTGCCCATCAGCGGCAGGCTGCCCAGCAGCACCAGGTGCGCAGGCACCATGTAATCCGGCAGGTGCTGACGGGCATCGGCCTTGACCGCTTCGCGCAGCTGGGCCTGGGCCTCGCTGCCGGCACCGGCCTGTTTGCACACCAGGTAGCCCACCAGTTGCTTGCCACCGGGCAGGTCCAGGGCCAGCACCACGGCCTCATCGACGTCTGCGTGTTCCTGCAGGCGGCTCTCGATTTCGCCGAGTTCGATGCGGAAACCGCGGATCTTCACCTGCTGGTCGGCACGCCCGACGTACTCCACCAGGCCGTCGGCGCGCAGGCGCACCAGGTCGCCGGTGCGGTACAGGCGGCCACCATCATGGCTGAACGGGTCGGCGACGAAGCGCTCGGCGCTGAGGCCCGGGCGGTCGTGATAACCCTGGGCCAGGCCGGCACCGCCAACGTACAGCTCACCGATACCACCTTGTGGCAGCAACGCCAGGTCTTCGTCGAGGATATAGGCGCTGCGGGCGCCGATCACCCGGCCGATCGGCACGCTGCCGGCATCGGCTGGCAATGTGTCTGGCGCCAGGCAGGCCAGCGGCATGACCACGGTTTCGGTCGGGCCGTAGGCGTTGAAGAACTGCTGCGGGACGAAGGCCTGGCGGATGCGCGCCAGGTGCTCGCCGGTCAGCGCTTCGCCACCGGTGATCACCAGGCGCACCGGCAGTTGTTCGCCCTGCCCGGCCAGGTACTGGGCCAGCTGGCTGCCATAGCTTGGGGTGAAGCCGAGAATGCTCACCTGTTGCTCGCGCACCAGCTGGCAGATGTCCTCGGCGCCCCATTGGCCTTGGGCACGCAGCACCACGCGGGCACCACACAGCAGCGGCACCAGCAGGCGTTCGCTGGCGGCGTCGAAGTTGATCGAGTAGAAGTGCAGCTCGCAGTCGTCGCTGCGCATGCCGAAGGCGTCGATCACCGCCTGGCAGTGCATGGCGATTTCACCGTGGCTGACCACCACACCCTTGGGCTTGCCGGTGGAGCCGGAGGTGTAGATCAGGTAGGCCTGGTGCTGCGGCAGGTTGAGGTTGTCCAGCGGCGCGTCGCTATAGGCGGACACGCTGGCAGCGTCGTCCTCCAGGCTCCAGCGCGCCACGCCTTCTGGCAATTCGCCAAGGGTTTCGAGTAGCGCGCGCTGGCTCAGCAGCAGGCCGATGCGGCTGTCTTCGATCATGTAGCGCAGGCGGTCGAGCGGGTATTCCGGGTCGAGCGGCACGTAAGCGCCGCCCGCCTTGAGGATGGCCAGCAGGCCGACGACCATTTCCAGCGAACGCTCCAGGGCCAGGCCCACGCGCACCTGCGGGCCGACACCGCGCTCGCGCAGGGCACGGGCCAGGCGGTTGGCCTGCTGATCGAGCTCGGCGTAGCTCAGGTGCTGGCCGGCGAAGGTCAGCGCACCGGCCTGCGGGGTACGCGCGGCCTGGGCGGCGAACAGGCCATGAAGCGTCTGGTCGAGGGCGTAGTGATGTTCGCCCTGCATCTGGCCGATCATCACCTGCTGTTCGGCATCGGCCAGCATCGGCAGTTCGCACAGGCGCTGCTGCGGGTCATCCAGCAGGCCGACCAGCAATTGCTGCCAGTGCTCGGCCATGCGCGCGATGCGCGGCTCGTCGAACAGGTCGCGGCTGTAGGTCAGGCAGCAACCCAGGCGGCCATCGAGGTCGGTGACCTCCAGGTACAGGTCGAACTTGGTGGCGCTGGCGTCGTTGACCAGGTAATCCACCTGCATGCCGGCCAGGTCGCGGCTTTGCTGGAAGGCCCAGCGCTGCACGTTGCACATCACCTGGAACAGCGGGTTGTAGGCACTGCTGCGCGGTGGCTGCAGGGCTTCGACCAGTTGATCGAACGGCAAGTCCTGGTGCGACTGGCCTTCGATGGCGGCCTGGCGCACCAGGTCGAGCAAGGCCGCAGCGGTCATCTGCCCATCCAGCTCGCAACGCAGCACCTGCGTATTGAGGAACGCACCGATCAACCCTTCGCTTTCCGGGCGGATACGGTTGGCCACTGGCGCGCCGATACGCAGGTCGCGCTGGCCGCTGTAGCGGTGCAGCAACGCGGCCAGGGTAGCGGTCATGGTCATGAACAGGGTCAGCCCGCGCTGGCTGTTGAAAGCATGCACACGAGCCACCAGCGCCGGGTCGAGGTCAAAACGGTACAGCTCGCCACGGTGGCTCTGCACCGCCGGGCGTGGGCGGTCGGCGGGCAGTGCCAGCACCGGGTGTTCATCACCCAGGCGGGTCTTCCAGTAGGCCAGCTGGCGCGCGCCTTCGCCGCTTTCCAGCCATTGGCGCTGCCACACGCTGTAATCCAGGTACTGCACCGGCAGTGGTTCGAGTGGCGACTCGCGCTCGTCGACAAACGCTTCGTAAAGCTCACCCAGCTCGCGGGCGAAGATATCCATGGCCCAGCCTTCGGTGACGATGTGGTGCAAGGTCAGCACGAAGTAGTGTTCACGCTCCTCGGCCTTCACCAGGCAAGCGCGCAGCAGCGGGCCGCGCTCCAGGTCGAATGGCTGGTGCGCCTGCTCGTCGGCCAATTGTTGCAGGTGTTGCTCACGGGTAGCAGCGGGCAAAACGCTGAGGTCTTGCCAGGCCAGCTTCACGCCGCTGTGATCGGCCACGCACTGGTACGCCACGCCGTCGATGGCGGGGAATGTGGTGCGCAGGGTTTCGTGGCGCGCGATCAACGCCTGCAGTGCACGCTCGAAGGCATCCACATGCAGCGTGCCGCGCAGGCGTGCCATGCCGCCGACGTTGTAGGCCGGGCTGTCCGGCTCCATCTGCCAGAGGAACCACATGCGTTGTTGCGAGTACGACAGCGGCACGGCCTGGCGGCGGTCGACGCGGGCGATCTCGCCTTGCAGGTTGCGCTCGCCGGCGTCGCGGATACGGCCGATCTCGGCGCAGAAGGCACCCAGTTCGCTGGCCTCGAACAGCACCTTCAGCGGCAGTTCCACATCGCACGCCTGGCGGGTGCGGGAAACGATCTGGGTGGCCAGCAGCGAATGGCCGCCAAGGGCGAAGAAGTCGTCGTGCAGGCCGATGCGCGGAACGTTCAGCACTTCGCGCCAGATCGCCGCCACTTGCTGCTGCAGCGCGGTTTGCGGTTCGACATGTTCACGTTGCTGCCAGACCGGCGCCGGCAGGGCCTTGCGATCGACTTTGCCGCTGGGGCCCAGCGGCATGTGATCCAGCGCGATCAGCTGCGCCGGGACCATGTAGGCCGGCAGGCGCTCGGCCAGGTTGGCCAGCAGCGCATCCGCCTGTGCAGGGCCGCTGTAATAACCAACCAGCTGCGCGCCGACGGCGTCCTGGTGGATCAGCACCAGCGCCTGCTCCACACCTGGCTGGGCAAGCAGGCAGGCCTGCACTTCTTCGGGTTCGACACGGAAGCCTCGCACCTTCACCTGCTGGTCGAGGCGGCCCAGGTATTCCAGGGCTTCGGCCTGCACCTGCCAACGGGCACGGTCGCCACTGCGGTATAGCCGCTGGCCGTTGCCATCGGCCTGTGGCACGAAGCGCTCGGCCGTCAGGCCTGGGCGGCCCAAATAGCCACGGGCCAGGCCCGCGCCGCCCAGGTACAGCTCACCCGGCACGCCCGGGGCGGCCAGTTGCAGGTCGGCATCGAGCACGCGGCAGACCACGTTGCCCAGCGGGCGACCAATGGGCGAGCGCTCACCGTCCTCGGCCTGGCAATGCCAGTGGGTGACGTTGATGGCGGTTTCGGTCGGGCCATAACGGTTATGCAACTGCACCTGCGGCAGCAGTTGCAGCACGCGGTCACGCAGGCTTGCCGACAGCGCCTCGCCACCGGAGAACAGCCGGCGCAGGCTGATGCAGCCCGCGGCCAGCGGTTCTTGCACGAACACTTGCAGCAGCGGCGGCACGAAGTGCAGCGTGGTCACCTGATGCTGCTGCACCAGCGCGGCGATGCGCTGCGGGTCACGGTGTTCGCCGGGGCCGGCCAGCACCAGCTTGCAACCGCTGACCAGTGGCCAGAAGCACTCCCACACCGACACGTCAAAGCTGATCGGCGCTTTCTGCATCAGCACTTCGCTGTCATCCAGCGCATAGGTGGCCTGCATCCACTGCAGGCGCTCGGCCAGGGCCGCGTGGGTGTTGCCCACGCCTTTGGGCTGGCCGGTGGAGCCTGAGGTGTAGATCACGTAGGCCAGGTTATCGCCGTGCAGGTGCAGGCCTGGTGCCTGGCTTGGCCAGCTGTCCAGGTGCAACTGGTCGAGGGCGATGGCGCTGACGCCTTCCACCTGCGGCAAGCTGGCGAGCATGCCGCTGTTGCTCAGCAGCAGGCTGGCCTGGCAATCACGCAGCATGTAGGCCAGGCGCTCGGCCGGGTAATCGACGTCCAGCGGCACATAGGCACCGCCCGCCTTGAGGATGGCCAGCAGGCCGACCAGCAGTTGCGGCGAACGCTCGACGGCGATGGCCACGCAGGTGTCGGGGCCAACACCCTTGTCACGCAGGTAATGGGCCAGGCGGTTGGCCTGTTGGTGCAGTTCGGCGTAATCGAGGCTGCCGCCGTCCCAGGCCAGCGCGGTGCGCTCCGGGGTCTGGCGCGCTTGTTCATTGAGTTGCTCGACCACCAGGCGTTGCGGCGCTGGCGACGGCGCTTGGCCCCAAGCCAACAGTTGCTGGCGGCCTTGTTCATCCAGCAAGTCGACGTCACCCAGGGCCAGCTGCGGTTGCGCGCACACCTGCTGCAGCAGTGCCAGCAGGTGCTGGGAAAGGCGCTTGACGGTGCTGTCGGCAAACAGCTCGGCGGCGTAGTCGAAGGCCAGGCTCAGGCGGCCCTGGTGGTCTTCTTCGCTGTGCAGTTGCAGGTCGAACTTGGCTTCGCGGCTGTGCCACGGCAGCTCTTCGGCCAGCAGGCCCGGCAAGCGGCGCAAGGCCGAAAGGTCACGCTGCTGGTGGTTGAACATGACCTGGAACAGGCCTTGCTCACGGGCTTCGGGCAGTGCTTCGAGCAACTGCTCGAAGGGCAGGTCCTGGTGGGCCTGGGCGTCGAGGGTGGCCTGGCGCACCTGGGCCAGCAGTGCACTAAACGGCAGGCGGCCGTCCAGTTGCGCGCGCAGCACCTGGGTGTTGATGAAGAAGCCGACCATACCCTGGGTTTCCTGGCGTGGGCGGTTGGCGTTGGGCACGCCGACTCGGATGTCGCCCTGGCCGGTGTAGCGGTGCAGCAGCCCTTGCCAGGCCGCCAGCAGGACCATGAACAGGCTGGCCTGCTGCTCGCGGGCCAAGCCTTTGAGGGCTTCGGTAAGCGGGGCCGGCACTTTCAAGTGCAAGCGTGCGGCGCGGTTGTAGTGCTGGCTGGAACGCGGCTGGTCAGGGTGCAGGTCGAGCACTGGCAGCGCATCGCCCAGGCGGGCTTTCCAGTATTCCAGCTGGCGCGCGCTTTCACCCTCGGCCAGCCACTGGCGCTGCCAATTGCCATAGTCGGCGTAACCCAACGACAGTGGCGCCAGCGAGGCTTGCAGGCCTTGGCAACGGGCAGCATAAAGCTTGGCGAATTCGTCGAGCAGGATATTCAGCGACCAGCCATCGGCGACGATGTGGTGCAAGGTCACCCACAGCTGATGGTCTTCATCCTCCAGCTGCGCCAGGGTCACGCGCAGCAACGGGCCTTGAGTCAGGTCGAAGGGTTGCTGCGCTTCTGCTTCACGTCGTTCGGCCACTTCGGTGGCCGTCAGCCCTTGCAGGTCGAGGCGGTGCAGGTTGAAAGGCTGCTCTGGCAGGATGTGCTGCAGGGCCTGACCGTGTGCTTCGCTGAACACTGTGCGCAGTGATTCGTGGCGCACCACCAGTGCCTGGAACGCGGCTTCCAGCGCGGCCGGGTCCAGCTCGCCGCGCAAGTGCAGGCCGGCGGGAATGTTGTAGGCCGCAGACTGCGGCTCCAGTTGCCACAGCAGCCACAGGCGGTTCTGCGCCAGCGACTGCGGCAGGGCCTGGCCACGGTTCAGGTGCGCGATGGCTGCCGTTTCGCTGCCGCCTTCGGCAATGATTGCCGCCACGGCAGCGCTGTACTCGGCCAGCACCGGCGCTTCGAACAACGTGCGCAGGCTCAACTGGATACCCAGCTCATCGGCCAGCCGCGCGGTGGCCTGGGTGGCGGCGATGGAGTTGCCGCCCAGCAGCAGGAAGTGGTCGTCGGCGGCGACCGACTCAGCCTTGAGGATCTCGCGCCAGATACCGGCGATACGCGCCTGCAAGCCATCGTCGGCTGCAGCGGCCTCAGTCGCGTCGGCTACCGTCGGGAAGCGCGCATAGCAATCCAGGCTGCCGTCGTTCATGCGCAGGCGGCACGCCGAACGCTGCAGCTTGCCGCTGGAAGTCTTGGGCAGCGCGCCCGGGTTCAACAGCAGGACCACCGCAGGCGCCTGGCGGCAGGCATCGGCGATAACCTGGCGCAGCGTCTTGATCAGCGCTTCGGGCTTGACCGCCTTCTGCACGTTGCGGCTGATTTCCACCGCCACGCCGACGCCCTCTTCGCCTTGGTCGTCAACGGCAAACACCGCCACCCGGCCCTTGCGCAGCCCATCGACTTCACGTTCCAGGGTTTTTTCCAGATCCTGCGGGTAGAGGTTCTGACCGCGCACGATCAGCATGTCTTTCAGCCGCCCAGTGACGAACACTTCACCCTCGCGCATGAAGCCGAGGTCGCCGGTCCGCAGCCAGGTCTGGCCGTCCATTTCGACGAAGGTGCGCGCGCTGGCCTCGGGGTTGCGCCAGTAGCCCAGGGCGATGCTCGGGCCGCCGGCCCAGATCTCGCCAACTTGGTTGTCACCCAATACCTCAAACTTCTGCGGCTCGACAATGCGCACCGCGTGGCCTGGCTGCGGGTAGCCGCAGCTCATCAGCACGCTGCCCTTGCCGGCTTCGGCGCGGTTGGCGGCAAAGGCCTCGGCATCCAGCTCCAACGCACCGATGCCCTGGCCACGACGGCTGCCGCTGACAAACAAAGTCGCCTCGGCCAGGCCATAGCTGGCAAAGAAGCTGCTGGGCTTGAAACCGCAGGCGGCGAACTTTTCGGCGAAGGTGCCCAGGCTGTCCTGGCGGATAGGTTCGGAGCCGGAGTAAGCCACGCGCCAGCGGCTCAGGTCGAGGCCAGCCAGGGCCGCTTCGCTGACCCGCTCGCTGCACAGGCGGTAGGCAAAGTCCGGCCCGCCGCTGATGGTGCCGCCGTACTCGCTGATCGCCTGCAGCCAGCGCTGCGGGCGGGCGAGGAAGTAGCCTGGCGACATCAGCACACAGGGCACGCCGCTGAAGATCGGCTGCAGCAGCCCGCCAATCAGGCCCATGTCGTGGTACAGCGGCAGCCAGCTGACGATCACGTCGTCAGGGTTGAGGTCGATGCCGAAGCCGTGACGAATCAGTTGCTCGTTGGCCACCAGGTTGCCGTGACTGACTTGCACGCCTTTAGGCAGAGCAGTTGAGCCAGAGGTGTACTGCAGGAAGGCGATATCGTCGCCAGCCAGCACTGGTTCGCGCCAAGCGCTGGCCAGTGCCGGGTCCAGGCCGTCCACGGCCAGCAGTACCGGGCCGTTGTCGCTGGCCAGGGCTTCCAGGCCCTGCAGGCTGTCGTGCAGCGCCGCCACGGTCAGCAACAGGCGCGGCTCGGCGTCGTCGATGATCGACAGCAGGCGCTCCTGGTGGTGCTGGCGCGAGGACTCCGGTGGGTAGGCCGGCACGGCGATGACCCCGGCATACAGGCAGCCAAAAAACGCCGCAACGTAGTCCGGGCCGCTGGGGAACAGCAATACGGCACGGTCACCAAACTCGGCACGCGCCTGCAAGGCTGCGGCGATGGTGCGCGCGCGCAGGTCCAGGTCGCGATAGCTGAGCACGGCCTGCTCGCCGGGGGCATCGGCCAAAAAACGCAAGGCGATGCGGTCCGGGGTCTGCGCGGCGCGTTGCGCCAGGGCCTGGACCAGCGAGTGCGGGAGTTCGAAGGCGTCCGTCATGGGGTGTTCCTGCCAGTGTCTGGGTAAGTCGGGCCGGCTGCCCCGCGCAAGGATGGCGGGCAGCGTCCGGCGGCCGGATGTACACAGGGGAACGGATGGGGTGGAGAAGAAATTACCGGCAAGGCGCCGCTATGCAGCCTGCAAAAGGTGAACCGCGTCACGCCCACCGGCTTAGAACCGAAACGAACAGAAACTCATTAACTTTCGTATTTGACAATCATTATCATTCTGAATAGTTTGTCGCACGTCGTAGGTAGCTTCCCTGTCTGGGGTGCTCCTATTCCCCTCTGAGACAAGGTGATTTCCATGGCGGAACAACTATCCACAAGTAAGTGCGATTCACCATTACTCCAGGCATTCGTCGACAACCGCAACATCCTGGTCAAGATTGCGGCCCGTATTACCGGCTGCCGCTCGCGTGCCGAGGACGTGGTGCAGGATGCCTTCTTCCGGCTCAGCGCCGCCCCGCAGATCACCTCGTCTTTCAAGGCACAGCTCAGCTACCTGTTCCAGATCGTGCGCAACCTGGCCATCGACCATTACCGCAAGCAGGCGATGGAGCTGAAGTATTCGGGCAGCGAAGAGGAAGGTCTGAATGTGGTTATCCCGAACGCCTCGCCCGAAGCCACGCACATCAACCTGGCCGCACTCGAGCACATCGCCGAGGCGCTTAACGAATTGCCGCAGCGCACCCGTTACGCCTTCGAGATGTACCGCCTGCATGGTGTGCCGCAGAAGGACATCGCCAAGGAGCTTGGGGTGTCGCCGACGCTGGTCAACTTCATGATTCGTGATGCCCTGGTGCATTGCCGCAAGACGGCCAGCCGCCAGGCCTGACAGTTCGCGCCGCCCTTTTCGCGGGCAAGCCCGCTCCCACAAGTCCACCACCGAGCTTTGGTGATGTGCAATTCCTGTGGGAGCGGGCTTGCCCGCGAAAAGGGCGGCGCGGTATCAGGCCAGTTTGCAACGCTCGAAAAACCGCTCCCGCCCCAGAATCATCAGCGCCGCGCGCTTGTGCGGGAAGTCGAACTCCTTGTCGCAATGGAAGCACTGGTCGTGCATGTAGCCGATCATCTTGCCGTTGTCGGCCCGCGGCTCGGCGACCACACGCTGGGTGCGCGGGTCATCCAGGAACAGGTAGTGCACCAGCGCTGACAACCAGCTGGCGACTTTGTGCGGGCCGCGGTGTGCCTCCTCCCCCACCAGCATGTGAATGCCACGATCGTAATCGTCGGCCTGGTAGAACGGCGCGATGCGGTCTTCCTTGGCCCAGTACGCCTCGAAGTAGGCAAAGGGCTGATCGTCGAAACAGCCGATCAAGGTCACGGTGTGCGGGTCGGCTTCCAGCTTGGCCAGGTACTCGCGGTGCTGCTCCAGCGACCCGCCCTCCTGCCAGAACTGCTCCACTCGCGGGTTGTTCTGCCAGCGGTTGAAGCGCTCCAGGTCCTGGTCGATTTCCAGGGTGCGCAGCGACACCCAGCTACCCAGCCGGGCGTCGAAGCGCCGGTACACCTCGCCACGCGGCTTAGGTGCGCGGCGCGGGTGGCGTTTGCCGTTGCTGATCAGCATTTGTTGCGGGTAGACGCCGCCGACCGGCTGACCGAGCCAGGGCTGGGGCAACTGCCAGAACAGGGTGCGTTCGCACAGGTAAACGCCAACCTGCTCGGTGCTCAGCAACAGGCCACTGGCAAGCGCTTCAGGCACCGCCTCTGGCAGGTGCCAGGCAAGCCGTTGGCGGGCCGGCTCGCGTGACAGCAGCCAATAGCAGGCAGCCCACAGGGCTTGCTGCGGGCGCTCTGGGCAAAGGCTTTCGAGGTGCACCGCGAGTGTATCGGCAGGCTCCAGGCGCACCTGGATCAACGGCCGGCCCTCAAGGGTCAGGCTCAACCAGCAATCACCCTCATCGGCGCTCAGGCTGCGCCAGCGTGGCTGCGAAAGGGGCTGCGAAGCGGCATCGAACGGCATGGGCAGGGCTCACAGAAAATGAAAGAAAGGCTCACCCCTGAAAACGTGGCTGCACACTGGGAATTTAGTCGTGAGGGGCTTCTACGGTGATCCGGTAAGGCTGGAAGATCCGCGTCAATTCGCCGGTATCGCGCAAGTGGCGCAGCAGTGCTGCGAGTTTCTCGTCGTTGATGGGGCCGCCTGGGCGCAACAAGGCGTAGTGGTGATACACCTGGTCGATGCGTGTCGAGGCAAGCAACTGGCTCAGGCTGGCGGGGTTGCGCACCAGAAAGTCACTGAGGTACGAGCGCGTTACCAGCGCAATATCGGCGCGGCCGGCCTGGACCATCAGCAAATTGCTGTCATGCGAATAGGTCAACGTAGCGTTGTAGGTTTTGCGCAGGTAGTTGGGGTCTGAATTGAACGCGGCAAATGCGTAGTGATAGCCATTGAATAACGCCAGGCGCTTGCCAGCCAGGTCATCGAAGTAATGCTGATCGCGGCCATCGACCTGTTTGGCGACAAATACCTCGGCGTCTTCCAGGCCCATGTCCACCGCCATATGCGGGATCTGCTGCCACCCCCACTGCGGGTTTTCGAAGATGGCCATGTCGGTGCGGCCTTGCTGGAAATCACCAAAGCGGCGCTGGATCGACGTGGGCACCAGCACGAAGCGGTAATCCTGCTGCAGGCGGTTCAACGCCTCGACCAGCTGCGGCAGCAAGCCGGTGTCGGCGCCCTGCTCCGGGCGTACGGTGTAGGGCGGAAAATGCGCAGCGCCAATCTTCACCTCGATCGCGTCTGCAGCCCAGACCGGCACCGCCAGCCATACTGCGGCCAGCATCAACAGGGTGGACAAAGCCTTCAGGCCGGGCGCTGGAGTCAAGACGGACACTCATCACGGTGCTTATCTGGATCCGCCTTAAGCTAGGCGTTTTCCCGGCAAGGCACAACCGCTGGTTATGCCAAAGTGACGGCATTTTGCCAGGGGATGCCGTGTGGCCGGACATTGGCTACGCTGCTCTAGCATGAATGGCGAGGGAGCCTGGTATGGGCCACTGGTTGGTGATCGACCTGGAAGCCACCACCGATGACGGTGGCTGGCCGGTCACAGAGATGGAAATCATTGAAATCGGCGCCTCTCTGGTGACCCGTGAAGGCCGCGAAGTGGACCACTTCCAGCGCTTCGTGCGGCCACGACGGCGGCCGCAGCTGACGCCGTTCTGCCGTGAGCTCACGCACATCAGCCAGGCCAACGTCGACAGTGCTGCGGCGTTCCCGGAAGTCTGGGCGCGCTTCGAGCGCTGGTTGGGCCACCACCGCGGCGAGTTGCAGGCGTGGGTCAGCTGGGGTGATTACGACCGCCAGCAACTGCTGCAGGAATGGCGGCAACATCACCTCGACAGCCTGTTGCGCAACCTGCCGCACATCAACCTCAAGCAGCGCTTCGCCAAGGCCCGCCACCTGCAGCGCCCGGCCGGGCTCAACGGCGCGCTGCAGCTGGCGGGCATGCACTTTTGCGGGCAGCAGCATCGGGCGCTGGAGGATGCGCGCAATACCGCACGGCTGCTGCCCCTGAGCCTGCCCGCCAACGCCCCCTGAAAGCAGATGACGAGGCGGATGGGCTTGGGCATACTGGCCAGCCCTTTTTCATCCCCCTTTTTCAGGAGTCGCCGCATGTTCAAGGTCAATGAATACTTCGATGGTACCGTCAAGTCGATCGCTTTCGAAGGCACTGAAGGCCAGGCCACCGTCGGCGTCATGGCCCCGGGCGAATACGAGTTCGGCACCGCCAAGCGCGAAATCATGCACGTGGTTTCCGGTGCGCTGACCGTGAAGCTGCCGGGCAGCGACAACTGGGAAACCTTCAACGCCGGTGACAAGTTCAATGTGGCCGCCGACAGCAAGTTCCAGTTGAAGGTGGCGGTGGATACCGCTTACCTGTGCGAGTACCGCGACTAAGCGGTAGCCTGTACCGGCCCTTTCGCGGGCAAGCCCGCTCCCACAGGTAAAGCACCACACTCGAGGGCAGTGGTGAACCTGTGGGAGCGGGCTTGCCCGCGAAGAATCCAGCACTAAACCTTCAGGAAATTCGCCACCTTCTCAGCCGCCGCCTGCAGATGCTGCTCATGGCTGAACCCCGAAGCCTTCAGCGGTTTCAGGTCATGATCCCCCGCCACCAACCAGCTCACCTCGATCGACGGTGACAGCGTATACCCTTCAACTGCCTCACGATTACCCAACGCATCGCGCTCGCCCTGCACGATCAACGTCGGGGTCTGCAACTGCGCCAAATGCTCGACCCGTGGTTTTTCCGGCTTGCCCACCGCATAGAACGGATAACCCAGGCACACCAGCGCATCCGCGCCCAGCTCATCAGCCAACAAGCTGGCCATGCGCCCGCCCATCGACTTACCGCCAATCGCCAACCTGCCCGCGACCAAAGGTCGCACCTGCCGGTACACCTCGCGCCAGCATTCCAGCAAAACCTTCTGCGGATTGGGCGGCCGCTTGCCACCCCCTGCCCTGCGCTCGGCCATGTAGGGGAACTCGAAGCGGACCACGCCGACCCCAAGCGCCGCCAGCCTTTGCGCCATCTCGTCCATGAACCCGCTGTCCATCGGCGCACCTGCGCCATGGGCCAGGATCAGGCAGGCGGACGGGCCGCTATCTCCCTGATTTTGCGGAGGATCGCAGCGCAAGCCTGGGACATTTCCGACCTTCGCCCATTGATCCCCGTCAATACCGGCACTTTGCCCATTACTCATGCTTGCCTCGCTGTAAAGCCTGCCAATAACCGTGGATGGGAACCCATACATGAACACAACCAGCAGTACCGCCTA
>Ga0213827_1000262_pt1 | contig 51611 bp, 51 predicted proteins | sample MC6MC0898MG_FD_180669 | JGI IMG/M metagenome (GOLD analysis project Ga0213827, IMG submission 180669) | Enriched soil aggregate microbial communities from Iowa State University, Ames, United States - MC6-MC0898-MG | ecosystem: Environmental > Terrestrial > Soil > Unclassified | place: USA: Iowa...
CTCAACGAGAAACGCAACTCGATCACCAAGATCGAACTGCGCACTCGTGCCCGCATCGTCATCCTGCCGAACGATCACCTCGAGACGCCACACTTCGAAGTGCAGCGTCTGCGCGATGACAGCCCGGAAGCCCACACCAACCAGTCCAGCTACGAAATCGCAGCAGCCGCGGCTGAAGTGGAAGAAGTGCAACCGGTCGCCGCCACCCGCACCCTGGTTCGCCAGGAAGCTGCCGTCAAGACTGCACCAGCCCGTGCCAACGCACCGGTGCCGGTTGAAGTCGTTGCTGCTCCGGTAGTCGCTCCGGTTGCCGTGCCAGAGCCAAGCCTGTTCAAGGGCCTGGTAAAGTCGCTGGTCAGCCTGTTCGCCACCAAGGAAGAGCCAGCCGCTCCGGTAGTGGTTGAAAAACCTGCCGCCGAGCGTCCAGCCCGCAACGAAGAGCGCCGCAACGGTCGTCAGCAGAGCCGCAACCGTAACGGTCGCCGCGATGAAGAGCGCAAGCCACGCGAAGAACGTGCACCGCGTGAAGAACGCGCTCCACGTGAGCCGCGCGAAGAGCGTCAACCACGCGAAGCCCGTGAAGAGACCCCGACCATCGCTCGCGAAGAACGCGCTCCTCGCGCCCCACGTGAAGAGCGTGCTCCACGTCCACCACGTGAAGAGCGCAAGCCACGTGGCGATCGTGAAGACCGTCCGGTACGTGAACTGCGTGAACCTCTGGATGCCGCACCCGCTGCCGCTGTTGCTGTTGCTGCTAGCGCCGCAACTGAAGAGCGCCCGGCTCGCCAGCCACGCGAAGAGCGCGCACCGCGTCCGCCGCGTGAAGAGCGTCAACCACGCGCCGAACAAGCGGCCGCCCCGGCTGCCGAAGAAGAACTGGCAACCAGCGAAGAGCAACTGCCGGAAGATGGCCAGGACAACGCCGAAGGCGATCGTCCACGCCGCCGCTCCCGTGGTCAGCGTCGCCGCAGCAACCGTCGTGAGCGTCAACGTGATGCCAACGGCAATGTGATCGAAGGCTCGGAAGAATCCGAAGGCAGCGAAGAGCCTACGGGCGCTGAACTGGCTGCCGGCCTGGCCGTGACCGCTGCTGTTGCCAGCACCGTGATCAGTGCTCCTGCCGAAGCCGAGGCTCATCAGCAAGCTGAACGTGCAACCGCCGCCGTGTCTGAAGAAGTTGTTCAGCCAACCGCTCAGGTTGAAGCGCCAGTCGTGGAAGCCACCACCCCAGTCGAAGCGCCAGCCGCTCCTGCTGTAGAAGTGGCGCCCGCAATTGAAGCCCAGGCCGTTGAAGCACAACCGCAAGCAGCGGCTGAAACCGAAGCAGTGGTTGAAGCACCTGTCGCTGCAGAGGCCGTAGTCGAAGCCCCGGTGGTGGTTGAAGCACCTGCGGTTGAAGCGCCGGTCGCCGAACAGGCGCCTGAAGCCCGCGAAGAGCAGACCGCCTTCAACTGGGTGGCCGAGCCAGCAGTGGTTGAAGCCGTGGTCACCGAGGTTGTGGCACCGGTTGCCGAAGTGGTTATCGAGCCAGCCCCTGTGGTTGCCGAACCAGCGCCAGTTGAAGCCCCGGTAGTGGCTGAAGCCGCCGCCCCGGTGGTCGAAGCTGCGCCAGCCGTGGTCTTGACCGAAAACGGCCGCGCGCCGAACGACCCACGTGAAGTGCGTCGCCGCAAGCGTGAAGCCGAGCGCCTGCAGAAGGAAGCCGAACTGGCTGCCGCTGCTGCACCGGTTCCGGTCCCGGTCCCGGTCGCTGAAATTGCTGCCGAGCCGGCTGCCCCTGCCATCGACGAAAACCTGCGTTCCGTCGAAGAAGTGGTAGAGCAACACCCTGAGGCCCTGGAAAAAGAGCACGAGCCTAAACCCCTCGCCTGATTCCATCCGCCACTAAAAAGCCCCGCCTGAGAAATCAGGCGGGGCTTTTTTATGCCCGCGGGACCTGCGGACAACCTAAATCAAACTGTAGGAGCGAGCTTGCTCGCGAAGATCGTAAGAACGCCGCGTGGAGCCAGGCTTGCCGCGTTATCGTTGACGACCATCGCGGGCAAGCCCGCTCCTACATTGTGGTGTGGCCATCGTTGGTAAGCCACACCGCTATCGCCCGGTTGATTAACCAAAGACCAGCGCCTGCGGCACGTCCACATCCCACAGAACGCCCCCATCGTCCACCGCCACCTCGATCACCTTGGCCGTGGCAAACAACGGCTTGGCCCCACGGTCGCCGGACAAGGCCATCAACGCCGGACCAAACGATGCGCCAAACCCCACGGGGTGGCCGAATTCGCCGGCCCGCACCGGCACACTGATGGTGTCGGCCGTCATCTGGGCAACGACCTCTTCGATACTCGCCGGCAAAATAAACGGCATATCCCCCAGCACCACCAGCCAGCCTTCCAGCCCCGGGCAGGCCGTCACCGCCGCAGCGATGCTGTCGCCCATCCCCGTCGATGCCAGCCACAGCACTTCGCAGCCGTAGGCACGGGCCAGCCGGGCGACCTCGGGACGGTCCGACGTGGTCACCAGCCATCGCGGCCGGACGCTGTCCGGCAAATTGCGCAGGCTGTGTTCGAGCACCGGCCGGACAACCCCATCGCGGCCTTTGCACAGCGCCAGCAGCTTGTCCTGATCAGCGCCGGCCACTTGCCGATAACGACTGCCCTGCCCTGCCGCGAGAATGATCGCACCGACATTGTGCTGCACGTGCGCCATCATGCCTTTTCCTGCTGCCAGCCTTGCAGCTGATAACGCACGGGCAAACTGCGGATGCGCTTGCCGGTCGCGGCAAAGATCGCATTGCACAGGGCCGGAGCTATGGGTGGCACGCCCGGCTCGCCGACCCCGCCCAGCGGCACATTGCCCGGCGGCGTGACCAGATGCACCGCCAGCACTTTTGGCGCCAGGGACATGCGCGCCACCTCATACATATGGAAGTTGTCCTGCTGGACCTTGCCGTCCTTGAAGCTGATCTCCCCCAGCACCGCGTTGCCCAGGCCCATCACGCAAGCCCCCTCGAACTGCGAGCGAATACGCTCGGGGTTGATCTGCGGGCCACAATCGACGGCGATGTCCGCCTTGTGCACCAGCAGTGTTCCGTCATCCTTGACCTCCACTTCGATGACTGCCGCCACATAGGTAACGAAGCTGTAGTGCACCGCCAGCCCCAGGCCACGCCCCTTGGGCAACTCGCGCCCCCAGCCGGCGGCCTGGGCGGCGGTTTCCAGCACCGCACGCAGACGCGCGGTGTCGATCGGGTAGCGTTCGGGGGATTCGCCGTAGTTCCACTCCTCGCTCAAGGTCCGTGGATCGATCTGCCGATCGGGCCCCAATAGCTTGACCTGGTACTTCAGCGGATCCTGGCCGGCCTTGTGCGCCAGTTCGTCGACAAAACTCTGGATGGCGAAGCCATGGGGAATGTTCGACACCGAACGATACCAGCCGACCCGGGTATGGGCAGCGGCTTCGGGATTCTCCAGGCGCACATTGGGAATCGCATAGGCCATGTTGGTGAAGCCCATGCCCAGTTCAAAAGCGGCTGCGTGATTCATCCCCGGCGCGAACAACGCGGTGATGCTCGGCGCTACGGTGCGGTGCAGCCAACCGGATGGCATGCCGTCCTGGTTGAGGCTGGCCTTGAGGTACTCGGCCGAAACCGTATGAAAATAGGAGTTGTGGATATCGTCTTCACGGGTCCACTGCACCCGCACCGCCTTGCCGGGAAACGCCTGGGCCAGGATCGCCGCCTCTAGGATGAAGTCCGGCTTGGACTTGCGCCCGAAACCACCGCCGAGCAGGGTAACGTTCACCCTGACCTTGTCGAAGGCTATGCCCAGGCGTTCGGCGATTCGCTCACGCGTGACCTGGGGAGCCTGGCTCGGTGCCCAGGCTTCGCACTGGCCATCCTGGAAGCGCGCGACGGCAACCATCGGTTCCATGGGCGACTGTGCCAGGTGAGGCAAGTAATAGGCCGCCTCCAGGCTGCTGTCGGCACTGTTCAGCGCCTCGTCGATATTACCGGTGCTGCGCACCACCTTGCCCGGCTTGAGCGCCGCCGCTTCCAGCTCCTTGCGGTAGGCGATCGAGTCATAACCGGCATTGGCGCCGTCGTCCCAGACAATCTTCAGCGCCTCGCGCCCCTTGATCGCCGCCCAGGTATTGCTCGCAATCACCGCCACACCCCCCAGAGGCTGGAACTCGGAGGGAATCGGCCGGCTGTCGATCGGCATCACCTTGACCACCCCCGGCACCTTCAGCGCCGCGCTGGCATCAAAGGACTTGACCGTGCCGCCATACACCGGCGGCCGCGCCACGGTGGCAAAGAGCATACCTTCGAAGTGCACATCGGCACCGTAGACCGCGCGCCCGGTGACGATGTCTTCGCCGTCGATGGCCCGGACCGAGTCCTTGCCGATATAACGAAACTCCGACGACTGCTTGAGCCGCAGGCTTTCTCGCGCCGGTACCGGCAAGGCAGCGGCCGCCTCGGCCAGCGCGCCATAGCCCAATTGACGGCCACTGGGCTGATGGAGGACGGTGTGCAATTGCGCCCGGCACTCGCCGACCGGCACTTGCCATTGATTGGCCGCCGCCTGCTCCAGCATGCTCCGCGCCGCGGCCCCACACCGGCGCATCGGCTCGTACCAGTGGCGCATGCTGCGCGAACCGTCGGTGTCCTGGTTGCCGAAGCGCACTTCATCACCCGGCGCCTGGCGGACCTTGACCATGGCCCAGTCGGCATCCAGCTCATCGGCCACCACCATGCTCAAGCTGGTGCGCACGCCCTGACCCATTTCCGAGCGGTTGCACAGCACCGTCACCGTGCCATCAGCGGCTATGCTGACGTACACCTTGGGGTCATCGACCCAGCCGTTGGGCATGCCGTCCGCGCCGAACTTGCTGCCCTCGGCGAACGCCTCCCGCCAGCCCCAACTGGCCGCCAGCACCAGCGCACCTGTAGCGCCAACCCCCTTGAGAAAGCCACGTCGACTGAGGTTGCTCAGGACAAAATCGCTGGGTAAGCGGCTCATGCCTTGGCCTCCTGCAGATGGCTCGCCACCTGGCGGATTGCGGTCTTGATCCGGTTATAGGTACCGCAGCGGCAGATATTGCCGAGCATCGCGGTCTCGATCTGCTCATCGCTGGGGTTGGGATGGGTCTTGAGCAATGCCGTGGCCGACATGATCTGGCCACCCTGGCAGAACCCGCACTGCGCGACGGCTGTATCGAGCCAGGCCTGCTGGACCAGTTGGCCGAGCGGGTCGCGGTGCAGGTTGTCGATAGTACTGACGGCCTGGCCGCTCACCGAGCCGATCGGGGTGATGCAACTGCGCGCCGGGGCACCGTCGATATGGATGGTGCACGCACCGCACAGGCCCATGCCACAGCCAAATTTGGTGCCGCTGTAACCGGCAACGTCGCGGATCGCCCAGAGCAGCGGCATGTCCTCGGTGACGTCCAGTTGGTGATCTTGACCATTGAGCTTCAGGGTAATCATGGGCACGCCCGCATATGCATGAGGTTATGGGGTCGAGTTATCTGCCGCGCTGTAGCGAGGGTTTGGAACACGCAGATCGACTCAGGCTAATGGGCTCTCTTGTGAAGAGGGGTCTTCACCGGGCCTTCGGTGGAACAAATGAAAACATCGTCAGAAGATCACGTTAACTGATCATTAACAAAAAAGCCCTGCAACCATTAGGGTGTGCAGGGCTCTGGGTTCAGCGTCCAAGCGTAGCTCAATAGCGGTTCGGTTCCATTTCCAGCTCGACATTAAAACGCTCGAGTATGTCTTTCTGGATCCGCTGCGCCAGCTCGAGCAGCTCAAGCCCGGTGGCACCGCCATAGTTGACCAGCACCAGCGATTGCAAGCGGTGTACTCCGGCGTCGCCTTCGCGAAAACCTTTCCAGCCCGCTTGCTCGATCAACCAGCCGGCCGCCAGTTTGACCTGGCCATCGGCTTGCGGATAACCCACCAGCCCCGGGTGCGCGAGGCGGATTTGCGCGGCCAACTGGGCGCCGACCACCGGATTCTTGAAAAAGCTGCCAGCGTTGCCGAGTACGGCCGGGTCAGGCAGCTTCTCGCTGCGAATGCTGCAAATCGCCTGGCTGACATCGCTGGCACTCGGCTGCTCGATGCCCTGCTCGGTCAGGCGCTGGCGCACCGGGCCGTATTCCAGGTGCAAATGCTCGACCCGATCCAGGGCAAAACGCACCCGCAGGATCACCCAGCGGCCTACCTCTCGCTTGAACAGGCTGTCGCGGTAGGCGAAGTTGCATTCGGCCAGGGTGAAATCCCGCAGCTCGCCGGTCTGGCGATCGAGGGCCGTCAATCCAGCGAACACGTCCTTGATCTCCACCCCATAGGCCCCGATGTTCTGCATCGGCGCCGCGCCTACCGTACCGGGAATCAGGCTGAGGTTCTCAAGGCCCGACAAGCCCTGTGCCAGCGTCCACTGCACAAAGGGATGCCAGGCTTCGCCCGCCTCGGCTTCGATCACCACGCGCGTGCCATCGTCGCTCAACTGGCGAATTCCGCGAGTGGCCATGCGCAGCACCAGCGCCGGGATATCCGCCGTCAGCAGCAGGTTGCTGCCTGCACCAATCACCAGCAATGGCAGCCCGTGCTCGCCGACGTACGCCAGCGCCTGGTGTACGTCGGCATCGCTGCGGGCCTCGGCGAACAGCTGCGCGCGTACATCCACGCCAAAGCTGTTGAACGGCTTGAGCGAAACCTGCGGCTGCAGGTGCAAAGTCATAAGCGTCCCTTCAATTCAATCACCAACAAATCGCAGGCCTGCTCGATCAGGTCCAGCACCTGTTCGAAGCCATGCTCGCCGTCATAGTAAGGATCCGGCACGTCATCGACACTCGACTGATAACGACGCAGGAACAGGTCCAGCTCAGCCTTGCCCTGGCCCGGTTGCAGGGCCTTGAGGTGGCGCAGGTTGCTCTGGTCCATGGCCAGGATCAGGTCGTAGCTGGAGAAGTCGGCGCGCGTCACCTGTTGCGCCCGCTGCGCCGACAGGTCGTAGCCACGGCGCAGGGCCGCGGCCTGGCTGCGCTTGTCCGGCGGATTGCCGACATGCCAGTCACCGGTTCCGGCAGAAGCCACGTCGACCTGCCCGCTCAGCCCGGCTATCCGCAATTTATGCCGCAGCACGCCTTCAGCCGTCGGCGAACGGCAGATATTACCCAGGCAGACAAACAGAACCCGCATCAGGCCTCCAGCAGGCGACGGACGCGCTCGAGGTCTTCAAGGGTGTCGACCCCCGCTGGCGGGGCAATGAGGGCATCGGCGACATGGATGCGCACGCCGTGCCAGAGTGCGCGCAGTTGCTCCAGGCACTCAGTGTCTTCCAGCCAGCACGGGCCCCAGCTGACGAAGTCATGCAGGAAGCCGGCACGGTAGGCGTAGATCCCGATATGACGGCGGTACGGTACGCCCTCAGGCATTTGCGTCTGGCTCTTGGCGAACTGGTCGCGCGCCCACGGCAGGGTCGCCCGGCTGAAAGTCAACGCCAGGCCATTGAGGTCGCTGACGACCTTGACCACATTGGGGTTGAACAGGGTTTCAAGGTCTTCGATCGGTTCGGCCAGCGTCGCCATGCCCGCTTCGGCATGGGCTGCCAGATTGGCGGCGACCTGGTCGATCACGCTCGGCGGAATCAATGGCTCGTCGCCCTGGACGTTGACCACGATGGCATCTGGCGCCAGGCCCAACTGGCTGGCGACTTCGGCCAGGCGGTCAGTGCCGGAGTTGTGGTCGACCCGGGTCATCAGCACTTCGCCACCAAAGGCCTGGCAGGCCTCGACAATGCGCGCGTCGTCGGTGGCGATCACCACCCGCTGGGCGGCACTTTTGCGCGCCTGTTCCCAGACGTGCTGGACCATCGGCTTGCCGGCAATCATCTGCAGGGGCTTGCCCGGCAGGCGCGTGGAGGCAAATCGCGCCGGAATCACCACGGTGAACGCGTTACTCATTTGTCCAGGCGCTCTTCGGTGGTCAGGGTACGGGCTTCGGTTTCCAGCATGACCGGAATACCATCACGAATCGGAAAGGCCAGGCCAGCCCCCTTGCTGATCAGTTCGGTCTTGTCGGCGCTGAGCTTGAGCGGACCTTTGCAGATCGGGCAGGCGAGGATATCGAGCAATTTGGTGTCCATGAAAAACTCCCTGGAAAAAAGCGTTTTAAGGCAAAAGACGTGCGGGCAGCAGCCGCATCAGCTGCGTATCGAACCAGGCCACGAAAGCCGGTGAAGGCGCAGCATCGACCGCCAGGTACCACCAGTGGGGGGCAGCGAAGGCTCGGCATTTCACCGCATCCTTTTCCGTCATGACCAGTGGCAGCGATGGCGTGAAATTCAAGGCCGCCGCGCTGTATTGCGCGTGGTCGGCAAACGCGTGTGGCACAGGCTGCCAGTGTAGCGTTTCAAGGGTAGTGAAGAAACGTTGCGGATTGCCGATCCCGGCCACTGCGTGCACTGCCTGCCCCGCAGGAAAATGCTCGAGGCCACGGCGTTCACCGGTCAGCAGGTTGACCAGCGCGGTGGGCTGCAGGCGGAACGCAAAACCCTCGTCGGCATCGGCCAGGGCGCCGTTGTACAGCACCGCATCGACGCTTTGCAGGCGCTCCACCGGCTCGCGCAATGGCCCCGCCGGCAGGCAACGGCGATTGCCCAGGCCACGCGCGGCATCGATCAGCACCAGTTCCAGGTCGCGCGCCAGGCGGTAATGCTGCATGCCGTCGTCAGACAGGATCAGGTCCAGCGGCTCGGCGGCCAGCAACGCCTGGACGGCGCGACTGCGGTCCGGGTCGATCATCAAGGGCACACCGGTGCGCTGGACAATCAGCAGCGGCTCATCGCCGGCCACCGCTGCCGTCTGTTGCGCCTCGACCCGCCAGGGCAACTGGGGCGGCGTCGCCCCGTAGCCGCGACTGACCACCCCGACCCGCAGGCCGGCGCGCTGGCAGTGCTCGATCATCCACAGAATCAACGGTGTCTTGCCGGTGCCCCCGACCGTGATGTTGCCGACCACGATCAGCGGCACCGGGGGCTGGTAGATCTCGCCCTCGCCCGCCAGGAACCGCCGGCGTTTGGCCGTGACCACGCGCCGGTACAACCACTCCAGTGGCCACAAGACTTTGAGCGCCGGATGACCGGCGTACCACGCAGCGAGCAATCGATCGGACATGGCCATCAGGGTGCCGGAGCCGCCTCAACAGTGGTCATGCGCAAATGGCTGAACCCCAGCTTGCCGGCGGCGTCCATGGCGGTGATGACCGCCTGGTGCTGGGTCTTGCCATCGGCGCTGATGGACAGCGGCAGGTTGGTGTCGCCATTGGACTCTTTTTTCAGCGCATCGATCACGCTGGCCAGGTCGTTCTTGGGCAGCACCTGGTTGTTCACCGAGAACGTCCCGTCGGCGCTGATGGTAACGTCCAGTTGTTTGGCCTGCTGGTCTTCGGCCGGCGAACCGCTGACCGCTTCCGGCAACTCGACCCGCAGTTGGGTTTCCCGGGTGAAGGTGGTGGTCACGACGAAAAACAGCAGCAGGATAAACACCACGTCGATCAGCGACGCCAGGTTGATGTCCACATTCTCCCGTGGCTTGCGGCGGAATTTCACGCTTTGCCCTCGGTCAGGTCGACGTCACGGTCGCCCTGTACCACTTCGACCAGCTTGATCGCCTCCTGCTCCATACCGACCACCAGCTCATCGATGCGGCGCTGCAGGAACCGGTGGAAGAACACCGACGGAATCCCCACCATCAGGCCCGCGGCCGTGGTGATCAAGGCCTTGGAAATCCCCCCGGCCAGCACCGCGGCGTTGCTGGTCATGCCCGAGCCCATGAACGAACTGAAAATATCGATCATGCCCAGCACCGTACCCAGCAACCCCAACAATGGCGCCATGGCAGCAATGGTGCCGAGTGCATTGATATAGCGCTCCAGTTCATGAATGACCCGGGCGGCAGCCTCTTCGATGCACTCCTTCATGATCTCGCGACCATGCTTGGAGTTGGCCAGGCCCGCGGCGAGAATTTCCCCCAGCGGCGAGTTGGCACGCAATTCCTTGAGTTTTTCTTTATTGAGTTGCTTGTCCTTGATCCACACCCAGACCTGCCCGAGCAAATGCTCCGGGGTCACACGGCTGGCCCGCAGGGTCCACAGGCGCTCGGCAACAATGCCCAATGCAGCGATCGAACTCAAAATGATCGGCAACATCATCCAGCCGCCGGATTTGACCAATTCCCACACAGTGACAGTCCCCTCGAAAAAGTGCGCCACTTTAGCATACAGACAGGCCATAGCGGCCGGGCCCGCCGACGACCGTGCCCGCCATGGCACCAGGCCACGCCACCTCAGGGTGCGGGGCTGACGGACGGCGCACTGCGCCAGAAACGCGCGGCGCGACGCATCGCCTGCGGCGCCGTGAACTCCCCCAGAAGCAGGCGTACCGCGCCGTGCTCGGCACTGTCATAAATCTGCACCCCCAGGCGCTGATAACGCTCGACCACCTGCGGATGAGGATGACCGAAGCTGTTGCCGTGCCCCCGGGAAATCAGTACCCCCCGGGGCGCCAGCGCGCGGACAAACGCCTCGGATGAAGAACTGCGGCTACCGTGGTGTGGCGCTTGCAACCAATGACTGTTGACCGCCAGCGACGAATCGAGCAACACCCGCTCGGCACTGGCGTCAATATCGCCGGTCAGCAGCAGGCGCTCACCGTTGGCCTCAATCTGCAACACGCAGGAATTCTGATTGCTGTCAGCCGCCCCGGACCAATGCCACAGGGTAAAACGCACACCGTCCCACTCCCACTGCTTGCCACTGGCACAGGGCAACGCACGCAACTCATCAGGCAGATCCTGCGGTTCGCCGCTGATCACCTGCGTAACCGGCAGGCCACGCCAGATTGAGCGAGCGCCCCCGGCATGATCGGCATGGGCGTGACTGATCAGCATCAGGTCGAGGTGGCGGACGCCGAACTTGCGCAACGCCGGCAGGACCACCTGCGCCCCCAGGTCAGCGCCGCGAAAACCCGGGCCCGCGTCATAGAGCAAAGTATGTTGCCGGGTGCGCACCACAATCGCCAGGCCCTGGCCGACATCCAGTTGCCAGACTTCGGCCCGGCCTTCGGGCACCTCCCGGGGCGGCGCAAACACCAGGAGCAGCAACATCGGCCAGCCGAGCAGCCGCAACGGCAAGCCCTTGGGCAGCAACAGCAACACCGCGCCCAGCACAGCGATCGCCCAGGCCCACAGAGGCACTGCCGGCGCCACCCAGGCCGGCAGCTTCCCCGCCACCCAGGCCAACGCGCCGAACAACACCTCAAGCAAACCGCCAGCCAGCCACAGCAGGCCCTCCCCGACATAGGGCACCGGCAGCAACAACGTACCCAGCAAGGCCGGGGGCAGAACCAACAGGCTGATCCAGGGCACGGCCACCAGATTGACCACGGGGCCGGTGAGGCTGATGGGCAGGTTGAGGATCAACAACACCGGACATAAGCCAAGCGCAATCAGCCACTGGGCACGGGTCCAGGTTTGCCACCAGCGCCACGGCCCCAGTCGCCCGCCAAAGGTGAAGATCAACACCGCCACCGCGGCAAACGACAGCCAGAACCCCGGGCGCAAACTGGCCATAGGGTCCAGCAGCAGTACCGCATTCAGCGCCAGCAGCCATGGCCACCAGGCCCCTAGATGGCGAAAGCGCAGGCGCCATAACAACACCAGGCCAATCATCACGCAGGCCCTGCGCACGGGCACCTCGAATCCCGCCAGCAGCCCATAGCCCAGCGCCGCGGCGAACGCCAGGCCACAGGCCCAGGGCAACCACGCCAGGCGTTGCGGCCACAGGCCATACCGGGCAAGACCGGCAATCAGCAGATAGACCATCCCCGCCAGCAAACCCACGTGCTGTCCGGAAATCACCAGCAAGTGCACGGTGCCGGTGTCCTGCAAGACTTGCCAGTCGGCACGGCTCAACCCAGAGCTGTCGCCCAGCACCAACGCTGCCAGCGCCCCCTCCCGGCCCTGGGCGTCGACGGCCAGTAAACGCTGGCGAACCGCGTCGCGCCAGGCCCATTGCGCGGGCTGCAGGCGCTGTCCGTCCTTGACGGTGGCCGTGGCACCGATGCGTTGCGCCAACAGCCAGGCCTCGTAATCAAAGGCATGGGGGTTGAGCAGGCCCACGGGACGCTTGAGCTTCACGGCCAGCCGCCAGCGTTCGCCACTGTTGACCCGTGGCCCGTCATACCAGGCCAGCCGGAGCAACTGCGGCACCTCGGTGCGCCGCGCCCGGGCATCGGCCAACTCAAAGCGCACCACACCGGGTGCGTACTGCGGCAAGCCCACGACCCGACCTTCGATCCAGCGAGTCTGACCGTCGAGCTCCGGCGCCAGGCGATCATCGAGCGCCCACTGCGCACTGCTACAAGCCCACACCAGCCCCAACAGAAACAACGCCAGCGGGTAGGTGCGAAACGGCAGCAGCATCAACGCCAGCAGTACCATCGCCAGCAACATCCCGACCGGTGGTAAGGTCGGCAACAAAACCAGGGTCAATAGACCCAGTGCGAGCGCCACCATCCCTGTGCGCATAAGCCTGTCCTTGAGAGTTCCCTCTCTTGGATTAGCCGAGTCACGGCACCGCGCATTTATTAATTGTCACAAAGTCTGAATGGGCGTTTCCTTGAATCCGGGCATACTTGCCGCCTGAACTGACCGAGAAGCCCTATGCCCCGGCGCTTATTCAAACGTTACATGCCAGACCCGAGCAGTATCAGGGAACACAAGTCCTTACGCTTTCTCGGCACGCTGCTGCATGACCCGAACCTCTGGCACCTCAACCGCCACTCGGTAGCCCGAGCCATGGCGGTGGGCCTGTTTGCCGCCTTTTTGCCGATCCCCATGCAGATGCTGGTAGCAGCGGCCCTGGCAATTGCGGTGCGCGGCAATATTCCGATCGCGGTCAGCCTGGTCTGGCTGACCAACCCGATCACCATGCCGGTGGTGTTTTTCTGCACCTACCAGACCGGCGCCTGGTTGATGAATGTGCCTGCCCGCAGCCTGCCGGAGGAGCTGACCTGGGAATGGATCAGCGGTGAGCTGTCGACGTTGTGGCAACCGTTCCTGCTAGGCTCGGTGGTGGCCGGCCTGGTGCTCGGTGCCCTGGCTTACTGCATGACCATGACCTACTGGCGCTGGTGGGTAGGCCGGCAGTGGACGCGACGCAAAAAGGCTCGACGGACCAAATAAACAACGGCACCTCTTGGGGTGCCGTTTTTACTGTCGCAGGGTGCCTGTATCAGGTGCGCATCCCGCGACCACTGACCAGCAACCGTGCACAGCCGATGTACAGCACCACGGTGGCCACCAGCATGAAGGTGATGGCGATGCTGATCTTGATGTCCGACACGCCAAGAATGCCGTAGCGGAAGGCATTGACCATGTGCAGCACCGGGTTGGCCAGCGATACCGTCTGCCAGAACGGCGGCAGCAGGCTGATGGAGTAGAACACCCCGCCCAGGTAAGTCAGGGGGGTCAGCACAAAGGTCGGGATAATCGAGATATCGTCGAAGTTACGTGCAAACACCGCGTTGATGAACCCCAGCAGCGAGAAGATGGTGGCCGTCAGCACCACCACCAGGATGGTCACGCCCAGGTGATGCACCTGCAAGTCGGTGAAGAACATCGACAGCAAGGTCACGATCACCCCGACCATCAAGCCGCGCAGCACGCCGCCCAGGGTGTAGCCGATCAGAATGGTGTGCGGTGAAACCGGCGACACCATCAACTCTTCGATAGAACGCTGGAATTTGCTGCCGAAGAAACTCGACACCACGTTGCCGTAGGAGTTGGTGATCACCGACATCATGATCAATCCCGGCACGATGTACTCCATGTAGGTGAAGCCACCCATGTCACCGATCTGCCGGCCGATCAGATTACCGAAAATCACGAAGTACAGAACCATGGTGATCGCCGGCGGCAGCAGGGTCTGCGGCCAGATCCGGGTAAACCGGCGGACTTCACGGTAAACGATGGTGTTGAGGGCAACGAGGTTGGGTTGCAGTTCGGAACTCATACGGCCACCTTCGCCAGATTTTTCTCCACCAGGGACACGAACAGCTCCTCGAGGCGATTGGTTTTATTGCGCAGGCTCAACACTTCAATGTTCTGCGTCGCCAATTGAGCGAACAACGCAGTGATGCCCACCGCTTTATCCACCTGGACTTCCAGGGTATGGCTGTCGATCAGCCGGCTTGGGTAGCCGATCAACTGCGGTGCCACCTGCATGTCGTGCTTGAGGTCAAGCAGGAACGTCTCGACATGCAACTGGCCGAGCAGGTTACGCATGCTGGTGTTTTCGACAATGGTGCCGTGGTCGATGATGCCGATGTTGCGGCACAGTTGCTCGGCCTCTTCCAGGTAGTGGGTGGTGAGGATGATGGTGATGCCTTTCTGGTTCAGCTCGGTGAGGAAACTCCACATCGAGCGCCGCAGTTCGATATCGACGCCGGCAGTCGGCTCGTCGAGGATCAGCAGGCGCGGCTCATGAACCAGCGCGCGGGCGATCATCAAGCGGCGCTTCATGCCGCCGGACAGTGAGCGCGACGGTACATCGCGCTTGTCCCACAGGCCAAGCTGGGTCAGGTACTGTTCGGCCCGCTCCTTGGCAACCTTGGACGGAATGCCGTAGTAGCCCGCTTGGGTCACTACGATGTCGAAGGTCTTTTCGAACTGGTTGAAGTTGAACTCCTGGGGCACCACGCCGATGCTGCGCTTGAGCGCGGCCGGGTTGCGGTCCAGGTCGTGACCGAAGATATTCACGCTGCCACTGGTCTTGTTCACCAGGGTCGAGAGAATGCCGATGGTGGTGGATTTGCCAGCCCCGTTGGGGCCGAGCAAGGCGAAGAAGTCACCTTCAGCGACATCCAGATCGATACCACTCAGGGCCTGGAAACCGTTGCCGTAGGTTTTGGTTAGCTGCCGGATGGACAGAGCAGAACTCATATCGGATTTACGCACCAAGAAGGGAAGTGAGAAATACGTTGGGGCTCGCGGCGAGCAAGCCCACCGCAGCGCAGCGCATCAGCGTTATGGTGCTTGGCGACGCCGCACAAGTACAGTCACGCGTATCGATAGTCAGTATTAAGTCAACGCGGTCATGACCGCTTTCTGATAGGCCGGGCGCTGTTTCAGCCGCGCGTACCAGGCTTGCAGATGGGGCTGCGGGGTGCGCTCGATAGGCATCTCGAACCAGGCATAGATGAAACTGCCCAGGGGAATATCGCCCATGCCGATCTCGGCACCGGACAGATAGGGCTGGCTGGCCAACGCCTGATCCGCCATCGCCAGCAAGGCTTCGCACTCCTTGATCGCGGCGTTGATCGCCGACCAGTCCTGCTGCGCGGGCGGGGTACGCAACACACCCCAGAACACGGTGCGGAAGGGACCGGCGAAACTTGAGGTAGTCCAGTCCATCCATTTTTCGGCACTGGCGCGGGCCTGGATATCGGCCGGGTACCAAGGGGTCGCATGGGCGTGGCGGGCCATCAGGTAACGCACGATGGTGTTGGATTCCCACAGCACAAAGCCGTCATCTTCGATCACCGGCACCCGGCCGTTGGGGTTCATGGCGCGGTACTCGGGCGTATCGACCAACCCAAACGCGCCGCCGGCGTCGATAGCCTCATAGGCCAGGCCAAGTTCCTGCGCCGCCCACAGTGGTTTTCTGACGTTCGACGAGTTTTTTCGACCCCAGATCTTCAGCATGACCTTCCCTCAATGGATGAATGCCGGGGCAGTCTACGCCGGATCAGGCGTCAGACAAATCGCTCTGCATGTCCCCCAGCAGGGCCGGCATCCGCTCGCTGAACAAATGCGGATAGCACTGTTGCAGATGCTCGAAAAAGAACGTCTCGGGGACATCGGCAAACTGTCCATGATCCACCAGGTACTCCATGGACTGCCGCCCCTGGCGGTTGAAGGCATGAAACACGCTGTCGTTGACCCCGTCGAACTCCAACGCCGGCACATCGAACACTTCACACAGCCGCGCATTGAACGCCGGCGTCGCCTTGACCCAGCGCCCCTGCAGATACAACTCGGTATACCCGTGCATGGCGAACACATCGCTCTTGAGCAAGGCGATCAGGCGCGGGGTCGACAGGTGATTGCGCACGTCCGCCAGGCCGATCCGCGCCGCTATCGCGCAATGCCGGGCACAGCCGGCCAGCAAAGTGGCCTTGGGCACGCAGTAGCTTTCACCGGTGGCCAGGGCAAAGCTGCCGCGTAGCGTCTCGGGATCACGACTGAAGGTATAGGGGTTGTAGCGCACGGCCTCGCGCACCGCGTAATAGAGATTGACCGCCTGTGCGACCGGATCAGAACTGCTGCCCCGATGCTTTTCGGCGAACTCCACCACCGCGGGGTGGTCACTATCGATGAAGCGGCCGGGACTCAGATACTCGTGCATGAGAACAATCTCCTGGGGAAGCCCCGAGTCTAGCGACACCTTCAGCACAGAGATAACGACGTATCGGCCAAACATGAGAGCTTGTCGCACACCCCACGCAGCTTTTGTCCAGCTTGCCGCCCGGTTTCACAAGCGAAACACACGCCCTGTTTCCTACACATTCAAACACATAGTGCCAACCGCCCCCTTTGGCAGATGCCGACTAAGCTCTTGGGGTGGTTTTGACCCTGGTTTCACGGAGGATTGAATATGTTGCTGTTGTGGATACTGGTTCTAGTGGTCGGAATTGCCTATCTGGCTCACCGCCGCACCGCCCCCCTGCCCGCCCTGGGCATCGTCGCCGCCTACTTGCTGGCGATGGGCATCCTGAGCCATGCACCCGGCTGGCTGCTGCTGATCTTCTGGATCGCGCTGGCGGCCGTGGCCGCTCCCCTGCTCCTGCCAGACCTGCGGCGCAAGTTCTTCAGCGCCCCGCTGTTCAGCTGGTTCCAGAAAACCCTGCCGCCCATGTCGCAAACCGAACGCGACGCCATCGACGCGGGCACCGTCTGGTGGGACGGTGAACTGTTCAGCGGCCGCCCGGACTGGAACAAACTACTGGCCTATCCCAAGGCGCAGTTGAGCGAAGAAGAGCAGGCCTTCCTCGACGGCCCGACCGAAGAACTCTGCGCCATGGTCAGCGACTGGCAGATCGGCCAGACCATGGACCTGCCGGCCGAAGCCTGGGCGCATATCAAGGCCAACGGCTTTTTTGCCCTGATCATTCCCCGGGAATACGGCGGCAAGGGGTTCTCCTCCTACGCCAACTCGCAAGTGGCAATGAAACTGGCGACCCGCAGCGGCGACCTCGCCTCCACCGTCATGGTCCCCAACTCACTGGGACCGGCCGAACTGCTGCTGCACTACGGCACCGAAGCACAACGCAACCACTACCTGCCGCGCCTGGCCCGTGGCGATGACATCCCGTGCTTCGCCCTGACCGGCCCGCTGGCAGGTTCCGACGCCGGCGCGATGCCTGACACCGGGGTGATCTGCAAAGGCCAATGGCAAGGCGAGGAAACCCTTGGCCTGCGCCTGAACTGGGAAAAGCGCTACATCACCCTTGGCCCCGTGGCCACGCTGCTCGGCCTGGCGTTCAAGGCGTATGACCCGGACCATCTGCTGGGCGACGAGGAAGACCTGGGCATCAGCCTGGCCTTGATTCCCACCGATACCGATGGCGTGGAAATCGGCCGCCGCCACCTGCCCCTCGGCGCGTCCTTCATGAACGGACCCAACTCCGGCAAGGACGTTTTCGTGCCCCTGGACTTCCTCATTGGCGGCCAGGAGATGCTCGGCAAGGGCTGGATGATGCTGATGAACTGCCTGTCGGTGGGGCGCTCGATTTCGTTGCCGGCCGTAGGCACCGGCGCCGCCAAGTTCACCAGTCTGGTCACCGGCCAATATGCCCAGGTGCGCGAACAGTTCAACGTGCCGCTCTCGGCCTTCGAAGGCATTCAGGAAGCCATGGCGCGTATCGGCGGCAATGCCTGGATGATGGACGCGGCACGCATGCTCACCGCCAGCGCCCTGGACCTTGGCGAAAAACCCTCGGTGCTTTCGGCAGTGCTCAAGTATCACCTCACCGAACGGGGTCGCGAGTGCATCAGCCACGCCATGGATGTGCACGGCGGCAAGGCGATCATCATGGGCCCGAACAACTACCTTGGACGTAGCTGGCAAGGTGCGCCGATCTTCATCACCGTGGAGGGTGCGAACATTCTCTCGCGCAACCTGATGATCTTCGGCCAGGGCGCGATCCGCTGCCACCCGTTCGTCCTGCAAGAAATGGCCCTCGCCGGTCGCGAAGACAAGGACCAGGCACTGAAGGAATTCGACGGCCTGCTGCTCAAGCACATCGGTTTTGCCGTGAGCAACGCGGCCAGCACCCTGGTCCTCAACCTCGGTTTTGGTCATCTGGAACACAGTCCCGGCGACAAACTCAGCCAGGGTTACTTCCGCGCGCTCAACCGCCAGGCAGCGGCCTTTGCCATGCTCGCCGACCTGAGCATGATGTTGCTGGGCGGCGAACTGAAACGCCGTGAACGCCTGTCGGCCCGCCTGGGCGATGTACTGAGCAACATGTACCTGGCCTCTGCCGCGCTCAAGCGTTATCACGACCTCGACTCACCCGAACACATGCGGCCGCTGTTCACCTGGGCGATGGAGGAAAGCCTGGGGCAGTCCGAGCGGGCGCTGGACGAGCTGTTGAGCAACTTCCCGAGCAAGGTGCTGGGCTGCCTGCTGCGGGTCGTCGTGTTCCCGTTCGGGCGCCGACACAAAGGCCCGGACGACAGGCTCGGTGCCGAAGTGGCCGCTGTGATCGGCCGGGCCAAGGGCGACCCGACCCTCGAAGAACTGCTGGGCGGCTGCTACCGTCCGCAAGCTGTCGAAGATCCGGTGGGTGCCCTGCAACATGCCTGCGACCTGCTCAATGCGGTCCATCCGCTGCAGAAAAAACTCCACCTGGCCCTCAAGAGCGGGCAGTTCAAACCCGCCGCCGGGGAAAACCTCATCGACGCGGCCCTTGAGGCCGGGGTGCTGCAAGCCGCGGAGGCGCAGAGTCTGCGCGAAGCCGAAGCGGCGCGGCGCAAAGTGATCGACGTCGACGACTTTTCCAAGGAGCAACTGCAACTGGCCGAGGGCAAAGTCCGCTAGGACCCAGGCCCGTCCAGCGCGGCGGAGATGAAAAACGGGCGCCAGGGCTATATACTCCGGCGCCCGTTTTGCTTTAGTTCTAGAGGACTCCCGTTATGCTCGACCAAACTCTCGTCCAGCTCGACCTCCTGCGCAGTATCCTGGTCGCTGTCGGTGAAGCCGAGCAGGTTCCGGAAGAAAGCCATGCGCTGTTCCTGGAACGCTTCGACGAACTGCGTGCCGCCCTGCCGATCGACCCGATCGAAAGCCAGTACCTGGGCCAGGACCTGATGTGCCAGATCATCCAGCGCTACCCGCAAATCGCCCATATGGTCCCACGCGACCTGCTGTGGTACTTCGCCGGAGACTGCCTGCACTACATGCCCGACGATGAGATCGACCTGTACCAGGCCCTGGAAGAACGTCGCTTCGAAGCCGAACAGAACGACGAACCCTTCGACTGGAACCAGGAAAAACAACTGCTGGCCCTGTCGAACCAGGACAGCAAGCACTGATCAACAGCTCGGCGATCTATATAGGGCGCGGCATGGCTAGCACCTACAAACTGTTGGTGTACCCACGCAATGGGGTACGCCAGGGATTCTGTAGGAGCGAGCTTGCTCGCGATGGGCGTCAACGATCACGCGTATAGCCTGAATAACCCCGCCACTCTTGAGTTCATCGCGAGCGCGCGCTCCCGCCCCCCCCTCAGAACAGCCCCTCACTCTCTGGCAATTCATAGTGCGCCACTAGCGCACCCGCCCCAGCGGATTTACCCGGCTTGCTCAGCGTCGGTTCCTTCTCCAGGCACTCCACCAGATAATCGATGAACACCCGCAGCTTGGGCGGCAAGTAGCGAGTCGGCGAATGCAGCAACCAGGCGCCACCGCTGTAGGAAGCGAGAAAGGTCCAGTCCGCCAGCACCTGCACGATCAACCCTTGCTCAAGGGCATGCCGGGCGGTGAAGTACGGCAGGCTGCCAATGCCGATATGCTGCAACACGGCCCCCAGGCGCACCCCGGTGTGATTGGCGGCATAACGCCCGCGCACCCCGACGGTCACAGTCTTGCTGCCCCGCTTGAACTTCCAGCGCGCATCGCTCGGGGTTTCGCCCAGGTAGATGCAACTGTGATTCAGCAGCTCGTGGGGATGGCTCGGCGTGCCGTGCTCCGCCAGGTACTGCGGCGTCGCACAGAGCAGGTGATCGATGGTCAGCAGTTGGCGCCCCACCAGCCCAACGGGTGGGCGGTCGGTGATGCGGATCGCCAGGTCGACATGGTCGTCGATCAGGTCGACCTCGCGGTCCTCCAGGAACAACTCGACATCGACCTTGGGATAACGCCGCAGAAACTCCGGCATATGCGGATGGATCACAAACCGCCCCACTGCCTTGGGCACGCTGACCCGTACCAGTCCTTCGGCCTCCTGGGTGAACTGGCCACTGATTTCCATGACCGAACGGGCAGCGCTGACCATCTCCTGGCAACGCTTGAACACCTCTTCGCCACCATCGCTCAGGCGCAACTTGCGCGTGGTGCGTTGCAGCAAACGGGTGGCCAGGGCTTTTTCCAGGCGCGAGATGCTCCGGCTCACCGCCGAGGGAGAGGAACCCAGCTGGCGCGCCGCTTCCGAGAAGCTGCCGGTTTCGACCACCTTGACGAAAATCGCCATTTCACCCAACAGCGGTAACGGAAGATTTATGCTCACAGCGCAACAGTCCTTTGATGTTTGAACGGATTATCACGCTATTGCGCCCTCCATATAATAAAAAATGGAAATTTTGATAAGAGCCTGGAATATGACGCTTCGCCTGTTCTTCCACAGCGATGAACACAGTGCCAACGTGGAAGTCCTAGAGTGCACGCCCCACGAGAACGAATTTGCCGTCGTACTGCGTGCCACGCTGTTCCATCCCCAAGGTGGCGGTCAACTCTGCGACACCGGCTGGATCGGCGAAAGCCAGGTCCTGCGGGTGGTTCAGGAGCCCGAGCGCATCGTGCACTATGTCGATCGCCCCATCAGCCCCGGCATGACCCGCATCCGCCTCGACGCGCAACGTCGCCAGCTCAGTACCCGCCTGCATACGGCCGGGCACTTGATCGGGCACTTTGCCGAAACCCTCGGCTGGATCCCAATCAAGGCGCATCACTGGCCAGGTGAAGGAAGGGTGACGTTCAAGCCGGGCGAGACACCCAGGGAGTTCGATGCCAGTACGCTGCAAGACGCCCTGGCCCAGTGGATTGATGAAGACCTGCCGCGCCTGACCTCGCTGCGCGACGGCGCGCGGGAAATCAGTTTTGGTGAACTGCCGGCCTACGGTTGTGGCGGCACCCATGTACGGCGCCTGCAGGAACTGGGCACGGTTACCATCGCCAGCCTCTCGCAGAAGAAGGGCACGCTGTCCGTGCGCTACGACGTCAGCTGAACCCTGGCCTGCCCCGCCCCCTGAAACACACGCTACCGGCATGCTCGCCAGAGCATGCCCCCGCCCCCCCGACCCTGCTGGAGTTGCAATGCTTTCGAATTATCTGGGTGAGTTCCTGGCATTGGCGACCATCCACTTTCTCGCCGTGGTGGCCCCGGGGCCGGATTTTGCGGTGACGATCCGCCAGAGCGTGAGGTTTGGCCGCTGGGTGGGAGTCTGCACTGCGCTGGGCATTGGCGCGGGCATCTCGGTGCATGTGCTGTACACCGTGCTGGGCGTCGGCGCACTGATGCACACCACGCCCTGGCTGCTGACGGTGGCCAAGGTACTGGGGGGCGGCTACATCGTCTATCTGGGCGTCAGCCTGCTGCGCAGCAAACCCAAGTCGACGCTTGACAGCGAACCGGCCACCACCCCCGAAGCCCCGCAGAGCCTGGGCAAAGCCTTCACCACCGGTTTCCTGACCAACGCCACCAACCCCAAGGCAACGCTGTTCTTTCTGGCGATCTTCACCACGCTCATCAGCGCCACCACGCCGCTGGGTGTGCAGGCGCTGTACGGACTGTGGATGTGTCTGGTCAACGCCCTGTGGTTTGTCCTGGTGGCACTGTTCTTTTCCAGTCACCGGGTGCGCCAGCAGTTCATGCGCATGGGCCACTGGTTCGAACGGACCATGGGCGTGATCCTGATTCTGTTCGCCGGGCGCCTGCTGCTCTCGCTGTAGCTAACTGCGCGCACCCAGCCCCGCTGGCCGGACGCGCGCGCACTTACTTCAGGTTACCGCTGAGAAACTGTTGCAGGCGCTCGCTCCTCGGATTACCCAGCACCTCCTCCGGCGCGCCCTGCTCTTCGACTCGTCCCTGATGCAGGAACAGCACCTGGTTGGAGACCTTGCGCGCAAAGCTCATTTCATGGGTGACCATGATCATCGTCCGACCCTCTTCGGCCAGCCCCTGGATCACCTTGAGCACCTCACCCACCAACTCCGGGTCCAGGGCCGACGTTGGCTCGTCGAACAGCATGACTTCCGGCTCCATCGCCAGCGCACGGGCGATCGCCACCCGCTGTTGCTGGCCACCAGAGAGAAACGCCGGATACTGCTCTGCCACACGAGCCGGCAGGCCGACCTTTTCCAGGTAACGGCGGGCCCGCCCTTCAGCCTCTTTCTTACTGACACCCAGCACCCGGCGCGGCGCCATGCTGATGTTTTCCAGCACCGTCATGTGGCCCCACAGGTTGAAGTGCTGGAACACCATCGCCAGGCGCGTGCGCAGGCGTTGCAGCTCGGCGTCGTCGGCCACGCGCATGCCATGGTGATCCTTGACCATGCGAATCGACTTGCCGTCCAGACTCATGGCACCGTCGTTGGGGGTTTCAAGAAAGTTGATGCAGCGCAAAAAGGTGCTCTTGCCCGAACCACTGGCGCCGATCAGGCTGATCACATCCCCGGTCTTGGCTTTGAGGGAAACCCCCTTGAGCACTTCGTGGCTACCGTAACTCTTGTGCAACTCTTCAATGGTCAGTTTGTACATGGGCGCAAACATCCAGAAAGAAAAAAGGGTACGTCGCGGCACATCGGTCGCAGACGGTGACTGCCGCCCTTAATGGGCTGGCCCGAGAAATGCCAGCCAGCGGCGTTCGGCAACCCGGAACAGACCGACCAGGGCAAAGGTTATGGCCAGGTAGATCAACGCGGCGATGCCGAACGACTGGAACGTCAGGAAGGTCGCCGAGTTGGCGTCCCGCGCGACTTTCAGGATGTCCGGGATGGTCGCGGTGAAGGCCACGGTGGTGGAGTGCAGCATCAGGATCACTTCGTTGCTGTAGTAAGGCAACGAACGGCGCAGGGCCGAAGGCATGATCACGTAGGCATACAGCTTCCAGCCGGTCAGGCCATAGGCCTTGGCTGCCTCGACTTCGCCGTGGTTCATGCTGCGAATCGCCCCGGCGAAAATCTCCGTGGTGTAGGCGCAGGTATTCAAGGCGAAAGCCAGGATGGTGCAGTTCATCGCGTCGCGAAAGAACGCGTCGAGCACCGGTTGCGCGCGGATCGCGGCGAGGCTGTAGATCCCGGTGTAGCAGATCAGCAACTGGATATACAACGGCGTGCCGCGGAACAGGTAGGTGTAGAACTGCACCGGCCAGCGGATGTAGAAACGCGGGGAAACCCGGGCAATCGCCAGCGGGATCGACACCAGGAAGCCGATGCAGATCGAGGCGCTGAGCAGCCACATCGTCATTGCCAGGCCGGTGATGTGGTAACCGTCGCTGTACAGGAACGGGCGCCAGTATTCTTGCAGAAGTTCAATCATCGTACGGCCTCCCGGGCACCGGCGGCATAACGCCGCTCCAGCCAGCGCAGGACAACGTTCGAGGCGCTGGTGATCAACAGATAGATCAGCGCTGCCAGCACCAGGAAGTAAAACAGCTGGTAGGTGCTTTTCCCGGCGTCCTGGGCGGCCTTGACCAGGTCGGCCAGGCCGATGATCGACACCAGCGCGGTGGCCTTGAGCATCACCATCCAGTTGTTACCGATACCCGGCAAGGCGAAGCGCATCATCTGCGGGAAGACTACGTAGCGAAACCGTTGGCCGCGCTTGAGGCCATAAGCGGTGGCGGCTTCGACCTGACCACGGGGCACGGCGAGGATCGCGCCGCGGAAGGTCTCGGTGAAATAGGCGCCATAGATAAAGCCCAGGGTGATGACCCCGGCGCTGAACGGGTTGATCTCGATGTATTCCCACTCCAGCAGGTCCGTCAGGGACGTCAGCCAGGTTTGCAGGCTGTAGAAAATCAACAGCATCAGCACCAGGTCCGGCACCCCGCGAATCAGCGTGGTGTAGCACTGCGCGGGAATGCGCAGCAGCCTGGAGGCTGAGAGTTTGGCGCTGGCGCCCAGGAGGCCGAGTAACACGGCCACCAGCAGCGACAGTACCGATAATTGGATGGTCATCCAGGTGCCTTGCATCAGCAGGGGGCCGAAGCCTTTCAAGCTGAAGGCCGAGAGTCCCAGGTTTTGCAGGAGTTGTTCAAACATGAAGTCAGCAACCTGATAGCGAAAAAAAGGCGCCCATCACGAGGATGGGCGCCGGGCATTATTTGCCGCTGTACAGATTCAGATCACCAAAGTGTTTCTTTTGAATGGTGGCGTAGGTGCCATCATCGTGTAACGCTTTGATACCTTTATCGAGAAGGGCCTTCAGCTCTTTGTTACCTTTCGAGATACCGATAGCGGTCTTGGCTGGCAACAGTGGGCTGTCGACGGGCTTGCTGACTTCATAGTCGGCGCCTTGTGGCGACTTCAAGAAGCCCAGTTCGGCTTGCAGCATGTCTTGGATCGACGCGTCGAGACGCCCGGAAATCAGGTCGGCGTAGACCTGGTCCTGGTTGGCGTAGGCCTTGGTCTTGACTCCGGCCTTGTCCAGCACGGCCTTGGCATAGGCTTCCTGGATGGTGCCTTGCTCGTAGCCGACAGCCTTGTCCTTGAGCGATGCGGTATCGGCGGTCAGTCCGGAACCTTTTTTGAACACGAATGAAGTGGGGCCGGAGAACAGCTCGCTGGAGAAGTCGATGACCTTCTCGCGGGCTTCGGTAACGGTCATCGAAGAGATGACTCCGTCGAATTTATTGGCCTTGAGGCCCGGGATCATGCCGTCGAAATCACTTTCGACCCATTTGCACTTGACCTTCAACTCGGCGCAGATCGCATTGCCCAGATCGATATCGAAGCCCACCAGGCTGCCATCCGCTGCTTTGGACTCGAACGGTGCGTAGGAAGGGTCAACACCAAAACGCAGTTCTTTATATTCTTTAGCCAGCGCGGAACCCGCGGCCATGCACAACGCCAGTGCAGAAAGGGTCAGCAATGCTTTTTTCATTATTCAATCCCTAAGAACCAATATGAGCGCTTGTGGCGCAGAATTATTGTTACTGGAAAGCGTAAGACCTTATGAAAGTAGCAATTTCCGAACCAGAGTCCCGAACAAGCGTTTTAAAAGATGATTCAACAAAAGTCCTGGGCAGATTCGCGCCCAAAAACGGGCGCGAAAGATTGACTGCACCAACACGGAGCCTGGGCTGGCTGAACCGGTGTGTCCCCGGCGGGTTTACTTGCCGGGCACCAGGGTCAGGCGCGTCTTGCCATACACCTTGTCGAAGTTCTGCGGCTGCATCGGCAGGCTCTGGTACTGGCCCTTGAGCCACGGTTCGATACCGTTCAGGTAGCTGGGGCTGGCTGGGTTGCCGGACTGACCACTGCCGTTCTGCGCCAGCAACGGTTCGGCCTGCCCGAAGTCGACGATAAAGCGCATCGCCGGGGCCAGGGTGACGTTGAAGTCCTGGCCCCAGGTGTAGGCGGCCATGTTCAGGGTGGTGTGATCGCCACCGGCGGACATCGGCGCGCGCACGGTCTGGCCGCGCACGTCCTTCCATTCATAGTGGTGCAGTTTTCCCCATTGCCAGGCTTTACGGTCGCCGCCCATCTGGCTTTCGCCAGCAGAAATGGCGGCGGCCAGGCTGCGGGCAAGGATCGCCGGCTTGTCTTCTTTTTGCGGGGTGCGGGCGTCATCCCAGAACGGACTGTCTTCGCGGCCGAGCAAATGGTCCGCCTGGGCCGAGTAGGACAGCTCGCCGCTGGCGACAAATGCTTTCCAGGCAGGGCTGTTCTGCGGCCCCAATTCGTCGAGGAAGATCTGCTGCAGGCTGGCCTGCAGGAACAACTCGTAGATCGCCGCGTCAGTCGAGGTCGCACCGAGCTTGCCGTCGAAGGCCATCAGGCGGCTGTAGGCCTCGCGAGCCTTGCCAGATTCGGCGGCGGGCAGGGCGGCGATGGCTTGTTTGAGCGGCGCCGACATGCCGGGCGCCTCGAACATTTTCTTCAATTTACTGGCGAACAGGCTGGTCTGGTCGTATTGCATGGCAATCATGCTGCGATTGTCGTGCTTACCGCTCCCTGCCAGTTCGGCGATGCGTTCGCCGCGCTCGGGTGCGGCCCATGAATTGGACAGCTGCATGCCGTAACCGTGAGGAATCACCCGTTGGTTGGCGGTGCCTAGCCAGCCTTGCGCGGGGTCCTGATCATACGGATGGAGCATCGGGTCGGCGTAGCCGTCCCAGTCGTAGCGGCCTTCCCAGCCGGGGGATGGCAGCAAGCCTTCGCCTTCGCGACGGTTGGGGAAGCGGCCGGTCACCTGCCAGCCGATGTTGCGAGCGTCGGCAAACACCATGTTCAGGGCAATCGCGCGGATTTCGCGGCTGGCGTCCGAGGCTTTTTCCACACTCTGCGCGCGGGTCAGGTCGAAGAATGCATCCAGGCTCTTGTCATCGGTCAAGTTCGGTTGCTGCAAGGCCAGGCCGAAACCGTTACCCAGCGCAGTGCCTTGGGCGCTGTTGAGCAAGGCGCCGTGGCGGGTTTCGTACACGGCTTCGCGAATCGGGCGCTGGCCTTTGATGAAGTAGGTTTCGTTGCGCACCATCACTGGCTGCCATTTACCCCCGACCTCGTAGCTCAGGCCGTTGCCCTGGCGCTTGAGTTTTTCCAGGAACAGGTCCTGGTTGTCGCCCAGCACCGCCGTCATGCTCCAGGCCACTTGGCCGTTGAAACCGGCCAGGACCATCGGCAAACCGGCGATGGAAACGCCCGCCGCCTGGTATTTCGGTGCGCGAATCTGCACGAAGCTCCACAGCGACGGTACGCCGATCAACTGCTGGCTATCGCTGGCCAGCAGGCTTTTACCGCTGCGGCTGCGTTGTGGGGCGATCGCCCAGTTGTTCGATGCCGTGCCGCCGAGCATGTTCAAAGCGCCCAGTTGCTCGCCAGCGTTCGCCACCTCGGCAAGGCCGGGGATCGTACCGTTGAGCTTGATGCCCTGGAGTTTGTCGGTTTCCGCCAACGGCAGTTTTTCGTCCGGATAGGACGGCGACAGCCATGCCAGCTTGTCCTGGGTGACGGTTTGCGCCATGACCAGCGCGGAAATTTCCTGCGGCAGGTTGGCCGACTGGCTGAAGTTCAGCAGGCAGAAAATCAGCGCCGAATCTTCCGGTTTCCAGTATTCCGGTTGGTAACCGGTGGCAGCCAGGTCTGCCGGCAGCTTGTCGCGATAGCGGAACAGGTAAGCGTTGACCCCGCGGGCATAGACTTCAAAGAAGCGCTTGAGGCGAGGCGAAGAGGCTTTATAGAGTTCGTCGGCGCTTTTCTTCAGGTTCACGGCGCGCATGTAACGGTCGGCGTCGAGCATCTGTGGCCCCGACATTTGCGCCAGGCGGCCCTGGGCCAGCAAGCGCATGCTGACCATCTGGTAGATGCGATCGGTGGCGTGCACATAACCCAGGGTGAACAAGGCATCGTGGAAGGTGCTGCTTTCGATCAGCGGCATACCCATGGCATTGCGTCGCACGGAGACGTTTTGCGCCAGCCCTTTGAGCGGTTGCACACCGGAGGTCGGCGGTAACGTGTCCTGGGCATTCCAGGTCTGGCATCCGCCAAGGCTGAGCACACTGGTGACTGCTGCGGCAACGCCGAACCGGGGAAGAAAAGATGTAAAGGCTGGCGAGGCCATGGCAAAGCTCCGTACCAAGAAAGGCGCTACGTTAGTGAGCGACCGAGGGCCGCGCAAGCAGGGGCCGAGCTTATTTGAAGGTTTGTCGGATAAATCACGGATTTTTCGACCGCAGGCCTGTTTGCCTACCGTAAATGAAGGTATTGAAGGGGGGACTTGGTTATTGGCAGAGGGAATAGCGTCATGCAACTGCAGGTAAATGCCACCTTGATCCTGATTGATCAGCAAAAAGGTATCCATGAACCCCGGCTCGGACCGCGGAACAACCCTCAGGCCGAGGATCGCATTGCCGAATTGCTCGAGCGGTGGCGCGCCAGGTCGTGGCCAGTGATTCACGTGCAGCATTTATCCCGATCGCCGGAATCGGTGTTCTGGCCACATCAGTCGGGTGTGGAATTTCAGCAGCGGTTCATGCCCTTGGCCGGTGAACCGGTGATCCAGAAACAGGTGCCGGATGCTTTCTGCGCAACCGGGCTGGCAGAGGATCTACAGCGAGGGGGAGTCGGCCAGTTGATTATCGTTGGCGTGGCGACGCACAACTCGGTGGAGGCTACGGCGCGCACGGCCGGCAATCTGGGGTATGAGACATGGGTCGTGGAGGACGCCTGCTACACCTTCGACAAGCAGGACTATTTTGGCCAGTGGCATTGCGCGCAGCAGGTGCATGCCATGTCGCTGGGTAATTTGCAGGGCGAGTACGCCACGGTGGTGACTGCCCGCGACATCCTGATGGCGGAACGTGCCGGGTAACTGTGGGAGCGCCGACCGGCTTGCTCCCACAAACCCTTGGGGCTAGCGCATCAGGCGCCGTGGCACTTCTTGAATTTCTTGCCGTTGCCGCATGGGCAAGGGTCGTTGCGGCCAACGTCTTTCAAGGCGTTACGCACCGGCTCCTGGTGAGCGTGGCCGCAGTTTGGGCCGTGCACATGGCCATGGTCGTGATCATGGTGTTCGTGATGGTCATGATCGTGGTTGCAGTCAGGGCCATGGACGTGGGGTTGCTGGGTCATCAGGGTTACTCCGGAATAAAATCGCCGGGAATTATCTCGCCATAACGCGACAGGTGCACGTCTTTGCCAAAGAATAATCCGGTTTGCAGGGTTCCCTCCAAGCGGTAGGGGATGGGCTGCTCGGGTTTTTTCAGCAACTTGACCATTTCCCGCAGGTGCTGCCACAGGTTCGTGCGGATCGGTACCTGGAAATACCCACTGCTTTTGGGGTCGACGCTGAACCACTGATCACTCTCGCCCTCGGTCAGCAGGAACTGGCTCAAGTGAATGCGGTATTCCAGGCCGCGGACCGCCAGGCTGGAGTCATTGGGGTTGTCGACCCGAAAGTACAGCATGAACTTCTGGTCAAGCAGCCGGGCCCGGACCACCTCGACCTTGAGCAAGTGGACCTGAGGCTCAAGCTCATCGTCGCTGAACCAGGACACGCAACCACTGAGATTCAGGAGCAACAGCAGGCTGATGCAGTGCAGGGCGCGGCGTTGGTTGAGCATGGTCTGGCTCCCTTTACCCGCTGTACAGGTTCAGTCCTCTAGGCGAAGTACCCGGCACAGCACTTCTTGAACTTCTGCCCACTGTCGCAGGGGCAGGCGTCATTGCGCCCCGCCTTGAGCGGTACGGTCGGGTCAATGAAGTACCAGTGCCCGGCGTTCTGTACGAAAGAAGAACGTTCACGGTGGCTGTGTTCGCCGTCGTTGTCATGCCAGCGCGCGGTAAAGGTGACGAAGGCGTGTTCAGGTTGGCCGCCGAACACTTCCGAGCTTTCCACTTCCAGGCCTAGCCAGGTGCTCTGGGCGCTCCAGGCGCTGATCGACTGGCGGTCCAGGCCTGATTGCTGGGCGGGCAGGGTGGTCGCCACCAGATAGTCGATCAGGCCCAGCACGTAGGCGCTGTAGCGCGAGCGCATCAAGGCTTCGGCACAGGGCGCGGGGTGCCCCGCATGGAAGTGCCCGCAACAGGCATCGAGTGGCGTGCCGCTGCCGCAAGGGCAGATGGATGTACTCATTGTGTTACCACCAGTATTTTCCGAAATTCTCTGGATTGGCCCAGAAGCGTGAGTTGAGCCAGTCAGGTACTTGTTTGTAGTCAAGCAGATCATAGGTGAACAGGGTCAATACTTGTTCGTCGCGCTGGAAGCGTTCGCTGGCTTGCAGGGCCAAGGAGAAGAAGTCGGTGTCCTGCCAGCCGCAGGCACTCAGGTCGGCGAGGACCGCGATGCGACTGGCGTTGAGGTTGCGGATCCCGCCGAGCAGGTTCAGACCGTCGCGCTTGGGCAAATGCTCCAGGCAGTCGAGGGCCAGGGCCAGGTCGAAGCGCTGCGCTGCCAGGTCCGGTGGCAGTGGGCCTGGGGCGACCTGGGCAACGATGGTGTCGGGGTGCGCCAGCTTGAACGCCTGCAGCGCCGGAAAGTCGCTGGCACCGATCAGCAGCAGCCGCTTGGGCGCATAACGATCGAGCAAGGCGGCGAGCGCCTGCTGGGGAGTACGCAAAGAAATAGCGGCGGTCATCGAGGATCCTCAATCAGAACTGCCAAGACTAGCCTGCCCGAACGCTCGGGCCTAGAGCGGGTTTGCACGGGATGTAACGAGCGCCCGTAAATACACGATGAAGCCAGGGTGGCCTATTGCTGGCGGATATTAAAACTCGGGTCTTTACTGCTTGAATCGGTCGTACGCCGATCCCTCAGGAGAAAACTCGATGAGCATAGTTCGGACAGCATTACCCTTGATTCTGCTAACCAGTGTGTTGACTGGTTGCGCAGGTTTGCAGAAAACCGACTGGCCGACCTGTGCGGCGGTGGGCGGCGTGGTCGGTGCGGGTCTCGGCGCGACGAAAAGTTCGGCATGGGCCGGCGGTGGTGCGCTGTTCGTAGGTGGATTGGCAGCCGCTTATTGCTGGGTGCATGGTGACGGTGATGAAGATGGCGACGGCGTGCCGGACAGTCGTGACAAGTGCCCGGGCACACCAAAAGGCGTGCAGGTCGATGCCAATGGCTGCCCACCGCCGGAGCCGGTGGTTGAAGAAGTCGTGGTGGTCAAGGAGGAAACTATCGTCATTCGTGATGTGTACTTCCAGTTCGACTCGGCCAAGTTGACCGAAGCCGATAAAACCAAGCTGGAGACCATCGCATCCCGCCTGAAGCAGGAAGCAGCGACCGCGCAACTGAGTGTCACCGGGCATACCGACAGCGTTGGCAGCGATGCCTATAACGAGAAACTCTCGGAAAAACGTGCGCATTCGGTGGTCGAGTACCTGATTGAAGAAGGCGTGCCACGTGCCAGCTTTGTGTCGGTACAAGGTGCCGGTGAAAGCCAGCCAGTGGCCGACAACAAAACCGCTGACGGGCGGGCCATGAACCGTCGTACCGAAATCAAAATCAACCGCTAGTCCCTCTCGCATCCGCGGCTTGTGCAGTCGTGGATGCGGGTCTTTACTCCTGTGTGACCGGTATGGGCCGGTAACACAGGAGCAATCACCATGAGTCTTCGTGCGCGGACCGTGATACCGGTACTACTGTTCGGCAGCCTGTTGACAGGTTGCGCCACCCACAGCGACGGCACTGCCCCCCTCAATCAACGTACCTGGCCGATCTGCAGCCTTATCGGCGGCCTGGTGGGCGGAGGCCTGGGCGCGATTGAAAGTGGGGGGTGGGCGGCAGGTGGTGCGGCACTCGGTTTGTTGACGGGAGGCTTGATCTGTTACGCGCAGGATGGCGATGAGGACGAAGACGGGGTCTTTGATCGTCGCGATCATTGCCCGGATACCCCGGCCAATACCCCGGTCGACAACAGGGGGTGCCCGATCCCCCAATACCCGGCCACCGTCAAGCCGGTCGAGCCGCAAAGTGAAGTGATCACCCTGAGTGACCAGGGCGAGGTGTTGTTCGCCTTCGACTCTGCGCAATTGACTCCAGCGGCCCAGGAACAACTGGTGGGGTTGATGGATAAACTGAAAAACGCCGACGTACTGAGTATCAAGGTGGTCGGGCATACCGACAGCCAGGGCACAGACGCCTACAACCAGTCGCTCTCCGAGCGGCGTGCCAGCAGTGTCGCCGCCTTCCTGCTGGAACAGGGGCTGGCGCCGGACAAGCTCACCAGCCAGGGCATGGGCGAAAGCCAGCCTGTGGCCGACAACGCCAGCGAAGAAGGGCGGGCGAAAAACCGTCGGGTTGAACTGGTGATCGGTCGCTGATCGACGGCTGCCGGATGGGCGATCCTCGTCGATCCGGCAGCTAAACAGCCTGGCGCGCGAGAATTTTCACTGACCTCTGGCGCATCCCTCGTGGAAGTCGTTACTGTGCGCGCAAAGAATAATGAAGCACGGGGGAGCGTATGAAAGTGTTTTGGGGGCTGGGCAAGTGTTTGACCCTGATGTTCTGGCTGGTGGTGCTGGTCAATCTTGTGGAGCCGCTGATCAACCCGATTGATTTGCTGGTCAATCTGGCGGCCAGCCTGTTGCTACTGACCCACCTGTTGGAAGTGTTGCTGATGCACCGCAGCCTCAAGGGCCGTCCTCACCCGTGGCGTGATCGCCTGCAAATCCTCCTGTTTGGCATATTCCACCTGCGGAGCCTGTCTGCCCCTACCTCTGGGGAGGCCCGCCATGCGTAAACTCTGTTTGCTGGCCGCGCTGGTAAGCCCGCTGGCCACGGCGCAGGTGGTCAGTGTGGAAAGTCATTCGCTGATGCGCCTGCCCAATACCACCAGCACCTTGCAGCTGGAGCGTCTGGATGTTGCGGACTATGGCACCTTGCTGATCCCTTCGAACGTCACTGAGTTGGACGTGGGCCAACTGCATCTGGGGCGCGAGGCGCGGATTGCGATTGTTCCCAGTGAGCAGGTCCTGCAGTTGAAGGTCGGGCATGCCCAGCTTGCCAGTGGCAGCCAGATTACTTCCCGTGGTGCGCCGGGTACTTACCTCAAGGCCGCGCGCGGCGGGCGTAACCTGAATTTGCGGATTGCTTCGTTGAACGCGCCCGAGTTGTCGGTGGATGCTCGTGGTGGCGCGGGTGCGCCGGGTTATGTGGGGCTCGATGGGGCCAACGGTCAGGAGCCCGGCTGTACCTGGGGCGAGGCCGGACGTGGTGCCGATGGGGATAACGGCGGGGATGGTCGTGCGGGTGCGCCGGGAGCCTTGGTGCGTCTAGAGTTGCCACGTGATTATCCGGAGCAGCAGATCAAGGTGCAGGTTGAGGGGGGCGCCGGAGGGGTGCCGGGTGCCGGTGGTAAGCCTGGTGCGGGGGGTAAGGCCAAGGGATGTCTGGTTTATCGTGCCGATGGTGGCAAGAGCGGGCGGCCTGGAGTGGCGGGGCAGCCGGGGGCCGAGGGGGCGGCTGGGGCTGTCAGTCTGCAGCGTTTGTAAGGCGTGAGTGATAAGGGCGAGGCGGCCTGCCGGCCGACCTGCTTTTTCTTGGTGTGCGAATCTCCCCCTGTAGCAGCTGTCGAGCCCGCGAGGCTGCGTTCGAGGACGCAGTCCTCGCCGCCTTTGAGGTTCCGGTTAGATCCAGGTCAACGGCGGACACCGTGCTTTTAAAAGGTCGGGCGCGCCGCCGCGATGGCGACCAGTACCAATCCTACAATCAAATTGATCCCCACCAGGCGGCGTATCCCGCCCAGGGTGGCGGCGCCGGTCGGCCAGTCTTCGGCGAGGACGGCCTTGCGTAGCTCGGGCAGTTGCAACGCTTGAATGCGAATGAACAATGCGGTCATTACCAGGTACAGGCCCATCATGATCTGCACGTAGCGTGGTGCGGTTTCGAAGCCGTTGAAACGCAGATGGATCAGGCCGACGCCGCTGATCGGCAGGATCAGCACGGCAATCCAGACCCAGAGAAAAAAGCGCGGGAACACTTCCAGCCACAGTTTAAGGCGGGCCGGGCCCTCCAGGGCCTTTACGGCGGCGGGGCGCAGGACCATCCAGGCGAAAAACATGCCGCCGACCCAGACCAGGGCTGCCAGTGCATGCAGGCTATAAATGAAGGCGAAAAGTGTCATTGGGGTACTCCGTTCTGCGCGGGATTAATTAGCGGGGTATGATAGCGGCCGATCCGAACCACTGAAAATTTATCCAGCGTTTTTTGCGCCCGACAATCCATGATCAGCACTGAACTCAAAACCACGATCCAGGGCGCTTATTCGCGTTTTCTCGAAGCCAAGAGCCTTAAACCGCGCTACGGCCAGCGCCTGATGATCGCCGAAATCGCCAAAGTCCTGGGTGACATCGACACCGACGACGAAGGCCGGCGCAGTGGCGACCCCGCGATTGTCGCGGTGGAAGCCGGCACCGGTACCGGTAAGACCGTGGCCTACAGCCTGGCGGCGATTCCCACTGCCAAGGCCGCCGGCAAGCGCTTGGTGATTGCCACCGCCACCGTCGCCCTGCAAGAGCAGATCGTCTACAAGGACCTGCCGGACCTGATGCGCAATAGCGGGCTGAACTTCAGCTTTGCCCTGGCCAAGGGCCGCGGTCGCTACATGTGCCTGTCCAAGCTCGACATGCTGCTGCAAGAAGGCCATGCGCAAACCGCCACGGCCCAGCTGTTCGAGGAAGAAGGCTTCAAGATCGAGGTCGATGAAGCCAGTCAGAAGTTGTTCACCAGCATGATCGAGAAGCTCGCCGGCAATAAGTGGGACGGTGACCGCGACAGTTGGTCCACCGCCCTGGAAGATGCCGATTGGGCGCGCCTGACCACCGACCACAGCCAGTGCACCAACCGCCATTGCCCCAATTTTGGCCAGTGCGCCTTTTACAAGGCGCGCGAAGGCATGGGCAAGGTCGATGTGATCGTCACCAACCACGACATGGTCCTCGCCGACCTGGCCCTGGGTGGCGGTGCCGTGCTGCCGGACCCGCGTGACACCATCTATGTGTTCGACGAAGGTCACCACCTGCCGGACAAGGCCATCGGCCACTTCGCCCATTACACGCGCCTGCGCTCCACCGCCGACTGGCTGGAGACCACCGCCAAGAACCTCACCAAGTTGCTCGCCCAGCACCCGCTGCCCGGCGACTTGGGCAAGCTGATCGAGCAAGTGCCGGAACTGGCACGCGAGATCAAGACCCAGCAGCAGTTCATGTTCAGTGCCTGCGAGCAGGTGGCCGACTTCAAGCCCGGCGAAGACGTCGAAGGCCGTGAGCGCCCGCGTCATCGGTTTGTCGGTGGGGTGATTCCCGAGCACATGCGCGAGATGGGTGTCGAACTGAAGAAGGGCTTTGCCCGCCTGACCGATGTCTTTACCCGGCTCACGGAGCTGCTCAAGGAAGGCATGGACGGCGAGGTCAATATTGGTATCGCCAGCAACCAGGCGGAAGAATGGTATCCGCTGTTTGGTAGCCTGCTATCGCGCTCCCAGGGCAACTGGGAATTGTGGACCGCCTTTACCGCCGAAGACCCGGAAGACAACCCGCCCATGGCGCGCTGGCTGACCTTGGCCGAAAGCGGTTCGCTGTTCGATATCGAGGTCAATGCCAGCCCGATCCTGGCAGCGGAAATGCTCCGGCGCAACCTGTGGAATATCGCCTATGGTGCCTTGGTGACCTCGGCCACCCTGACCGCCCTGGGCACCTTCGACCGGTTCCGCATGCGTGCCGGCCTGCCGAAAAAAGCCGTGACGGCGGTCGTGCCCAGCCCGTTCCACCATGCCGATGCGGGTGTGCTGCGGGTTCCCGACCTGCGCGCCGACCCGCGTGACGCAGCGGCACACACCGCGGCGATCATCCGCGACCTGCCGGAACTGGTAGAAGGCTCACGCGGCACCCTGGTGCTGTTTTCCTCGCGCAAACAGATGCAGGACGTGTTCGACGGCCTCGACCGCGACTGGCGCAAGCAAGTGTTCATTCAAGGCAACCTGTCGAAACAGGAAACCCTGAACAAGCACAAGGCGCGGGTCGATGGTGGTGATTCCAGCGTGCTGTTCGGCCTGGCCAGTTTTGCCGAAGGTGTCGACTTGCCGGGTGCCTACTGTGAGCACGTGGTGATCGCCAAGATTCCGTTCTCGGTTCCCGATGACCCGGTGGAAGCCGCACTGGCCGAATGGATCGAAGCGCGGGGCGGCAACCCGTTCATGGAGATCTCGGTGCCGGACGCGTCGCTCAAGCTGGTCCAGGCTTGCGGTCGCCTGCTGCGCACCGAAGAAGACCGCGGCACCATCACCTTGCTTGACCGGCGCCTGGTCACGCAGCGATACGGAAAGGCGATCCTCAACGCCTTGCCACCGTTCCGTCGCGAAATATCTTGAGACAGGGTGGGCGGAAACGCCCACTTCGTTGTCTATCTCCTATCACCGATTTCACACTGGCCCTAGGGAGAACCTGGTTCATATGATTCGCCGCTCGTTACCCGCTGTTTTTGCCCTGATGTTCACTGCGCCTCTGCTGGCGGCACCCGCCGGGCAGCAGACGCTGTTCAACTTTGTCCGGCCTGCCGATGTGGTCCAGGTGACGACACAGGATGCCAGCCTGCCGCAATCCAATGCGGAGCAAACGGCCGAGGGCGAAGTGCTGCGGCGTGTGACGTTCAACCCGACGGCGCAACCAAGCCTGCGCCTGACCCCGCAAACCGGGTCCTGGGACTGGTCGCAATCCGGGGTCATGAGCCTTCGCCTGCAAAGCGCGATGAACTGGGCTGTGACGCTTTACGTAAAGATCCAGAGCAACGATGGTAAAACCCTGGTCAGCCGCGTCGACTTGCCCGCCGGACCGGCGCAAACCCTGTTGGTGCCGCTCACGCCGAGTTCGCCCCTGAGCCAAGGCATGAAGGCCGGCCCGCCGATGCCGATGACCGTCGATGGCCAGCGTATCCTGCTGGCCAGCAGCGAGGGTGAGTTGGACCCTACCCAGGTGGTGTCGGTCACTCTGTCGATGGATCAGCCAAAAGTGGCCCAGAGCATCCTGGTCGAGCGCTTTGGCGTGCAGGACGGCGCGGTGGTCACCCAAGCGGTCTACGGTTCCCTGGTGGATGCCTATGGGCAGTCAAGCCGGGCGAAATGGCCGGAAAAAATCGCCACCGACGAGCAGCTCAAGGCGGCCGCCGCCAAGGAGCAGCAACAATTGAGCGGCTGGCTGGCCCAGCGCGAACGCTCGGCCCTGGACACCTTCGGCGGCTTGAACAAGGCTGCGGCCTTCAAGGCCAGCGGCTTTTTTCGCACCGAGAAACGCGACGGGCGCTGGTACCTGGTGACACCGCAAGGTCACCCGTTCTACTCCCTGGGGGTCAATACGGTCACCGCAGACGCCAGCCAGACTTATATTGCCGGCCGCGAAGGCATGTTCGAAGTATTGCCGGGCAACGACCAGCCGTTGGCCGTGCATTACGGTGAAGGCGATAACCGCGGCGGCAATGGCGTCGATCGCGGGCGCGCCTTCAATGGCGGTCGCTGGTATGACTTTTATGGGGCCAACCTGCAACGCACCTACGGTCAGTCCTGTGTCGCCAGCACCCCGGCGAAGGTGGCCGAGACCGGCGTCGAAGCGGCCGTCGCGCCGTGTGCACCCTATGCCTTTGATGAAAAACGCTGGGCCGGCCACACCCTGGATCGCCTGCAGGCCTGGGGCTTCAACACCCTGGGTAACTGGAGCGAGCCGGACCTGGGCCGCAGCGCACGGCTGCCCTACACCTTGCCGTTGTCGATCGTCGGCGATTACACCAGCATCAGTACCGGGAACGACTGGTGGGGCGGCATGCCCGACCCGTTCGACCCGCGTTTTGCCATGGCCACCGAACGTGCAGTGGCCATTGCCGCCCGCGATCATCGGGATGATCCCTGGTTGATCGGCTACTTTGCGGACAACGAACTGGCCTGGGCCGGTCCCGGTGACGACCCCAAGGCGCGTTATGCCCTGGCGTATGGCACCTTGAAAATGACCACCGATGTGCCGGCCAAACGGGCGTTTCTCAAGCAGTTGCGCGACAAGTACCGCAATCAGGCCGGCCTGTCGAAGGCCTGGGGCATCGACCTGCCGGCTTGGGAATTGATGGAAGACCCGGGGTTTGTGCCGCCGGTACCCAATCCCGAGCATCCGGAAATCGAAGCTGACTTCAAATACTTCCAGAAGGTCTTTGCCGATACCTACTTCAAGACCATTTCCGATTCGTTGAAATGGCATGCGCCGAACCACCTGCTGCTCGGCGGCCGGTTTGCCGTCAGTACGCCCGAAGCGGTGGCGTCCTGCGCACAGTATTGCGATGTGCTGAGCTTCAACCTCTATACGCTCAAGCCCCAGGACGGCTATGACTTCAGCCAGTTGCAGGCGCTGGACAAACCGGTGCTGATCACTGAGTTCAACTTCGGTTCACGGGATCGCGGCCCACTCTGGGGTGGGGTAACAGAGTTGGCGAAGGAGGAGGACCGGGGACCGGCCTACGCCAACTTCGTCAAACAGGCGCTCAGCGAACCGTCGATCGTCGGGGTGCACTGGTTCCAGTACCTCGATCAACCGGTAACCGGTCGTCTGCTGGATGGCGAGAACGGACATTTTGGTTTGGTGGGGATCACCGACATCCCGTTTCAAGGGTTTGTCGACAGCGTGCGCAAGGCCAACCTGCAGGCCGTCGATCAGCTCGTCAAGGCGGGCGCGCAAGCCCGGTTGGCTGCCGAGAAAGCCGCTAAAACCAGTGAAAAGGCCGAGGGCGAAAAACCCGGCCACGAGCCGCAGGGCGCGGGGCAGGGCAGCCAACCGGGTGGACATTCGGGTAACGCTCATTAATCGCTGAAACAGCACGTTTAAACCAGCGACCGCCCAGCCCGAGCGGGTTCCCAAAACCCTCAAGGGCTGGAACAATGCGTTATCGATTCGAGATGTTTCTCCGGGGAGTGGTGGGTGCAGATTCAGGGTCATTACGAGCTTCAATTCGAAGCAGTACGCGAAGCCTTCGCGGCACTGTTCGATAACTCCCAGGAACGCGGCGCGGCATTGTGCATCCAGATCGGTGGCGAAACCGTCCTCGACCTGTGGGCGGGCACGGCCGACAAGGATGGCAGTGAGGCATGGCACAGCGATACCATCGCCAACCTGTTTTCCTGCACCAAGACCTTTACCGCCGTGACCGCCCTGCAACTGGTTGCCGAGGGCAAGCTGCAACTCGATGTCCCAGTGGCCCGCTACTGGCCCGAGTTCGCCGCTGCCGGCAAGGAAGCGGTGACCTTGCGCCAGTTGTTGTGTCACCAGGCAGGCCTGCCGGCACTGCGTGAGTTGCTGGCACCCGAAGCGCTCTACGACTGGCAGACCATGGTGGATGCCCTGGCAGCCGAAGCGCCTTGGTGGACGCCGGGCGAAGGCCATGGGTATGCGGCTATCACCTATGGCTGGCTGGTGGGTGAACTGTTGCGCCGGGCCGATGGCCGTGGTCCGGGCGAATCGATCGTCGCGCGGGTGGCACGCCCCCTCGGGCTGGATTTCCATGTCGGCCTGGCCGATGCAGAGTTCCACCGGGTGGCGCACATCGCGCGGGGCAAAGGCAACGTTGGCGATGCGGCCGCCCAGCGCCTGCTGCAGGTCACGTTGCGCGAGCCAACAGCCATGAGCACCCGGGCGTTTACCAACCCGCCCTCGATCATGACCAGCACCAACAAGCCTGAGTGGCGACGCATGCAGCAGCCGGCGGCCAATGGCCACGGCAATGCCCGCAGCCTGGCCGGTTTCTACAGCGGCCTGCTGGATGGCAGCCTGCTGGAAAGTGACATGCTCCAGGAGCTGACGCGCGAGCACAGCCTGGGCGAGGACAAGACTCTACTGACCCGGACGCGTTTTGGCCTGGGTTGTATGCTGGATCAGCCGGACGTACCCAACGCCACCTTTGGCCTCGGCCCTCGGGCTTTTGGTCATCCAGGGGCGGGTGGATCCGTCGGGTTTGCTGATCCCGAACACGATGTGGCCTTTGGTTTTGTCACCAATACCCTGGGCCCCTACGTGTTGATGGACCCGCGTGCGCAGAAGCTGGTGCGGGTTCTCGGCGATTGTCTGTAAAAAGGTGGTTGCCAGGCATTTTTCTGATAAAAGATGCCACCAAGTCATGGAATGGAACCCTGTGGCTTTTCATGTTGCACAGCGTCTGTTTATACGGGTCGCAGACCCACAGCTTTTTATCTCATTTTGTGGATATCCCATGTCACCGAACAAATTTTTAGCCTTGGCCCTGTGTCTCAGCATCACCGGTTGTGCACAAACCCCACAAAGTGACGCAGACGGTGGCCCTTGGTGGTCATTCGGTTCCGGTTCCGACAAGGTCGCAGACAAAGGCTCCGCCAAGCCGGACGCCAAGGCGGCGCCGGCCGCATCTGCCGACAAGGCCACCGCTGCCGCCCCGGCCACCCCGGCTCCTGTGGCCAAGGCGCAGGACAGCGGCAGCAGCTGGTGGCCGTTCTCCTCCAAGGAGAGCACCCCCAAAGCCGCCGTAGCCGACAGCAAAGCCACCGCACCTGTGGCGCCGATCGCGGCGACCAGCGCTGCCGCCGCAGCGGCCAAGGCCGACTCCGAGAGCAAATGGTGGTGGCCGTTCAGCGACCAACCCAAGGCTGTGACCAAGGCGGACATCAAGGATGTGCCGATGCCTGACCCGAAAATCACCCAGGCCTGGCTGGACGACTACGAGCCACGCCTGCGCAGTGCCATTCAGGACAAGCGCCTGCAGGTCGAGCGTCGCGAGAACATTCTGGTGGTGATCGTGCCGGTGGATGAGGCATTCAACCCGAAACGCCCGGCCATGCTGTTGCCGTCGACACTCGGCCCGTTCACGCGGATTGCCAAGCTGGTGGAATCCGACACCAAGACTTCGGTACTGGTGCTCGGCCACGGCGATTCTTCGGGCACAGCCCCGGCGACCCAGACCCTGAGCAAGGAACGTGCGACCTCGGTGGCCTCGATCTTCAGCCTGGGTGGCATGAAGCGTGATCGCCTGATGTTGCGTGGCATGGGTGACCTGATGCCGCGTGCAGCGAATGACAGTGTCCAGGGCCGTGCCTTGAACCGTCGTGTCGAGATCGTGCTGACCCAACGCACCACCATGCTGGCCCTGTTGAGCAAGTACAGCTCGCCGACCCCGCCGGTGGCCGAGATGGTTGCGATCCAGGACGCCAAACCTGCCAGCGTTGCCCTGGCCGATAAAAAAGCCGCGCCAGCGAAAAAAGCTGCACCGGCGAAAAAGGCGACCGCCAAGAAAGCCGCACCGGCTAAGAAACAGCCAGCCAAGACCCCGACCCCGGCGAAAAAACCGGTGCCGGCCAAAGCTGCTGCGAACTGATCGACCCTGCACAAGGAAAACGCCGTGACCCAGGCTCTGGCTGATATGCGCCGCGACTACACCCGCGATGGTTTGACCGAGGCCCAGGCCCCGACCGAGCCCTTCGCCCTGTTTCATCAGTGGTTTGCCGAGGCGGTGAAAACCGAACAACCTCCGGTCGAGGCCAATGCCATGACGTTGGCCACTGTTGATGCACAGGGTCGCCCGCATTGCCGGATCCTGTTGCTCAAAGGCCTGGATGAGCAAGGTTTTACCTTCTTCACCAACTACCAGAGTGCCAAGGGCCAGCAGTTGGCGGCCAACCCCTGTGCCGCCATGACGTTCTTCTGGCCGACCCTGGAGCGCCAGGTGCGCATCGAAGGGCAGGTGGTCAAGGTCACGCCGCAGGAGTCCGATGCCTATTACCAGGTGCGGCCTTTGGGCAGTCGCCTGGGGGCCTGGGCTTCCCCACAGAGTCGGGTGATCGCCGATCGTGCCGAGCTTGAAGGGCTGCTCAAGGCGACCGAGCAGCGCTTCAGCGATAGCCAGCCCGATTGCCCGGAGCATTGGGGTGGCTATCGCTTGCTGCCCGAGCGCATCGAATTCTGGCAGGGACGTGCCAGCCGGCTTCACGACCGCTTGAACTACCGTCTGCAAGACGGTGGTTGGAGCCGTGAACGTCTGGCGCCCTGAGCCATCTACCGGGCGGGATAGGTGGCTGCGGCCGCCTCCAGCCACTGCGCCAGGTCGCGGCGTTTGATGCGTTGCTGCCGGGCACGGTCCAGTTGCTGCAGCATGAACTGCTTTTTCTGTTCGTCATTACCCGCCAGTGACAGCGCCAGGTCGCGGTCCATCCAGCGCTTGATTCGCACGTACAGCCACCAGTGGAAGTACAGGCCGGCGACGGTGGTGACAATAATGATGAAGTAATCCATGGAAATCCTTGGGGCGATGGCGCAATTTTTCGAAATGGCCGCTACTGTGTGATGGACTCGCAGGCGCCGCTGTACCGCACCTGAATCAAACCAATTTTATCCGGGCGGCGCCGTGACAGGCGTCAAGCTGCGGAGTTTAATGAATACCTGTCCTTTGGAGTTGATGTTATGCGTAAGTCTGTTCTGCTGGTTGCTACCTTTTCCACGATGGCGATGTTGCTCACAGGTTGCCAGTCCAGCCTGACCGGTGACTCCTACTCCCGTGACGAAGCGCGTCGCGTGCAGACCGTGCGGATGGGCACCATCGAGTCCCTGCGGCCGGTGAAAATCGAAGGCACCAAGACCCCGATCGGCGGCCTGGCTGGCGCGGCGGTGGGTGGTGTCGGTGGTAGCGCCATTGGTGGCGGCAAAGGCAGTATCGTTGCCGCGGTCATTGGTGCGGTGGCGGGTGGCTTGATCGGTTCGGCCACTGAAGAAGGCCTGACCCGTACCCAGGGCGTGGAAATCACCGTGCGTGAAGACGACGGCAGCATGCGTGCCTATGTACAGCAGGTTCAGGAAAACGAAGTGTTCCGTGTGGGTGAGCGTGTACGCATCTCCACCGTCGACGGCACCAGCCGCGTATCGCACTGAGTTTCAACCGTTAAAACAAAACCCCGATCAGGCAACTGATCGGGGTTTTGTTTTTTCGGGATTTAATCGGCTGACTAGGCAGCCTGTGCCGGGTTCTTGCGGCTCGCGACCACCATCACCGCATAGCCGATCAGGGCGGCAAACAGCGAACCGGTGAGGATCCCCATGCGGTCCATGCCTGCGTATTCGCTGCTGCCTGCCACAAAGGCCAGGGAACCGACGAACAGGCTCATGGTGAAGCCGATCCCGCAGAGAATCGCCACGCCCAGGACCTGGCCCCAATTGGCGCCGGCGGGCAGGGCAGCAATGCCGGATTTGACCGCCAGCCAGGTCAGGCCGAACACACCGACGGTTTTCCCCAGCAGCAGGCCGATGGCGATGCCCATCGGCACCATGTGGGTGAAGCTCTCGACGGTAACGCCGCTCAGCGACAGGCCGGCGTTGGCGAACGCGAACAGTGGCAGGATGCCGTAGGCAACCCAGGGATGCAGCGCATGTTCCAGGCTCAGTGAAGGCGAGGGCTCGGCATTTTTGGTGCGCAACGGGATGCAGAACGCCAGTGTCACCCCAGCCAGCGTGGCGTGGACACCGCTCTTGAGCACGCAGACCCAGAGGATCAGGCCGATGATCATGTACGGGCCCAGCTTGACCACCCCCAGGCGATTCATCGCCACCAGCGCGGCAATACAGGCGCCTGCCAGCATCAACGACAGAGTCGAGAGCGCGCCCGAGTAGAAGATCGCAATGATGATGATCGCGCCCAGGTCATCGATGATGGCCAGGGTCATCAGGAACAGCTTCAGCGACACCGGTACACGCTTGCCCAGCAAGGCCAGTACACCCAGGGCGAAGGCAATGTCGGTGGCGGTCGGAATCGCCCAGCCATTCAGCGCAGGCGGGTTGTCGCGGTTGAGGAACCAGAAGATCAGCGCCGGCACCAGCATGCCACCGACGGCGGCGGCACCCGGCAGGACGATCTGCGAAGGCTTGGACAGGTGACCATCCAGGACTTCACGCTTGACCTCAAGGCCGATCAGCAGGAAGAACAGGGCCATCAGTCCGTCGTTGATCCACAGCAACAGCGGCTTGGCGATCTTCAAGGCGCCGATCTGGGCGACGACGGGGGTGTCCAGTAAGCCGGTGTAGAGCCAGGACAGCGGTGAGTTGTTGATGATCAGGGCCAGTATTGCAGCGGCAATCAATAACAGACCGCTGGCAGCTTCCAACTGAAAGAAACGAGTGAAAGTGCTACGCAGAGGCAAGGTCGCTCTCCATCTATAGATTCAAAAGGTGGCACACCCTAACCTGTGCGGTTAGTTGTTAAAACAAAAGTTATATTCTTTTTTGTTATATACCGTTACAACCATCGCTGCGCAGAGCCTAGCAGTTGGCTGGCGTATTGAACCCCAGCTGTACCTGTGCGTTATGTAGGTTTTTTCCTAAGCTTAGGGTCTGGCCTGTTGTCACCCTCAGGTTTTCCCTCCGCCGTCATCGATTCCACGAGTACCCCACCATGAGCGACAGCCGCCAATGGGCCCGCGAAGCCATCCGTATCATCGAAGCCGACTTCCAGCGCAGTGCCGATACCCATTTGATTCCATTGCCGCTGGCGGGGTTGCCGGGCATCGAGCTGTACTTCAAGGATGAGTCCAGCCACCCCACCGGCAGCCTCAAGCATCGCTTGGCCCGTTCCCTGTTCCTGTATGCGCTGTGTAATGGCTGGCTCAAGCCGGGGGCCCCGGTGATCGAGGCGTCCAGCGGTTCGACGGCAATTTCCGAGGCCTACTTCGCCCGATTGCTGGGTCTGCCGTTCATCGCCGTGATGCCGGCCACCACTTCCCGGGAAAAGATCGCGCAAATCGAGTTCTACGGCGGCAAGAGCCATCTGGTCCAGGACCCGACGCAGATCTATGCCGAGTCCGAGCGGCTGGCCCGTGAACACGACGGGCACTTTATCGATCAGTTCACCTACGCTGAGCGCGCCACCGACTGGCGGGCCAACAACAATATTGCCGAATCGATTTTTCAGCAGATGCGTTTCGAACGGTATCCGGAACCCAACTGGCTGATCTCCAGCCCCGGCACCGGCGGCACCACCGCGACCCTGGGGCGCTACGTGCGTTACCGGCAACACGCCACCCGCGTGCTTTGCGCCGATGCCGAGCGTTCGGTGTTCTTTGACTACTACCAGAGCGGCGATGCGAGCCTGCGCCTGGAGTGTGGTTCGCGTATCGAAGGCATCGGTCGGCCGCGCGTCGAGGCGTCGTTCCTGCCGAAGGTGATCGATGCGATGGTCAAGGTACCGGACGCTTTGTCGCTGGCGGCCATGCATTACCTGGCGCAGCGCCTGGGTCGCAACGTCGGCGGTTCCAGCGGGACCAACCTGATCGGCGCATTGATGGCGGCCCAACAGATGGTCGCGGCGGGGGAGTGCGGGTCGATCGTGGCTATTCTGTGTGACGGTGGCGAGCGTTATGCGACCACTTACTACGATCAGGACTGGCTGAAGGCCCAGGGCTACGAGTTGAGTGGCTTGATCGCGGCCGTTGCGGCCAGCGTCGAGCGGGGTGAGGCACTGCCGGCCAGTGTGTTGCGCGCAAACATCTGAGATAGATCAAGCGCTCAAGACCCGTGTGGAAGCGAGCAAGCTCGCTCCCACAGGTTGTGTTTTGCCGCAGTGATTGAGTGTCAGGCTTCCAGGCCCAGGATGTCGCGCGCCACGGCCTCGGCAATGCGAATCCCGTCCACCCCCGCCGAGAGAATCCCACCCGCATAACCGGCGCCTTCACCGGCCGGGAACAGGCCCTTGACGTTCAGGCTCTGCATCGACTCGTTACGGGTGATGCGCAGGGGCGACGAAGTGCGGGTTTCGATCCCGGTCAGCACCGCGTCATGCAGCGAGTAGCCGCGAATCTGCTTCTCGAACGCCGGCAGGGCCTCGCGGATGGCCTCGATGGCAAAGGCCGGCAATGCCAGCGCCAGGTCACCCAGGGCCACCCCAGGTTTGTAGGAAGGTTCGACACTGCCCAGCGCGGTCGACGGCTTGCCGGCAATGAAGTCGCCGACCAGTTGCGCCGGTGCTTCGTAGTTGCTGCCGCCGAGCACAAAGGCGTGGGACTCCAGTTGCTCCTGTAACTCGATACCGGCCAGCGGGCCACCCGGGTAGTCCACTTCCGGGGTAATGCCCACGACAATCCCGGAGTTGGCGTTGCGCTCGTTACGCGAGTACTGGCTCATGCCGTTGGTGACGACACGATTGGGCTCGGAGGTCGCTGCTACCACCGTACCGCCTGGGCACATGCAGAAGCTGTAGACCGAACGACCGTTCTTGGCGTGATGCACCAGTTTGTAGTCGGCGGCACCAAGTTTCGGGTGACCGGCGTACTTGCCCAGGCGCGCGCTGTCGATCAGCGATTGCGGGTGCTCGATGCGGAAGCCCACGGAGAACGGCTTGGCCTCCATGTACACGCCGCGGCCGTGGAGCATGCGGAAGGTGTCGCGGGCACTGTGGCCCAGGGCCAGGATCACGTGGCGGGAGTGGATCTGCTCGCCGCTGGCCAGTTCGACGCCGGTCAGTTGGCCGTCTTCGATCAGCACGTCGGTGACCCGTTGCTGGAAGCGCACTTCACCACCCAGGGCACGAATCTGCTCACGCATGTTTTCCACTACACCGGTCAGACGGAACGTGCCGATGTGCGGCTTGCTGACGTAGAGGATTTCATCCGGCGCGCCGGCCTTGACGAACTCGTGCAACACTTTGCGCCCGTGGTGCTTGGGATCCTTGATCTGGCTGTACAGCTTGCCGTCGGAGAAGGTACCGGCACCGCCTTCGCCGAACTGCACGTTGGACTCGGGGTTGAGCACGCTTTTGCGCCACAGGCCCCAGGTGTCCTTGGTGCGCTGGCGGACTTCGGTGCCACGCTCGAGGATGATCGGCTTGAAGCCCATCTGGGCCAGCAACAGCCCGGCGAAAATCCCGCAGGGACCAAAACCGACCACCACCGGGCGCTCGCTCAGGTCTTGTGGGGCCTGGCCCACGACCTTGTAGCTGACATCCGGGGCGGGATTGACGTTACGGTCATCGGCGAACGCCTGCAACACCTTGGCCTCGTCCCGCAGGCTCAGGTCAATGGTGTAGATGAAGCACAGTTCGGAGGACTTTTTGCGCGCATCGTAGCTGCGCTTGAACAAGGTGAAATCGAGCAGGTCATCACTGGCGATGCCCAGGCGCTGCACGATGGCAGGGCGCAGGTCTTCTTCGGGATGGTCGATTGGCAGCTTGAGTTCGGTGATTCGTAACATGTCGGTATCCGGTTCGCGGGCGCACCAATGCGCCAAGGCGTTGCAAACCGCAGATTATAAGCCTCAACCGGGATTTCCAGTGAGGCTAAAACAACAGCTCGTCGCATCAGTCGCTGCGAGAGCCGCCAAAATAGGCGCAACCACGTTGTACCTGATCGTTGACCCGCAATTCGGCGCTCATGAACTGGACGCTGGGGCGGCTCGGGTCGACGCAGCGCTGGGGGGCGATCCACAGTTCGACGCGCTGGTTGTTGGCTTCGCTGCTGAGGTGAAAGCGCCCGTCACCCAGTTGTTCCTCCAGGTAGGGCAGGGCCAGGGCCGGTTGCCCGGCGCGCTCGACCACCATGCCCTTGCCACTGACCTTGACGCTCCAGTCGGGTGTATTGCCGCCGGCCTGCAGGATCAGTTTCTGGAAGTCCGGACTGGTGCAGGCGCTCGTCGAGCGCTCCAGGCGATACAGCTGCTGGACATCGAGTTGCGCCTGGCCGTCCGCGACTTTTGCCGAGGGCACCCGACCACGCAGATCGGCGAATACCTGGTGCTGGGTTCCGGCCAGCGTCGCAGCTTCTTGCATGACGCTGGTGCCGCCGCTGTCATGCACCGCGTACAGGGTGTTGCCCTGGCAGGGCTTGAACACCAGCTTGCCGTTGGCCATGCCGAGCTCGCCCTGCATGCGGGTCAGGCCGGCCGTGGAAGGCGCCTGGGGCGAACTCTGGAACAACTGGCAACCGGCAAACAACGGCAGCAGGGCGACAAACATCAGGGAACGGGCAGCACGCATCGTTGGCTCTCCAGGCAGGTGTCGCCACGTTACGCAGGCAGGCGGTCGATCACAAGGCCAGTGTTGCCCGAGCGCGTCCCCTGCAACATTGTGTACCGGGTTCCTGCGGGTGGACGCCGATGGGGATCGGCTACCCTATGAAGCGTTTTTTCCACTGGATCAGGAGGATGCTCATGCGTTGCAAGGTTTGGATGGCGCTTTTGGCAATGCTGGTAGGCACATCCAGTCAGGCCGCCGAGATCGGTTTCTCATCGGCTCTGGACTTCACCAGGATGGAGCTGCTGTTAAAGGACATCGACAGATCCAACACCGAGACCGTAGATTTGAATGTCACACTTTCCCCCCAGGCAGCGGAGCGCATGCGCAAGATCACTACGGAGTCGATCGGGCAGCCATTGACCCTGTTGATCAATGGCCGTGTGATCAACACGGCCACTGTAGGTTCACCGCTGGGTGCGAAGTTCCTGATCGTGATGTCGCGGGCAACTGCCAGGGAGCTGTTGCCCAGCCTGCTGGAGTGAAGCGGTTACGGTCAGCCGACGTGGAAGGTCTGCCCGGTCTGCAAACCTTCCACGCTCTTGGCATAGGCCAGCCCGACATCGGCGCCGGCCACCGGTTTGTAGCCACGGAAGTAGGGCGCGTAGCTGCCCATGGCCTCCACCAGCACCGTGGGGCTGACCGAGTTGACGCGCAAGCCACGGGGCAGCTCGATGGCGGCGGCCCGCACGAAACTGTCCAGTGCACCGTTGACCAGCGCCGCCGATGCGCCGCTGCGGATCGGGTCGTGGCTGAGGACGCCGCTGGTGAAGGTGAACGACGCGCCGTCGTTGGCAAACTCACGGCCGATCAGCAGCAGGTTGACCTGGCCCATCAGCTTGTCTTGCAGGCCCAGGGCGAAACTTTGCGCGTCCATCTCGGCCAGGGGCGCGAAGGTCACGTTGCCGGCGGCGCAGACCAGGGCATCGAACTTTCCGGTTTTGTCGAACAGTGCGCGAATCGAGGCGCTGTCGCTGATGTCGACCTGGAAATCGCCACTGTTGCGGCCGATGCGAATGATCTCGTGACGGGCCGACAGCTCCTTGTCGACTGCCGAACCCACGGTGCCGCTGGCGCCAATCAATAGAATTTTCATCGTGCTGTTTCCTCAAGGGGTGAACGAGGTTTCAGTCTAGAGTGGTTTTTTTTCTCGGATAAGCGTGCTAATAGGCAACCTTTGGTTTTCAAATGGAAACAATCCATGAGCGAGATGGATGACCTGGCGGCATTCGCCGTGTTGATCGAAGCCGGTAGCTTTACGTTGGCAGCGCAGCGCCTGGGCTGCAGCAAAGGCCAGTTGTCCAAGCGCATCAGCCAGTTGGAAGGGCGATTCAGCGTGGTATTGCTACAGCGCACCACGCGCCGGCTGAGTCTGACCGCGGCCGGTGCGGCGTTACTGCCCCAGGCTCAGGCCTTGGTGGTGCAGGTGGAGCGCGCGCGCCAGGCACTGGCACGGCTGAAAGACGACATGGCCGGCCCGGTGCGGATCACCGTGCCAGTCTCGTTGGGGGAGACGTTTTTTGATGGCTTGCTGTTGGAGTTTTCCCGCCAGTACCCACAGGTGCAGATCGAGCTGGAGCTCAACAACAGTTACCGCGACCTGTCTCGCGACGGCTTTGACCTGGCGATTCGCTCCGAGGTGGCCAACGATGAGCGACTGGTGGCCAGGCCGCTGCTGGCCTGGCACGAAATGACCTGCGCCAGCCCGGCCTACCTCGAGCAGTTCGGTGAACCCCAGGCTCCCCAAGCGTTGGCCGAACACCGCTGCCTGCTCAACAGCCACTACAGCGGCCGCGAAGAGTGGCTGTATCACCAGCAGCATGAATTGCTGCGGGTACGGGTATCCGGGCCGTTCGCCAGCAACCACTACAATCTGTTGAAAAAAGCCGCATTGGCCGGCGCCGGCATTGCGCGCCTGCCGTCCTACCTGCTGCAGGCGGAATTGGCTGACGGCCGTTTGCGCTGGTTGCTGCGGGATTACCAGACCCGCAGCATGCCGATGTACCTGGTGCACCCGTATCAAGGTGGTTTGCCCAGGCGTACACAAGTCCTGGCCGATTACCTGATTGGCTGGTTCAAGCGCAGTGGGGAGGCGCTGGACCGGCTCTAATCAGTTTTTGGACACATAAAAAAACGGCCCGAAGGCCGTTTTCCTTTGACTGCCAGGGCTTAGCCGCCCAGATACGCTTCGCGCACCTTGGGGTCGGTCAGCAGGGCTTCACCCGTGCCTTGCATCACCACCCGGCCGTTCTCCAGAACGTAGGCACGGTCGGCGATTTTCAAGGCCTGGTTGGCGTTCTGCTCCACCAGGAACACCGTCACACCGTCCTTGCGCAGTTGTTCGATGATATCGAAGATCTGCTGGATGATGATCGGCGCCAGGCCCAGCGACGGCTCGTCGAGCAGCAGCAGCTTGGGTTTGCTCATCAGCGCCCGGCCGATGGCGAGCATTTGCTGCTCGCCGCCAGACATGGTGCCGCCGCGTTGGGCAAAGCGCTCTTTCAGGCGCGGGAAAAGTCCTAGGACTTTGTCCATTTGCTCCTGGTAATCGCCTTTGTCGGTGAAGAATCCGCCCATGGCGAGGTTCTCCTCCACCGTCAGGCGGGAAAACACCCGACGACCTTCCGGCACCACGGCAATGCTCTTGCGCATGATCTGCGCCGAGGTTTGCCCCACCAGTTCTTCACCCATGTAGCGGATGCTGCCACTGTGAGCCTGCGGCGAACCGCAGAGGGTCATCAGCAGGGTCGACTTGCCGGCGCCGTTGGCGCCGATCAGGGTGACGATTTCGCCCTGGCGGATTTCCACGTTGACGCTGTGCAGGGCCTGGATCTTGCCGTAGAAGGTGGAAACGTTTTCGAATTGCAGCATTTACGCTTCCCCCAGGTAGGCTTTGATCACTTCAGGATTGTCGCGGATCTGCGCCGGCGTGCCGTCGGCCAGAGGCGTGCCCTGGTTGATCACAACGATGTGGTCGGAAATGCTCATGACCAGTTTCATGTCGTGCTCGATCAGCAGCACGGTGACGTTGTGCTCCTCGCGCAACATGCTGATCAGCGCTTTGAGGTCTTCGGTTTCCTTCGGGTTCAGACCGGCTGCCGGTTCGTCGAGCATGAGGATCCGCGGACGGGTCATCATGCAACGGGCGATTTCCAGACGACGTTGCTGACCGTAAGCCAGGGTGCCGGCAGGACGGTTGGCGAATGCCGTGAGGTTGACCTTGTCCAGCCAGAACTCGGCAAATTCCATCGCTTCGCGCTCGCTTTTGCGAAACGCCGGGGTCTTGAACAGGCCCGCGAGGAAGTTGGTATTCAAGTGACGGTGCTGCGCGATCAAGAGGTTCTCGACCGCGGTCATGTCCTTGAACAGCCGCACGTTCTGGAAGGTCCGTACCACGCCTTTGCGGGCAATCTCGTGGCCGGGCAGGCCTTCAATCGCCTGACCGTCGAGCAGGATGCTGCCGCCGCTCGGTTTGTAGAAACCGGTCAGGCAGTTGAACACCGTGGTCTTGCCGGCGCCGTTCGGGCCGATCAGCGCCACAACCTGTTTTTCGTGCACGGTCAGG
>Ga0213827_1000263_pt1 | contig 51587 bp, 45 predicted proteins | sample MC6MC0898MG_FD_180669 | JGI IMG/M metagenome (GOLD analysis project Ga0213827, IMG submission 180669) | Enriched soil aggregate microbial communities from Iowa State University, Ames, United States - MC6-MC0898-MG | ecosystem: Environmental > Terrestrial > Soil > Unclassified | place: USA: Iowa...
AGCGTGGGTCTGCGGTCACCGCCCAACTGGTTGGGCGCCACAGGCCGGTGCCCGCCAGGACAGTGCCGGCGGCCAGGCTTTTGAGCAAAGAGCGTCGCGAGGGTGTTGAAGGCATAAAAAAGTCCCGTCAATCCTGAAGCTTCAGGTTTGGCAGGACCTTAAACGGCCCGCGCTGTCAGTAGACTGAGGCGCGGATTACCGATTTGTCAGTTGTGTGGCGCGCCAGGCGAAACATCTTGGGTGTACCATGTGGCCCGCGTGCCGCTGGCGCCCCCCGAACAGGGAGAGGGCCGGCCCGCTGCAGGACTCACACATTCACAGGTTCAGGAACCCGCAATGACCCAGTCGCAACGTTTGAAATACTCGATTCTGATTTCCCTGGTGGTCCTGGCGATCATGCTTGGGCTGTCGTATCTGCAGAATGCCGGGATCATCAGCGAAACGCTGTTCCAGTACGTCGCCATTGGCGTGGCCGTGGCGGTGGTGGTGATCAATGGCGTGATGCGGCGCAAGGTCAAGCCCTGAGCGAGGTGGGCCAGCGTCAGTCGAGGCGCTGGAGCACGGCGGCAGCCTGTGGATGCAGGCTGTAGCTTTTGTCCGCGTTGAGCACAATCACCCCTTCGCTGCACAGGCGCTTCAAGACTTCACGCACGCTGAGAAAAGACAGCGGGATGTCCAGTTCCAGCAGGTGGCTGTGCACCCCGCGCACGCCCAGCGGGTGGTCGTTTTCCGCGGCGCTGAGCAGTGCATCGATCACTTTCAAGCGTATCAGGCTGGTACGCAGGCCAAAGCTCTTGAGCAACTGGCGGATTCGTTCGTTACCGTGGCGCTCGACCGGCTTGCCGAACACCGTGACATCCTGACCCAGGGAAACACCTTTCGGCGCGGGTTTACCATCCGTTGGCAATTGCGAGTTGTACATGCAGAAAACTCCTTTTCAGAGCCTGATCAGGAAAATGTGATTTGTGCTCTCTGTCATTAAGACGAATGAGCGAGGCAAATCATGAAGCTCTGAATGTAGAAATTTTGTCGAAAGTACGTCAGCGAAGGGTGAGACGTCGATATTTCGGGCCAATGGCCTGTCCATTATTTTCCGCCGATTCGTATCCATGGCAAGGCAAATAACCTCCAGGCCTGGAGGTTATTTCGCTCGGGAGTTGAGCACGGTCCGGCCGTCGGCGTTGTGCGTCAGGTACACCGGCAACACCTTGGGCAGCGCAGGCACCAGGCTGTGCAACTGGCTGATGTTGTAGACCCCGCCGATGCGGATCATCCCGGTGTCAGTGTCGGCCAGCAGCACCGGCTCTTGCAGGTAACGATTGATCAGTGGCAGGGCTTCGTTGAGCGTCAGGTTGTCGAGCACCAGGCGGCCATCGCGCCAACTGAGGGATGTGTCGTTGGCGTAGGTCTGATTGATCTGCGGCTGGTAGTCGCCACCCTTGTAGCGCGCCTGCATGCCGGGCCCCAGGCGAAAGCCATCGCCGCGCAGGGCATCATTGCTGGTTACCAGGACCGAACCTTCCACTAACGTCACGCGGACCTGATCCTGATACTTCCAGACGTTGAATTGGGTGCCGGTGACGCGGATCTGGCCATCTGCCGCCTTGACCACGAAGGGATGGCTGGCGTCATGGCTGACCCGAAAGAAGGCTTCGCCCTGTTTCAGGGTGACCCGGCGCTGGTCCTTGTAATTGCTGTAGGTCAGCACCGTGCCCAGGTTCAGTTCAACCTGGCTGCCGTCGCTCAGGGTGACCTGGCGCAACGCCCCCTGGGCCTCGAAACGTTCGTAGGAATCCGGCAGCCAGCCCAGTTGCCAGCCGCTGTAGGCGGCTGTTGGCACCGCCAGGGCACAGACCGCTGCGGCGATCGCCAGTCGCTGCCAGCGTGAGGGAACGGGAGGCCGGGAAAGGGCGCCCAGTTGCTCCGGGCGTGGCAAATGGTCGCTGACATCCCAGATTTCCAGCATCGCTGCATACTCCCGCGCATGCAGCGGGTCGGCATCGCGCCATTGCGCAAACGCCTGACGCTCGGTAGCCGTGCAGTCATTGGCGTGCAGGCGCATGCACCAATGCGCTGCCGCGTCGGTGATGGTGTCAAATTCTGCTTGCGTAAGAGACTGCTCGCTCATGAATCCTTCCTGGTTTCCAACATTCTAACCTTCGCGGGGAGTCGGCGAGAACAGCGATCATGGCGATTAAACATCAGTGAACGGTTTTTTTCGTTAGTTCCCCAGTCAGGGCGCTCCAGTCTGAAGGGGGAACTAATGCTCAGTACTCATGGTTGAACGAATAGTCGTTGAGTTCTACTGTTCAGGGCGTCAGACCGGTGTTTGTCGTGGATCGAGCCGCCGCCCCATTTCACAGACCAGCCGCGCGACCGAGTCGGCATTGCGCAGAATGGTGTCGACTCGCCGATCCGCCGAGACGGGATCAAGAAATGCTGCGCGGGCACTGCTTATGTCGCGGGCACCCGTAGCAGACCTGATTGCGGTTCGTAATCTACCGCTGACAGACAGGTCATCAATGTCCTCCCAGACGGCCTGAAGGGGATTCCACTGGGCGAACAACTCGTCGGCCGGGGTCTGCAAGGATAATGCATTGCGCTGAAATCGTTCCTGCGCAAGTTTAAGCAGGACACCGCTTGCCGAGGTGGTTGAGATCAGGTCACTGAAGGGACGTCTGGATTCCACTGTGGCGATATCAAAAGTCCCTGAAAACATGTGCGAAAACTCATGGATCAGTGTGGCGGCTTGAGCATGCGCCACGATATCAAATGGTCTTGTCAGATTGCCTTGGTAGGCATCCAGTCCTGGATTGAAAAAGAGTTCGGTGAAGTAGACTCTGCGCTGCTGGTCTACGCTCAGGACGAAAGCGATTGTCGGATCGCTTGCGACAAGGTTTGAACCTACGACAAAACGCTGATGGTCAAGTTGGTCCAGTGTCGGGTCCACCAGTGCCTGACACAATGGCACGATGGTGTCCCTGATCTTGTTCAAAATGGCGTCATCGACCGTCACGACATCAAAGAACTCCTTGAAAAATCCTTCCAGCCTTGAACCCGCGATACTCGTCTTGAGCAGTTCCAGGTTATGCAAGCTATTGAATGCATAACCACGCGCCAGATCCAGCGCCTGTTCGATCTGGCAAGCGCGTTCAGGGTAGAGCCGACGGATCGCATCCATCCCCACAGCCTCAATGTTAATGGCCCTTCGCACGGTGGCTTGGGCGCGATTGTTCTGCAACACCGACATCGCTTTGCCGTAGTGGGCGCTGTGCTCGTCCGGGTCCAGTAACCATTGCCTGCCGTTGTTTTGTACATACGGACCATGGTGGTCGTTATTGACGATGCGCGATGCCACGGCGCCACGCTCGATTCGATACACCTTGCCCTGGATCGGTGCGTATTCATGCTGGGTTCGGGTGTCGAGGTAACTGCCGTCGGCTGCCGGGGTGCCCACTTTTTCCAACTCGACGTCTGTAGCCTCAAAGGCTTGCAACCGGGTGTGGGTGGGGGCACAGATATCGATCTTGCTGGTTTCAGGAACAACCACCGGGGCAACGCTGCCGTCACCAGATTCATGCAGCAGCTTGCCAAGCATCACCATTTGCGCCACGCCATTGATGAATGTGTAAAGCGCAGTCTTCCAGTGGTGATCCTGAAGGGCTTCGGCCGATGTCTTGAAGGAGCTATAGCTCTCCCAAAGAATCAACGGAATCGCCAGTTTGCCCGGGAGAAAACCGAAGGCATATCGGACTCCTTTGCTGAACAGGGCTTGGAGCGTTTGCCAATCGGCCTGTTCGCTTCGCAGCGATTGACTGCCGAGCATCTGTGACAACAACGCGTGGTTATCGCTGAACAGTTGGTGCAGCAGGTTACCCGCGATCGGGTTGAAGGCCAGATGAAGATCCGTTTCGCTATTGCTCCCCAGCAGGTCTGCGTAGATGGATTTGTGTGGCTCCGGCAGGCGTCGGATCAACAGATCCTGCAACGGGCCGGTCAGTTTGAGCGCACTGAGAAAAGCGGCCTCATTGGCGTATTCGGTGATCCCCAGTTGATCGGCGTACGGTGCATACAAAATCTGCGGCCCTTCGGCGCCTTCACCCACCAGGTACAACCCGGCTGCCTTGACCGCGGCGGCACCTTGGGACGCAATCAATTCCACGGGCCGAATAATGGCCTTGGCGCCCGCCACGGTTGCACGTGCAACGCCGTCTGGCATGTGCAGCACTTGTTGAACCAGATTGAAACCGTGCTCGGTGAGTTTGCCTTGAAGCTTCAGGGCGTGAGCGTGCAGCAACAATTGCCAGGGCACTTGTTTGATGAAGTGTTGCTTGCGGGTATCGACCCCTGTGGCGGTATTGGCAAGGGTATCGGTCAGGAATTGGCGGTAGGCGGTCTTGAAGTCGAGTAGCAGCAGTAATTTTCTGACTTCGCTGACATTGAAGTCCGCAGGCAGGGTCTGGGAAATGGTCGAGGCGATGCCGAAGTCGGTTTCCAGCAGGGTCTGAGTCGAGCTCAGGGCAAAATCGGACAATGTTTGTGCGGGGATCGCCGCTGCCGGACCCGGTGTCACCCACAATTGGTCCGGATCGATGTTGATGCCGGCAAACCGGGTGTTCAACAGCGTTTTCAACTGTTCGCGGGCATAGTCGGTGAAGGAGGGGATGCCATGCAGGTAGTCCTTGGAATCTTCAAGACTGCACCGAAGCTGTTCCAGCAGTTCTACATGGAATTGAATGTCGCTGTTGGGGGCCGTCCCTAGCCAGTGCGGTAGCGCCTGTCGGGTCATGATGGCTTGCGCAAGCTGCGTTGCCCGTTGCAGGTTGAGTGACGTGGGGGGCTGCCAGCTCCGCCGAGGGGCAGGCTGGACCGAGCTTGCGGCTTGTTCTAAAGAGCGATTGTGCTGTTTGGCGTCCAGATACTGCTCTATAGCGGATTGTTGACGGTCCTGGAGGATATTTCTTTCGATCAGGCGAAACGCCCCGAGGGTGTATTGGTTGTGAGGAAGGTACTGTGAACGGGGAATATTCTCCAATAACAACAAGCGCTGCCGCTGATCCAGCAGACGTTGACTCAACTGCGCTTTGGCTCTGTCGATGGAGTCGAAGCATTCCAATCCGGCGGCGGGGGTCCACAGGATCGCCCTGCCGCAAAGGGCGGGGTCCAGCCCGCCGCGCTCGGTCAGCAGAAAACAGTTGGCCAAGGGGATCAGTTGCGGTTTACCCGCTTGTTCAAGGGTCAAGGCAAATGCATCAGGACGAAACCCGTTAAGCATGTTCCGTTGCTCACGTGTCGGTTTGTCCGGGTTGAGGACGTTGTCGACAATGGCTTTGTCGCTTGCCCGCAGCGTCTTGTCGAGCAAGCGCAGTCTGGCTTCGCCACGAATGCCTACGGACAGGGCGTGGGCAAGGTCTGGCTTGACCGAGGTGAGAAAAGTGTTTTGTTGCTCGATGTCGGCAGAGGCGTGTGCGGCGAATTTCCGCTCAAGGGAGGCTTGAATACTTTGGAATGTCTTGATCGCCAAGGTCGCTTGTACCGCCTGGAGGATCGATGGGTGGCGGGCGTGCGAGCCCGGCGAGCGGGGGCTCCAGCGCTCGCTGGCAGTAGCTTCGAGCAACTGCTCGTCGAGCAGGCTACGAACATCCAGGGCCTGGTCGAACAGTGACTGGAGATCAAATGCACCTTTACTGTTTCGACAGGCCTGCAATGCGTAGGTGATGTTGTCCTTTTGCTTGGCAATGATGTCGTCGATCATGCCATCGAACACCGCGCCGGTAATGGTTTGCCCCGACACCTGAGGCTGGTCGAAACTCAGGAATGCATCGCGCTCGCTGAGTGTCAGCAGGCTATACAGCAGATCCTCGTGCCCCCTGACCGTAACCATGGTGCTCAGGACATCCTTGATGTCCGAGATGTTTTTCAGCATCTGCCAGCCAATGGGCTGGGTATACAGGCATGCCATGGACTCATTGCCTAGCATCAGGCTGCCGGCCAGCTCCACGAAGCGCTCGCGGTGTTCCCAGAGGCGAATTTTCTGCGCTTGCACGGAGCTGCTGGGGAGCTCGAAGAGGGTGCTCAGCATCTGGCTTTGTTCGGGGCTGATAATTGCGCTCTGACGCTTGAGCAACAGGTCCATTCGAGCTTTGTCAGCCATGGCCTGGGCAAAGAATTGGCGACGTGAAACCGTGGGGCTAACCTCTTTTGTCCAATAGGCCTGGAGCAGACTGTCGAGCAATGACGGCAAGTTGTCTGAAATGCTTTGCAGTGCCAGCCCCCACTGTTGTTGATGGACAGGGTCCTGTGTGGACGTGGCCTGCTGGGGATTGGAAAACTCCCGGCTCTGGCCCGAGGGCCAGGTTTGCTGCAGGTAAAGGCGCAGCAGAGCATCACTCAGCGGCTCGGGAGCCATCTGGTTGCTTGCGGTGGAGGCTGATGACGCAGCAACGGTCGAGGTCTCAGACGAATAGCGGACGCGGGTTGCGCTTTGATCCATCCCGGGAAAGTGAGGACGCAACGCGTTATTGAGCAGTTGGTTGAGCATATCGCTCAGCGTTGGCAATTGATTCAGTTGCCCAATCATGGCAGCGACGTTGTGGTGATGGCCCTGCTTGAGTTCCTCGGCCTGGCTGTCGAAGACTAGCCCTTCGATGATCTGGCCGGTCAGGGTGAACGCGGCGTTATTGTCCAGGGACTTGCGTCGAGCAATGGAGAGGGAGCGTATGACATCCACCCGCGCTGTCGCATCCTTCAGGATTTCGCTCAGTGCCAGCAAGAGTGCCTGACGGTCCTCAAACTTGCGTAGCCCGCCATAAGGGGTATAGAGCATGGCTTGATTGCCGCCGGGCGCGGGGTACAGCATGAAGCTACCTGACAGGGGCCAGGCCTCTGTGTCGCCGACCTTGAGCATGATGTTCTCGACGGTCATTGGCGGTGTTTGTGCGACGCGTTGCCCATGGCTGGCGAGTTCAACATTGCGCAACCAGGCCAGGTCCGCGAGGGTGAAATCCAGGGCGCGTAACCTTGGGCTGAGGACTTTGATGTCTTGCAGCGCTTCAGGGAAAAACAGCGGTAGGGGTTGGTCTGTCATGGTGTTTGTCTCGGTGGGGCGCGACGAATTTGAGTCGCTGGGGAAAAGTCCAAGGCTAAGTTGGCCGAGACGGCGCAGGGCGGTAGATAGTTAGTGCGCCGTGGGTCGCCTTTCGACGGTTGACAGCGGACGCGTCAAGGGGTGTTTAATCAGCGCCTCAGGATGCCCCGCGCTGTTGCCCCCTCCAATAAAAAATCTGGAGCTTCAGATGTCTGTTTCATACGATCAAGCTGGCTCACATGCGGTGTCGTACCCAGCACTGGTGAATCTTCTGCAAGGGATTTTCCTACGCCATGGCACCAGTCCCGAAGTCGCCGCAGTGCTCGCTAACAACTGTGCTGGGGCCGAGCGTGATGGCGCCCATAGCCATGGGGTGTTCCGCATTCCGGGGTATGTCTCGACGCTTAAAAGCGGCTGGGTCAATGGCCAGGCGGTACCCGTAGTGGAAGATGTCGCCTCGGGGTTCGTGCGGGTCGACGCACAAAACGGTTTTGCCCAACCGGCCCTGGCCGCAGGTCGCGCATTGCTGGTGGAGAAAGCCCGCAGCGCCGGGATCGCGGTCATGGCGATCCGCAACTCCCATCACTTCGCGGCGCTCTGGCCGGACGTCGAGCCCTTTGCCTATGAGGGTCTGGTGGCACTCAGCGTGGTCAATAGCATGACTTGCGTGGTGCCCCATGGCGCTGACCGTCCACTGTTTGGCACCAACCCCATTGCGTTTGCCGCGCCACGGGCCGACGCCGAGCCGATCGTCTTTGACCTGGCGACCAGCGCCATCGCCCACGGCGATGTGCAGATCGCTGCACGCAAGGGCGAGCGCTTGCCGCCGGGCATGGGGGTGGACAGCCTGGGCCAGCCGACCACCGACCCGAAAGCGATCCTCGAAGGTGGTGCGTTGTTGCCGTTTGGCGGGCACAAGGGGTCGGCGCTGTCGATGATGGTCGAGTTGCTGGCGGCGGCGTTGACGGGGGGCAATTTTTCGTTCGAATTTGACTGGTCAAACCACCCGGGAGCCAAAACCCCGTGGACCGGGCAGTTGTTGATCGTCATCGACCCGAGCAAGGCGGCGGGGCAGAACTTTGCGCAGAGAAGCCAGGAGTTGGTGCGGCAGATGCATGCAGTCGGTTTGCACCGACTGCCGGGTGACCGCCGTCATCGCGAGCGGCGTAAAGCTGAGTCGGCAGGCATCGTGATGGACGATGAAACCCTGGCGCAGTTGCGCAGCCTGGCTGAGGGCTGACCTGCCGATGTGTAGGAGCTTGCTCCTACACCTACAGTCAGCAGTCTCTTGCGGGGCTCAGCGGCGCCCCAACAACAACCCCACCACCAGGCCAAATCCGGCGGAGATCGCCACGGTTTGCCAAGGGTGCCCGCCGATGTAGGTTTCGGTGGCATCGACCACCGGCTGGGTTCGTTCGCGCACGCTGGTGACGGAGTCGCGGGCCTGCTGCAGTTTCAGGGCGATTTGCCCGCGCAGGGTCTCGGCTTCTTCGCCGACCAGGGCGGCGCTGCTTTTCAGGAGCTTTTCCGACTCTTCGATCAGCGCTTGCAGCTCACTGAACGCCTGATCCTTGATTTGCTCGTCGTGAGCCTGGGCGGCAGTTTTTTGGGCCATCGGGTAACTCCTTGCAGGGTAAAGGGACAGTGAACAATGGAGTGTAGGCGGCGGGTAAAAGTTGCAGATTTTTTCTGCGCTGGACCCTGGTCCGGGTAAATCCGTCGCCGGAGATTTCCACCTACAGTGTAAGATGTCGCCTATTTTATGCAGCAGGTAACCCCCATGAGCTTCAATCTGGCCGACAAGCCCCTTGCCGAGCGCGCCGCGCTTGAAGATGAAAAGTCCCGTCTGTTCGACCTCTGGCAGAGCAACCTGGGCAAATCCAAAGGTGAAGCGGCCCGTCTGTTCGGTGAGCGCTCCAAACGCAAAGGCAAATGGGCTGAATGGGTCCGCTCGGAGCTGGACGCCATGTCACCGCCGGAATACGCCAACATGGTGCGCAGCGAAGTCAATCGCCTAATGGCGGCGAAGTAAGCGTTGCCACTGTTCGCGGGTGATTTCCCAGGTTTCCCGGGCGTAGCGGCCGCCGACGAAGTTGTCTTCGTCGACCCGGATCAGGTGCATGCCGCTGCGTTCCGAGAGTCGGCGTGACGCCAGGTTGGGCGAGGCCTTGGGCACTCGCATGAGCTCGCGCTCAAGGTCCTGGAACCAGTAGCGGGTGACCTCGGCCGAGGCTTCGGCCATCAGCCCCTGGCCCTGCCACGCGGGGCCCAGCCAGAAACCCCGGTTGTTGTCCTGTTCGTCCATCAGGCTGATGTTGCCGATCAGTTGCTCGGGGGCCGACTTCAAGCGAATCGACCAATGCCACTCCTCGCCCCGGGCAATCGCCGGCAGGGCGATGTCGCGCAGGTAGACCAGGGCACCGTCTGGTGGATACGGCCAGGGCACCAGGGCATTGAGGTAGCGCACCACATCCCAGTGGGCGAACTGCTGCTGGATGGCCGGGGCATCGGCGAGTTCCAGCGGCTTGAGGATCAAGCGCTCGGTGTACAGCATGGGGTATGGGGCCATCTGCAAATCCACCTCCTTGGTGTGATCGAGGCGCGACGTCAGCGGGCGCCGGCAGTCGGACCGGCCAGGCTCAATTGGCCGCTGTCGACAAAACGCTGGGTGCCGAACAGGCCGCCCGCCAATTTGCCACGTAGCACGTAGGGCAGGTTGTCCAGGGACTGGGTCTGGCTCAGCCCCAGTCCCTGGCGCATCACCGAGAACGCCGAAATACTCACTGGTACGCTGATCAGCGCCTCGCTGAAGCGCGGGATCGAGCCTTGCTGGTCACTGACGCCGGAAGCCAGCGGCTGGCCGTTGACCTCAAGGTTCAGGGCCACACCGTTGTAGTCGATCGGGTTGTCGTTGGGGTTCTGCAGGCGGATCTTGACCGCAAATCGCACCTCCAGGCCCTGGCTTGGCAGCGGCTCGAGGCCGACCACGTTGACGTTCAATGGGTCGCGGTCAGGAAACAGCGCGCAGCCACTCAGGCTGAGCAACAACAGGGCCAGGCCGGCAACGATCAATCGACGCATGTGGGGGCTCTCATCAACAGGGCTCGAACCGCCAGCGGGTTAGCGCTTCACGGATGTGACTGCCACGGGCTTGAGCGGTTCACCCGGGTGGCTGACATCGGGGTTTTCCATGACCTGGAGAATCGAGGCCTCGGGGTCGAAGTCGTCTTCTTCCAGTTCGAGGAACTCCTCGGGCAAAAAGATATTCAGCACGATAGCGCACAATGCGCCGACGGTGATCGGTGACTCGAAGATGTTGTGCAACGCCTTGGGCAACTCGCGCAGCACTTCCGGCACTGCCGCCACACCCAGGCCCATGCCCAGGGAAATCGCCACGATCAACATATTGCGCCGGTGCAGCCCGGCCTCGGCGAGGATCTTGATCCCGGCCACGGCCACCGTGCCGAACATCACCAGCTCAGCACCGCCCAGCACCGGCTTGGGCATCAGTTGCAACACCGCGCCGATCATCGGGAATAGCCCCAGCAACACCAGCAGGCCGGCGATGAAAAACGCCACGTAGCGGCTGGCGACGCCGGTCAGCTGGATCACCCCGTTATTCTGGGCGAAGGTCACCATCGGCATGCTGTTGAATACCGCAGCCATCGCTGAGTTGAGGCCGTCGGCCAACAGTCCCGATTTGATCCGGCGGATGTACAGCGGGCCCTTGACCGGTTGCTGCGAGATCATCGAGTTGGCCGTCAGGTCCCCGGCGGCCTCCAGGGGCGAGACCAGGAAAATCACCGCTATCGGAATGAACGCCACCCAGTCGAAATTAAACCCGTACTTGAACGGCACCGGCACGCTCATCAGGGGCACGGCGGTCATGTTGGCGAAGTCGACGTCGCCCATCAACCAGGCCACCAGGTAACCCAGGGTCAGCCCGATGACGATGGCACCCAGGCGCAGGAACGGCACGTCGACCCGGTTCAGCACCACGATAGTGCCCAGCACCAGGGCCGCCAGCAGCAAATGGTGGGCGCCACCCAGGTCAGTCGCGCCAAAGCCACCGGCGATGTCGGTCATGGCGACCTTGATCAGCGACAGCCCCATCAGCGTGATGATGGTGCCGGTGACGACCGGGGTGATCAGCATGCGCAGCTTGCCGATGAACTGGCTCAGCACCACCTCGATGAACGCGGCAAAAAAACATACGCCGAAAATCGTCGAGAGGATTTCATCGGTACCGCCACCCCGCGCCTTGACCATGAAGCCGGCGCTGAGGATTACGCTGATGAACGAGAAGCTGGTGCCTTGCAGGCACAACAGGCCAGAACCGACCGGGCCGAAGCGGCGCGCCTGGACAAAAGTGCCGAGGCCGGAAACAAACAGCGCCATGCTGATCAGGTAGGGAATTTCACTCTGCAGCCCCAGGGCGCTGCCCATGATCAGGGTCGGAGTGATGATTCCGACGAAACTCGCCAGCACGTGCTGCAGCGCGGCAAACACGGTCGCGGTGAAGTGTGGACGGTCGTACAGGCCGTAAATCAGGTCGGAACGCAGGGCAGTTTTTGCGTGGTCAGATGAGGTCACGGGGAGAGTGCCAATTAGGCCAGGTCAGAAAATGGAGGCGCAGGATGCCAGAAAGGGGCACCCGCCAGAAGCGCCAAACCATTAAAGCGTTGAAAGTTGTTTCAGATATGCAAGATCTTGGGCTCGCTAATCCTCGGTGTGGGGGCGGTGCGCAAGTGGGAGGGCCGGGCGGCGACCCCCGGCGGTATTGCCAGATCGAATGAACGTCCTGCGGCCGTTGACGCAGCCTCGCAAGCTCGGCAGTTGCTACAAGGCTAACCCGGCTTCTGTAGCCTCAGGTCGATGTCTACCAGGCATCTGGCGGAATATCCCTGGGGGCATGCGATACTCCGGTTTTTTCCGTACTGACCCCGGGCCACCATGACCTTCGATTCACCCCTCAGCGCTTATCAATCGGCCATCCGTCAGCAGGGCTTTGTCGCCGACGCCGCGCAGGAGCGCGCGGTGCTGGCGTTGCAGGCGTGTCATCAGGCCTTGCATCAGGGCCAGGCGCCGATCACTGGGGTTTATCTGTGGGGGCCGGTGGGGCGGGGCAAGACCTGGTTGATGGATCAGTTCTACCAGACCCTGAAGGTGACGGCGCGCCGGCAACATTTTCATCACTTCATGGCCTGGGTGCATCAGCGTTCGTTTCAACTGACCGGCACCGCCGACCCGCTGCGGGCGTTGGCCCGGGAGTTGAGCCGGGAGGTGCGGGTGCTGTGTTTTGACGAGCTGTTCGTCAATGATATAGGTGACGCGCTGATCCTCGGCCGCTTGTTCCAGGTGATGTTCGATGAAGGCGTGGTGTTGGTTTGCACGTCCAACCAGCCGCCCGAGCAGTTGTACGCGGATGGCTTCAACCGGGACCGTTTTGTGCCGGCGATTGCCGCGATCCAGGCGCATATGCAGGTGGTGGCGGTGGACGGTGGTGAGGATCACCGCTTGCACCCGGGGGTGAATCTGCAGCGCTATTGGGTCAGCGAGGCAGGCGCGCCCGGGGGGCTGGGGCAGGTCTTCGCCGAGCTGACCGCGGGCCAGCCGGTGTCCAGCGCGCCGGTGAACATCGGTTACCGCACGGTGGCAGTGGTCCAGGCCAGTGACCAGGTGCTCTGGTGCCGGTATGCCGACCTTTGCGAGCAACCGTTGGCCGCCATGGATTTCATGGCGCTGTGTGATCGCTTCAACGCTATCCTGATCAGCGAAGTGCCCAATCTCAGCGCCCGGCAACGCCCCGGGTGGATTGCCCGCGGTACCGAAGATGGCAGCGTCCGTGTCGCCGCCGGTGACCGCGAGTTGCCGCAGTTGTCGGTCCACGATGATAGCGTGCGGCGTTTCATTGCCTTGGTCGATGAGTGCTACGACCGCAAGGTCCCGCTGTATCTGGAGGCGCAGGTGCCGATGGATCAGTTGTATACCGAGGGTTACCTGGAATTTGCCTTTCGCCGCACCTTGAGCCGTTTGAAGGAGATGCAGTTGCGGCGTTTTGCCCAAGCCTGAAACACTCCCCGCGCCCGTCACTGTTGTCCGGGCGGGCGCCACAGGGTAATGTCGATTGCCCCGGGCGCTAGCCGCAGGGATGCCCGCTTATTGTTCGATCGAGGAAGGAAATGGAATCCGCAGACATCCTGGTACTCCAGGCCAGCTACAGCAACCCGACTCACGCCGAAGCCATAGGCGTGGTGCTGAACCACTATGCGCAAGACCCGATGGGCGGTGGCACACCGTTGCCGGCCGACGTGTTGCAGCAATTACCCGGCGAATTGGCCAAGCGGCCCCATGCTTTCAGTGTCCTGGCCTTCGTCAATGGCGAGCCGGCCGGGCTGGTGAATTGTTTCGAGGGGTTTTCGACCTTTGCCTGTCGCCCGCTGGTCAACGTCCATGACGTTGCGGTGGTCGGCAAGTTTCGCGGTCTTGGGCTGAGTCAGAAGATGTTGCTCAAGGTCGAGGAGATTGCCCGTCAACGTGGCTGCTGCAAGATCACCCTGGAAGTACTGGAAGGTAATGCCGTTGCCCAGGCGGCGTATGACAAGTTTGGCTTTGCCCCCGGCATGTTCGACCCGGATCACGGGCGCATGCTGTTCTGGATCAAGCCGCTGTAACGTGTAGGAGCGCCGGGCGGCGCTCCTTTTGGGCTGTGGGTTAGAGTTTGTAGTCCAGGCTCAAGGTGACGGTGCGAGGGTCACCCCAGAACACGCCGTTGTAGAAACCGACGTTATCGTAGTACTTCTCGTCGAACAGGTTGTCGACGTTCAACGATGCGGTGAGGTGCTTGTCGAACTCGTAGCGCGACATCAGCTTGACCACCGCGTAGTTGTTCTGGTTGATCCGGGTTTCCTTGGTCACGATGTCGCCATCGGCGTCGCGTCCAACCGGGCGGCTGGCGAATTCGTAGATGTCGCTCTGCCAGTTCACCGCGCCACCCACCGTCAACGCATTCCATTCACCCGGCAGGCGATAAGCCGTTGAGATGCGCAGCATGTTCAACGGCTGGTTGGTGTTGTTGCGCTCACCTTCACCGTTTTCCGAATGGGTGTAGGTGTAGCCGGCCGTCATGTTCCAGCCCGGCATGACTTCACCCGATACCTCGGCCTCGAAGCCGTTGACCTTGTTGCCCTTGCCGCCGGACTGGTAGAAGTCCTCACCGGTGGTCGGGTCCGGTCGCACCGAGTCATCCAGCTCGGCGACGTTGTCCTGCTTGCTCCAGAACACCGCCGTGGCGACGTTCAGGCGCTCATCGAGCAAGCTGCCCTTGAGCCCCAGTTCATAGTTCTGGCCGACAATCGGGTCCAGGTACTTGCGGCTGGAATCACGTTCGGTCTGTGGCTTGAAGATGTCGGTGTAGCTGACATAAGCCGTGTACTCAGGGGTGATGTCGTACAGCAAGCCTGCATAGGGGGTGAAGACGTCGTTTTGTGTCTGGCTGCTGTGGTCGTTGCCGGTGCGCTGGTACTGATCGTTAAAGCTGTAGGAGTTGCTGTCGGTTTTCCAGCTGCCATAACGGCTACCCAGGACCGCATGCCACTTTTCAGCCAGGCTCAGGCGGGTAGCCAGGTAACCGGCTTTTTGCTTGGTGCTGTCGTTCGAGCCTTCGATACCGGTGTCGGTGTCGCGGAACTTGCCGATGTTGCCCATGTACTTCCAGTCGGGAATGTTGTCGTAGCCCGCTGGCGTCGGTGCAGACACCAGGTACGGGTTGGACGCGCTGCGTTCGGCCTCGCCGTAGCCGATCATCAGCTCGTGTTCGCGTCCAAGCAACTGATAGGGACCGGCGAAGTTGAAGTCATAGACTTCCATCTTCTGCTCGCCCTTCATATGGCTGCGGTAGGCGACCATGCCGCTGCGGTCGTCGTTGGGGTAACCGCCACCGCCGTAGTAGACCTTGCCGTCGGTGTCACTCTCGCGGTAGGTATAGGCGCCCTTCATGTGCCAGCCATTGCCCAGGTTCTGGTCAAGGTTGGCAAAGGCGGTCTTGTCCTTCATGGGCCAGGAACTCCATTTGGTCGCCATGTTGGTCGAGCGCGGCAGGTTGGCCTTGTCGCCGTTGGATTTCCAGTACGGCACCGTGCCCCAGGATGTGCCCTGGACCTGTTTGTCCTGATAGTCGTAACCCACTGCCAGCACCGTATCGTCGGTGAGGTCGGCTTCGAGGATCCCGTAACCGACTTCCCGTTGCAGCTGGTAGTGGTCACGGAACGATTGGCTGTCGCGGTAGGCCAGCACGCTGCGGCCACGCAGGCGGCCGTCGAACGCCAGCGGGCCACCGACGTCGACGTAGCTGTAGTAATCGTCGTAGCTGCCGCCGCTGACGCCGGTCTTGGCTTCCCATTGAGCGGTCGGGCGCTTGCGCACCATGTTGATGGTGGCCGAAGGATCGCCCGCGCCGGTGGTCAGGCCGGTGGCGCCGCGGACCACTTCGATGCGGTCGTAGATGATGGTGTCCGAGTCGGACTTCATGCGCCCGAAGGTGTTGAGCATGCCGTCGATCTGGAAGTTGTTGATCGAATAACCGCGCGAGGAATAGCTGACCCGGTCGGAGTCGTTGTGCTGGACCACCACGCCGGTGGTCTGGCTCATGGCTTCGGACAGGGTGGTGAGCTTGAAGTCGTCCATCTGCTGGCGGGTGACCACCGAGACCGACTGCGGGGTTTCCTTGATGGAAAGGTTGAGCCGTGTCGCCGTACTCATTGCACCGGTGGTGTAGGAGTCGGTGTTTTCAGTGGTGGTACCCAGACCCACCGCATTGACGTTGGTGGTATCCAGCTCAAGCGCCTTGGGGGCAGGCTCCTGCTGTTTGTCCGGCTTGGTGTCCGCATGGGCGGAAGGGCACAGGGCGAGACTGCACAGGCCCAGGGTCAAGGTCATGGAACGGGTAATAGGCGCGAACATCGCAGCCGACTCCTTGTCTTCGATGGAAAAATTCCGTTTGCTCAAAGACGAAGGTGAATCAGAAAATTTAGATCAAATGCGAATAATTATTAATCTATTTTATTCGAGGGGATTTCGCCAGGGCTCATGGCCAGCAACCACGGGGGGCCGGGACCGGCCCCCGCGGGGTTCACTTATTGGGTAACGACGGCCGCGGTAGGCGCCTTGGGCTTCATCAGGCTGAAGTCGATCAGCGCTTTCTGCTCACGTTCGTAGGGGTTGCCGATCAACAACGGGCGCGCCTTGAAGCTGTCGCTGACCAGGCTCTTGCTGTGGTCCAGTTCGTCGAAGCTCAATCCGGCCAGGTCCGCCCAGGTGTGGATCAGGTGCGAACTGCTGTAGGGCCGCTGCAAGTCACCGGTAAAGTCCCAGGCGTGGGTTGCCCGCCATTTCGGCGAGGCCCAGGCCATGAACGGAATGGTGTACATGGGCGCAGTGGGTTTGGCTTCGTTGCGGCCCAGGGTGTTGTGGCCCGCCGAGTCGAACACGTCTTCGCCATGGTCGGAGAGGTACAGCAGGAAGCCGTTCGGATCGGTCTTGGCGTAGTCCTTGATCAGGCTCGAGACCACGAAGTCGTTGTAACGCACCGCGTTGTCGTAGCTGTTGTAGGTCGGCAACTGATCGTCGCTGACCCCGGGCGGTACGCCCTGGCGGTCCTTGAAGGTGTCGTAGGTCGGTGGATAGCGGTACTGGTAGCTCATGTGAGTGCCCAGCAGGTGCACCACGATGAATTTGCGCGGCGCACTGTCGGCCAGGGCCTTGGTGAATGGCTCCAGCACGTCGCCATCGTACTGGCGGGCGTTCTGGTTGCGGTTGTTGTTCAGGTAGACCTGCTCATCCGCCTGCTCGGAGAACGTGGTGAGCATGGTGTTGCGCTTGGTCATGGTCTGCTGGTTGGTGATCCAGTAGGTCTTGTAGCCGGCCTGCTTCATCACGCTGACCAACGATGGCGTCTTGAGGTACAGGTCCGGGTTCTCTTCGTCGGCGAAGGTCAGTACCTGTTGCAGCGCTTCAATGGTGTAGGGGCGCGGGGTGATGACGTTGTCGAACACCGCCAGTTGGTCCTTGAGCTTGTCCAGCTCCGGCGTGGTTTGCCGCGGGTAGCCGTACAGGCTCATGCGCTGGCGGTTGGTCGACTCACCGATCACCAGGACCAGGGTCGCGGGCTGGCCGGCCATCGCGTCCTTGAAGTTGTGCAGTGGTGGGACCTGGCTGGCGTTGTCGAGCATGCCTTGCATGCTGGCCAGGGTTTCGCCGTAGCGGCGATAGGCAACCAGCATCTGCCATGGCACCGCCGGTTCGATCCGGGTTTCGAATTTTTCGTAGCCGGCGGCCAGGCTGCCGGTGCGCGCGGTCTGCTTGACCAGCGGGTAGCCGATGACCGCAACCAGGATTGCCGTGGCTGCCAGCATGGCCTTGCCGCGCGGCAGGTAGACCGGGCGCAGGCGAGTCCAGAGGAACAGGGCCACGGCGGTGTGCGCGAGGAACGCGGCCACCATCCACCAGGCAAAGTACTGCGTCATGTACTCGCCGGCTTCCGAGACGTTCGACTCGAACATGATGAAGATGACGCTTTGCGAGAATTCCTGCTGATAGATGAAGAAGTAGCCCAGGCTGGCCATCGAACAGGCCCAGAGCACCACGCCAATCACCGCCGCGAGCAGACGCGTACGGGCCGGGAACAGCAGCATCGGCGCGAGCCAGATGGCGCTCATCACGAAGGCCTGGCGGAAACCGGTGAACCCCGAGGTGCCGGTCAACAGGATCAGTAACTGAGTGATGCCGGAAAAATACCAGAAGAACAGGAACAGCCAGCCCAAGCCTGCCCAATCAAACCCTTTTGCAGGCGTACTGCTGCGTTTAAACATCGCCATTCAGCGCTCCAGCCGATTAATGACGCGGAGACTGAAGTATTTCCAGGCATCCACGGTTCACGCGCGCGCGAGCGGCGTACATAAACGGCGAATTATCCTTAGGCGAATGTGAAAAATTTGTTAGTTTTCGTCTGTGGGGCGCAAGGCAGGTTCAGCGTGTCACTGCAGGCTCTGGCGTTTGCGCCTGGGCCAACTGCAGGCGCAGTTGCGCGAGCTGTTCGAGCAATTGCTCGCGGTCAGCCTTGAGTTGGCGCAGTTCGTCACGACGAACGGTGACGTACAGGGTTTGTGCCGGCAATGCGTTTACTACTGTGCCCATTGCTCACCTCGCAAATGGCGTCTGACAACGGTGGTCCGGCACGGGAAAACCTGTGCGCAGCCACTTTCGACGGCGATTTTGATTTCTTTTGTCGCTGAATGGAACTTTTTTATTTTACGTTGTCCCTGTGTCTTCGCCATTGTTTGGGACGTTATCCCTATAGTTCAGGCAAAATGCCCGGAAACTATGTAGCAACGCTCTGGACTAAGCTTGACTTGGTCCGTGGCGCTATCGACTTTTGGCACACTATTTTTTCGCAGTAAGGAGCAGCAGCACATGCAATTAGGGATCATTGGACTGGGCCGCATGGGCGGCAACATTGCACGGCGCCTGATGCTCAACGGGCATAGCACTGTGGTCTACGATCGCAACACCGCGTTCGTTGATACCCTGACTCAAGAAGGCGCGACCGGCGTTGCCGACCTGCCAGCACTGGTGGCTGGCCTGGCCAAGCCGCGTGCGGTATGGGTCATGCTGCCCGCTGGCGCACCGACCGAAGACACCATCGAAACCCTGAGCGAGCTGCTGGAGGCCGGTGACGTGATCATCGACGGCGGCAATACCTTCTATAAGGACGATATCCGTCGTGCCAAGGCTCTCGCGCAAAAAGGCTTGAAGTACATCGACGTCGGCACCTCCGGCGGCGTGTGGGGCCTGGAGCGTGGTTACTGCATGATGATCGGCGGCGACTCTGACGAAGTGAAGCGTCTGGACCCGTTGTTCGAGGCCCTGGCCCCGGGCATGGGCGATATCCCGCGGACCAAGGACCGGGTGTCGGAAGATGACCGTGCCGAACGCGGCTACATCCACGCCGGCCCTGCCGGTTCCGGGCACTTCGTGAAGATGATTCACAACGGTATCGAATACGGGATGATGCAGGCGTTTGCCGAAGGCTTCGACATCCTCAAGACCAAATCCTCGGAAATCCTGCCGGAAGACCAGCGTTTTGAGCTGAACGTCGCCGACATCGCAGAAGTCTGGCGTCGTGGCAGCGTGGTTTCGTCCTGGCTGCTGGACCTGACCGCCGATGCGCTGGCCAGCGATCCGAAGCTCGAGGGTTACTCCGGCTCCGTAGCCGACAGCGGTGAGGGGCGCTGGACCATCGAGGCGGCCATGGAACAGGCAGTTCCGGTGCCGGTGTTGTCCAGCTCGCTGTTCTCCCGTTATCGCTCGCGCCAGCAAGGCGTCTACGGTGACAAGATCCTTTCGGCCCAACGCTTCGGTTTTGGTGGCCACGTCGAGACGCCGAAGAAATGACCTCGATCCGCAAGAAGTCCAAGGCACAACCAGCACCGGCGACCACGCTGTTTCTGTTCGGTGCCCATGGCGACCTGGTCAAGCGCTTGCTGATGCCGGCGCTGTACAACCTCAGTCGCGATGGTTTGTTGGGGGACAACTTGCGGATCATCGGGGTGGATCACAACGCCATCAGCGATCTCGACTTCGCGAAAAAACTCGAAGACTTCATCCGCAACGAGGCGGCGAACAAGGTCGGCAACGGCCATGACTCCCTGGACCCGGCGCTCTGGGCCAAGCTGGCCAAGGGTATCAGCTACGTCCAGGGTGACTTTCTCGACGCCAGCACCTACCAGGCGCTGGCGGCGAAAATCGCCGAGAGCGGCACGGGCAATGCGGTGTTCTACCTGGCCACCGCGCCGCGCTTCTTCAGCGAAGTGGTGCGCCAGCTCGGTGCGGCCGGGCTGCTGGAGGAGGCCCCCGAGGCTTTCCGCCGGGTGGTGATTGAAAAGCCTTTCGGTTCCGACCTGCACACCGCCGAGGCCTTGAACGCGTGTCTGCTCAAGGTGATGACGGAAAAGCAGATCTACCGGATCGACCACTATCTGGGCAAGGAAACCGTGCAGAACATTCTGGTCAGCCGGTTTTCCAACAGCCTGTTCGAAGCGTTCTGGAACAATCATTACATCGACCACGTACAGATCACCGCCGCGGAAACCGTCGGCGTTGAGACCCGTGGCAGTTTTTACGAGCACACTGGCGCCTTGCGCGACATGGTGCCCAACCACCTGTTCCAGCTGTTGGCCATGGTTGCCATGGAACCGCCGGCGGCGTTTGGCGCCGATGCGGTCCGGGGTGAAAAGGCCAAGGTGGTAGGGGCGATTCGTCCCTGGTCCACGGCTGAGGCGCGTGCCAACTCGGTACGTGGCCAGTACTGCGCGGGAGACAGCGGCGGCCAGCCGGTGGCCGGTTATCGCGAGGAGCCCAAGGTGGCGCCTGACAGCACCACGGAAACCTTTGTGGCGCTCAAAGTGATGATCGACAACTGGCGCTGGGTCGGCGTGCCGTTCTACCTGCGCACCGGCAAGCGCATGAGCGTGCGCGACACGGAAATTGCCATCTGCTTCAAGCCTGCGCCCTACGCGCAGTTTCGCGATACGGAAGTCGATGAGCTACAACCGACTTACCTCAGAATTCAGATCCAGCCCAATGAAGGCATGTGGTTCGACCTGCTGGCCAAACGTCCGGGCCCGGCGCTGGACATGGCCAACATCGAACTGGGGTTTGCCTACAAGGATTTCTTCGAAATGCAGCCCTCCACGGGCTACGAAACCTTGATCTACGATTGCCTGACCGGCGATCAGACCCTGTTCCAGCGCGCCGACAACATCGAGAACGGCTGGCGCGCGGTGCAACCCTTCCTCGATGCCTGGCAGGAAGATGCCAGCGTCCAGGCCTATGCCGCCGGCACCGACGGCCCAAGCGCCGCCGACGAGCTGCTGGCCCGGGACGGCCGGGAGTGGCACAGCCTGGGCTAAGCCACTGCCAGGGCGGCTACAACCAGTAACTCACCGCATACCAGCCCAATACGCCCATCACCACGGTATAGGGCAACGCCATCCACACCATGCGCCCGTACGACAGGCGAATCAGCGGGGCGATTGCCGAGGTCAGCAGGAACAGGAATGCCGCCTGACCATTGGGGGTGGCGACGCTGGGCAGGTTGGTGCCGGTGTTGATGGCAATCGCCAGGGTCTCGAAGTGCTCGCGGCTCATGTGGCCGGAGAGGAACGCTTGCTTGACCTCGGTGATGTAGATAGTCGCCACGAATACGTTGTCGCTGATCGCCGACAACAGGCCATTGGCGATGAACAGCATGCCCGGTTGCTGCGCGACGGGCAGGGCCAGCACCCACTGGATCAACGGGGTGAACAGTTGTTGGTCGTGAATCACCGCCACCACGGCAAAAAAAGCCACCAGCAGCGCGGTGAAGGGCATGGCGTCCTTGAAGGCGTTGCCGAGGCGATGCTCATCGGTAATCCCGGTCAGCGAGGTGATCATTACAATCACCATCAGGCCGATCAGGCCCACTTCAGCCACGTGCAACGCCAGGCTGATAATCAGGATCACTGCCGCCGCCCCTTGTACCAGCAAGGCTGCGCGCTGGCGGGCGGTACGTTCGGCGTTGTCCTGCGCCGCGTAGTCGGCCAACACCGTGCGTACGTGGTCCGGGAGCAGGGTGCCATAACCGAACCAGCGCAGTTTCTCCAGCAGCACACAGGTCACCAGGCCAGCGGCCAGCACCGGCAGTGAGACCGGCGCGACCTTGAGGAAGAATTCTGCAAAGTGCCAGCCCATTTCATGGCCGATCAGCAGGTTCTGCGGTTCGCCGACCAACGTGCAAACACCCCCCAGGGCGGTACCCACCGCGCCGTGCATCAACAGGCTACGCAGGAAGGCGCGGAACTGTTCGAGGTCTTCGTGGCGCAATACCGGCAAGTCGTGGTCTTCATTGAACGCACTGTCCTGGCGCGGATCGTTGCCCGAGGCGACGCGGTGATAGACCGAATAAAACCCCACGGCCGCGCTGATGATCACCGCCGTCACGGTCAAGGCGTCGAGAAACGCCGAAAGAAAGGCCGAGAGAAAGCAGAACAGCAGCGCGAGCACGGCCTTGGAGCGAACGCCCAGCAACAGCCGGGAAAACAGGAACAACAACAGGTCCTTCATGAAGTAAATCCCGGCCACCATGAACATCAGCAGCAGGATCACCGGAAAGTTGTGTTGCAGCTCGTCATACAGCGCCTGGGGCGTGGTCATGCCCAGCAGCAGCGCCTCGACCATCAGCAAGCCACCCGGCATCAAGGGGTAGCACTTGAGTGCCATGGCCAGGCAGAAGATGAACTCGGCAACCAGCAACCAGCCAGCGACCACCGGGCCAGCGGTCCATAGCAGCAGGGGGTTGAGTATCAGGAAAGCGAGAATGCTCGCCTTGTACCAGCGCGGCGAATGCCCGAGGAAATTATGCGCAAACGCCTGGGCCATTGAACCGGACATCGGCTGCTCCTTTGATTAAGAAGCGCGCAACTTGCCGTAACACTCGGACAAGATCAAGTTCTTGAGTTTTATTGTTGTTCATGACTGGCCGGGGTTAAGCCCGGTAGCGTACCAGCACGGCCCGATAGTGACCGTCCAGCGAGTAGCCGCCGACCACGATACCTTCGTCCGCCTGCACCACCAGTGAGGTCGCGGTGTCCAGGCTATGCCCCAGGCGGGTGCGAACCCAGCCGTTACCGGCCCCGAAGTCGAGATCCGGTCGGCCGTCGGCCAGGTGCCGAGCGAGCAGAAAGTCCGCCTCGACTCCGCCAATGGTGGCGCCCGCGCTAAGCACCCGGCCATCCGGGCAGGTCGTTGCAGCGGTCCATTGGCTGGGCACCTTGGCGATCTGTGTGAGGCGCGCATGACCTGCGTTGTGAGCCGTGTCTGGACGGCCATCGCGACGTACGTTCAGGGACAGGCTGTGCATCGGGTCGCGACTGCTGCCAAAGCACTGCAGGTGCCCGCTCTGGAGCTCCACCACCCGGCTGACCTGGGCACTGCGGCCCTGGGCGTGGAAACTCAGGAAGCCGTGTTCGGCAAAACTGCTATCCAGGCGGCCATCCTGGTCGAAACGTGCCAGCAAACCTTCCTGGGGCAGGTCGATCGAGCCGGCGACCACAATCGCGCCGTCGCGCTGCAGCAGGATGCTGGACAGCCAGGTGTTGAGGAGCAAATGGCGGACCATGACAAACCCCCGGCCATTGAACGAGGTGTCCAGGTTGCCGTCCGGTTCCAGGCGAATCAGGATGCCGACATGATCGGCGAACTCGAAATGGTGATTGGCCAATAGCAGGATCCGCCCATCGGCCTGTACCTGAACGTCGCAGGCTTCGGCCCCGGGTACGCCGGGCGGCAGCCAGGCGTCACGCTGGCCCTGGGACAGGTTGCCCGGCAGGCGGACGACCTGTACGCCGCGTTCGCCGAACGAGAAGTCCGGGCGACCCTGTGGGTCGAACAAGGCGAGGGCGGGGAGGGTGCGGCAAGGGTTTTCATACACCAGGCCCGATAACAGGATGCGCCCGTCGGCCAAGGCAAGCACCTTGCCGCCGGTTGACTCCAGGCCTGGGGCGAATTGTCCGACCAGGCTGCCCTGGATGCCAAAGCCCAGGTCTGGCGAGCCGTCCGCATGCAGGCGAGCCAGGCCGAAGTGGCAGCCGTGCTCCAGACCGACTTTGGCCGCTACCAGCAAGCGGCCCTGGCGGTCGACCGTAACGTCATTGGCCAGGCTCCACAGGCTGCCGGCGAAATCGATCCAGGCTTTGCCGGCGCAGGCAAAACTGCGGTCAAGTTGGCCTGCCGTATCTGTAGGGGCACAGAATGCCAGGGCGCTGTTAATGGCGTGGATGGACATGTCGCTTCTCCTTGCGAGTCGACCTGATCCGGAACCGAGGAGGAAGACTTCATCAAGAAAACATTCAAACGCTGATTCAAATAATGCACAACTGTCAGAAATTACAGGCGGAGCGGCGTTATGTGCCAGAACAGTGTCTTTGCGAACCGAAGTTTGAATGAGTCATCAAAAGCGACCGCTGATCGTCAATTAACCGGAGTGTTGCTGGCTAACTAACGAAAGCTTGACCGAGATAGCGGCAGGGGATGCCAGGAAGTTATCTCGCTAAACGGGCGGGCCACCGAGATCAGTGACCCGCGCGCTGTTTTATTGCGGCATGGTCCAGGATTGCAACTGGTAACCTTCTTCGCTCAGTTCAGCACGCGCCTGCTTGAGCAGGGTCTCGAGCTGTACCGGGTCGGTATAGATGCTGCACGGCACTTGCTTGCGTTCGATCGGGGTGCTGGTACGGTCGATCACGGTCAGCGTCAGTTCGCCAGTGCCATCCTGTGGGGCCCAGGCCACGCATTGGAAAGGCGTAAATGCGTGGTCGGCAATCAGAAGAGCTTCGTTGAGACGGAGCGGGGCGTTCATGGGGTCTTCTCTCGTAGTGCCCAATCAAGTGATGTGCCGTCGGTTGGGCTTACCGTTCGGCTGGTTACTTGTACTGATGCGCGCAACCACCGGGCAGGTCACACATAATTGAAAGAAATTTAAACTTTCTTTCATAGGCTGGGGATGGGCGGACACTTTGAAAGCTGAATGAAAGGTTGGGGGTCGATAGCCTGCTAAGCAAGTCGCTTCTTATAACTAAAACGCCATTAACCTTATAGTTAAACGATACAAGACCCTGTCAAGTTCTTGCTAATGTTACACCCAGGTCTGCCAAACGACTGTTTCTAATAACTTTTCCATAATTTGGCGCCAAGGAACAGTCATGCTCGAAGCCCCCGCGTTACGCCGTCTGTTGGTGGTGGATCCCTGTGAAGATTGCCACCAATTGCTGCCCGGTCTGCGTGCCATCGGCTGGGATGTCGACAGCTGTAGCCTGGAAAACGCCGTCGATCGTAGTTGCGACGTTGGCCTGCTGCGTCTGCAACCTTTTCACCTGGAGCGGCCCGAAGCGGTCAAGGACCTCATCAGCCGCAGCGGCACCGAATGGATTGCCGTACTTAACCAGGAAGTGCTGCGCCTGCAGAATGTCGGCGATTTTGTCTGCGAGTGGTTCTTCGACTTTCATACCTTGCCGTTCGACGTCTCCAGGGTCCAGGTCACCCTGGGCCGGGCCTTTGGCATGGCGCGCTTGCGCGGCCAGGGTACGATTCATGTCGACCAGCCGGCGCACGAACTGCTGGGCGACAGCAAGCCGATTCGCGAACTGCGCAAACTGCTCAGCAAGCTGGCGCCGACCGAGTCCCCGGTGTTGATCCGTGGCGAAAGCGGCACCGGCAAGGAGCTGGTGGCCAGGACCCTGCACCGTCAGTCGCAACGCCACAGCAAGCCCTTTGTGGCGATCAACTGCGGGGCGATCCCCGAACACTTGATCCAGTCCGAACTGTTTGGCCATGAGAAGGGTGCCTTCACCGGCGCCCATCAGCGCAAGATCGGTCGCATTGAGGCTGCGCATGGCGGCACGCTGTTTCTCGACGAAATCGGCGACCTGCCGCTGGAGTTGCAAGCCAACCTGCTGCGTTTTCTCCAGGAAAAACACATCGAACGGGTAGGGGGCAGCCAGCCGATTCCGGTGGATGTACGGGTGCTGGCCGCCACTCACGTCGACCTCGAGTCAGCCATCGAGGCCAAGCGTTTTCGTGAAGACCTGTATTACCGGCTCAACGTCCTGCAAGTGGTTACCGCGCCCTTGCGTGAGCGTCATGGCGACTTGTCGATGCTGGCCAACCACTTCTCCCACTTCTATAGCCAGGAAACCGGCCGCCGGCCCCGCAGTTTCAGCGAGGATGCCCTGGTGGCCATGGGCAAGCACGACTGGCCGGGCAATGTCCGTGAGTTGGCGAATCGGGTGCGCCGCGGCCTGGTGTTGGCCGAAGGCCGGCAGATCGAGGCCCGGGACCTGGGCTTGATCAGCCATCAGGCGATCGCCACACCCATGGGCACCCTGGAGGACTACAAGACCCGGGCCGAACGCCAGGCCTTGTGTGATGTGCTGAACCGGCACAGCGACAACCTCAGTGTCGCCGCCAGGGTGCTGGGGGTGTCCCGGCCGACATTTTATCGCTTATTGCACAAGCACCAGATCCGCTAGGGCGCGGTGAAACGCCAGGGCCCGCTGCGATCAACCTCGCAGCGGGCCCTGGCGTTTGTGGGGGGTCAGAAGTAGTAAGGGAATTTCAGGCTGAAGGTGAAGTCCGGCGCATCGTCGGTCAGGCCGATCGACAGGTTGGGGACGATGGTCAGGTTGTCGCTGGCCGCCACGGTCATGCCGACGTTGAAGTAGCCGGCGTTGGCGTCGCTGGAAGTGACCGATTGCCAGTCACCGCCATCAGGCTTGAGCTTGCTCTTTTTTTGCACCAGGTCGGAGACCGAGAACGACATACTCATTTTTTCGTTCAAGGCAAATGCGACGCCGGCGCCAATCTGGAAGCTGTCGCCCAGGCGCACCTTGCCCGGCGTCTTCTGGTTGACATCGGCGCTGATATCGTCAAACGACTCCTCCAGGTTGTGGGTGTAGGACAGGGAACCGAACAACACGGCCGGGTCGAAGGTCTTGACCAGGGAAATCCCCGGGGTGATCGACCACACACCGTTACCGGTTGGCAGGTCATCCGGGACGAACAGGTTGGTATTGTCGCTGACCTGGCGCAACTTGATGCCGAACGGCTCCTTGCCGGTCGGCGCCTTGACGCGCAGGGTGAGCACCGCATCCGGGGCGCTGACTGACTCGTCCATGAACTTGTAGGCGACACCGAAGTTGACGTCGCCGATGGTTGGGTCCTGGGTCACCGTTTCTTCGGTGGTGACGCTTGCCGAACCGCCAGAAGCACCGCCGGACTGATAGGTCGACTCGCGGTAGACCAGGGGAACGTTGAGGTCGAACTGCCAGCGGTTGTCGAGGTTGTAGCGTCCGGTGACATCCATGGTCCAGGTGTCCGACTTGATCCGGTCCAGGTTGATGTTGCCGAGGAAGATCGAGTCCAGGGCCAGGAAACCGTTGAGGACCAGTTGCCGGGAGTCGTAGCGGGCGTAGGTCAGGCCGGTCTCGACGCTGAACTTGCCGCCACCGAAGAAGCCACTGGCTTCGTCATAGAGGTTCGACACACTCTGTGCCGGCTGGGTGTCGTCGGCCAGCGACTGGCCGTAGGAACTGCCCTTGGCGCCCCCACCCCCGGCGGCCCCACCTGATGCTGCCCCGGCGCCTGTACCGGCGACCTGGGTGTTGCCGCGCATGTCGGCGGGCGATTTCGCCAGCCGTTTGGGCGGTGGCTCGGCCGGTTGTTCTTCAACCTGGCGGACTCGCTGTTCGAGCACCGCCAGGGCTTTTTGCTGGACTTCGTAGCGTTGCTTCAACTCCAGAAGTTCTTGTTTCAGGGACTCTACGTCCGGGTCAGTCGCTGCTTGCAGCAGTGCAGCGGGGAATAGAGTACTCAGACATACAACCGCGCGTAGTGACACCGATCGATACATGAAATAAGCCGTCCCTTTGAGCCCAATGGTCGAAAGTCAGCGTAGTTCAATATCCCATGTTGCGTAGTCCTGTGAGTTGGCTCAGATTGCAATCCAACGCGCCGGCACTTGGGCCATTGTTATTGAGTACCACGTTGAGTTGAGTCAGGTTGTTCACCACGTTGCTGTTGCCCAGCAGGCGGGTGTTTTGCAGCAGCCCACCCTGGGCGACCTGCTGCAGGGCGTTGCCCTGATTATTGTTGGCCGAGATGGCCATCTGAATGCCGCCACTGGTGGCTGTCACGGCGATCGAGCCGGCGCCGTTGCTGGCACTGATGGTGTTGCCTGCGGTCAACACATGGCTGCCCGGAGGCGGAGTGATCGGCGCCGGGGCGCTGGAGGCTTCTTTGACGTTGATGCCGACATCGTTGTAGGCACTATTACCATCGCCCGCGGCACGCACCGTCTGGGTGATGCCCTGGGTCGTGCTCAAGGCGTTGCCGCCAATCACGTTGCCGGTGCCTTGGTGGGGTGAATGGTCGCCTTTGCCCGGCTCATTCACGGTAGACACATAGAACTGGGGTTTGACCGTGGAAGCTTGGATCTGCATCGAGGTGGAGGCCCCGATGACGTCGCCACTGGCATTGCGCCAGGTACTGCTCATGACCACGCCAAAGCTGATGATCCGCCCAGGCATGACGTAACGACCGCGCAACTGTGCCAGTTCCGAGTCTTTGATCTCTATCGGGGTGAAGCTTGCGTAGGTGAGCGACGGAAAGCTCGCAGCCAAGCATGCGGCGACCACCCAATGTGAAGTTTTCATCTTCGGCTCCTGGAGCGTCCAGCTGCTCCTTTATCTTTATTGAGCGCCTAGAAGAAATCGCTCTGAATAAATCCAAATTCCATCAACTCGGCATCTTTGACAGGGTTGAAATTGTCCAGCTTGTTCTTGGCAGTCAGCGGTGCCGGAGGATCGAGCAAGGCGTTGGTCTTGTCGTAACCGGGGCCGATGATGGCAAATACAATACCGTTCCAACCTTTGACAAAGTCTTCGTGGGAGTAACGTTTGTGGCCCAGGACTGGATCACCGATATACACCCAGTCTTTTTGTGCCCGCTGTAACACCACGAAGTGCTTGTAACCACGAATGTCCATCAGAACCACTACAGGAATCGTGACCGCTTCCAGTTTTTCCGGAGGGATCCGGTAGCCCCGGGCACGCATGCCGATACTTTCTATGTAGCGCTTCATGTCCAGCATGGAAAAACCTTGTGTACGTACAAGGTCCTGGTCAGCGTTGACCAACATGCCTTTGATGACGTGCTCTTCATCGACATCCAGCCAGTAGGCCTGGCGTAACACCGTAGCCAGCGCAGCGGCGCCACAACTGAAATCGGTTTTTTGTTGGACCAGGTCGGCGAATTTGCGCTCGCGCAGGCTTTGCACTTCTTTGTACACCATGACGCCGCCGGGAAGGGCGGCCACTGGCATCTGTGCGGCCTGAGTCAGGCCAGTCAGGCAAAGTAACAGTGAGAGGGCAGCAACACGCATGGTCGATACGCCTTGTAGGGTCTGAAGAAAAGCCCCGTTGCCGGGGCTTCCTTGGTCTTCGCAGTTAGAAGCTGTTGCCGCCAGGGCAAGCTCTGCAGCCTGCAGCGATGGACAGCGAGTTGCTTTGTTGGTTGCCCACGCCTGCTGCGACGTTGGCACCGCCGTTACCCGAGAAGCCATTCATGGAGCCAGTCATCGAAGCATTGTTCACCACTGGGTTTTTCCAGCCATCTTTGGTCAGCACTTGCTGAGTCCAGTAGCCAGCCAGTTCGATACTTCCTTGTTCTTTGAAGGTGAATTTCTGATCTTTGTTGTTGCCATAGCCACCGCCATAGCGATCGTCGTCATCGTGACCTTTTTTGCCACCGTCAATGGTGCCGTAGCCGGTGCCTTTGTAGCTGCCGTGGGCTTTGAAGCTGCCTTTGAGGTCAACCACTTTGGTCACGCGATCCGCTTTGTTTTCCACTTCAAGACCGGTGGAGGTCTGGTTGGCCGCAGCGGCTGCGGTGGCTACGCGACCTGCCGAAACAGCAATGGCCAGGTTGTTTTTCTGTTGGTTGAAGTCGCCAGCAGCCACGTTGACACCAATGTTGCCGGAGCCGTTGTTGGCTGAGTTGTTAAGCGTAGCGTTGTTTTGGGTGGAGCGGTTTTTTACATAGTTGTCGGTGTTGGTTTGCGTGGCGCTGGAGATTGCAACGGCGCTGCCGAAGATGAATTTTTCATCGGCGGTGGCGATGGCTGCAGCGTTGTCTTGCTGGTTGCCAGCACCGGCTGCAACGTTGGCGCCCATGTTGCCGTTGGAACCATTGAGCGAGCTGTCAGCCTTGGCGTTGTTATGGGTGCCTTGGTTGAGCACGCTGTTGTCGCTGCTGTCCTGTTCGTCCAGGATCGCGGCGCCAGCACCGGCGGTGATGGACAGGATCTGATCCAGGGTTGGACCTTGTGGTTTTGGTGGATGATGACGTTTGCCGCCATCGGCCTGAGCCGCCATTGCCATGACCGCTGCCAGAGCGAAAACCAGTGGTTTCAGAGCTGTTGTAGGTTTCATGGTGTTTCTCCGTGCTTATTAGTTGGTTAAGTGTTGGTACTTTCTAATCGCACTGCGGTTTGGGTCAGTCAGCGACCCGGATGCTCAGGGTGTTAGCCATTCGGTTCCCCACCCCTGCACTCTGGTTCACCTGAATCACTCCTCGGCTGCCGGTGAAGGCCTGGTCGCTGGTAACGACCTGGCGGCTGCCTTGCGAAGTGCCAGTTGCTCCTGAGTCTGGTAACAGCGCCACGTTCTGTTGGGACAGGACGCTGTCGTCGATGCTTTGCGGTATGGCGCTGACGCTGATCCGCATGGCATTGATCATCTGGTTGTTGGCGCCGGCCGACTGGTTGACACCCAGTGCGCCGTTGCCATTACTGAAGGCGTTGCCGGTGATGGCGCTGGTAGCGTTCATCGAGCGGTCGGCTGGCGTGGTGATGGTCTGGCGCAGGCTGCCGCTGGCCGAAGCCTCGGTGCCGATCGCAATGGCGCGGCTGTTGACCTGTTGTTGCTGGTCGCCGGCGGCCTGGTTCATCATCATGTTGCCTTTGTAGTTCGCCCCGGAGTTGCTCAGGGTCGAGTTGTTCACGACGTTGACAGCGGGGTCGGCCATCGCTGAGGAGCAGCCCAGCAGGGCAATGAAGATCAGGGTGCGCTTCATCTCATTTCCCCATGTTGGTCAAGGGCGACAGGCCGATATTGATGGTGCGGGTGATGGTGCCGGAGATCGCATTGCCACTGCCGCCGCCGTGTCCGGCCGACATGCCGGGCAGACCGTTGGGGTTGGTCAGTACGTTGATCCCGGCGCCGCTTTTGGGGTTGGGCACAACGTTTTGATTAATGACCCGGTAGCCACTGTTGATGCCGGCAAAGTCGCCGTCACTCAGTTCGTTGTTGGTGGCCTGCACCACCCGATCGGACGGGTTGGCGTTGACGGTGGTGGGGTAGGGGTCTTTGGCGAAAGGTTGTCTGCCGATGGAGCGAGGCTGGACGTCACGTTGAAGCACGATGACGCCATTACCCTCAGCCTGGACCGGCAAGCTGAGCACGGAGCTCAGTGCGCATCCGATCATCAGCAGGCGGGTAATGCCTTTATCGTTATTCTCCATGTCGGCACTCCTTATCTTCTATCGCTGGCCCTGTCAGCGTTGTCAGGGAGAGAGCAGAAGCTGTGCCGCTTTTGGTTTTTCACATGAATTCAACGACTTGGCAATTCACCCGGGTAAGCACCGGTCAGCACTGTATCAAGCATGAGACAGGGCACCCCGCCACTGCGCGGCAGCGGGCGACGTAAAGCTCTGGAACAAGGGTTGTGGCGGGGCTGTATCAGTGGTGTAACAGTGCGCGTGACAACGCCGTGAACCCGCTTATATCGGCTGTTACGCTGCATTTATGTGTTTCAGGAATGGACACTTGAGCCCCGTAACCGGGGCAAAAGTGGGGCTCGAAGGCCGCTTTCAGAGGTTAAACCTGGAGCAATTGCTCTACCGCAGTGAACGCCAGACGCCGCCGTTGGTCCCAGTCGCCCTCGATGATCTGCAGCCTGCGCCCGTGCTGCTGCAACCAGCCCCGGGTGGCATCGAAGAACGCCAGGCGTTGCTGCAATTGTGGTTGGCAACGTTGGCCGTCGTCGGTCCATTCCACCATTTCCGGGGACAGCAGCAGGTGCAGGTCGTAGTGGCGGTCGAGCAATTGCTCCTCGATCCAGGGCGGGCAGTCGCCAAACAGCGTCTGGCTCCAAAGCATGTTGCTCAGCAAGTGGGTATCGAGAATCAACAACGCCGGCTGTTGCGCACGGGCGCTGTCTTCCCAGGCGATTTGCCCTTGGGCAATCTGCGGGATGTCGGCCAGGCAGGTATCGCGTGGGTTCTGTTCGATGAAGTAGCGCACGTATTCACCCACCAGCAGCCCGCCGAAATGCTGGTGCAGTTCGGCCGACAGCCAGCTCTTGCCACTGGATTCCGGGCCGGTGAGTACCAGCACCTTCATGTGCGCAGCGCCGGATCGGCCCGCCATTGGCGCAGGCCGTGGACCGCCAGCAGGGTAAATACCGCGTAGAGGGCCGCCGTCAGGTACAGGCCCTTATAGAGGAACAGTGCGACGAAGATCACATCGACGGCGATCCACAATGGCCAGCATTGCACCCGCTTTTGCGCCATCCACCACTGGGCGACCAGGCTGAAACCGGTCAATGCGGCATCCAGCCAGGGCTGCGCGGCATCGGTCCAATGGGCCATGGCCGCGCCCAGCAACAGACTGCCGACTGCCCCCAGGGCCAGGTCGCGCAGCACGCTGGAGTTGCCCAGGCGCGTCACTTGCCGGCCGTTTCGGGTTTCGCCGCCCCGTGTCCACTGTATCCAGCCATACAGCTGCAAGCCGGCGTAGACCACCTGCAGCAACATGTCCGAGTAGAGTTTGACCTCGAAAAAAATCCAGCTGTAGAGCAGCACCATGACCAGGCCGATCGGCCAGCACCAGGGATTCTGTTTGACCGTTAGCCAGACGGCGATCACGCCGAGCGTGGCGGCAAACAGTTCAAGCCCGGACATGGCGCTACCTTGGGGAAGTCGAAGAGGGCGCCGATTGTACAGCAGCGCCGCAAATCAGGGGCATGCCAACACAGGTCCTGGTGTACGCAGGACTTGTGGGAGCGAGCCTGCTCGCGAAGATCTCAAGTCCGATGCGTTGATCCAGGCAATACACGTCATCAGTGACGACCATCGCGAGCAGGCTCGCTCCCACAGGCTTTGCGCCACTACACCCGAAACTGCCTGAGCAGCCCATTGAGCTGTTCGCTGAGTTGCTTCAAGTGCACGCTCGCCGCACTCGAATGCTGCGCCGCCAGGGCGGTGCTGTGGGACAGGCCGGCGGCCTGGGTCACGTTCTGGTTGATGTCCTCGACCACATGGGCCTGCTGCAGGGTGGCGCTGGCGATGGACGCGTTGAGGCCATTGAGGTTGTGCAGCGCCTGGCCGATTGCCTGCAGGCTGGCACCGGCCAGTCCGGCCTGCTCGATGGTCAACTGGGAGGCGCGGCTGCTGTCGCCGATCACCTGCACGGCAGCCTCCGAATGGTTTTGCAGGCGTTCGATCATGGACTGGATCTGCGCGGTGGATTTCTGCGTGCGCTGCGCGAGCAGGCGCACCTCGTCGGCCACCACGGCGAACCCCCGACCCTGTTCGCCGGCCCGCGCCGCTTCGATAGCGGCGTTGAGGGCCAGCAGGTTGGTCTGATCGGCGATGGAGCGAATCACCTCCAGCACGCTACCGATCTCGTTGCTTTCGCTGGCCAGGGTGCGAATCACTTGCACTGCCTGCTCAATGGTGGCGGACAACTGATCGATCTGCTGCAGGCTGCCGTCAATGTTGACCTGGCCCTGTTGCGCCTGTGCCTGGGCATCGCGCATTTCGCTGGCGGCGTGCTCGGCATTCCTGGCGACATCCTGTACGCCGTAGGTCACTTCATTGATGGCGGTCGCTACCAGCTCCATCTGTTGCGACTGCTGCTGGCTGCGGGACTGGGCTTGCGCGGCGTTATCACCCAAGTCCGTGGAGGATTGGCCCAAGGCACTGGCCGATACCTGCAGCTGGCTGATCACCCCGCGCAGTTTGGCGGTGAAGGCATTGAAGTGCCTGGCCAGTTCGGTCACTTCGTCCTGGCCGTGGGTGTCGAGGCTGCGGGTCAAGTCGCTTTCGCCGCTGGCGATGTTCGCCATGGCATCCACGGTTTCCTGCAGGGGCCGCACAATGCTGCGGGCGATCAACATCACCAGCAGGGCCATCAGTGCCGCAATGCCCAGACCTACCAGCGAGGCTTCGCGCACCTGGCTCCGGAACTCGAGCTGCATGTCGTCGATGTAGACCCCCGAGCCAATCACCCAACCCCAGGGTTCGAACAGTTTGACGTAGGAAGTTTTCTGCACCGGGGTACTGGCGCCGGGTTTGGGCCAGCGATAGTCGACCACACCGGCGCCCTTGGTCTTGGCGATGGTCACCATCTCGTTGAACAGGGCAAAGCCGTCCGGGTCCTTGATCGCCGACAGGTTCTGGCCGTCGAGCTTGGGATTGGTGGGGTGCATGACCATCACTGGGGTCAGGTCATTGATCCAGAAGTAGTCGCTCTGCTCATAACGCAAGCCGCGAACCACGCTCAGGGCCTGCTGTTGCGCCGCTTCGCGGGTCAGGGTGCCTGCGGTTTCCAGTTGCCGGTAGTAGTCCAGCACGCCGCTGGCCGCTTCCACCACATGCCGGGTCTTTTCTGCCTTGGCTTGATACAGGTCGTCATGAATCTGCTTGAGCATCAGCAAACCCAGGGTCAAGAGCATCAGCACAGCCACTACCAGGATCAGCCACAACCGCCGGCTGATCGACATACTGCGCAAGCTGTTCATAGTGCGTCACTCCAGGTTTTTATGCTTGTCATCAACGTGTGCCAGTATTCAGGCATTCTTTTGCCACTACACCAATACGACTGAAGTCCCATGACGGCGCAGCGCTGACCGGGCATGTCTGATAGGATTTCGGCCGCGCACGGGAAAACCTGAATCCGTGCTGATTTTTCACAGGATTTTTACCGTTTCCGGTAGATCCTGTGCGCCTTGCCATTCAGCTACGCTGAGCGCAGTGAACAGCCAAAAAACTAGATAACGTGGCATGCCAGGGGCATCGCTTCATGGGGGATTGATGGATCTTTGGACGGCCATACAGGCGTTGATTCTTGGGGTTGTAGAAGGGCTGACCGAGTTCTTGCCGATTTCCAGTACCGGGCACCAGATTATCGTGGCGGACTTGCTCGATTTTGGTGGCGAGCGGGCGATGGCATTCAACATCATCATCCAGCTCGGGGCGATTCTCGCGGTGGTCTGGGAGTTTCGCCGCAAGATCCTCGACGTGGTCATCGGCCTGCCAACCCAGCGCACTGCGCAGCGCTTTACCGCTAACCTGCTGATTGCCTTCCTGCCGGCGGTGGTACTGGGGGTGATTTTCGCCGACCTGATCCACCATTACCTGTTCAACCCGATCACCGTGGCCACCGCCCTGGTGGTGGGCGGGGTCGTCATGCTGTGGGCCGAGCGCCGCCAGCACAGCGTGCGCGCCGAGACGGTCGATGACATGACCTGGAAAGACGCACTGAAAATCGGCTTCACCCAGTGCCTGGCGATGATCCCGGGGACTTCACGCTCCGGCTCGACCATTATCGGCGGCCTGCTGTTCGGCCTGTCGCGCAAGGCCGCTACGGAGTTCTCGTTCTTCCTGGCAATGCCGACCATGGTCGGTGCCGCCGTGTACTCGGGCTACAAGTACCGTGAGCTGTTCCAGGCCTCGGACCTGCCGGTGTTTGCCGTGGGTTTTGTCACCGCGTTCATTTTCGCGATGATCGCGGTAAAAGGCCTGCTGAAATTTATCGCCAGCCACAGCTACGCGGCGTTTGCCTGGTACCGGATTGCCTTCGGTCTGTTGATCCTGGCGACCTGGCAGTTCGGCTGGATCGACTGGGCGGCGGCCAAGGCGTGAACGGCCCTCGCAACGGTGGCACCCTCCAGCATCCGCGGCTCAAGGGCCTGATCTTCCTGGGCCTGTGTGCCTTGCCGGTGATCGGCTCCAGCCTGTTGTGGCTGCGCGGCGGCTCGCCGCTGGCGCTGGCGGCCTATGGCGTGGTCAGCGTCGTGGCGTTCCTGCTGTACTGGAGTGACAAGCGCAAGGCCCGCACCGAGCGCTGGCGCACCCCGGAAAACGTCCTGCACGCGGTGGAGCTGGCCGGCGGTTGGCCGGGCGCCTTGCTTGCCCAGCAAGTGTTCCGCCACAAGACCCGCAAGGTGTCGTTCCAGGTCGTGTTCTGGATCATCGTGCTGCTGCACCAGGTGTTCTGGATCGACCAGTTGTTCCTCGGCGCCGGCCTGTTCCGCCTGTTTTAAAGGAGCAAGCCGACCTGCACCCGCTTGGGCAACTTGCTCACCACCAGTTGGTGGGAACGTTGCAACAGGCCCTGCAGCTCGGCGGCCCCCAGCGGGTAGGGGGACTGCATGATGATCCACTGGGCGCGCGCCAGATAAGGCGCCGGGCCAATTCCCGGGCGGTCGACGTGGCCGAGGAACAACTCCTTGTCCACCTTGAACGCCAATGAGTCGCCCCGCAGGTTCTGCAGGGCGAACATCTTGTTTCCCGCCACCGAAAACACCCGCACACCACCCCATTTGTAGTCTTCCCGCGCCCCGGGCAGGGTCAGGCAGAAATCGGCGACCTGTTGTTCGCTCATTACCTTGGCTTTCATAGCAGTCGATCTCCACAGCCTTTGAACGATTCAGTCAGGTGGTCTATCCAGGCCCGCACCGCCGGCAACACGCCACGCCGATGGGGGTAGACTGCCTGCAGCCAGCCACCGGGCAGCGACCACTGGGGCAGCAGTTGCACCAGCGTGCCGTCGGCCAGTTCCTGTTCGCAATACAGCATCGGCAAAACGGTGAAACCCAGCCCGGCCAAGGTGCAGGCCTTGCGCACGACAAAGTCATCGATGCCCAGGCGCGCCTCCAGGCTCAAGTCGCAACTGTGCCCATGCTCGTCGAGCATGCGCAAATGCACCAGGCGATCGGCTTCCAGGGCGGCGAGTACCGGCACATGCTTGAGGTCGTCGGGGTGGTCGATCTGGTGCTCGCGCAGGAAGGCCGGGGTCGCGACGATCACCGTTTGCGCCTGGCGCAGGCGGCGGGTCACCAGGAAGGGGTCCTCGTCGCCCAAATCGCGGACTCGCAAGGCCACGTCTATGCCCTCGGTGACCAGGTCGACCCGGCGGTTGAGCAGTTGCATCTCCAGTTGCACCAGGGGAAAGCGTTCGAGAAATGTGCTGATCACGCTCGGCAGGAACTCATGGGCCAGGCCCACCGGGCACGACACCCGCAGGCGTCCCCGCGGCTCGCTGGTCATGCTGGCCACGGCTTCGTCGGCCATCTCCGCTTCCAGCAGCATGGCCTGGCAGTGGCGCAAATAACGTTCGCCCACCGCTGTCAGCTTCAGTTGCCGGGTGGTGCGTTGCAGCAGGCGCGCGCCCAGGCGCTCTTCCAGTTCGGCGATGCGCCGCGATAACCGCGACTTGGGAATCCCCAGTAACCGTCCGGCCGCAGCGAAACCGCCGGCTTCGACCACCTTGGCGAAATAGTAGAGGTCATTGAGATCTTGCATGGTGGGCTCGATTGTCCTATCAGTGGGACGAACTATCACATTGTTGCCGACTAATCGTCCATTGGCTTCGCCTGTAGGATTGTCTCAACTTGATCGCCCGGTGGCGATCCTCACTTGGAGATCCCACATGAAACTTCTGCACATCGATTCGAGCATCCTGGGTGACAACTCTGCTTCCCGTCACTTGAGCCAGGAGGTAGTCCAGGCCTGGTTGGCCGCCGACCCGGCCACTCAGGTGACCTACCGCGACCTGGCCAGCGATGCCATCAGCCACTTTTCCGCCGCGACCCTGGTCGCCGCCGGCACCACCGCCGAACTGCGCAACGCCGCGCAACAGCACGAAGCCGAACTGAGTGCTTCGACCCTGGCTGAATTCCTGGCCGCTGACGCAGTGGTGATTGCCGCGCCGATGTACAACTTCACCATCCCGACCCAGCTCAAGGCCTGGTTCGACCGCATCGCCGTCGCCGGCCAGACGTTCCGCTACACCGAAGCCGGCCCCGAAGGCCTGTGCGGCAACAAGAAAGTGGTGGTGGTGTCGACCGCCGGTGGCCTGCATGTCGGTCAACCGACCGGTGTTGGCCATGAAGAGTACTTGAAAGTCATGCTCGGTTTCATGGGCATCACCGACGTCGAGTTCGTCCGAGCCCATGGCCTGGCCTATGGTGATGACGTTCGCAGCAAAGCCATGAGCGATGCCCAGGCGCACATCAGCGAGCAGCTGTTCGCTGCTGCGTAAAGCTTGCGTCAACCACTGGACTGCGCGCTTTGATCGAGAGTAAAACGATCAAGGCGCGCAGTTTTTTTATGTCCGCTTAAAAATGACCCTCGCGCAGAGTGAGAGTGGCCTGGGTTATGCAGCATTGGTTTACCAGCTGCGCGCTGAGTACGCTATTTCTACCAAACGGGTAACAAGGTGGGGCATGCCATGTCGCGTCTGTGGGCACTGTTACTGATCTGCCTGCTGGGCAGCCTGAATTCAGTGCACGCCGTGACGCCACATTGGAGCGTCGGGTACCACTCCCTGAGCTTTCTCGACCCGCTGGACCTGCAACCGATGGCCGCCATCGCGTTTTATCCTTCGACGGGCATCGAGCACCCCAGCCTGCTGGACGGCTATCAGATCCAGGCAACGCAGGATGCCCGGGTCGCCATTGGCCGCTTTCCGCTGTTGATGTTGTCCCACGGCAACAGCGGTACGCCCCTGGCTCTGCATGACCTCGCCACGGCGCTGGCCCGCAAGGGTTTTGTGGTGGTGGCGGTGGTTCATCCCGGCGACAACGCCAAGGACAATAGCCGCCTCGGCACCTTGAGCAACCTGTACGGGCGGCCGATCCAGATTTCCGAAGCCATCACCGCGACCCTGGCCGATCCGCTGCTGGCGCCGTTCGTCAATCCCGAGCAGGTTGGGGTCATCGGTTATTCAGCCGGTGGTGAAACCGCATTGATTCTGTCCGGCGCCACGCCCGACCTCGACCGCTTGCGCCGCTATTGCCTGGAGCGCCCGGAGGATCGCGACGCCTGCAACACCCAGGGCGAACTGATCGTCGACCGTGACGACCTGCAACCGGTCGCCGATCCTCGGGTCCACGCCTTGATGCTGATGGCGCCCCTGAGCCTGAAGTTTGGCCGGCAGACCTTGGCGGGGGTGCATGTGCCGGTGCTGCTCTACAGTGGCGATGGCGACAAGCTGGTGGCCGTGGACAAGAACGCAGCGGCCCTGGCGCGCAAGCTGCCGACCGCGCCGGACTTCAAGCTGCTGGCCGGGGCCGGGCACTTTGTGTTCATGGCGCCGTGCAGCGCTGAACAACGGCTGGCCATGGCGGCGCTGTGCACCGATGCCGATGGCGTCGACCGCGAGGGCATTCACCGCAACCTGATCAGCGAAGCGGCCGCGTTTTTCTCGCGCACCCTGGGCAAACCCAGTCGTGCCGGGCTGCAGACGGTCAGTCAGGCGCATGGATCCTGACGCAGTGGCTAGCCCCGCAGGCTCCTGCGCTTGAGCAGCAACGTCAGGCCCAAGCCGCTGATCGATAACAGCGCTGCGCCAAAGAAGATCCACGAATACCCCAGGTTCAACGCCACGGCCCCCATCAAGGGGCCGGCGATCGCCAGTGCCAGATCGAAGAACACCGCATAAGCGCTCAAGCCGGCACCACGACTGCTGCTCGGCACCTGCTTGATGGCCTCAACGCCAAGGGCCGGATACACCAGGGACAGGCCAAACCCGGCCAGTCCGGCCCCCATCAGGGCTACGGCTGTCGAAGGGGCCAGCCATAACAGCACCAGCCCCAGGGTCTCGATGCTCATGCAGGCGATGGCCGAGCGGTAGCCGCCGAAGCGGTTGATGCAGGAGATGAACAGTAGCCGCGCGAGAATGAAGCACAGGCCAAACACCGTCAGGCAATAGGCCGCGCCGGTCCAGCCACGGCTGAGATAAAACAGGGCGATGAAGGTGGTCAGGGTGCCGTAGCCAATGGAGGCCAGGCTCAGGCTGGCGCCAAAGGGCGCGATCCGCCCGAACACCGACCAGAAGGGCAGGCGCTCGCCACGAATCACCGGCACCGAGGGTTTGTTGCGAATCAGCAGCAAGGCGGCCGCTGCCAGCACGGTCAGGGCAATCCCCAGGCTGGCGAACCCCCAGGCGTCGATCATCACCACCCCGAGTGGCGCGCCGATGGCGATGGCGCCATAGGAGGCAATGCCGTTCCAGGAAATAGCGCGCGCCGTGTGTTCGGCGCCGACCTGGCCCATGCACCAACTGATGGTGCCGACGCCGATCAGGCCCTGGGCAACGCCCAACAACAGCCGTCCGCCGATCAGGATGCCCAGGCTGAGCAGCGGCAGACTCTGCAACAGGGTCGAGGCCAGGGTCAGCAGGCCGCTGAGCAGGATCCCCAGCAGTCCGTAGACAATTGCCCGCTTGGTGCCGACGCTGTCACACATGCGCCCGGCCATGGGGCGGCTGAGCAGGGTGGCCAGGTACTGCGAGCCAATGGTCAACCCGGCTACCACCGCACTGAACCCCAGGTGTTCGTGGACATAACCCGGCAGCACCGCAATCGGCAGGCCGATGCAGATAAAGGCAATAAAGGTGTAGAACACGATGGAGACGATCTGCAGGGTGATCGCCATGGAACTGACGGGGGGCGTTTGCTGCGCAGACATGGGAGCTCGTTCGCGGGCGGGCGGTACCCCGCATCATGGCGTGCGGTTGGGATAAAGGAAAGCAGGCTAACGATATTTGTCTGTGGGCTTGAGCTGGCTGGCAAAGGCGGTGTGTCAGGCACCTTCGATGTTGCCTATTGTGGCGCCATCGAGGGCCAACTGGCCGGCGGGTACGTTAAGATGGCCCTCAAATAAAAACCGGGTCGCCACGCTTTATGTCGGAAAAAGACACCATTTCCATTCACCTGGTGCGCGAAGCGCTGTTGCAAAGCTGTGAGCCGGGTGCCGCCAGTCATGAAGTGCTGCTCAAGGTCGGTATCGAGCCACGGTTACTGGAGGTGGCGGACGCCCGGGTGCCGGCCACTGCCTACGCCCGGCTGTGGCGCCTGCTGGCGCGGCGGCGCGACGATGAGTTCTTCGGCATGGACCCGCGTCGGCTGAAATCCGGCAGCCTGGCCTTTCTCTGCCAGTGCGCCATGGCCCAACCGACGCTGGCGGCGGGCCTGAACAGTGGCCTGGGCTTTCTGTCGCTGATGCTCGAGCGCCTGCCGGCGCAACTGGTGCACCAACAGAGCCTGGCGGAGATCGTCCTGCTCGAAGACGACCCGCAACCGCGCCGCGCCTTCACCTATTTCACCTACTGGATGATCGTCCATGGCGTGGCCTGCTGGCTGGCGGGCCGGCGGATTCCGATCCTGGCCATTGAACTGCGTTGCGCCGAGCCGCCGTTCTGCGACGACTACAAGGTGATGTTTTCCGAGAACCTGCGCTTCGACCGGCCACGGACCCGGATGATCTTCGCGGCCGACTGCCTGGACCTGCCGCTCAAGCGCAGTGGGCAAGAGCTGCAGCGCTTCCTGGCCCATGCCCCGGCCAACATCCTGGTCAAGTACCGCGACCCGCAAAGCCTCGCCAGCCGCATCAAGCACGACTTGCGGCATCTGCCGGCGCACACCTGGCCGGAGACCGAAAGCCTGGCGCAACAGCTGTGCATGTCGGCTTCGACCCTGCGCCGGCGCCTGGCGGAAGAGGGCCAGACCTACCAGGGTTTGAAGGACAGCGTGCGCAAGGAACTGGCGATCGTCTGGCTGGCCGAACCGACCATCAGCTTCAGCGATATCGCCGCCCGCCTGGGGTTTGCCGATACCAGTTCGTTCTACAAGGCGTTTCGCAAATGGTCGGGGTCCAACCCGGGGCATTACCGCAGTCTGATTCTCAGCGACGCCGATTGAGTCGGTTCTAGCACGTTCTGATGTGGCTATCGCGGTCAAGCCTCTGGGGGCGGCTAACCCGGCGTCCTGCCGGGTTGCCCACGGCTTCAAGCCTGCGCTCGGCCAGCGTGGTTAACGGGGCGCCCAGGATCAAAAGCCAGAGCCAGATCAAAAAATGGCTGACTTCGTCAGCGTCTGAGGAAGTGGAAGCTTCACCGCGCATGCCCCAGTGATTAGGTCGGCTTTTAGGCCGCCTCGCTTTGTTTTTGATCTTAGGCGCCCCGTTAGCCACGCTGGCCGGAATCCGATATTGATTTGGGGGGTAAACCGGCAGGACGCCGGTTTAGCCGCACTGGGCCAGGGATGGCCCATTGCGGCGGCCCCCCAAATCAATGTCGGAGTACGGGCATGCCGAGCCTAAGCGAGGCACCGAGTGGTGGGGGTAAGAGCCTTTTGCTTACTTTTGGGCTCTCAAAAGTGAGCCGCTGTAAGAGCGGAACCCCTATCGGCCATCACCGCAAAAATGGATATTTACTCGATCCAATCCAACTTCCTGGTCGGCCCACAAGCGCAACGTCGCACCACAGTTGTGTAGATACCTATGCCGGCCGCGATAACGCCGTCAACTCACACAGAACCGCCCCCTTGGCCAAAGCAGTCAAGCAACTTGATGGCTTTGACCATTGTCCCGCGTCGCCCGTGGAGCGAGTATTTCGTGGATTTTTGTAGGTTCCCCCAACCCAATAAAAACACCAAGGGATTCTGGCAATGCGCGATTACCTGTCTGCGACTTCACAGTTCAACTATCAGCACACGGTCGATGCGGCACTTCATGGTTCGCTGACGGCACTCAACGCCTGTGTCGAGTGCTGCGACCGCCACGCCTTGCCCGGGCGCATTGCCTTGTTCTGGGAGGGGCGCGACGGCGCCAGCGCCACCCACACCTTCAGCGACCTGCAGGACAAGGCCGCGCGTTTTGCCAACTTCCTCAAGGCCCAGGGCGTGAAGCAGGGCGACAAGGTCGCCGGCCTGTTGCCGCGCAACGTCGAACTGCTGATCGTGGTACTCGCCACCTGGCGCATCGGCGCGGTGTATCAGCCATTGTTCACCGCCTTCGGCCCCAAGGCCCTGGAACATCGCCTGGGCACTTCCGGCGCGGCCGTGGTGGTGACCGATGCGGCGAACCGGCCCAAACTCAGCGAAGTGCCCGACTGCCCGACCACCGTCACGGTCACCGGCCCCAAGGGCCAGGGCCTGGTCCGCGGCGACTTCAGTTTCTGGGCCGAACTGGCCAATCACTCCAACCAGTGCGAACCGGTGTTGCTCAGCGGTGAAGACCCGTTCCTGCTGATGTTCACCTCGGGCACCACGGGCCCGTCGAAAGCCTTGTACGTGCCGCTCAAGGCCCTTGTCGCCTTCCAGAGCTACACCCGCGACGCCGTCGACCTGCGCCCGGAAGATGCTTTCTGGAACGTCGCCGATCCGGGTTGGGCCTATGGCATCTACTTTGGTGTGGCCGGCCCGTTGGGCATGGGCCACCCGATCACCTTCTACGACGGTCCGTTCACCCTGGAAAGTACCTGCCGGGTGATCAACAAGTACGGGATCACCAACCTCACCGGCTCGCCGACCGCTTACCGCCTGCTGATTGCCGGCGGCGACGAATTCGCCCGCAGCATCAAAGGCAAGCTGCGCATCGTCAGCAGCGCCGGCGAGCCGCTGAACCCGGAAGTGATCCGCTGGTTTGCCGATAACCTCGGCGTGGTGATCCACGACCATTACGGGCAGACCGAACTGGGCATGGTCCTGTGCAACCACCACGGTCTCGAGCATCCGGTGCATGTCGGTGCCGCCGGTTTTGCTTCGCCGGGCCACCGCATTGTGGTGCTGGACGATGCCTACAACGAATTGTCCGTCGGTCAACCCGGGATCCTGGCGATCGATCGCAGCCAGTCACCGATGTGCTGGTTCCCGGGCTACGACGGGGCGCCGACCAAGGCCTTTGTCGGCGACTACTACCTGAGCGGCGACACGGTCGAGCTGAACCCGGACGGCAGCATCAGCTTCGTCGGTCGCAGCGACGACGTGATCACCACCTCAGGCTACCGGGTCGGCCCGTTCGATGTTGAAAGTGCGTTGATCGAGCACCCGGCGGTGATCGAGGCGGCGGTGGTCGGCAAGCCCGATCCGGAGCGCACCGAGCTGGTCAAGGCCTTCGTCGTGCTCGCTAGCCAGTACCGGGCGTCGCCGGAGCTGGCCGAAGAGTTGCGCCAGCATGTGCGCAAGCGCCTGGCTGCACACTCCTATCCCCGTGAAATCGAATTTGTCAGCGACTTGCCGAAAACCCCAAGCGGCAAATTGCAGCGCTTTATCTTGCGCAACCAGGAAATCGCCAAGGCTCAAGAGGCCGCGGTCAACAAGGCTTGAATTCAAGGAAACCATGATGCAGATCGAAAACAAGGTTTTTATCGTCACCGGCGGTGCGTCGGGGCTGGGTGCGGCCACTGCTGAACTGCTGGTCGCCGCTGGCGCCAAGGTGATGCTGGTGGACATGAACGCCGCGGCGGTCGCGGCGCAGGCCGAGCGCCTCGGGGCCCACTGCGTGGTGGCCGACATCAGCAGCGAGGACGCCGCGCAGGCTGCGGTTCAGGCCACGGTAGCGACGTTCGGCGGGCTCAACGGCCTGGTCAACTGTGCCGGCATCGTGCGGGGCGAAAAGATCCTTGGCAAAAACGGTCCGCACGCCCTGAGCAGTTTCAGTCAGGTGATCAACGTCAACCTGATCGGCAGCTTCAACATGCTGCGCCTGGCGGCCGAGGCGATTGCCCAGGCCAGCCCGGACGCGGACGGCGAACGCGGGGTGATCATCAACACCGCTTCGGCGGCAGCCTTCGACGGCCAGATCGGCCAGGCCGCCTATGCCGCGTCCAAGGGCGCGATTGCCAGCCTGACGTTGCCGGCGGCCCGTGAGCTGGCGCGCTTCGGCATCCGCGTGATGACCATTGCCCCGGGCATCTTCGAAACCCCAATGATGGCCGGCATGACCCAGGAAGTTCGCGACTCGCTGGCGGCCGGTGTGCCATTCCCGCCACGCCTGGGCAAACCTTGCGAGTACGCGGCGCTGGTCAGGCATATCATAGAAAACAGCATGCTCAACGGCGAGGTGATCCGTCTCGACGGTGCCTTGCGCATGGCCGCTAAATAAGGAGTCATGAACATGACCACTCACAACGATCCGATCGTCATCGTCAGCGCCGTCCGCACCCCCATGGGCGGTTTCCAGGGTGACCTCAAGAGCCTGACTGCGCCACAACTGGGTGCCGCCGCGATTCGTGCGGCGGTCGAGCGCGCGGGCCTGGCCAGCGATGCCGTGGAAGAAGTGCTGTTCGGCTGCGTACTGCCCGCCGGACTCGGCCAGGCCCCGGCACGCCAGGCCGCTTTGGGTGCGGGCCTGGACAAGTCGACCCGTTGCACCACCCTGAACAAGATGTGCGGTTCGGGCATGGAGGCGGCGATCCTGGCCCACGACATGCTGTTGGCCGGCAGCGCCGAGGTGGTGGTGGCCGGTGGCATGGAAAGCATGTCCAACGCCCCGTACCTGCTGGACCGTGCCCGTAGCGGCTACCGCATGGGCCACGGCAGCGTGATCGACCATATGTTCCTCGATGGCCTGGAAGACGCCTACGACAAGGGGCGCCTGATGGGCACCTTTGCCGAGGATTGCGCGCAGGAACACGGCTTCAGCCGCGAGGCCCAGGACGCCTTTGCCATCGCCTCGACCACCCGTGCCCAGCAGGCCATCGAGGACGGCAGCTTCACTGCCGAAATCGTCCCGCTGCAGGTCACCGTCGGCAAAGAGCAGAAGACCATCACCGACGACGAGCAACCGCCCAAGGCCAAGCTGGACAAGATCGCCAGCCTCAAGCCGGCCTTCCGTACCGGTGGTACGGTGACCGCTGCCAACTCCAGCTCGATTTCCGATGGCGCCGCGGCCTTGGTCCTGATGCGTCGCAGCGAGGCGCAAAAACGCGGTCTCAAGCCGCTGGCGGTGATTCATGGCCACGCCGCATTTGCCGACACACCGGGGTTGTTTCCGGTGGCACCGGTGGGCGCGATCAAGAAGCTGATGAAAAAAACCGGCTGGTCGCTGGATGAAGTCGATCTGTTCGAAATCAACGAAGCCTTCGCCGTGGTCAGCCTGGTCACCATGACCAAGCTGGAAATTCCCCACAGCAAGGTCAACGTGCACGGCGGTGCCTGCGCCCTGGGTCATCCGATCGGTGCTTCGGGCGCGCGGATCCTGGTCACGCTGCTCTCGGCCCTGCGCCGCAAAGGCCTGAAACGCGGCGTGGCCGCCATCTGCATCGGCGGCGGCGAAGCCACGGCCATGGCCGTTGAATGCCTGGATTAAGGACGCCCTATGCTGCCCAATGACGAACAACTACAGATCAGCGAAGCGGCCCGGCAGTTTGCCCAGGAACGCTTGAAACCGTTCGCCGCCGAGTGGGATCGCGAACACCGTTTCCCCAAGGAAGCCATTGCGCAAATGGCCGAGCTGGGTTTCTTCGGCATGCTGGTTCCCGAACAGTGGGGCGGCTGCGACACCGGTTACCTGGCGTACGCCATGGCCCTGGAAGAAATCGCCGCCGGCGATGGTTCCTGCTCGACCATCATGAGCGTGCACAACTCGGTGGGCTGTGTGCCCATCCTCAAGTACGGCACCGATGAGCAGAAGGCGCGTTTCCTCACGCCACTGGCCAGCGGGGCGATGCTCGGCGCCTTTGCCTTGACCGAACCCCAGGCCGGCTCCGATGCCAGTGGCCTGAAAACCCGCGCCCGACTCAATGGCGACCACTATGTGCTCAACGGCTGCAAACAGTTCATTACCTCCGGGCAGAACGCCGGGGTGGTGATTGTGTTTGCGGTAACCGACCCGAGCGCCGGCAAGCGTGGGATCAGTGCCTTTATCGTGCCCACCGATTCGCCTGGCTATAAGGTCGCCCGGGTCGAGGACAAGCTCGGCCAACACGCCTCCGACACCTGCCAGATCCTGTTCGAAGACGTCAAGGTACCCGTGGCCAATCGGTTGGGGGAGGAGGGCGAGGGTTACCGCATCGCCCTGGCCAACCTTGAAGGCGGCCGGGTCGGGATCGCCTCCCAGTCGGTGGGCATGGCTCGCGCTGCGTTCGAAGCCGCCCGTGATTACGCCCGCGAGCGCGAAAGCTTCGGCAAGCCGATCATCGAGCATCAGGCCGTGGCCTTCCGCCTGGCCGACATGGCTACGCAGATCGCCGTTGCCCGGCAGATGGTGCACTACGCCGCCGCCCTGCGTGACAGCGGCAAGACCGCACTGGTGGAAGCGTCGATGGCCAAGCTGTTTGCCTCGGAAATGGCCGAAAAGGTCTGTTCGTCCGCCTTGCAAACCCTCGGCGGTTACGGTTATCTGAGCGACTTCCCGCTGGAGCGTATCTACCGCGATGTGCGGGTGTGCCAGATCTACGAAGGCACCAGCGATATCCAGCGCATGGTCATTTCGCGCAATCTTTGAACAAGGAACCCTTGCATGAGTTACGAAACGATTTTGTTGGAAATCCAGGGCCGCGTAGGCCTGATCACCCTCAATCGCCCCCAGGCATTGAACGCCCTCAACGCGCAGATTGTCAGTGAGCTGAACCATGCGCTGGACGGCCTGGAGGCCGACCCGCAGATCGGCTGCATCGTCCTGACCGGCTCGAAGAAAGCCTTCGCCGCCGGTGCCGACATCAAGGAAATGGCTGAGCTGACCTACCCGCAGATCTACCTGGACGACCTGTTCAGCGACAGTGACCGGGTGGCCAACCGCCGTAAGCCGATCATCGCCGCCGTCAACGGTTTTGCCCTGGGTGGCGGTTGTGAGCTGGCGTTGATGTGCGACTTCATCCTGGCTGGCGACAACGCTCGATTCGGTCAGCCGGAAATCAACCTCGGCGTCCTCCCGGGCATGGGGGGCACCCAGCGCCTGACCCGCGCGGTGGGCAAGGCCAAGGCCATGGAAATGTGCCTCAGCGGTCGCCTGATCGACGCGGTAGAAGCCGAGCGTTGCGGTATCGTGGCGCGCATCGTGCCGTCGGATGAGCTGCTGGATGAAGCGTTGAAAGTCGCGACCCTGATCGCCAGCAAGTCGCTGCCGATTGCCATGATGACCAAGGAGAGCGTGAACCGCGCTTTCGAAGTCAGCCTGTCCGAAGGCGTGCGTTTTGAACGCCGGGTATTCCACGCAGCCTTCGCCACCCAGGACCAGAAAGAAGGCATGGCGGCGTTTATCGCCAAGCGTGCGCCGGAGTTTGTCGGTCAGTAATCCAGTGTTCTGACGGCCACCATCGCTATCGCGAGCAGGCTCGCTCCCACAGGTTTGGCGTGGGAGCGAGCCTGCTCGCGATGCTTTCAGGGTTTCACAGCAGGTAGTTCTTCAATTCCCGCGCAATCACCATCCGCTGAATCTCGCTCGAGCCTTCGTAGATCTGGGTGATCCGCGCATCGCGGTAGTAGCGCTCCACCGGATAATCTTCCAGGTAACCATACCCGCCGTGAATCTGGATGGCCGAGGAGCAGACCTTCTCGGCCATTTCCGAGGCAAACAGCTTGGCTTGCGAGGCCTCGGACAGGCAGGGTTTGCCGGCGCTGCGCAGGCGTGCGGCGTGGAGGATCAACAGGCGGGCGGCGTTCAGCCGGGTGTGCATGTCGGCCAGCAGGTTGGCGATGCTCTGGTGCTCGATGATCGGCTTGTCGAACTGCACCCGGTCGCGGGCGTAGGCCAGGGCGGCTTCAAAGGCGGCGCGGGCAATGCCCAATGCCTGGGCAGCGATGCCGATGCGCCCGCCTTCGAGGTTGGACAGCGCGATCGCCAGGCCTTTGCCACGTTCACCCAGCAGGTTGGCTTCGGGGATGATGCAGTTGTTGAGCGTCACCGCACAGGTGTCGGACGCCCGAATGCCCATCTTGTGCTCGCTGCGGTCAACGATGAAGCCCGGGTTGTCGGTGGGCACCAGGAACGCCGACAGGCCTTTCTTGCCCAGCTCAGGGTCGGTCACCGCAAACACGATCGCCAACTTGGCCCGCTTGCCGTTGCTGACAAACTGCTTGGCGCCGTTGATCACCCACTGGCCATCGCGCAGTTCGGCGCGCGTGCGCAGGTTATGCGCCTCGGAACCGGCCTGGGGTTCGGTCAGGCAGAAGCAGCCAATGGTCTGGCCGCTGGCCAGGTCCGCCAGCCAGGTCTGCTTTTGCGCCTCGCTGCCGTAGTTCAACACCGGCCCGCAACCCACCGAGTTGTGGATGCTCATCAAGGCCCCGGTTGCGCCGTCGCCGGCGGAAATCTCTTCCACCGCCAGGGCATAGGCGACGTAGTCGACATAGGTGCCGCCCCATTCCTCGGGCACCACCATGCCCAGCAGGCCCAGCTCGCCCATCTTCGCCACCAGGGCGTCGTCGATCCAGCCAGCCTTTTCCCAGGCCTGGGCATGGGGCGCGATCTCGCCGCGGGCGAAATCCCGGGCCATGTCGCGGATCATCACTTGTTCTTCGCTCAGTTCGATGTCGTGCATGAGAATCAGCTCCCGCTCTGCTCAAAGCCTGTGAAGAAACTGGCCACGTGCTCGGCGTCCAGGGCCTGGACGGTGGCAGGGTTCCAGCGTGGATTCTTGTCCTTATCGATCAGCAAGGCGCGCACGCCCTCGATCAGGTCGCCACGGGCGAACCATTGACGGTCCAGGTGCAGCTCCAGGGCAAAGCAGCGTTCCAGGCTCAGTTCGCGGCCGCGGCGGAGCATTTCCAGGGTCACGGCCATCGCCAGCGGGGAGCGGGTCTGCAGCAGGTTGGCGGTGTCCAGCGCCCACTGATGGCTGTCGGCGACGGTTACGCTGCGCAGTTGTTCGATGATGCTCGGTACGTCCGGCAGGGCGAAGAAGTGGTCGATGGCCGGACGCAGGGCATGCAGCGGGGGCTCGGGCAGGTGCTGCACCGCCAGTTGGGCCAACAGCCCTTGCAGGTCCTTGAGCGGCGTATCGTGCCACTGCAGGGTATCCAGGCGCCGGTCCAACTCGCTCAGTTGCTCGCTTGCCAGGTACCAGTCGGCCAGACCGCAATACAATGCATCGGCGGCGCGAATCTGTACCCCGCTGACCCCCAGGTAGATCCCCAGCTCACCCGGGATGCGCGGCAGGAAATAGCTGCCGCCAACATCCGGGAAATAACCAATGCCGACTTCCGGCATCGCCAGGCGGCTGCGTTCGGTGACCAGGCGCAGGTCGGCGCCTTGCACCAGGCCCATGCCGCCGCCCAGGACAAAACCGTCCATCAGCGCCAGCACCGGTTTACGGTATTGGTGAATAGCCAGGTCGAGGGCGTACTCCTCGACGAAAAAATCTTCGTGCAGGGTGTCGCCGGCCTGGTAGCTGTCATACAGCGAACGGATGTCGCCGCCGGCACAGAAGGCTTTTTCCCCGGCACCGCGCAGCACCACGGCATGCACCTGCGAATCCCGGGCCCAGGCCTCGAGTTGGCGGTGCAGGGTGCGGACCATGTCCAGGGTCAGGGCATTGAGGCCGGCGGGGCGATTGAGGGTCAGGTGGCCAATATGGTTGCGGACTTCGGCCAGGACTTCGTTTCGCGTGGCATCCATGGCCTTTACCTGCGCAGATAAAACCTCAGCAGTCATCGGTAACTCCCTGCTTTTATTGTTCTTTATGGAAATGCCCGAGCGCGGGCGATCGTCGATCGTAACAGTGCAAATTTGCCATGTACAACCGGGATGAATGCAGGTTCGGTGTGCATTTTTGCAATATCGAAACGGCCACCGGCAATATTTTTAACCGAATAGGGCATTCACGACAGAATCGGCTGTGAATCGGTCGACGTCAGCACAAATGCGCTGTTTGCGCAGTCCTTAACGACACCTCGAAGGCAACGTCTGTTGGCATTCTGCTGATCGATTTGCAGCCGTCTGCGGCAAAGGTTTCAGTCGACAGGGGTGCGCGGCCAGGGGTGTTTCCTGTACAAGTTCACCGTTGAAAATCGGTATAAACGTTTTGACCTGGAACGGGGTTGAGGAGCAGGGTGCTGCGACGATTCTCGACCGGCCAATCAGAGCCACGCTTGCAGTAATTTCTATCGAGCCGTTGAAGTGAGGCGAGACGTACATGGCGGATATCCGCGATCTGTCGATTGTGCTTGATCGTATCGACCAGGCAATTATCGAGGTGCTGCGCCACGATGGGCGCATCACTTATCAAAAGCTTTCCGAACGGGTGCACCTGACACCCAGGCCCTGCCTTGAACGGGTGCGCAAGCTCGAACAGTTGGGGGTGATTCGTGGCTACGGGGCGATTCTCGACGAGAAGAAACTGACCCCCGGCCTGTCATTGCTGGTGCTGGTGGCGCTGTCGAACCAGAGTGGCCGCGCCGCGCAAAAGGCCTTCGAAGCCAAGGTCAGGGCTTGCCCGCAAGTGCTGGAATGCCAACTGATCAGCGGCGCCTTCGACTACAGCCTGCGCATGCGCTGTCGCGACATGGAACACTATCGGGTCCTGACCGAAGTCTGGTTCGACGACCCGGAGTTGCACATCGACAAACTGGTCAGCCACCCTGAACTGGCGATGGTCAAGACCTCTTCCTGATACACAGAGGATGATCTGTGGGAGCTGCGATCTTTTGATCCTGGTTTTGTGGGCATATCCGTTGCTGCGGTGATGGCGGGTAATGGTTCCGCCCTTACGGCGGGTCACTTGGAAAAGCCCCAAGTAACCAAGGGCTCTTACCCCTGACGTACGGCCCCTCGCTAGGGCTCGGGGTACCTTCGCTACGGTATCCATCCGGGGGCATCGCCCTCCGGTTTGCTGCGCTGCACCTC